>ENA-UEQN01000003-UEQN01000003.1-human-gut-metagenome-genome-assembly--contig:-NODE-3-length-339051-cov-25.919528_pt1 | contig 339051 bp, 222 predicted proteins | sample MGYA00242940_ERZ507944 | MGnify/ENA primary metagenome ERZ507944 (study PRJEB26167, sample SAMN06115449) | human gut metagenome | host: Homo sapiens | place: China:Fujian | collected 2015-08-20... | reverse complement strand
ACAGAGAAGTTAAGCCCCGCCACGCCGATGGTACTGCGCAAGTGGGAGAGTAGGTAGCCGCCAACTTATAGGAGAGAAAGCCGGAGAGGGAGAACCCCTTCGGCTTTCTCTCTTTTTATATAGGCCTCACACCGAGGCAAGGCAGAAGAGACACATGAACGCCCCCAAAGTCACATCGTTTCCATGATTAACCCTCTCCCCCAGCCGTGTCCCGCAGCAAAATATAGGGAGGTGTCCGCCGGACGGAGGGGTTAAATATACAAACAAAAATCCTTTCCTATCTTTTCACCTCCACCCCGAAGATGTGTTGATACCCTCGGTAACGAGAGCAGAAATTTTTCGTTATTCTTGTACCAAAGCCTTTTTGAAAATAGCTTCGACTTCGTTGGGATAGATACCGCCCTCGTGCACCTTTTCGTCTGCGATGTAAAACGTTGGAACGTAATAGTAATTGTTGGTATTTTCTAATCACTCCGTCTTTGTGTACTACCTTCTCTATCGTACTAGATGAGCCGAGAAGGGTGACATATTTATTGAAATAGGAGGTATTTCGAGTATTTATGAGAGAAGTGTACTGTTAAGAGTGAGGTGTCGATAGAAAAAATATGAAATCTTTTTTATTTTTCGAATATAAGTCGTATCTTTGCACCGCTCAAATAGAGAAGTCGACTATGGAGAGATGGCAGAGTGGTCGATTGCGGCGGTCTTGAAAACCGTTGAACTGAGAGGTTCCGGGGGTTCGAATCCCTCTCTCTCCGCTAAATACTAAAATAAGTAGAAAGTCTCACAAATCTAATATTTGTGAGACTTTTTTATTGCCTTTTGATCTATCTTATATTTTTCTTCAAGTGGAGATTATTCGGATATAGACATTAAATATTTTAATGAATGTTTGTGCTAGCCTTTCGGAAATATAATTTAATGCCGTGAATATCTCACTATTCTGATTCTCTTTTTATACTTATCTTTTTTAGAATTCATAAGTTGTGTATTTGTATAGACTTTTTTGATTAAGAATGTTATAGATCGATGTTATTAATATTTAATCATAATCTTTTGTATCGATTCCCTGTATTCCGAGGGCGTTTTTCCTTTATTTTTTTTAAAGATACGGTTGAAGTTTGAGATGTTGTTGAATCCGCATAGGAATGCGATTTCGCTAATGGAATTTGTCGTCTCGAATAACATTTTTGTGGCATTACTGATTCGTATGTCATTAATGTAATCTACAATATTTCGATTTGTCCTTTTCTTGAAAAAGTGGCTTAGAGCGGAATCACTCATAGAGACTAATTGGGCTATATCGCATAATTTGATGGGATTCATGTAGTTGTTGTTTATGTACTCGTTGATTTTCGCGATTCGCCGGCTTTTTGAATCTCTGAGTATGCTATCGTTGTCGAAGGTTCCACTGGCTAAAATTCTTTGGCGCGGATTGGTCGATAGGTCATAGAGTAGGGCGAAGAATTCGAGACAAACGTTGAATCCCGTCATTTGAGTCATGGCGATTATTCTTTTGACAATATCGGAGTTTTTGTTTTCTGTGAATTGGATTCCTCTTTTCGATTTTTCCAACATATCTTTTATCGAGGAGAACATGCGTTTTTGAAGAATGGGGAATGTTAGGAGCTGTTCGTGAAATTGTATAGTGATGACATGGTTGCTCTCGACATTGTTACCTTCCCATTTGTGTGGAACATTGGGGCCGGTCAGTACTAAATCGACCTCTTCGAAAGGTTCGATGGAATCTCCTACAATGCGGCGTCCAAAATCCCATAGGACTAAGTTTAGTTCGAAATCGGAGTGGAAATGTATGGGATAATCAAAATCGGCTTTTGGGTGATTGAGTATAATGAAGAGATCGTCTTCATTAATCGGGGTGATTTCGTGTTGTATATTTTTCATAATCGGAGCAATTTAATATATAGTACAAATGTATAAAATAATTTGAATGTTGTCAATAATATATATGATTATTATTTATAATTTAATTTTGTAATTATTTGATTTATAGAAATATATTGTTTTATATAATAGTATTTTGATGTATTATGATAAAAAATTGCATAATATTATTCAATATAATATAGGTATTTGACTAAAATGTATTAAGTGTGATGTGGAATTTCGCTTAATTTTGTCGATGAAATAAATATATAAAATATTATGAAATTAAAGAAATACGAGGGTAATCCGATATTGTCGCCTAATCCTGAGAATTATTGGGAAAGTTTAGTTGTGTGTAATCCGGGGGTAATATATGATAATGGCGTTTTTCACATGCTTTATAGGGCGGCCGGAAATGATATAGAACATCTTGTATATATAGGCAAGGCAGAAAGTACAGACGGTATCCATTTTAAGCGTGTTTCGAGAGAGCCGGTTTTTTCACCGGGTAAAGATTCGTTTGATGCTGGTTCAAACGAGGATCCACGTATTGTGAAAATGGGGAGTGAGTTTTTCGTAACATATGCTTTTCGCCCGTATTTTGCTAGTCAATATTGGAAGAATGATTATGATCAGGTGGAAGCGCCGGAACATGATCCGAATGCTCCGAAGTGTTTGAGGGAGAATATCAGTAATACGGCGCTCGCTGTATCGCGAGATATGCTCCATTTTAAGAAAGTGGGGCGTTTGACAGAGCCTTCGTTGGACGATCGCGATGTGATTTTGTTCCCGGAGAAAATAAACGGGAAATATTGGATGCTTCATCGCCCGAAAGATTATGTGAATGCAAACGGTAATTATGGAACAGATTATCCTTCTATCTGGATAAAGAGTTCAGACGATTTGATGATGTGGAATACCGAGAGTAAATTATTGATGAAGGGTGAAGAGGATTGGGAGGTTAAAATCGGGGGGAATACTCCTCCTATTAAAACTAACGACGGGTGGTTTTTGCTTTATCATGGAGTAGATGCGAACTTTACCTATCGCGTTGGCGCCGCTCTTCTCGATTTGAATGATCCGACAAGGGTATTGTATAGAACAAAAGATTTTATTCTTGAACCGGAAACGTATGAAGAGACGCAGGGTTTATATCGTTGGGGGGTAGTTTTTCCAACGGGGGCCGTAGTCAAGGATAATATTTTGTATGTCTATTATGGTGCTTCTGATCAATGGGTGAACTTGGCTACGTGTGATTTTAAAGAATTGATCGATTTCGTGAAATCGAATAGCAGAAAAAAATAAGATACCCCCATGGAACTGAATATATCAAATATCGATATAGTTGTCATACTTCTTTTTGTAGTGGGAATCATTTGGTGGGCTCTTAAAAACAGGAAGAATGAAAATGCCAGTGAGTATTTTTTAGCCGGAAAATCTCAAAATTGGTTTGTTGTTGGGTCCTCTTTGTTTGCCGCTAGTGTGAGCAGCTCGACACTTATGGGACACTCTGGCGAGGGTTTTATAAGTGGTATTGCGGTATTTAATTATAATGTCGGGGCTATATTCGTAATAATTTTTGTGTCGTTATTCTTCCTTCCGTTTTATATTAAATCGGGTATATATACGATACCCGAGTATTTGGGAAGGCGTTTTGATAATCGTTCGCGGAAGTATTTTTCGTTCATCACTATTATCGGCAATGTGTTTTTGGATGCCGGAGCTGCTTTGTATACAGGGGCTTTGATTCTGAAAATTATTTTTCCCGAAATAGATATGATGTGGATTATTATAGGAATGGCTTTGATGGCGGGTACTTATACAATTATAGGGGGATTGTCTTCTGCCATCAATGCCGATATGATACAATCCATAATATTGATTGCAGGGTCGGTGTTGCTGTCGATATTTTGTTTTAATTCGGTCGGAGGCTGGGAAAATTTTGTAGAACATTTCCATGATGGAGTTTGGTTAAATTTGATTCGTCCGAATTCGGATACTACGGTTCCCTGGTTTTCCATTTTTTTGTCTATTCCTATTTTGGGATTTTATTTTTGGGGAAATAATCAAGTCATAGTACAGCGAGTTATGTCGGCCAAGACTGTCAATGAGGGTCGATTGGGCTTTTTATTCGTGGCTTTTTTGTACGTGTTTACTTTGTTTATTTTCATAGCTCCGGGAATGGTGGGCAGAATGATCGATTTGTTCGGTGTGGGAGATACGTTGCCCAATGAAATTATAGATGGAAATACATTGCGGGCTCAATATGGAATCGATACGAATGAAGTATATCCTCGATTGATTTTGAAGTTGTTGCCTGTCGGTTTGATTGGTGTGATGATTGCCTGTATGGTTTCTGCTCTGACATCGACTCTGAGTGCGACATTAAGCTCTGTATCTACTTTGTTTACAATGGACTTTTATAAGTCGTGGAGGCCGGAATCCAGCCCCCGGCATTTGGTGCGCGTAGGTCAGTGGACTTCTTTTATTGCTTTGGTCGTAGCTGTATTGTGGGCCCCGTTGATCGGTAAGTTTGCATCGTTAGTCGCCTATTATCAAGAGTTCTCTTCTTATCTGGCTCCTCCGATTGTCGGGACGTTTTTAGTCGGCCTGTTTTGGAAGGGTTCTACTCGCAACGGTGCATTTGCCGGTTTGATGTCGGGATTGGCTATGTCGGCATTAATCATGACTTATAAATTCGGATTCGGAGGCGTCGTACCGTTTCACTTTTTGTTGTGGGTTCCCATTTTGTTGATTTTGAGTGTCCTTGTGAATATTATCGTGAGCAAGTGCGATAGGAATAAAGAGACCGATGTCGAAACTTATACATGGAATAAATCCGTTTGGCAAGACGATACGAGGGAATTGAAAACAGTTCCCTGGTATAAAAATTTTAGATACATCAGTATTGCTTTGATTATAATTGCATTATTAGAGTATTGGTGGTTTTTCTAAGAAAAATTATTAACCCGTAAAAATAAATTATCATGAAAAAAATTTTCAATTTAGTTGCTGTGGGAATGGTATTAGCATCAGTGAATGTTAATGCGCAGACCTATGTGAATGAAATGACACAGGCCGATGTGGAGCGTGATTGTTATATCGAAGGTGGTAGTGCTTTGTTCAATGATGCAGCGGATGCCTATTATGGAGATGGTAGTTATGTACAAAAGTCATCGGCTTCTACTCCTACTGCATTTATATTTAATAGAGACATTTGGGGAAATAAAAATTTAACCGGATTCATAGTCAATGTGCTGGTCCCCAATGATCGTATGGATTTCGACCAGTTTATTAAAATCGAGTATTCAACCGATGAGCTGAATTATCAAGAGGTCCCCGACATGAAGGTTGAAAAATCTTATGATGCAGTTTTAGGAAATAACTATTGGATCGATGTTTGGTATCAGGGCGCTTTGCCAGAGGGAGTAAAAGAGATTAAAGTGACGATGGTTGCCAATGAAGAAGTGGCTAACTGGATTCCGTGCTATCGTCGTACAGAAATTTTTTATGAAGGCGGTGACTCGTATGAATATGTCAAACCTCCTTATTTAATGATTGTGCCGACCGAGTTTTCTGTCGACTTTGAAACCGAGAATTATAGCATCGATATGGCTGGTTCCCAAAATGCATCTTCTACGATCGAAGTGGTAGATAATCCTAAAAAAGATGCGGTCAATGGTAGCGACAAGGTGTTGAAAATTGTACAAGACCCGACCGACCCGAATTGGGGGTGGGACAACGCCGACTGGTTTGGCGTAGCCATCGGTTTGTTGTCTGGCGAAGAAGAGCAATTGACCGAGATTACCGAGACCGACGGTCGTTATTTGCATTTCAGTATTTTGAGAAATGAGAATTCTGTATTCGGAATGGAAACTTGGGGTGGTACATGTTCATATAAGAATCAAGAAATTCCATTTACCGGATCGGAAAATTGGCAGGAAGTAGTGATCGATTTAGAAGAATATATTGGGTCTACTTTCAAGCAATTCTATTTCTCTCCGAATGAAAAATTCGGAACCGACAATGTTTCGGTAGCAGAAACTACATACCTCGATAATATCTATATCTCCGATGTCGCTACATCTTCTGGCATAGCCGACAATGTCGTTTCGACATCGAAAGTCTGGGGTGGTAAAGGTGCACTCTATGTGGAAGGCGAAGCCGGTGAAATGAGTGTATATTCGGTTTCTGGAATGGAAATAGGAAAATATGCGTTGAATGGGTTTTTGCAAATAGATATCGAACGGGGTATTTATTTGGTAAAGATCGGCGATACTACGTCTAAAATTGTAGTCTATTGATGAATTTTGAAAGGTGTACCAAAAAATTCTTTTTGGTACACCTTTCCTTTAAGATAATATAAAAATCGGCGGTAGTTTTTGGCTTGGAGGGAGTTATAGGCTATTTTATTTTTATTGAATGAGAATAAATGGTACTATGTGATAGATACTGTTTGTTTGGATAATATCTGTATATTCGACATTACTTGTAGTCGATGTTTTAAAACCATGAAAATTAGAGGATAATGTCGATGAATTTTCTTGGAGAGGCTGGCAGATATGCTGTTTTGTAGCTTGTAAAGTCGGTGATACAGTCTTGAAGAATTTGGCATATTAAAGTTATTATATTGTTTTCGGGTGTGGGATATTAAAGAATTCAAGATGCCTTTATCCCCATATAAATTTAAAATCAAGGAATGATGAAATTATGGCAATTTTTATCTGTTATTTTGATATTGTCGATATCTCCTTTGGAAATATCGGGTCAAAATAACAGTGGTATTGTTTCCGGTAGTGTTTTTAATTCGGGACAAGAACCACTCGTGGGAGTGAGCGTCTTTGTCAAAGGGACAAATATAGGAACGATGACCGATGCAGATGGACGTTTTTCTGTAAAGGCAGAGGACGGACAAAGTCTGGAATTTCGTTATATCGGTTATGACACCAAAGTGGTGACCGTGAATGGTAAAACGATGTCGGTTACGATGTCGGAAAATCAAGTTATCTTAGATGATGTTGTAGTTATCGGGTACGGTACACAGAAAAAAAGCGATTTAACCGGTTCTCTCTCTTCTGTAAAGGGAGAAGATATCGTAAAAACAGGCGACACGAATATTACCCAGTCTCTACAAGGTAAAGCTCCGGGAGTTTATGTCACGTCCAATTCCGGAACTCCGGGGGCAGGAGCTACGATTCGTATTCGTGGTTATGGTTCTATTTCAACCGATTTAACCCCGTTGTATGTCGTGGACGGGCAACCTATGGAAGAGAGCAGTGTGAATACTATTAATCCTATCGATATTGAAAATATTGAGGTATTGAAAGATGCTTCGGCCACTGCCATTTACGGTTCTCGTGGAGCCAATGGCGTTATTTTAATTACTACGAAGAAAGGTAAATCCGGTAAAACCAGTATCACGTTTGATGCGTCATTCGGTTGGTCAAATGCAATTAATCGAGTGCATATGATGAATAGCGATCAGTTATATAGCTTTTTGGAAGAGGCGTATGAAAATGACGGAATGCGGATGCCTAGAAATATTACCCGACTTTATCATCTCGATGGAGAAGGCTTGGGCCCTGTCGACGAATATGGCGAACCGACGGATATAAATGTCTATGATACCGATTGGTGGAATGAAACCACTCAAACAGCGTTTAAACACAGCTATAACTTATCGGTCAGTGGCGGTACGGATAAATTGACCAGCCATTTCAGCATAGGTTATTTGAATCAAGAGGGTATTGTAATGACATCGGATTATGAACGTATTACATTGCGTGTGAACAACGAATATAAGTTTAATAAATGGATAACGATCGGTCAGACCTTAGGTGCAGCCTATGTCAAAAGTCATGATTTGAACACTCCGATTAATGAAATATTGTTACCGGATCCGTTTTCACCGATTTATGCCAAAAATGCAGATAAGCAGGATCCTAATTATGAATTTAATAAATATATGGGATCTCAATACAGCTATTATTCGAATCCTGTTGCAAAATTGAACCGACAGAAAAAAGAGCATTTGAATCGTAATATCGACGGTACGGCCTACTTAAATATCAATTTGGGATTAAAGGGTCTGGACTTTAAGACTATGTTGGGTTTTGAGTTACCGGAATATACCTATACCGAGTTTAACCCGTTTTTTGATTTGAGGCCGAATGATACTCCATATAATATGTGTACGAACGTGGAGAGTAAATTTTTGTTGGAAAACAGTGTCGCCAATACGAGTTCTACGGAACTGAATTATACATTTCAAAATACGTTGAGTTATAATAATCAATTTGGAAAACATTCTATTTCGGCGGTGGCAGGTTTCACGTGGGAAGCCTATACCGGTCGTTCTTTTACGGCAGAGCGGTTGAATACGCCGAGCAATTCCGATGCTTTCCAAATCGTGGGAGCCGGGACGAAAGAGGGAACTTCTACGGGTAGCCGTTATGAAAACTATTTGATTTCTTATCTTGGGCGTATAAATTACAACTATGCAGACCGCTATTTGGCGACTGTCAGTGTCAGAGCCGACGGTTCCTCGAAATTTGCACCGGGCAACCGTTGGGGGACATTTCCATCTTTTTCTTTGGGTTGGCGTATAGATCAGGAGGAGTTTTATAAAGATTGGAATCAGAATGTATTGAGTGCGGTTAAGCTGCGTGGTGGTTGGGGCCAAATCGGGAATCAAAACATTCCTTCGTTCGCTTATGCCGATGTCGTTTCTACTTATGATACATGGGTGTATGGGTTTAACAGCGGTTTGAATCTGTTGAAGGCTTATGCCTCTACATCTAAGGGAAATAAAGATATTAAGTGGGAAACAGTGGAACAAGGTAATATAGGAGTCGACTTGGGTTTCTTTAAAAACTCATTGACATTGTCGGCAGATGCTTACATTAAGACGACACGGGATATGTTAATGCAGAATCCGTTACCGGGAATGGCCGGTTATCCTACAACCCCGTGGGTAAATGCCGGTTCCGTAGAAAACCGGGGTTTGGAATTTTTGATTGGGTATCAAGGGAAGGTCGGCGACTTCCGTTATTCTGTGAGCGCAAACTTTACTTTCCAAAAAAATAAATTGGTTGAAACCGGAACGAACGATCCGATTTGGGGTACTGTCTCGAAGAACGAAATCGGAGAAGAATTCGGACGCTTTTATGGATATGTTTATGATGGCATTTTCCAGTCGAAAGAAGAGGTTCTCGCCCATGTAGGAGCCGATGGGAAGACTTTGCTTCAACCTCTTGCAGAACCCGGCGATGCTCGTTTCAGGAATCTTAATGGCGATAATACGCTGGATAGCAATGACCGGGATTATATAGGAAACCCCAACCCCGATGTGATTTATGGAGGAAATATCGAATTGGGATATAAAGGAATCGATTTTGCTCTTTATTTTCAAGGTGTTGCCGGTAATGATATTTGGGTAGGGACAAAAGCTCTTCTCAGGCAGACGAGTATAACGAATTTATTAGCCGAAACTTACACAGATGCGTGGCGGAATCCCGGTGATAAAACCGATGTATTCGGAATTACCAGAAAAGATGACAATGATAATTATAGAAATTCGTCATGGTATGTGCAGAATGGTAGCTTCTGTAAAATAAAAACTGTACAGATTGGCTATACATTCCCGAAGAAAATAGTCGAAGCTACGAAGGTGTTTAGTTCTTTACGATTATATGTGAGCGGAGAGAATCTATTTACATTTACAAAATTCAAATATATGGACCCGGAAGTCCCAAATGGCAATGCTTTGAATATGGGTATAGAGAATTTGGGGTATCCTAATCCTCGCACATTTACAGTAGGGGTCAATGTTCAATTTTAAACGATTACAGTTATGAAACTAAGGTGGAGAATACTATATATATTGTTAGGCTCGTTGTTCCTTCTTCCTTCATGTACAGATGAGGATTTGGATACGACTATGTACGGAGGTCGAGAAGACACGGAATTTTACAATAATCTCGAAGAGATCAATCAAGCATTGACGGCCTGCTATTTCTATATGAAGGATAGTTGGAACGATATGAGCTTGGAGTTGATGTTTATCAACGATTGTGCATCCGACGATTGCGAGAAGGGTGGCAGTGGCCTTACTAACGAAGGGGATATTTATCAGTTGGAAACATTCAATATATTTACGACGAACAGTAAAGTGAGCCAGTTTTGGAACATGGCGTATAGAGCTATTTACCAAATAAATACATTGTTGGACAAGAGCGAAATATTTCGTTTGGAGAATACGGATTTAACGGAAGACGATAAGGCGTTGCTTACGCGTTATGAAAATGAGGCGCGTTGGTTACGAGGCGTTTGGTATTTTAATCTGGCTTATTTGTGGGGTGATGTTCCTTTGTTTTTGCATGCCGAACAGCCTGCGGATATATATAAACCCCGGACACCGGTGGCCCAGATTTGGGAACAGGTTATAGCCGATTTTACTGCGGCTACGGCTTTGCCGAAACGGAGCGAATATTCCGAGGAAGATACCGGGCGCGTTACGAGCGGTGCGGCTTATGCCATGTTGGGTAGGACATACTGGTATAATCGTGATTTTGAGAATGCTTATAAAATGCTCTATGTTCTGGTTGAAGGCGAGCAAAAAGGAGAATATGAATTGGATCCAGATTTTGCGACTCAATGGTTAAACCCAAATTCCAATTTGAGAGAGTCGATTTTTGAGATACAATATGTCACTAATGGAAAGAACTGGGATGCATCGACGGGGTGGAACGGAGTTTGGTTTATTCCCAGTAGCGATGGCGGCTATGGATTTCATTTACCGACTCAACATTTGTTAGATGCTTTTGACCCGGAGGATCCGCGAATTACTTGGACATTTGTTCGTCAAGGCGATCAATTTGTCGGGAATGATTTTGTGACAGGAGATGCGAATTATCCTAGTCGTTTTTTTGACCGCAAGCATTTTGTCCCCATGAGCGAGACTTTGAATGCGGCGTCTCCGGTCTATCCACAAGATGTAGAAATGACAGTTTATGTCATTCGTTATGCCGATGTTTTGTTGATGTATGCCGAGGCCTGTTTGGAAAAAGGCGATATCGTGGGTGCGAGAAAATATTTGAATCAAGTGAGAAAACGAGCTCGCGAATCCAGCCCGTTGGATACGAAACGAGTCATTCAAAAGTATGTGCCCGACACAAAGCCAACGTCGTTACCGGATATAACTTCCAATAATGTGGCGGAAGTGCGATTGGCTATTTGGAACGAGCGTCGCTTTGAGTTCGCTTGTGAGGGAATCCGCCGTATGGATTTGATGCAACAGGAACGTTATGGAGAAATTATGACGGCTGTATATAGTAACGGCTATGCGACAGAAGATGTCGATAAGGGACGTTATTATACAAAGGAAAGAGAACTTTTCCCCATTCCTCAAAATGATATAGATTTAAGCCGAGGTGCATTGGTTCAAAATCCCGGATATTAGATCGTCTTTTTTAGGGAGGGTAAATATTTAATAATTAAGAAAGTAGATAATTATATATGAAAAGATTGATATATTTGATTTTACTCTTGTTCGGATTGTCCGGTTGCAAGACAGAACAACAGGAGGTTCAGAATCCGATAGTTGTGGATACCGATTTTGTGTTGCAGGAAAACTATTATGGAGGGGCGATGCAATGGGAACCCAATGATCGAGACTCGATGACGGAGGCGCAGTGGGACCGTTTGTTTAGACGAGTCGAATTTATGAAACTGGGGTATATTCGTTGTTGCATAATGCCCTATTTCTACTGTTTCGGTTATGACGGGAACGACCCTATATTGCTTTGGGACATGGATTCGACGAAAGTCGATGCCCGTTGGTATGCTAATTCTCGTCGATTCATGAACGACTTGTATCGTCAGCTTCAATTTTGTAAGGATAACGACATCGATGTGTTGCTTGGAGAGTGGTGGAAGCCGATGAATCCGAATTGGAAACAGGCTGTCCCCGTCGATATGCCTAAGTATACGATAGAATTGGACGATTCCCGATATGCCGTTCAAGTAGCTGAATTGGTTGAATATTTGGTTAAAGAGAAGGGTATGACTTGTATCAAGCAATTTAACTTGGGGAATGAAGTAAATTTGGTGGCCAATGATCCTCGAAACGGTTATTCATGGGAAAAATGGAAGAAATCCATTCTTAATCTACGCTCGGAACTGGATAAACGGGGATTGAATGATATTGAGATCGTGGGACCGGACGGAGGTTATTGGGGGACTGATGTTTGGTTCAATAAGACATTGACCGAATTGGATAGTGTGGTTCCTGTCATCGATTATCATTGGTATATCAATAAAGATTGGACTTTTACGAATCGTGTGGAAGATGAGACACGAATGTTTCGTTTCTTTACACAAATGCAGGACAGCAGCAAAGTGAATATTTGGGGCGAAATGGGTATTCGTGACGGACATAATGAGGTGCTTGACCAGCATACGTTGATTCACCAGTGGTGGTATGGAACGTTCGTTGCCGATGCCTTGATTCAGACTTTGCGTTCCGGCTGGTCGGCTGCTGCGGCATGGGGTATGGATGATGCCATGCATTATAAGGACGACCTCGATGAACAGAAACGTTGGGGATTTTGGAATTCGATCGCAGAACAGAAAAATAAACCGGAAGAAGCGAATATACGTCCGTGGTTTTATACGTGGTCGTTGATGTCGCGTAATATCCCGAAAGGGTCGAAAATTTTGTATTCCAATTCTTATAGGACTCAGAATTTGAATGGTGTGGCCGCATTGACTCCGACAGGAGATTTGACATTTGCGATTACAAATACAGCCGATTTTGCGCAGCGTGTAACCGTACAGATTCCTACCGTCGTAAACGATCCGATAATCAATAAATATGTATATTTCGAGGACGATTATCCGGTCGATACAGCAGGCTTTCCGGTTGTGAAAGAAGTCTTGAAAGATGTCGATCTTCAAAAGGGGATAGTTATCGATTTCCCCGCGAAAGGTTTTGTTTTGTTGACTACGATTGGAGGTAGCAAACCGGAGATTGTGAAAAATGATAAATATATGATGGATCCGATGGAGGGTGTCCAACGTATGTATGATCATTCCGACAATTTGGGATTAAACGGTTTCCCTAAATTCTATGACGAATGTAACACTGCTGCTCCCGATTTCCAGTTCTTCAAAGTTTTGGAAGATTGCGGGACTATTCACCCTTCGACCAATGAAGAACACGCTTATATAACTTATAAGTTCGACGGGTTTAACTATTTTGAAATCAAGGTGTCGGGAGTGGAGACTATAACCGACCGTTTCAAAGTGTACGTCTCGCCGGATAATTGCGAGTGGAGAGAGGTCGAATTGTCGTTTACCGAACCCGAAATGTCTGTTTGGCGTTTTGTCCATTCGACCATAACACCGAAAACAGAACTCGATAATTGCAATTATTTAAAGATTGAAATGCTGCCGAACGGTTATTTCTCCAATACTCGTATTCGTGAAGTGAAAATAGAAAAACGGTGAAATGTTAGTACGGAATTATAAAGAGGGCATACTCACAATGAGTATGCCCTCTTTCTGTTATTACAATCGCTTTGTTATAATGAAAAGGTGCGGTCTTTCATCGGATACAAAGTGAAAAGTGCAGATGTTTACATTTTAATGTCGGTTACGAAAAATCTCGACAGCTCGATAAAATGCATTTATATTTTCAAGGGAGACACCCGGAGGAACATCGCAACCCGTTGAGATAATAAAGTTGTCGAAATCGGTAGTAGCATGCAGCAGTCTCTCCGTTTCGTCGTAGACTTGTTTCGGAGATGACGATTTGAAAATGCCGACAGGATCAAGATTCCCCATAACAATGCGATCGGACGGTACTTGTTGAAGGGCGGAGACGATGTCGCATTGATTACCGAAGTGGAGAGCCCTTGCTCCTGAGTCGATCATGGATTGCGTACAGTGCCCTGTGTTTCCGCAGTTGTGCAATACGAAAAGGAAGTTTTCTTCTTGTACGGCCTCGACGATCGGTTTTATATAATTAGTCGAGAATATTGTGGCATCGTCGTTGCTGAGTAACCCAGCGGCAGGCTCGGCCATGATGATACCATCGACTCCTGTTTCTTTCAGAGCCCGAATGTATTTGAGAATAAATTCTGAACATTTTGAGAGTAGTATTTTTGCTAAATCGGGCTCGACGTAAATAGCCATCATCATTTCTGACATATCGTAAAGTCGACCTGCCAAAGAATAAGGTCCGATACAACCTGCAAAGACCGGGCGGTCATTGATTCGTTCTGCCGCAAGTCTGTTTGCTTTCAGATATTCGGGAATACGGGCGGTATCGGTATCGGGAATGCGGAGATTTTCCACTTCGTTCCTGTCGTGAAGCAACCTTTCGGCAACACTGGGTACATCGTTTTCGGAGAAATGAAGTTTTGCCCCGAAAGCTTCGGCTTCGACGGTAAGGTCCATGATGACTGTCGCCGCATCGGAAGGAGTATTTTCTGACAAGGCGATAATGGCGTCGGCATGTGTTTGGCCGTCGGTAACGGCGGCTTTTACAGTTTTCTCGATGAGCTCGATTCCCGGGTGTGTCATGATGGGAATAGCATATCGTTTATTCCGATTGAGATTGAGTTTCATGATTAAATGATTTTTTAATTCGTTTCTTATAACAGTTGTCCAGTTCGCAGAATTGACAACCGTATTTGCGGGTATCGACATGAAGTCCAGAGCCTATCACTCCGCTGATAGATTTTATAGGATACATCAGGGCACTGCTATTGAGAGTGATTCCGCATACATTATCGGGTAAGAGTGAGAAGAGTAATTTCTGTTCATTCACATGCCACCCGCAATAACCCGGACTAAAACGGTTAGTATGGGGTATTCCCGGCAATTCTGTTTCCACGAACTTTTCCATAATGTCTCCTGTCGCTTCGGCAATGCAACTACCGAGGGTATCCCAGATGAATAGTAGCAGTGCATCGTCTGCATTCGATAGTTTATTGTGAAAGTCTTGATATTCCATACCGGCGGTCGCAGCGAAAAAAACGAATCTTTCGGAGTTTTTCAACAGTGTGGCGATAGTCTGGTTAACGTGAAATATTTTTTGATTACAACATATACAATCCTTGTTTACATACCCGTCGAACATTCGAAAGTAAAAACGAGGTCTTACTATGTTGTTTGCAACGAGGAATAGGTTGTCGACTAAATCCCGAACATTTTTGTCGGGAGATACTGCTCCATACCCCATTTCTATATATACGGTTTCTTTTGTCAAGTTTAGTTCTTCGAACCGCAGTGAATGTTCCATTTCTCTTATTTGTTCAATAATTTTCGGGCGAGAGTTACAGCGGCGTTGGCATTGTCGCTATATCCGTCGGCTCCGATTTCTTCGGCAAATTTCTCACTGAGTGGAGCGCCTCCAATCATGATTTTGACATCGTTTCTGATTCCGGCTTTTTCAAAAGCTTTGATAACTTCTTTCATATAAACCATTGTGGTAGTCAGAAGTGCCGACATGCAGACAATGTTCGCTTTGTGTTCTTTGGCGGCTTCGACGAATTTTTCATCGGAAACATCGACACCGAGATTAATCACTTCGAATCCACAGCCTTCCAACATGGAGCTTACGAGGTTTTTCCCAATGTCGTGCAGATCGCCTTTAACCGTTCCAATGACAACTTTCCCGAGAGAGATTGTATTTTTGTCATTTTCCATGTAAGGTTTAAGAAGTTCCAAAGCTCCTTTCATAGCCCGGGCACTCATCAATAGGTTGGGAACATAGGCTTTTCCGGCTTCGAATTGAGTCCCGATTTCTTCCATTCCTTTAATCAAATAATCGCTGATCAATGTTTGCGGGTCGATATTTTCTTGAAGCGCTTCTTGGGTTGTACTGACTGCCAGTTCGAGATTCCCTTTTACGATTGCATTATGTAAATCTGAAAGTTTTGCCATTTTCGCTGGATTATTAGAAGTTGATTATTTTATAAGAAGTATTGCCTATTTTAATGAGATGTACTCCATTCTCTGCCGGAATGGAATAACTCCCGTTTACATTTTCTGCAAAGTGCAGTAATTTACCGTCGACAGAGAAAAGATAGACAGGCATGCTTTTAACGCCTTCAATATAAATATATCCGTTTTCGGCGGTTACCGAGATGTCGTTGTTTGTTACATATTCGATTCCCGAAACTTCTTCGGCGCTAAATATAAAATTGTCGAAGAAAGAAGTGTCGAGAACGTTCAGCCGGTCTGAATAATTTAGATTGGGATAGATGTCGATGCTTGTAATGATTTGACCGACATGATTCGACAAGTTTAGGCCGTACCTAAACCATTCTCTTTTCTCGTTACAGGAAAAGTGTCCGACAGCTTTTTCTCCCGAAAGGAAATTGACGACTATCTTGATTTCGGATTGTCCTGTCGGGCGGTAATATGAGAAGAACAGGTTGTGGTTACTTTCGGGAACTTGTACAAATGGATATAAATTTAATTGTGCGGACAAGTCTTGATCGGCATCGTTTGTTAATATATTTATTTGGCAGGCTTTATCGCTGGGATTGTTTTCTTGTATTTTGGGATTCGAAGCAATGGAAGACATTATGGAGGAATTGGCCGGAATAACTTTTACAAAAGAATTCAAATATTCGAAGTCGATGTCCAGAATTTGTCGGTATTGTTGGTCGTCGTTTGTTGTAATTTCTTGTAAATCGATAGGGGAATTTTCTGTATTGGATAGAAAGATGTTGTCAAAAATCAAAGATTCGGTGTCGAGAGTGGAAGTCGTTGCTGAATCTCTATAAGGATATATGATGATGTAATCCAGTGTTTTACCGATTAGAGGCGTTAGGTTCAGTTGTAATTCCCTCCATTCTCTGTGAGGAATTTCGAATTCGTAACCCAATAGCCTGTCTTCATTTTGAACATGTAAGGCAATGGCGATTTTTGCCGGTCTACTTCTGTACAACTGAATATTGAGCAGTGGAAAATCTTCACTGATTAGGATTTTATTGAGCGGAAATATAGTACTGAAACAATCTCGGGGATTGTATTCGTCGTTAATTAGAATTTCGGAGTATCCGGCATTGTCGCTGGTATTAGGGTCTCGTTTGCGGGGATTAGAACCTATGTAGGTTCTAATCCCTTTGTTATAGTCGCCGAGAAGCATATACCCGTCTTGCGATTCAAAGTCGATGGTTAGAGTAGACTGTGTGTCGGACGTATTTGTCTCTAACGGTTCCAAGGTAGTGATGAATATACCTTCTTCCATAGGAACTTCCACCGTGATTCCGGTAGAAAGATTTTGATCGGTTATTTTTTCATACGGAAGAGACAACGCAGCGCCATCTCCGCAGCTGTTGCGGTTGAACCGATAAATGTAAAGAGGTTTGGTACAATCGACCTTAAAGGTAATGGATTGTGTTTTGCTTTGAGCATCCATACGTCGATTGACTGCGACAAACGAGTAATCTTCGGAGCCGATACGGGCTCCGAGTATACGAATATCTTTGCGCCCTTCCAGTTCGGTCATTTTGAGAATTTTTGCTCCACGGGGAAAGTAACGGCACATCAGTTGCCATGTGTAGTACCAGGGACGTAAAGTCATACCGCCATAAGTTCCGGCATTGTTCCACATGCCGGCATTTTTATTCTGTTCCAGCCCGTCGAGAGCCCAAGCCAATCCCGATGCCATACCCGAACGGGCAAGTTGTATGCCGTAGTCCCAAAAACCTAATGCATATTCGTAGGTGTCGATTCGACAATGAGCCGGAGCATCGGCAACAGGCCAGTCGATAAAAGGGACTCCGATGGGAGCCATTTCCGATACATGGACGGGTTTGTTGGAATTGTCGTATTTATAGACATTTGCAAGATAGTTTGCAAAAGTCGTTTCAATGGTGCGATTATATAATTGATTGTAAGTATCGTCGGGTGTATCGTTCAGGTAGTTATGGAAATCATAGGCTGACAGTTGATCTGCGTTGTATTGTGCAGGTTTCCATATCCAGTCGCTCCATGAATCGGCTCCCGACAGAAAATTTGTGGGTAAGCCACGTTTCTCCAATTCGGCGTAAAGTTTTTTTATCATGGTACTCCAATCTTCGTAAGAGATACCTACTCCCAAAGGCTCGTTCGAGGGCGCATAACTGGTAATGATTTTGTCGTAACCTTTTGTTTTAAAAAGATACTCGATGAGGTCGGCTTGCAGTTGTGCGCATTCGTCGGTCGTGTAAAATTGTTTATAATCCTCTCCGTTATATCCGACACCCCAGAAACCACTCATAACTTTAATGTCGTGTTCCTTATAAAGGTCCATAATTTTGAAATAGGCCTGCATGTATTTGCTATCCCAATTATAAGTTCCGATGGGCAGATTATTCCCATCATCGTCTTTGTTGAACCAATCGCGGATTACCGGTAAGCGGACTAACGAAGGTTTGATGGCAAGGATCCGTTCTGTCGTGGTTTTCCATAAATCATCGGACCACGGCTTAAAGGTGTTACCGTCGCTTTCGCGGGCGAATCCCCATTGATTGTACCCGAAACCTTCCCACGGTGTTTGTAATTCTTCCTCAACAGTCGATTCGAATGCTTGTAAATTCGCAGGGACAATCAATGTTGTAATTACAAGAGTAAGTAAAATAAATTTTCGTTTCATGTTATCAAAAGTGTTATAATTTAGAAAACGTGTGCTTCAAATATTTGCGTGACTTATCTTGTTGTGATGAATTCAAATTTTGAGTCGGAGGAACTGGGATAATGGCTCCCAACCGCGATATAGATAAATCCTTTTTGTTATTTTTCTTTTCTTCGAATTTGTTTGACGGCATCGATCATTCCTCTGAATCCATTGACAGAGACATAAGAAGCGATGGAATTACCCGAACCTAATCCGTAACCCTTGCAAATGCGCCGGTATTCTGTGCCTTTTCTCAATACTTCGTCATATACGGATTGATAGGTTCCCAACGAAAGCAGATTTACATCGAAGCCTCCAAAAAGTCCTATTTGACCGTTATATCGTTTTATCCATTCGTCGAAAGGAGCGATCTGGTCTTCGTTGCTATGCTTTGCGTCGATTCCCAAAGTTATGATGTCGGGCATTATTTCGAATATGTTACCGCAACTGTGCAGAAGAAATTTTTTTTCTGCATGATGTACCAAGTCTATTATACGCTTGGTTTGAGGAAGTATGTGGTTGATGATGGTTATCGGTTCGAGCATAGTCGATGTGCGGTGTCCCAAGTCGTCGCCCATACGGAAAAAAATGAAGATGTCGCTGTATTCTTGTATCATTTTGGACCATAATTCGACGTATAAGTCACCGATACGAATAAAAAGGTCGCGGAACAAATCGGGGTCTATGTATTGCATGATACACAGATTCTCGTAACCTACCAAATCTTGGGCGGATTCGAAAATGCCATACCCGCATCCTCCATATGCTTTCATTCCTGTTGGCAAGACTTTTCTGATAGCGTCGAGTTTGGGTTTGTTCGCTTCCCAAAACAAATGGGGTATTTCGTCGAAGGGATAGCGCTCAAAATCGGATCGGGTTTGAATGGGGCCTAATTTCCCTCCCATAATTGCACCGTGCTCCGGGAAAACGTCGCAGATTGGAGCTTCGAAGTCAAAGGCATCGTAGGTATTGTTTTTCCAAAACTCCGTTACTTTTTTGAAAAAGTATTCTGGTTCTGTTTCTTGGTAACCGATAAGTTCTTCTCCTGTAAATTTCTCTATAAATTCGATATCGATGTGATGTTCATATAGAGGGAGATACTTTGGCTTTTTGTTATAAAGGACATCAAGAATGTTGTTTGCATTCGGCTGAAACTGTTCCATGTTTTGAGAGAATTTTTAGTTGTTCCAATGGATTAAACCGGCTTTGATATTTTCCAGTGGCATATCGGGCCCGGCTTCGAATTGCCCGATGAGGCCACCATTTACCCATAGCGCTTCTTTCATTTTGTGTACGGCATCGATTACATCTTCGACACTTCCTTCGGGGAGTATGTGCTGACGACATATTTCGCCCCAGTTTGTAATACGTCCGTTGCATTTTTCGGCAACTTTGTCTAATCCCATGCACCACACTTGACTATTGATGGCATCTACTCCTATCTCGATCAAGTCGTCGTATAGTTCCAAAATGTAGCCGTCGCTATGCATAAAAACGAATTTACCGGCAGTATGGACTTTGTCAAAAAACCGTTTGTATAAAGGTTTATATTGTTTCCTCCATGTTTCAGGCGAGATTAGTAAAGAGCGTTGTGAGCCCCAGTCGTCTCCGAAAATTATTCCGTCGACTTCTAATTTGAGCCATTCGTCTAAATAGGTGTTATAAAAATCTTCGACAATTTCCATTAGTTTGAAATATTCCGGAGATTCAATCAACGTATCCATGAAAAGGCTTTCTGTACCACGAAGGTATTGCATACGTTCGAATAAGCTAATCCAACCGCCTAAGATAAATTTGTCTTTATGAGTGTCGATGAACGCTTTTGTCTTTTCAAATCCAGAGATGCCTGATAAAAATAACTTTTTGGGACTTTCATAGTTCCAAACTTTATTGAAATCGGCAAAAGGATATTCTTTTACTTCTCCGATAATACCTGCTTGGTGATTTACCCAAGTCGATCCCCAACAATCGGTATAGCTGCCGATTTGGTAGTGACGTGCGTCTTCGGTGGGGTCGTCGAACGGAGCGGAGAGAATATCGATTTCGCAGCGATTGATGATGTCGTCAAGCGCTTGTCCGTATTTTAGTTTTGCGGCGGGCAGTTGCCACAGGTTTACCGGAATCCATTCCGGATTGTCATGTCGAAGGGTTCGTATTACATTTTCTTTGGCTGTCATCATAGCGGAATGGGTAGTTATATATTACATTTAAATGTCTTGTCGCCGATTTGTATTAAATAATTGCCATTGTTGAAATAGATATTTTCATTATCGGTCGAGATGTTTTGTCGATATAGTAGTTTACCGGATAGATCGAAAATATTGACTTGTTCTCCGATTGCATTTTTGATTATGATTTGATTGGATACAACGGAACAATCGATTTCGTTGTTCCTTAATTCGTTAATAGTCGTGGGATCGCCTTCGTTTTTGAATAGAAAATATTCGTTGTCGGCTATATCGGAGGTGGAGGCCGTTATAATGTTGTCTTTTTGAGACAAATATTTTCCGTTAGCCAAAGCCCGTATTGCAGCTTTTTCACCTTTGTCTATGTAGAGAAATTTTGAGGCGGTGTCGAGATTCGATGAAAGTTCCAAAGCGCCGGTAGCAGCATTGACCGATAGATATGAATTGTTTTCGTTGAAGGCGATATATCCGTCGTCGGTATGAGAAACATTAAACCCTGTACCGTTCGGATTCATCGTAATGTCATTGTCGCTGATCGTTAACCTAAGATTGTTGGCAACGTTTTCCAAATAGTATCGTCCGTTCCAATAGCTTCTTTCCCCCGAAACGGCAATACATACAATTTCGAATTTTTTGTTTTCCAACAGTTTGATGTGGAGTATATGTTCTCCGATTCCCAAATCGGTCAATACGATTTGGTCGATGTGTTCTCCGTTAGAGCCGTCAATGACTACGGCCGGATTGTCGTCTACCCAAATTTGGGCCGTTCCGAAATTTTCGTTTGCCGGGCGTTTCCAATATGTGACGGCAGCAACGTCTCCGTTAATTTTAAATTGAAGTTCACTGTTTGCAATTTCGCTTCTCCAACCTTTTCCTGTGCCGAAATCCCAAATAGAACCTCCCGCCGTCCAGACACCTGTTTGGACCGGGGTTATATCGGTTTCGCTCAAATAAAATGCATCTTCTAAAATGTTGCTATATAGCGGAGCTGGTAGTGATGCCATTCGATCGATGTTCGATGCTTTTTTCCCTTCAAGTAGTTCGGTCGCTATTAGGTCGGCGATTTTTTGATGTGCGGTTGTATTGGGGTGTATGCCATCACCGCCGATGAGTGTAGAGGTTTGGTAATAGTCCAGCCATGTTTTTTCTCCTTTGATTATTTCGTCTTTTATGGCATCGTTGTAACTGACGATCGGAATTTGACAATGTTGAGCGATGGGATATTGACGTTCGATTTTTGAAATCCCAGCTTGCGTGCATAGCATTAGCGATATAACGGCTGGCTCACCCGGGTTTTTCCAGCATTTCCGTATCAGGCTTTCGTAAGAATCCAGATAAATATCTTCGAGTTGATCGTTGCAGGCATATTCGATTATAATTAAATCGGGGTTGAATCGTAATAGTTTCTCTTCGGCACGGATACACCCGAAATAGGAATTCGTAGAACCGATACCGATATTGATGAAATTGACGTCGATTCCAAAAGTCGATTCGAACCAAGTCTTTAATCGGGCTCCGTAACAATTGGTCTCCATCGGTTCGGCGTTGGCTCCGGCAGTCATCGAACCACCTATGACACCGATGGTAATGTCATTACCGCTTTCAGCTTTTTCCAATAGCTTTTGAACCCGGTAATAGTTCGTTTTTTCGTTGTAATTCTTCGCTTGATAGCCATCTCCATAATATACTATGTTTCTTAATAATTCTATGTCGGATTGGGCATCTAAATAGATAACGACCTGAGTCGCATCTTCCGGTATCAAGTTGTCTTTTAAAGTACATCGATATAGTCCATGCCCTTTATCCGTTATTTCTGGATAACCATTGTCCCAACCTTCCACATATTTGGTTTCTTCTCCGGCCGAATTTTTTACGGCCAAAGTGGGACGTAGTCCGGTCGGAGAATAGTAATCGACAATTACTTCATGAGCAATTTCGTTTTCGGGCAATTCATAAACTAAGAATGAGTAGTTTGATGGATCGTCGATTTTCAATCGATAGATGTCTCCGGCTCGTTGTGCCCAATCGTCGGTCGTTCCAGAAATCAATTTTGAGTTACCAATCCAAGTTATTTTATAGGTATCTTCGAATTCGTCATATATGCGTCCTGCGTATAGTAATTGGATACTGCATAGTAATAGAGATAATGTTAGGCATTTAAATATGTTCACTTTCATGATAGGTAGTATTAAGTTTTTGTTTTATCGTTTGTATGTTTTTTATGCAAAATTAGAATGGGTATTTGAAATATTATGATATAATTGAGTTAAAGGGTGATATTTTTTTGAACAGTTTATTGCTTAATGATGAAGTAATATTTGATTTTCAAAATAGTATTGTATATGTTCTAAATAGAATTAATCGTCATAAATGGTCTTTGTATGGTTCTTTATTCGTTCATTGGATTTATTCTCTTTTTATTTGAAAGAAGCCGTTGAATAATATTCGAGTCATGGAGCCGTTTATATAATATGTAATACTGAGTGTATATTATGCAAAATATCTATGATGCCCGACAAAAAGGGAAGCTGATTTTTTTGTTGATTTCTGTCTTGCTGGTTGGCGGGGTACTTTATGTCTCGAATGACCTTGTAGAAGACTTGTCTATCGAGGAGCGAAAGAAAATGGAAATATGGGCCGAAGCGACGCGTGAATTGGCCAGTGACAAGACTGAAATGAGCATGGAGTTGATATTGAAAGTGATACAGAGCAATACCTCCATACCGGCGATTATCGTCGATGATACCGGCGAAATAAATCAGTACCTTAATTTGAATTTGCCCGAAACGGATACGGAGAAATATTTACAAGAGAAACTGGAACAATTGAAAAGTAAATCCAATTTGATAGAGATCAATTTGGGAGACGGGGAGAAACAGTATCTCTATTATGACGATTCTATTTTGTTAAAGCGGCTATCTCTTTATCCGTACGTGCAGTTGGGTGTTATGGTCCTGTTCGTTTTAATCGTTTATTTTGCGTTGATTAGTACGAAAAAGGCCGAGCAGAATAAGGTGTGGGTGGGATTATCGAAGGAGACTGCTCACCAATTGGGAACTCCTATTTCGTCGTTGATGGCATGGATGGATTTGTTGGAATCGTCGGGTGTGGATCCCTCGTTACTGTCGGATATGAATAAAGATGTGAACCGTCTGTCTGTCATAGCCGAACGCTTTTCTAAAATAGGCTCGAAGCCAGAAATGGAATTGATATATGTCAACGAAGTGCTTGAAAATGCAACAGAATATATGCGTCGCAGAGTTTCCGATAAAGTATTGATTACGACTCATCTTCCTTCTGATGCCGAGGGTGCGATGGTGTGTCTTTCTTTATTTGAATGGGTCATAGAGAATTTGTGCAAGAATGCAGTCGATGCGATGAATGGAGAAGGGCGTATAGATGTTTATATGACATCGGAGAAGCAACAGATTTATATCGATATAAAAGATACGGGCAAGGGGATTGCACGGAAAAATTTCAAAACGGTTTTTAATCCGGGGTACACGACCAAGAAACGAGGTTGGGGCCTTGGACTTACTTTGGCAAAACGTATTATAGAGGATTATCATGCCGGACGCATTTATGTGAAAGATTCGGAAGTAGGAAAAGGTACGACATTCAGAATCGAATTGAAGCGAGTCGTTTAGTCGGGCTGGAAAATCTTTCTTTTTTTGAATGTTGTCGAGGCTAATCGATTATGGCTCTCCATTTGAAAAATTGTGAATGTGAAATAAAAACTACCGAAAAGATTGACTTGTAACGATTATTTTTTATACCTTTGCGGAGTTTTAACGACAAATAGCATTGGGACGATTTAGTGCTTATAAATTACCGCTCAAAAGTATGCCGATAGGTACTCAGGATTTTGAGTATGTATTGGATAATGAGTTCTTTAAGAATATCGAAGGTGAAGATGTTCAAAAAGGAAAGGTGAAGGTGAAATTGACAGTGAAGCGGACGGCGGCTTCTTTCGAACTGGATTTTGATTTGGAAGGAGTTATTCAAATTCCGTGCGATCGCTGTTTGGACGATATGGACCATGAGGTAAAAACTCAAGAAACGTTCTATGTGAAATTCGGTTCGGAATACAGCGAGGAGAGCGATAATGTGGTTGTTATTCCTGAAAGTGACGGGGAATTGAATATTGCATGGTTTTTATATGAGTTCATTGCACTGACAATACCTTTGAAGCATGTTCATCAAGCAGGAAAATGCAATAAATCGATGAGTGCTAAATTGCGTAAACATGCGGCGCGTTCTATGGACGATAGCGACGAAAGTGAAGATGCCGCATCATACGATGATGAAGATGTTGTAGATGAAGTGCCCGGCGAAGGGGAGGAAACTGACCCGAGATGGGACGAATTAAAGAAAATAATAGATAATAATTAAAGTAATAGAAAAATGGCACATCCTAAAAGAAAACAATCGAAAACGAGAACAGCCAAAAGAAGAACTCATGATAAAGCTGTGGCTCCAACTTTGGCAGTTTGTCCTAACTGTGGTGCTTGGCATGTATACCATACTGTATGTGGAGAGTGTGGTTATTACAGAGGAAAATTGGCAATCGAAAAAGAAGCTGCGGTTTAAGCTCTTATCGATAAGTATGTATGGCCCTAAAGCGATTTAGGGCATTTTTTCACACACTAAGCCGATTTTATTATTATGCAGAATGCAAAAATAACGGGAATTGCCTCGTATGTTCCCGATTATGTTTTGACAAACGACGAGTTGTCGCATATGGTTGATACCAACGACGAGTGGATTACTACTCGTGTAGGTATTAAAGAACGTAGAATTTTAAAAGGAGAAGGAACGGGATCTTCCGATTTGGGTGTAAAAGCAGTCGCCGAATTGTTGAAAAAAACAGGAGTAAAGCCCAGTGAAGTGGATTTGCTCATTTGTGCTACGTCGAATCCCGATTATCGTTTCCCTTCTACGGCATCGATCGTATTGGAAAAATTGGGGATAAAAACAGCTTATGGGTATGATATACAAGCCGCTTGTGCAGGGTTTATCGTTGCTTTGCAAGCAGGAACTGCCTATATAAAGAGCGGACTGTATAAGCATGTGGTTGTTTTGGCGGCAGAAAAGATGTCGTCGATGGTTAACTATAAGGACCGTTCTACTTGTCCACTGTTCGGTGATGCTGCGGCTTGCGTTATGTTAGAACCTACCGACGAGGAAGTCGGAGTGAAGGATGCCGTGTTGCATACCGATGGTATGGGACTGCCTCATTTGTTGATGAAAGCCGGTGGTGCTGTTCATCCTGCTTCGCACGAGACGGTAGATCATGATGAACATTTTGTTTATCAGGAAGGTCGGGCGGTATATAAGCATGCGGTAACCGATATGCTCACTTCTTCGGAAAGCGTGATGGCTCGCAATGGTTTGTCCGTAGATACAATCGATTATTTTATTCCTCATCAGGCAAATTTGCGTATTATAGAGGCTATTGCCGATCGTATAAAGCTGCCGGAAGAAAAATTATTGGTCAATATTCAAAAGTACGGGAATACGAGTGCATCGTCTATCCCTTTGTGTATGGCCGAATTTGAGCATAAATTCAAAAAAGGAGATAAACTTGTCCTCACGGCTTTTGGAGCAGGATTTACATGGGGAGCTCTTTATCTCGTTTGGGGATACGACGCAAAATAAATTTGTCGAGATATAAGAAAGACGCATCTTTTGGCGAAAGAGATGCGTCTTTTCTTGTTTTCGAACAAAAGCGATTGTAGGTTGTTTCGTCGGGTAGAATATTTTCACTACTTTTGTATTCAGAAGATATTGACTTGTAACCGAATAAAATAGAATTATGCATAAGGCCGGATTTGTAAATATTGTCGGGAATCCTAATGTAGGTAAGTCTACGTTGATGAATTCACTGGTCGGAGAACGAATTTCGATTATTACGTCGAAAGCACAGACGACTCGTCATAGAATTATGGGAATAGTGAATACCGAGGATATGCAGATCGTCTATTCCGATACTCCGGGAGTTCTTGTCCCTAATTATAAGTTGCAGGAGTCGATGCTGAATTTTTCTCAGTCGGCATTACTCGATGCCGATATTTTGCTTTATGTGACCGATGTGGTGGAAGCTCCTGCGAAAAACCAATCGTTCCTCGACAAGGTGGCTCGGGAGACAGTTCCTGTATTGGTAGTTATCAACAAGATCGATTTGCTGAAAGAGCAGAGCGCTCTTGAAACGTTGGTAGAGGAATGGAAACAGTTGTTGCCGAATGCCGAGATTATACCGGTTTCGGCACAATATAAATTTAACCTCGACTATTTGTTGAAGCGTATTCAGGAATTACTACCTCCGTCACCTCCGTTTTTCGAGAAAGATGCTTTGACCGATAAGCCGGCTCGTTTCTTCGTAACGGAAATTATCCGCGAGAAAATATTGCAGACGTACGATAAAGAGATTCCGTATGCTTGTGAGGTGGCGGTAGAACAATTCCAGGAAGAAGAGAATCGTATTCATATTATGGCTGTTATCTATGTGGAGCGAGATTCTCAGAAAGGAATTGTTATCGGGAAAGGCGGTTCGGCTTTGAAGAAGGTAGGGACTTTGGCCCGGAAAGATATCGAAGTGTTTTTTGACAAAAAAGTTTTTCTCGAACTGTATGTAAAAGTGGAGAAAGATTGGCGTAGTCGGGAAAATAAATTGAAAGGTTTCGGGTATATACCTGAATAAAAGATTAAGAAATAAAGGCTGTGAGAGCCGTAAAAAGAAAGTGGAATTATGGGAAATATAGTAGCGATAGTAGGACGCCCGAATGTGGGAAAATCGACTCTTTTCAATCGTCTGACTCAAACTCGTAAAGCGATTGTCAACGAAGAAGCCGGTACGACACGGGATCGACAATACGGTAAGGTCGAGTGGTGCGGTCAGGAATTCTCTGTTATCGATACCGGAGGTTGGGTTGTTAACTCGGAAGATATTTTTGAGGAAGAGATTAACAAACAAGTAGCTTTGGCCATTGAGGAAGCCGATGTTATTTTGTTCATGGTCGATGTGAAAACCGGCGCGGTAGACCTCGACGACCATGTGGCAGCTATATTGCGCCGTTCGGATAAACCGGTGATTTTGGTAGCGAATAAAGCTGATTCGAACGAGTGGCAGTATAACGCCGCCGAATTTTATTCGTTCGGGCTGGGCGATCCTTTTTGTGTGTCGGCAGCCAGCGGTTCGGGAACGGGCGATTTGCTGGACGAGATATTGAAACGTTTTACCAAAAAATCGGAACCCGAGATAGAGGAAAACATTCCTCGTTTTGCGGTGGTGGGACGCCCTAATGCCGGAAAGTCTTCTATCATCAATGCGTTTATTGGCGAAGACCGGTATATTGTTACCGATATTGCCGGTACGACTCGCGATTCGATTTATACCCGATACGATAAATTCGGATTCAATTTTTATTTGGTAGATACGGCCGGCATTCGTAAGAAAGGGAAGGTTACCGAAGACCTCGAATATTATTCGGTGATTCGCTCCATACGAGCTATCGAAGCCTCTGATGTTTGTATTTTGATGATCGATGCTACAAGAGGTATCGAAGGACAGGATTTGAATATCTTTTCGTTGATACAGAAAAATAAAAAAGGCTTGGTGGTTTGTGTCAACAAGTGGGATTTGGTCGAAGATAAATCGAACAAGGCTATTCAAACTTTCGAAAATGCCATACGGGCACGTCTCGCTCCTTTTGTCGATTTTCCCATTGTCTATGCTTCGGCGTTGACTAAGCAACGTATCTATAAAGTTTTGGAGAGCGCCGTGCAGGTTTATAAGAACCGGCATACCAAGATACCTACTTCGAAATTAAACGAAGTGTTGCTGAGTGCGATAGAAAATTATCCGCCTCCTGCACATAAAGGCAAGTATGTAAAAATAAAATATGTGACCATGTTGCGGGAGACTTACGTCCCCACGTTCGTGTTCTTTTGTAATTTGCCGCAATGGGTGAAAGACCCGTACAAACGGTATCTCGAAAACAAGATACGGGAGAATTGGAATTTCAGCGGTACACCCATCAATATTTTCATGCGAGAAAAATAAAACTGTTTATAGCTTTTGTCGTTTGTCCCGAAGTCTCACAGATTTCGGGACAGATATTTTAAATACTATTGAAAGATTGCTATTTTTGTGAATAGTAGAGTCTTGATTTTAATTATTTAGAAGTTTTTATATATGGAGGATAAGGGAGAAAGTAAATTCCGGAATGTGATGGAGCGTTATTGGTATGCCCTTTTTATCATTGCTGTCGCATTGGCTGCCGCCGTAATAGGTTTTATTTGTGAGGCATGGAAAATGCAGGAGGGATTTTTGTACGATTTGTTAACGTCTATTATAAGTACGACTATTGCATTTTTCTTGTTTACGTTAACCTATCAGTTACTTACGAAAAGAACCTCTGCCCAGAGTATAGTCGAAGAGATAAAACCTCTTTTGGATCGTCAGCAACAACGAGTGAAGGAAGAGTTTCGAAATGAGGTCGATGATAGTATTGTTAAATCGTTGGGCGCTGAATTGGATATTATTCAGAAGTATGATTCCAAAGAAGTGATTGATGTCGTGAATAATTGTAGCGAGCGATTGCTAGGCAGTCTTTTAGCGAAAAATATGCAGGGGGTATTTTCGTCTATCTTAAAGAACCCGTCATACAGAGACGATATGGTATATGATATTCAAATTATTCCTAATCGAAAAGACGAATTCTACGATGAGGCTGGACAGTACATGAGATGTAAAGATGCTAGATTTTGCATATCGCAATCTTTGCGTTATAAGAAATATTTGAAGAAAGGAACGGAGAATAAGTTGACCAAATTTTCATGCTTTTTTGCTTTTAATGAGAATCCTTTCTTCCAGAAAGAGCAAGGCGAGGTTTTCTTTTTGAGAGAAGAATTGTCGTGTCTTTCTTTTATTGAGTCGTTGAATGTTGAAAATGCAGTTTCTTTATTGAACTATTCGGTAGAATTTTATTTGGGAAATGTTCCAATTTGCGTAAGAGACATAGAAGTGGAGCTCGTGAAGTTGGAAAATTCGGCAACAATAGGTATCAAACTTACCACTGATATTCCCGACAGAGTATTATGTATCGATGGAGAGTATGTATATTTCGATGCTAAGATAAAATGTTCTTATCCTACATTACGCCGGGAATTCTACTTTAAAGTGCCCGAGCTCACACGCCATGCCGATGTGTCTATTTCTTTACCTTCCTCTAAGGAAGAGCTTCATTTAGTAAGTTTTACCGATAATTATCGGATAGAGTCGTATGGCCATAACAGATACTCGTTTAGGCACGGAGAAAACAATAATGAGATTTTATTACCCAATAATGGATTTACAGCCGTATGGTGATCAACTATGAGGAATATTTCGAGCAGGCGGGGTTGGTCGATATTCAAACTGCCATTCCCGATGTGGTCGTAGATTTGAAATACGCTACGGCTGATAATTTTATGGGTGAAATTTTATATCCCGATTTGAGAAAAGCCTATCTATTGCCTCATATGATTTCACGGCTGGCCCGGGTACATGCCCGGTTACAAGAGTTAAAGCTGGGATATAGGTTGGTGATTTACGATGCCGCCCGTCCGTTAAGCATACAGCGCAGAATGTTCGAGCGAGTGCGAGGTACACCGCAAGAGCAGTATGTGGCTAATCCTTACAATGAGGGAGGCTTCCATAATTACGGCATGGCTGTCGATTTATCGATACTCGGTAGCGATGGCGTCGCATTGGATATGGGCAGTCCGTATGATTTTTTTGGAGAAGAAGCGCATACGGTCGACGACGATTATTTATTGAAGACGGGTAGGATAAGCGAGGCGGCTTATCACAATCGACGATTTTTGTATACAGTCATGCGAGAACAAGAGCTTTATCCGCTTCCTAATGAATGGTGGCATTATCAACATTATGTACAGGAGTCGGATAAGAAACTATTTAAAATATTGGATTTTTGATGATGTACAGACCTCAATTTTTATGTCCCGGCGATAGCGTATCCATTATTTCGCCTGCGAGTATTATCAATCCCGATTATGTGAAAGGGGCGACCGGCGTTTTGGAAAGTTGGTCGCTCGGTGTGACTGTTTCTTCTCACTGTCTGGATCATTCGGGCGTTTATTCGGGGACGATAGATGAACGAATGAACGATTTCCGCCATGCGTTGTACGATCCTGCTGTGATGGCTGTCTTGTGCAGCCGTGGCGGATATGGGGCTGTTCATTTGTTGGACGGATTGACCGATGATATTGCTCGGAATCCGAAGTGGATTATCGGATTCAGCGACATATCGGCTTTGCATGCTCTCTGTGTGAGCCGTGGGGTGATGTCGTTGCATGCTCCCATGTGCAAGCATTTGACTACCGAGCCGGCGGATAATCGTTGTACGCACTATTTACGGCAAATTTTATTCGGAGAAATTCCCGAATACAAGGAGAATCCGCACCCTTTGAATCGTTGCGGTGAGGGACGGGGAATGTTGGTGGGTGGAAATATGGCGGTTTTGTGCGGATTGATTTCTACTCCGTATGATATATTTTTGCCCGGAACGGTTTTGTTTATAGAAGATATAGCCGAGCCTCCTTACAAAATAGAACGCATGCTTTATAACTTGAAACTGTCCGGTCGTTTGGCTTCGTTGTCGGGATTGATCGTGGGTAGGTTTACCGAGTATACCGAGAACGAAGGTTTGGGTGGTACATTGTATGAGTTGATTCGTAAAATGGTCGATGAGTATGATTATCCGGTATGTTTCGATTTTCCGGTGGGACATGTCTCGGATAATTTGCCAATGATCGAAGGGGCAGATGTCGTGTTTTCTGTTGGCGAGCGGTCGGTGGATTTATCTTTTTGTATAAAATAGCCGGGATATTTGCGAGTTTTTATCAGAATGTTTATTTTTGAGCATGATGAAAACAGTAAACCGTAAGGCTGGGTATTTAATTTTAATTGTCGGGTTGGTCGCTTGTTCTGCAAAGTCGGTGAAAAATAGCGAGGAAAAGGATACGGATAGCGTGTCGATAGAGGTTCCTTCTTTTGATACGGATAGTGCTTATGCTTATATCGAACGTCAAGTGCAGTTCGGTTTCAGAGTGCCCAACACTCCGGCACATTTGGCAACGGCCGATTATTTATCTTCCGAGTTGGCTCGGCATGGCGCTGTCGTAGAAGTGCAGCAAGGAACGGTTACGGCTTATGACGGGACAGAGCTTTCTATACGGAATATCATAGGTTCGTTTTCTCCTGAAAAGAAAAATCGCATTTTATTGTTCGCTCATTGGGATTCTCGTCCATACGCCGATAACGACCCGGATAAGAGTAAACATCGTCAGCCTATCGCCGGAGCCGACGACGGTGCGAGCGGAGTGGGCGTATTGCTTGAAATAGCTCGTCAGATAGGGAAGAGACAGCCCGACACGGGTGTCGATATAGCCTTTTTCGATGCCGAGGATTACGGTGTTCCCTATTGGAGCGAGTCGAGTGACGAAAACACATGGGCATTGGGTACACAGTATTGGACACGTCGGCCTCATAAGCCGGGATATCGGGCCCGATTCGGGATCTTACTCGATATGGTGGGCGGAGCCGGGGCGCAATTTCGACGAGAGTTATTTTCGAAGTATTATGCTTCCGGAATTGTGGCGCAAGTATGGGATACGGCGAAGCGATTGGGGTACGGAAACTATTTTATCGAGGAGGACGGCGGATATGTTACCGATGACCATTTGTATGTAAACCGTTATGGAATACCCAGTATCGATATTATTCCATGTCATCGAGATACAGAGACGGGTTTTCCTCCTTATTGGCATACGGTGGACGATACAATGAGAAATATAGATCGGTCGACGTTGAAAGCCGTAGGCCAGACCGTGTTGACGGTTCTTTATGAAGAATGATTGAAAAATGAATAATATGAAAAGTATCGACGAAATACAAGACGAGATTATAGAGGAGTTTTCGGTATTCGACGATTGGATGGACAAATATGCGTTGCTGATCGATTTGGGCAATGCCCTTCCTCCTTTGGACGAGAAATATAAGACTCCCGAAAATTTAATCGAAGGTTGCCAGAGCCGGGTATGGTTGCAGGCCGATTATAGAGAGGGTTCCGTTTATTTTGAAGCGGAGAGCGATGCGATTATCGTGAAGGGGATAGTTTCGTTGTTGGTGCGGGTTTTATCCGGCCATACACCCGATGAGATCTTGAATGCTCATCTTTATTTTATCGACAGAATAGGGTTGAACGAACATTTATCGCCGACTCGCTCGAATGGGCTTGTGGCTATGGTTAAACAAATGCGCATGTATGCTTTGGCTTTTAAAGTGAAAAACAATTAATTCATTTAATACTTAAAATCTGTTATTATGTTTAAAGGACATCCTAAGGGGTTGATAGCGGCAGCTCTCGCGAATATGGGCGAGCGTTTCGGCTACTACATTATGAATGCTGTATTGGTATTGTTTCTTTGTTCTAAATTCGGACTAAGCGAGGAGACATCGGGTACTATATATTCATTCTTTTATGCGGGTATTTATTTGTTGGCTTTGGTGGGAGGTGCTATCGCTGACCGTACCCAGAATTACAAAGGAACGATTCGAACCGGATTGATAATCATGGCGACAGGTTATGTGCTGTTGTCTATTCCGATTTTAGCAACGAGTACGAATATAGCTTGGTTGCTTCCGCTTACCTGTTTTGCATTGTTTATGATAGCTTTTGGCAATGGTTTGTTTAAGGGAAATTTGCAAGCTATTGTGGGGCAGTTGTATGACGATTTTGAGGCAGAGGCTGCAAAACAAGGTCCTGAGGCTTTGAAGATTGCGAAAAGCAAACGGGATAGCGGATTCCAAATTTTTTATGTATTTATTAATGTGGGTGGTTTGATTGCTCCTTTTATTGCGCCCCTTTTGCGAGAATGGTGGTTGGGAGCGAACGGAATGGCCTATAATGCTCAACTTCCGGCACTTTGCCACGAGTTCATTAACAATGGAGCCCAAATGAGTCAGGCTGCATTGGATAACCTTAATGCCCTTATGACGGCAGCCGGCGGTAACGTGGCGGAACTGACGAGTGCTTGTCAAAACTATCTTCAAATTTTTAACGAGGGTATTCACTACTCGTTTATAGCGTCGGTTGTCGCTATGGTTATCTCTTTGATAATTTTTGTCGCTTACCAGAGACGTTTTCCTACTCCGGGCAAAAAGACCAAAGTGGAGTCTCAATCGTATACCGCCGAGGAGAAACGGGCAATGGCCAAAGAAATCAAACAACGTATGGCTGCCTTGTTCGCCGTTTTGGGTATTGTTATTTTCTTTTGGTTCTCGTTCCACCAAAATGGTATGTCTCTTTCTTTCTTTGCACGCGACTTTGTAGATTCGAGCGCAGTCGCTCCGGAGATTTGGCAGGCAATCAATCCTTTCTTCGTTATTACGCTTACCCCTATTGTTATGGCTTTGTTCGCTTGGTTGAGCCGTCGGGGAAAAGAAATATCGACACCCCGTAAGATTGCTATCGGTATGTTTATCGCCGGATTAGCATTCTTATTCTTGGTGATCTATTCAGCATTAAAAGGTTATCCTTCTGCCGACGATTTCAAACTTCTCCCGGTCGCTGAGCAAATGTCTCAGAAAGCACATTGGTGGGTACTTATCGTAACTTACTTCTTCTTGACGGTAGCCGAGTTGTTCATCTCGCCTCTCGGTTTGTCGTTTGTATCCAAAGTGGCTCCCAAACATTTGTTGGGACTTTGTCAGGGTTTGTGGTTAGGAGCGACTGCATTGGGCAATTTGTTGTTGTGGATTGGTCCCCTTATGTACAACGCTTGGCCCATTTGGCAATGCTGGGCAGTGTTCTTTGCCGTATGTTTGATATCGATGGGTGTAATGTTAGGTATGCTTAAATGGTTGGAGAGAGTGGCCGAATAGTCGGTTTGTCTTCTCTATAAAATGATATATTTAGGGCTCCCGGAAACGGGAGCCCTGTGTTTTTGTGATTTTATTAAGGGTGAGACGGGTATCACTGTTTGTAAGGTTGGATATTTTCTCTAAATTTGCAAGAAGGGTAATTTATGGTTCTTAAAAGATGTTGAGGCTAATTCATTACATATCGGTATTTCCCCTTTTTATTTTGTCGTTTTCTTGTGCAGATAGAGTAGTAGAGGCAGATAAGGCTTCGACTTATTTTGAGAAAGGGGTAGCTTTCGAGGATAAAAATATGTTTGATTCGGCGGCCGTTTATTATTTGTCTGCAATTAGTAGCTTGGATTCCAGTCGAATATCAGACTTTGATGCTTTGGGGGCTTACTATAATCGGATTGCTTTGTTGCTTTTTAAAAGCAATATAAATGAGGAGGCCGAAAAAATGTTCCGAAAGGCTATTACATTTAATTCCATGCTTTCGGATAAAAGCCAGCTTTCTGAGTCTTATCGTGGCTTATGGAAATGTTACTATGTAGATAAGGAGGGAGGTATTGATACAACTCTTTTAAAAACAATAGAATTGATTCCCCAAATTGAGAGTGAGGAAGAACTTTATAAAACTAAAAATGCGCTTTCTTACTATTTTCTGATATCGGGAGATTATACTTCTGCAATGAAATATAATTCTGAAATCAGACCTCTTTGTCGTGATTCGGTATTATTCTATAAAAGTTGTTTGGTAAGAGGTAGTATCTTTTGTGGAGAAGGAAATATTGACTCTGCTATTTATTACACGAAAGAGGCTGCTCGTAGTGACTATATCTATACGAAGACTTCGGCCTATGAGAGCTTGTACGCTATGACTGGCGATAGTGTATATTTCGAGTTATATCATTCGCTGTGTGATTCTATCGCTGGAATGGTAAAACCGGCAAAAGTCAATTCGGCATTTTACGGTGAGTTGATAAACAATATGAATGTGGAATATTCCCGAAGAATACATGACCGAACCTTATTAAGTATAGTTTGTACAGCTGCTGTTGTCGTTTTAGTGGGTATTTTTCTGTTTTATTTTTTTAGAAGGAAAATTATCCCGAATAAACAGCACATCGAAGTCGAGGAAGAAAATAATCGGGAAACTTCTACGGAAATAGAAAAACGAACAGAGGCATTGCAACGGGAGATCGTAGAACGGATAGGAGAGATTACAGCACAGAAAAACAAACGATTTGTGAAATCGGAATTTTTTAAGGAGGTAACCGAATATATCGAAGGGGGGAGTGTTTTCCTTACAATATCGTTGCGGGACAGGCTATTTAAATCCTTACGTCAAGAGTATGCATTACTTTATCAACTTCTTACTGCTTATTTTTCATTCTCCGACGAGGAGTTTTATTTCTTTTGTCTAAGTTCTCTTGGATTGAATACTAAGGAATGTGCTGCTTGTCGCAGTGTCTCGGTTTCTGCCATTAGAGTTTTGCGTAAACGAATCAATGACAAGATGCATAAGTATATTACCGTGGAGGAACTTTTCCAAGAGATAAAATTGTAGTTATCGTTGTGTTGAGTAACGCATATTTTACTTAATCGATTGAATTATAGCTAATAATAAAATATAAGAATGTAACGAAAATTGCTTTAAAATTATTAGAATTAATCCGTATTTTTGTATTGGAATAAAATAATTTTAATCGCTCAACTAATATTTTATTATTTATGAAGAAAGTTTACGCCCTAATTTTCCTGTGTTTTTGCGTCGTTAGCTCGCTTCAAGCGCAGACAACTATTTATGCTTATCGAAATTGGCAACAAAGCAATCCTGTCAATGTACAAAAAGGCCCGGTGAAATTTTCGTCGGATAATCTGGGAGTTGTAGAACTCATAGCCGATCAATCCACTCTGGGGGCTGTTTATGCAGGTACTTATTTTAATTATAAATGGTATGCGCAGGTGACAAAACCGGGTACACAATCGTCGTTGGAAGGTCTATATACTATTGACATGAACGATGGTACACGCACTCTTATTTCTACCAATGGAGTCCATTTGGTAGAAATGACGTATGATTACACGACGAACACTATGTATGGTATTAAAAATGGAGCCGAATATTTGATGACTCTTGACCTTAATACCGGAGAGACGAAGCAGATAGGTGCATTCCAAACTTCGACAATGTCTGTTTATATGTTGGCATTGGCTTGCCATGTCGATGGGACGATGTATGGTATTTCTACCGACGATAATCTCTATCGTATAGATAAAGCCACAGCCGCTTGTACATTAATCGGAGCTACCGGAGTGAATGCGGCTTTTACTCAAAGTATGGATTTCGATCGAAATACAGGAATTTTGTATTGGCTGAATTGCGGCGACTACAAGCTCTATACGGTCGATATAACAACTGGTGCAGCCACTGTTATCGGTGGTGTGGGTAAAAATGGCGATGACAGTATGGCAAGTATGTTTATTCCTTATATCCATGTCCCTGTCGGAGCACCGGACAGAGTTTTGGACCGTAAGGTGGTAGCTTCGGGCAATTCGGCTATTCTTTCGTGGAGGAATCCTTCATTTGATGCACAAGGTAAAGCCTTGACCGAACTTACAGGAATAAAGATTTATCGAGGAGAAGAATTGGTGACAACCGTGACCGTTTCGTCCGATAAGATAGGACAATCTATGGAATATACCGATGAGAATCTACAAGACGGATTATATAGTTATCGGTTTATTCCCGTAAATTCCAAAGGCGATGGTGGAGTCGATAGCGATGATGTTTCTACTTATGTAGGGGAAAATGCACCGGGAAAGGTGGTCGATTTTGTGGTGAAACAAGGAGATAACGAGGCTATATTGACGTGGAAAGCTCCCGAAGAAGGTATGTATGGCGGGACGTTTGATCCGGGTAGTATTACGAAATATGTTATCACTCGTTCCAATGGTTCTGCTTCGAATGAAATAGAAATATCCGATCCATCGGCTATGTCTTATACCGATACTCCGGGATTCGGGACTTATACTTATTCGATTTATGCGGTAAACGATATGGGAAATGGAGCTGTGTCTACTGCCGCTCCGATTATTGTGAAACCGGCTGACTGGATTGTAATGACAAACGGCGAGGCTATCGTTGAGAGCGGAAAAACTTATCATTTTTATGATGCTGCTGGACCGAATGCCTATTATCCGAACACTCGGAACGATACGCTTACGATACGCCCTCAAAACTCTAACGGTTTGGTGCATGTCTCGTTCAAGCAATTTGTGACGGATACGTATGGCGATTATTTGTATATTTTCGATGGGGCTGACACCAATGCGCCGTTGATTGGAGAATTTACATCTACTTCTGTTCCTTCTGCTTTGGTTTCTTTGGAATCGACCAGTATCGACGGAGCTCTCACCTTTGTTTTTTACTCCGATGTTATGAGTCGGGACGAAGGTTGGGAAGCTGACGTAACCGTAACTGAGAAAAAAACGCACGATCTTATGGCGGTATCATTGAAGGGAGATTTGTATCCCGGTGCAGAGTCTGAAACGATTTATGCGTTCACGATAAGGAATAAAGGGGTGGACAAAGTCGCTGCAACAGACTATAAAGTAAAATTATTGGATGCCGCAGGCTCGGTATTGGCAGAAATGGACGGAGTCGAAATCGGGACAATGCAGAGTATTGTATTCGATATGAAATTCACGCCTTCCGAATCGGGTGATATCAAAATTCATGCGGAGATTGAATATGCCGGTGACGATGATAAAACGAATAACAATTCCGAGGAGCTATCGGTTTCTGTACTTGAAGAGGGCAGCCAATTTATTTCGATAGGCGATCATGATGAAGAAATCTCGGTTCTTCCGGTGTCGTTCATGGCGGGTGAGTCGATTGGTGAGACCATTTATTATAAAGACGAAGTAGGACTGAAAAGCGGTACTTTGCAGATGATATCGTATCGATTCTTTTCGGTGGGAACAAGTTACTCGAATATTCCTGTGAAAATATGGGTAGGTGAGACCGAGTTGGAGGATTTGTCCGAGACTTCTATTCCGGCCGATGAGATGACTTTGGTATTCGATGGAACCGCTTCTGTCGCACCCGGCGACGAAGAGTGGATATTCCAGCTGACTACTCCTTATTCGTATAAGGGAGGGAATTTGGTTATTCTTATTCTTAAAGGTAATCCGGGTTCTACGTCATACGATATATCGTTCAAAGGTACGTATGGCTCTTATGACAGTGATCCGCAACGTTCGCGCTTCTATTCTGCTTTTGATGACAGTGAGGTGTTAGATCCGAATGCAGTTCCTATTGGGTATTCTGGAAGTACCATGTGGCCCGATGTTAAAATGTTGTTTACCGATGCAACTTCGGGTATTACAAAAGTTGTTGATGATTTGTCGGTCCGTATTTATCCTAATCCCGTAAGCGATATTTTGTATGTGGAGGGTGTCGATGTTCAGAAGATAGAAATGTTTGATGGAACCGGCCGTCAAGTATATATTTCGGATAATCTTTTTACAGTGGATATGTCCTCTTATCCGACCGGTATTTATTATTTGAGAGTAGTGACCGATCAAGGAAAGGTATCGACGAAAAAAATCATGAAGAGATGATTTTTCCCCTTTTGGAGATGAGAATAGAAAACCGCCGATTAATATCGGCGGTTTTTGTATAGAGATGATCGCATTTAAAAAATCGAGAGTTGCCTTTCAAGCAGTTGAAAGGACATGCGATGGTAGGGTGTAGGTCCATATTGGCGTATGGCGGCACGATGGGCTTTTGTGGGATATCCTTTGTTTCGATTCCAGTCATACATGGGATATTGTTCATGCAATCGGTTCATATAGTCGTCTCGATATGTTTTCGCTAAAATGGAGGCTGCGGCAATGGCTTCGTATTTACCGTCTCCTTTTACGACGCAGGTATGGGGAATGTCGGGGTACGGTTTGAATCGGTTACCGTCGATTAAAAGATGCTGCGGTTGCGGATTCAGTTGTTCGATAGCCCGGTGCATGGCCAGAAACGAAGCATTGAGAATATTGATGCGGTCGATTTCTTCGGGGGTGACGATACCGATGGCCCATGCTACGGCTTCTTGTTCGATAATGGGACGCAACTCGTAGCGTTGCTTTTCGGATAATTGCTTTGAATCGTTTAATAATTCGTTTCGAAAGTGCGGCGGTAATATTACGGCGGCTGCATATACCGAACCTGCCAGACAGCCTCGTCCTGCTTCGTCGCAGCCGGCTTCTGCCAACCCGCTTTTCATGTATGGTAAAAGCATATTATTTGCCGATTTGTCGGATAGCTCCTGTTTGCGGATAGAATGTCGCACAAGAAGGGGCTTTTTTATCGGTGAATATAGAAGGATCCAATCCGAATACGACACCGAATTGTGCGATTGGTAAATTCTCTTTGAAAAGCGTTTTTTTACCGTCGGAAAGTATTACTTCTGCTTTCCCCGGAATAGCATACGCTACGGCGTTTTTGGGCATTTTTTTTATGTTCCCTTTGTTATCGATGGGTAGCTCTCCTTCTTCGGTGATTTTCAGAGATAAATATACGGGGGCTCCGCTGAGATTTTCCGGCTTTACGATTCCATATAAATCCGAAATACGGAAAACGATGTCGTTTGTAACTTCTTCAACGGGGATATAATCGAAATGTTTGACGATTGTCTCGGTTTGCGTTGTCCCCATGAACAATGCCGTGAGAGCAGCCTCTTGTTCATCGAGTTGTTGTATGATAAGTTTGAACGATTCTCCGTCGGCCGGTAATTCATCGACTTCACCGGTTACCAAATTGAGGCGGCTCTCTCGGATACGGTATAATTGTTTGGCTGCCACTTCGGCCATTTTTACCGTTGAAGCCGACATGAGTAGTTCTTCGGAGTAGACTTTCGCATATTCGTTGTTGTCTAATGGCGATTCTTGTTTTTGTTTTGGTACAGTGGAGACAATCGAATCGATGACCGGTTCGGTGTTGATGGATAGCAGAAGTCCGTTTTCATCTAAGACGATATATCCATTACCGCCCGGTTTGAATTGCATCAGATATTGTTCTTCGGGATCGGGTACTCCATAGGGTGTAACTTTGACGGAAGATAATGCCCATTCTTCGGAGTCTTGTGTAATGGCTCCCGGTATTCCCAAATATTTTTCGGCATATTGGTAATAAGGGCCGGCTTTGCGTGTCGTTTTTGTGGCAACCACTTCTATATCGAGATGTGTTTGTGGGAGAGAGTATATAAGTCCGTACTCGTTATGCTTTTCGGCGGTGAGTCTTTTTGTTTCTTGGGCAAATCCGATGTTCGTCGTAAGGAACAGTCCGAGAGTTAGAATAAAATATTTCATTTGATTCTCTTGATGATGTTATGAAATAAAATAATACGAGTCAGAAGCGAATTTAAAAATATTCGGTTATACCGAAGGTTTCCTATTTTCGCATCTCATGCAAAGATATAAAATGTTTTGACATTCTATCATACCTGATAGGATTTTATCTGCTTGAAAGCCAGTCCGAGGTGATTGATAATATCACTGGCTGTAATGTATTCTTCTCCCGACTCCCGAACAGCTATGTCTCCGGCAACTCCGTGGAGGTACACGCCTATGATGGCGGCATCTTCGGGGGGGTATTCCTGTGCCAGTAAAGAGCCGATTATCCCTGTGAGCACGTCTCCACTGCCGGCTGTCGCCATTCCGGGATTCCCGGTCGAGTTGAAATGTATGGTTCCGTCGGGCAAAGCTATGGCGGTATTTGCCCCTTTCAAGATGACGATTATATCGTATTTCGTGGCTACATGTGTGATACATTTCAGTCGAGAAGCATCGTCGGTCATGGGGCCGAACATGCGTTCGAGTTCGTGAATGTGCGGTGTGAGTATGGTATGGGACGGCAGATATCTTAAAAGGCTTTGTTCACGGGCAATGCAGTTCAAGGCGTCGGCATCGAGCACGAGTGGCTGGCGTATTTCTTTGACTAAATGCATGAGTGCCGATACGGACGTTTCGTTACACCCCATTCCCGGACCGATTGCAATTGCCGAGTAACGGGGGTGGACAGGAATTTCTTCGATATGGTTCTCTCCTTTATCGGGAGAGAAAATCGCTTCGGGTACAGTTGTTTGCAGAATGAGATTGGCACATCGAGGCGAGTGTACCGAGACTAATCCGACTCCACTATGTAACGCTGCTTTTGCCGATAATACGGCAGCGCCCATCATGGCGTATTGCCCGGCAGCCAATAACAGATGTCCGTAATCCCGTTTATTCGAAAACTTGGGTCGGGAATGTCGTATGTTACGAGCTATATCTTCTGCTGTCGTTAGGTAATAACAAGTTTCGGTTTCGGCGATGGCGCGAGGGTGAAGGCGTATATCGAGTATTTTGGTTTCCCCTGTAAATTTTGCGTTTTCAGCAAAAAAGAAAGCCAATTTGGGCATTTGGAATGAGAGGGTTAACCGAGCTTTGACAATACGGTCTTCTGAGGCTTCGGGATTCCATTCGCCGAATAACCCGGACGGAATGTCGATGGAAATGACAAAAGCCCCCGATTCATTGATGTAGCGTACCAAAGATGCGAATCCTCCTGTCAAGGGTTCTTTCAACCCGGCCCCGAAGAGGCCGTCTATCACGCAGTCGCCGGAATTGACAACCGGCGGTGTAAATTGGTTGGTTATTTCAAAGAAATTGTTATGACCGGTTCTCCTCAGTCGTTCTCGATTCTGTTCACAATCTGCCGATAAACGATGGTTAGGCATTGTGTTGAAAAGATATACGACGGGTTTATATCCCCGGTCAATTAACAATCGGGCGGTGGCTAATGCATCTCCTCCATTGTTTCCCGGTCCGGCGAAAATATAGATACGTTGGGAAGGAGAAATCGTATTACATATTTCGGAAGTAAGAGCTTCGGCTGCTCGTTCCATTAAATCGATGGAAGATACCGGTTCGTATTCTATGGTTAATCGATCGAGTAGTTTGGTTGACTGGGTCGTAAATATTTTCATCTCAATGGAGTCTTTTGATAAGGTCAAATATAGCGAAAGGTGAGTGCAAAGGCAAGCGGAAATATAATTTCCGACTTGACTATGCCGAACCGCATCCTATTTGCAAATATAGTGAGAAAAAAGGAAATGGTATATTTTGTCGGGGCGAATGATGATCGGGGGGCGATTCTGTAAAAATATAGATTATCGTTTCCAAGTTTTTACGATTTATTATACCTTTGCGAAACATTCAGTATAACACCAATGAACACAAAAATTCAGATTAAAGACCGTTTTTTCACTCCGTATATTTCACGGGACGAAATAGCGGCGGCAGTGGGACGTATCGCTTCGAAAATGAATCAAGATCTGGCCGGTAAGAATCCACTTTTTTTATGTGTGTTGAACGGCGCATTTGTTTTTGCAGCCGATCTTTTTCGTGAAATGACTATCGATTCCGAAATATCGTTTATCCGAATGAAGTCATACGAGGGTATGCACTCGACCGGAGAGGTGAAGCAAATATATGGTTTACAGCAAGATATCACCGGTCGTACGGTAGTTGTGGTAGAAGACATTGTCGATACGGGTTTTACCATTCAACAGTTATTGCAGCAATTGAATTCTCATAATCCGAAAGAGATAAAGGTCGCCACGTTGCTGTTTAAACCCGATTCCTTGAAATGTGATGTGAAGCCCGATTATGTAGCTCTTGAAATACCTCCTGCTTTTATAGTAGGGTATGGTCTCGATTACGATGAGCAGGGGCGTAATTTAAAGGATATTTATGTGGTGTCGGAATAAGAAATAAGAGGTTTAATAGGTTAATATAAGGTAAAATGTTGAATGTAGTTATTTTTGGCGCTCCGGGTTCGGGAAAGGGAACTCAGAGCGAGAGAATCATCGAAGAATATGGGCTGTTTCATATTTCTACGGGAGATGTATTGCGTGAACAGATAGCCCGGGGTACTGAATTGGGAAAAACCGCCGATTCGTATATTTCTAAGGGGCAGTTGATTCCTGACGAGTTGATGGTGGATATTTTGGCGCATGTGCTCGATTCTCATGAGGAATCCAAGAAAGGGGTTATATTCGACGGTTTTCCTCGGACTATCGCTCAGGCCGAGGCCTTGACTCGGATGCTTGCCGAACGCAATGCCCAAGTAGATGTTGTCTTGGGGCTTGAAGTGGAGGAGGAAGAATTGATCGACCGTTTGTTGAAGCGGGGACAAGTATCGGGCCGTAGCGATGACAACTTGGAAACGATACAAAAGCGGCTCGATGTGTATCACAATCAGACAAAACCGTTGAAGGATTTTTATCAAAAAGAGAAAAAATATCGCGCTATACAGGGTATGGGTAGTGTTGATGATATTTTCGAATCTATTAAGTCGGTTATATCGGAATTATAATTTCTTGAAAGACCGATAAGATAAGAGAAAAGGGGTACAATTTTGTACCCCTTTTCTCTTGTTTTTTAATCATAGAAGACTCATAACGGCTATATTTTTTAGGAGCTATCTCTAAAAATCATATTTTTGCAACAGTTTTTCTATTGCAGAATAGAGATAAAGACATGTTAAGGGCGTTTACAGACGTAATCTTCTACGCGTAAATTCTCGCAAAATTTATCAACAAGGAAGATGGCGAAAGTGTAGGCGCTCACATGTGTGTAGTACATGCGTGAAAACGGTGTTGTATACATACAGCGTGGGTAGCTGCTTGGCTTGTTTCTTGTTGAGGGCAATGCGAGAAACCCACGTGTGGAATGAGCGATTGTCAGCTTCCCGCGTTTTTTAATGAGTCTTTGTTTTTGTGTTGTATTTAATGCTATACACAGGGGAGCTTGTATAGTTGTAAGATGCCTATGAAATCCATAGGAGAGCTTATCAAAGAAGAAAAGCTATAATAGATAGCATAAGGGGAATTAAAAAGGGGAGGTATACAACCTCCCCTTTTCGGATAATCGATAAAAGATTTATTATTTTACGATTTTGAAAGTTTTTATCGTGTCGCCCGATACGATACGAACAATATAGAGTCCGTTAGATTCGACATGAAGAGTCGCTGTTCCTTGTGCATGACTAATGCTGTTGATAAGGTTTCCAGTAGCATTAAACAGTTCGACCGTACAATCGGTTAGGTTTCCTAATACGACATTGAGCGTACCGTTGTTATTTGTAACAAAGCAGTCGTTACTTTCTATCCGGTCTACGCCGCTTTCGATTTTACCGACAAAATGAAGGACGATTTTCTGATTCAAAGAACCTTCGGCATTTTTTACTATTCCGGCCGGTATGGTGACGTAATAGTCTACACCGTCTTCCATAGGAATGGGTTGTGGACCTTCCTGATATTCGTCGGCAGGGAATACATTTACTTTTTTACCACTGGCGAATGCCATCCAACCGCCTGCGTTTTCTACCGGTTCTCCGTATAGCTCTTGTCCTTTAACTACTTTTACCGAAGGAAATTGTTCTACAAGAGAGGCATTCTCGGGGAAAGTGATTTCAATAGTCCCGATTGATTCCATTTCGGCGTCGTTGGCCGGGTTGGTACTTTCTTGTAGGAAAATACCTGTATTTGATTCGATGATATTGTCGAATTGGTATCCCCACTCAGAGGATTCGTAGGCCGATTTAAATCCTTTCGGAACATAGACTTTCACTTGTGAGGCATCGATACCATTGAAAGGGTGGTCATAACCTTCGTAATAGTTCAGTGTGGCCGGTTCTGCTCCTAAACAATGTATTTCGGTAAGCGCAGTGCACCCATTGAAGGCATACGACTCAATGGTACGAATCCCAGAGGGAATCGTTAACGATTGAAGTTTTGTGGATTGAGCGAATGTACCCTCATATACGTTTGTCATGTTTTCTGGGAGAACAACTGTTGTCAGCTGGGTTTTTGCAAAAGCCTGATTACCGAATAATACCAAAGATTCGGGAAAATTGATTTCGGCAAGAGAAGATTCGGAGAATGCGTTATCATCGAAAGCTCGCATCCCTTCGGGTACGATTACTTTTTGAAGAGTGGTATGAGCGAATGCTCCTTCTCCTACACCCAAGCAACCGTCGGCAATCGTATATTCTGTGGCTGTTGCTTTTAGAGGATACGCCAAGAGGATATTTCCTTCTGCCGAATACAAAACTCCGTTTATGGCTTGACAAGCGGTATTGCCGGCTTCTACTTCAAAAGCTGTGACACCTACATTCGAGAAAGCGGCATTTCCTATTTCGGTTACCCCAACAGGAATTCTTACAGACGAGAGCATTACATCGTCGAGGAAGGCATATTGTCCGATTGTTTTAAGACTTGCCGGAAGATTGATTTCCGTGAGCTTTGCACATTCGCGAAAAGCTCCTTCGTTCAGCGTTTCAACTCCTTCGCCCAATGTTACTTTGGATAAGTTCGGACAGAGTTGGAAGGCGTTGTTGCCGATTGTTTTACAACTTCCCGGAATCGTTATTTCGGCCATACCGGCTTTGTAAAAAGCACCGCTACCGATAGATGTGAAATCGCTGGCGAAAGTAATGCTCGTCAATCCTTCGTCGCTGGCAAAACAGCTTTGAGGAATTTCGGTCACTCCGGCGGGAATGGCAAGGCTTTTCAGTTTACGGTTCGATGCCAAGGAGTATTTTCCTAATTTTGTAATGTTTTCCGACAAAACGATTTCTTCCAAATCATCGTTGTAATAGATGGCGTTGTTTTTTAGCTCGGTAACGGTATTGGGAAGTTCTATTTTCAGGATGCCCGAAGTCCACCGAAAAGCGTACTCTTCGACCGAAGTGACGGTATAGTTTTTCCCGGCATTTTCGACCGTGGAAGGAATAATTACTTCGGTAAGTTTTACCTCACCGGGTTCATAAACTTCGTTTAATCCCGAGACACCTACCGAATTTTCCCCGGTTACGGTGTACTTAATTCTGTTCACTTCGAAAGTAGTAGCTTCTTCTGCTTTTGAAGTGAACCCGCAAAATGCCGCTATTGCGACAAAAAGAGTAACAATTTTCTTCATAATAATTCAAATTATCTAATAAGTATGTCGCAAAGATAATAATATTAATACAATCTGAAACTATTTCCGAACCCGGATAGTGAAAAAGTCCAAAAATAGAAATATTTATTATTCTTATAGAGCCGCATATTATCGATGTTAACTATTTTATAATCTGTAAAAATCGATTCTCGCTATATTTCATTCCGTTTGGCTTGGGATTTTATAATTTCACTTATTATAGCTATTTTTGCAATATGTGTCCACTTAGGGTTGTTTGCATAATAACTATTTTTGTATCGTTTAATCCAAAAGAAAAATAATAAATCAATTATGGCAGAGTCGAATTTTGTAGACTACGTGAAAATACTTTGTCGTTCGGGTAAGGGCGGAGCCGGTGCTATGCATTTGTACCGGGCCAAATATGTACCTAAGGGTGGTCCTGACGGCGGTGACGGCGGTCGGGGAGGAAATGTTTATTTACGAGCCAATCGTAATTTGTGGACTCTGTTGCATCTGAAATACTCTCGTCACGTACTTGCCGGTAACGGTTCACCCGGCGGGGCGAACAGAAGTTTCGGTAAAGACGGTGAAGATAAGACCATAGAGGTCCCTTGTGGTACGGCGGTTTTCGATGCCAATACGGGCGAGTTTTTATGTGAGGTTACCCAAGATGGCGAGGAGGTAGTTCTCTTGAAAGGCGGCCGTGGCGGTTTGGGAAACTGGCATTTCAAATCGGCGACCAATCAGACCCCAAGATATGCCCAGCCCGGAGAACCGGCCGTGGAGCGCACTGTTATTTTGGAGTTGAAATTGCTTGCCGATATAGGATTGGTGGGATTTCCCAATGCGGGTAAATCGACATTGTTATCTACGATTTCGGCGGCTCGTCCTAAAATAGCCGATTATCCTTTTACTACTCTCGAACCGAATTTGGGTATCGTATCCTATCGAGATAATCGGTCGTTTGTCATGGCCGATATACCCGGAATTATAGAGGGAGCGAGCGAAGGAAAGGGGCTTGGATTGCGTTTCCTCAGGCATGTGGAACGCAATGCCGTATTGTTGTTTATGGTTCCGGCGGATACCGATAGTATTTACAAAGAGTATGATATTTTGCTTCGCGAACTTACCGCTTTCAATCCCGATTTGCAGGATAAACAGCGGGTGCTTGCCGTGACCAAGTGCGATATGCTCGACGACGAGTTGATCGAGGCGATGAAGGACGATTTGCCCGATGTGCCTGTCGTATTTATCTCATCGGTGACGGGACAGGGTATTACCGAGTTGAAAGATGTGTTGTGGCGTGAGTTGAACGATGAGGAAAATCGCGTGATGACACTGACCCATCGTAATCTCGATGAGCGCCATCGGGTCGAGGAGGAAGATAACTTTGATACAGGTTTGGAACGTGACGAAAGTGGCGATGAGTCGGGCGACGATAATTTCGAGGAAGAAGACTGGTAATGGTTTTACACGAGAATAAGGATTGCAGATGGTATTCGTTTCCTTCGTTCGATGCACTGCCGGGAGTCGTTACGTTCGTTACGACACGTAACGGAGTCGTTCACGGTGATGTGTATTCTACGGATAATATGGGTGAATACACCGGGGATAATCCCGATAGAGTTTTCGCAAATCGACAGAGGCTCTGTCGCTCGTTAGGTATCGATACGTTGATTTCTCCGTGCCAAATTCACGGAATGAAAGTTCTGTCTATAACCGACGAGTTCATTCGGTTGTCTAACCCAGAACAAACAGCTTGTTTAGACGGTGTCGATGCTGTGATGACCGATTGTCCGAGCGTAGCGATAGCTGTGTCGACGGCCGATTGTGTCCCCGTTTTGCTTTACGATGCCGTTCATAGGGCTTGTGCTGCTGTTCATGCCGGGTGGCGAGGCATGGCCGGACATATCGTTCGACGGTCGATCGATGAGATGGTTAATATGTATGGTACGGTTCCGTCTGATCTGTATGTTGCGGTGGGGCCGTCGATCGGCCCCGACAATTTCGAAGTGGGCGATGAGGTGGTACAAACGTTTGACTCGGAGGGTTTTGATGTAAATCGTATAGCGCATCGTTATCCGTCGGGTCGTTTTCATATCGATTTGTGGGCGGCTGCTGTGGAGGAGTTGACGGTTTGTGGCGTCGATTTGTCCCGTATCGAAGTTGCGGGTATTTGTACACGAGCCCATGATTGGGAGTTTTTTTCGGCTCGCAGCTTGGGATTTCATTCCGGGCGTTTTTTGACGGGTATATATATTTGTCCATAAAAAAGGTTCTTGAAGAGAAAATCCAAGAACCTTGTCGACCGTGTTCATTTCGTTTAGACGGTCCGTTCCCCTTTTTTTGTGCTGTTAGTCTCAGCCGGGGTTATGTCAGAGAACCCAATCGGACGGCGTACATTGTTTTTTTACTTCTTTTGGTACGGAGGGGAAGAAGGTGAACCCGGTTTGTTGTTCTATATATTCTACCGATTTGCAATATTCTGTACTGAATGTTTGGGGATAGTCGTTGCGATGTTCCAACCAGAAACCAATGGCTTTCAGCTCGTCGGAGCCACATTGACCGACGGCTTTTCCCGAGTTCCCGGAACGAGTACGCAATACCACTTTAAAATAGTGGGTAGGTACGGGACAGATTTTAGAAGCGGGATCGGCGTTGTTTCCATAATATCCGTCGTAAGTAGTCGTATATCCATTTCCAAAGTAACAACCGGTCACTACGTATAAAGTGTCTTGGCACATATTTTCTCGAATTTTCCCTTCGAGAGAAGCCCAAATCCCGCCGTTGAAATCTCCGTTTTGGGGTGTCATATTCGAGGCATAGAATGTTTGGCTGTTCAGTTCGTCGGTTGCCGTACGGTCGGCCGAAGGTATTTGATGCCCGCGTGAATAGTCTTTATAATAGCAGAATGTTTCGCCATAAACTTTGGCCTGATATAACATTTCGATGAGAGGGTCTGCCGCCCAAGCCTCGGTTCTTCCGCTGTTTCCCCGATAACATGAATGGAGCGGGTAGGCAACCCACAAAGCGGCGTGTTTCTCTTTATCGAACAGCATAGTATAGTTCCGTACCCTGTGACTGCCGAGCGTGCCGTAGTGAGTGACGACGTAGTCATCGTTTTCGTATGCAGGCAATTCTGCCAACGGATAAACGGTGTTATCGAAAACAATGATTTGTTCCGAGGGTTCTCCGTCGGTCAATCTTATGTCGTCTATGCGCATTTGTGTGGCGCCTGTGGCAGTGAATCTGATACTAAGTGTGCCGGAACTGTTTTGAAGGGAAAACATGCTTGTCGTCAAAGCCCAACTGTTCGTCAGATTTCTGGAATAGTCTATTTCTACCCATGAAGTCCCGTTTCCTATTTCGACCTTCAAGTCGTCGTAATCGAATGTCTTGTTTTCAGAACTACCGAATTGCAGGATAAAATCTTTTTCCTGAGCGATGTTAATGTTGTTTATGGAAACGAAGCTGCCGGCTTTGTTGAAATAGATGTTGTTTTTCCCCGATGCGTAAGGGCGGTAGTCGGCGGGTGGGGCGTAATCCGATGTCCAGTCGCTTCTGACCGATACGCTCATTTGGTCGTATGTCTCGGCTCCGCTACCGGTTCCGTTCGCATTTTTCCAGCCGTCGAATTGGTCGAGGTAAGGCCAGTATGTGTTTTTGACTGCGATCTCTTTGTCGAAATCGTTGTTATATATAATCGTCCGGTCGGGAGTGACGACAGCCGAGGCTCTCGATACAGACACTTCTTTGGAAATCGTTTTTTCTCCATTTGCGGGAATCGTCGAAATCGTGAGTTTACAAGTCTTTCCTTCGGGAGCCTCGGTAATGGATATGGAGGTATCTTCGCTTGTTCCTTCGGTTCTGTTTATTTTCAGTTCCGAATTATCCACTGTTGCTTTCCAGTTCGTATTTGTACTGACGGTTATGATATTCTTCGACGCGTCGGTTTCGTCGAAAGTGAGTGTATGAGGCGAAACGTTTAAATAGATTTCATCGGGAGTCGTTCCGGGAAGTACGGGTTCTTCCTGTTTTCCTTCTTCACAAGAATAGAGAGCCGTAAGAACCAACAAGGCATAGGCGAATGTCTTTTTCATAGATAAAAATATTATTTATGATTCGGAAACAAAAGTAACTTGGAAGAGGAGATGCAAAAGAGCAATGCGTCAAATTTTGAAGTCAAAGCGTCAAAATCATATAGGTAAAATGATAAGGAACGATTTCTTATTATTTACCCGAATGTCTATTGTTTAATGCGTAAAAAACTTATAATCAGAATCGTTGTCGTCGAAATTCCGATGGGGTCACTCCTTCCTTTTTGCGGAAAAAGGTCGAGAATTGTCCCACGCATTCGAAATTCAGTTCAAATGCGATTTCTGCAATGGAGAGATTGGACGAGGACAGTAATTCTTTGGCACGAGCCAGTTTCAGTTGTTGCTGGTATTGTCCGGGAGAAATTCCGCTATACCGTTTAAATTCCCGGCGAAATAGAGAATATCCTACACCTAATCGGGCTGCAATGGTTTCGGGAGACAAGTTCCCGGTTTGTTCTTCCTTCATCATGATTCTGGCTCTGTTGATGATGTCGATCATGTGATCGTCGTTAAACGAGCGATTCAAATCTTTGTAGTACACGCTTCCTAACAAATGTAAGACGATACTCGATACGATTTGTTGAAATCCTGCTTTCTCGCGTTCGGCCTTGTCCATGATTTCGTGATAAAGGTCTATGATTTTATCGTCTGTTCCTATTTTGAACAGACAGTGCGATGGGGCGAAGAAGCCGCTTTTTACCCGGTTGTCGATATGGAATCCTCTGAACCCTACCCAATGTTCGTCCCAGCCGGTTCGGGCGTCGGGGTAATATTTGTGCCATTCTCCCGGGAAGAGCAACAGCATGGTTCCGGCTTCTATGTGTGTCTTCGGACAGGACCGGCTGGAAAAATAGCCTTCTCCTCTCGTAATGTAAACCAATTGATATTCGTTGAGGGTGCGTTTGCCTTCGTTCTTGAAATTGTAGTTATCCGGGTGTTTCGACAACGGGTAGGCATGATTAGGCGAAACGTATTGATAGCCTACCGTCGTAATGACGATACCCCATTCTTCGTCCCGAGCATTTACTCTCAGATATTTTAAAGCATCCGATTTTTTCTCTTCTATATTCATAGTAGCCCAAATATAGGATTTCTTTTCGGAATATCAAAATAGAAAGTTTTTGTATCAAAAACATCAGTCGAATCTATTTCTCCGATTTTATTTTTGCTTCGTAAATTATAAAATATCTTGTTTTTACATGAAAGACACTGCATGTATAGCCATAGATTTGGGAGCTACGAGCGGTCGTGTCATTTTGGCAAAAATGAAACACGGAAGGTTGGAGATGGAAATTCTCAACCGATTTCCCAATGTGATTAAAGAGATTGACGGACGTTGTTACTGGGATATTTATTCTCTGTTCGGTTCTATCAAAGAAGGTCTGAACATGGCGGCTTCCCGACAGATTTCAATCGATTCTATCGGAGTCGACACATGGGGCGTCGATTTTGTCTGTGTTCGGCCCGACGGTTCGTTCGTTTCGTTGCCCCGTGCATATCGCGACCCGTATACCGAGGGCGTTCCCGAACAATATTTCCGACATATCCCCCGGGAAGAGGTTTATCGTTTGACCGGTATACAGTTTATGAATTTCAATTCGCTGTTCCAACTTTATGCGATGCGTCTCGAAGGCAGTATCGACATAGACGGGGTGCGCAGTATCTTGTTTATGCCCGATGCCATCTCTTATCTGCTCACCGGAAAAGAGGTGTGTGAATATACTATATTGTCGACCTCCCAATTGATGAATCCCGAAACTTGCTGGATAGAAGAACGGTTGTTGGAACCTTTGCAGATTCCGGTAGAAAAATTTCCTCCGGTCGTTATGCCGGGCCGGATAATCGGGAACTTACGGGCCGATGTAGCGGCCGAAACCGGATTGTCGGCTATTCCCGTTGTAGCTGTTGCCGGTCACGATACGGCATCGGCGGTGGCGGCCGTGCCGGCATCGGGAAGGAACTTCGCTTATCTCAGCTCCGGCACTTGGTCGTTGATGGGCATAGAATCGGAAAAGCCGATTGTCACCGACGAGGCTTATCGAATGAATTTCACGAACGAGGGCGGTATCGACGGGACTACCCGTTTTCTGAAAAATATCACCGGATTGTGGCTTTTGGAACAGTGCCTAAAAGTGTGGAAAAACAAATCGGGTGAGATTTATTCCTATCCGCAAATCGTGGAAATGGCACAGTCCGTTGCCACGAACGAGAGTTATGTCGATCCCGATGATGCGACCTTTTCCAATCCTGTTTCCATGCCGGAGGCTATTGCGGATTATTGCAAGTCTCATCACATGGCCGTACCGCAAACGCATGCCGAGTATGTGCGGTGCATATTCGAGAGTCTTGCTTTGAAGTATCGCTATGTTTTGACCCGCTTGCAGACGGTGGCATCTTTTCCCATCGAATGTCTGCATATTATCGGCGGTGGTTCGCAAAACGATTTGTTAAACCGTTTTACGGCAAATGCTATCGGACTTCCTGTGATTGCCGGGCCTTCCGAGGCGACGGCTTTGGGTAATGTGTCGGTACAGTTGCGGGCTTTGGGCGTGGTAGCCGATCGGGATTCCATGCGTCAATTGGCTGCCGGAGCGGTCTCGTTACAGCGTTATGAACCGTGCGATACCGAACTGTGGAACGAGAAATGCGTGATTTTTAAGAAGAAATGTAATTTATTATAAATAGAAAGGAGAATATCATGAAGAATGAACAAGCTGTGAAGGCGGCTTTCGAGTATGCCGCCGAACGTTATGCCGCCATAGGCGTAGACGTGAACGAAGTGTTGAAAAAAATGCAGGGAATATCTTTGTCGCTGCATTGCTGGCAGACCGACGATGTTTCGGGATTTGAAAATCCCGACGGCGAATTGACCGGCGGAATACAGGCTACGGGAAATTATCCCGGTAAAGCTCGCAATATCGACGAAGTGCGTGCCGATTTGCTTAAAGTGAAATCTTTGTTGCCCGGTTCGCATCGCATCAATTTGCACGAGGTGTATGGCGATTTCGGCGGTAAGAAGGTCGATCGTGACGAGGTTACTCCCGATCACTTTACCAGTTGGATGCAATGGGCCAAAGAGAACGGATTGAAGCTCGATTTTAATTCCACTTCGTTTTCCCACCCTAAAAGCGGCATGCTTACACTTGCCAATCCCGACGATTCGATTCGTGAATTTTGGGTAGAACATACTCGTCGTTGCCGGTGGATCGCCGACGAGATGGGAAAATATCAGAACGATCCTTGTATCATGAATCTTTGGATTCACGACGGTTCCAAAGATACGACCGTCAACAGGCTCTATTACCGTCGGTTGTTGGAACAGTCTCTCGACCGTATTTTCGCTACCGAGTACCGGCACATGAAAGATTGTATCGAAGCCAAACTTTTCGGTATCGGAGCCGAGAGTTATACCGTGGGATCGTATGATTTTTATTTGGGTTACGGCGTGAAGCACAATAAGATAGTGACTCTCGATACCGGTCACTTCCATTTGACCGAAAGTATCGCCGACAAGATTTCCTCGTTGCTGTTGTTTACGCCCGAAATCATGTTGCATGTGAGTCGTCCCATTCGTTGGGATTCCGACCATGTAACGATTATGAACGACGACACACTCGACTTGGCTCATGAAGTGGTTCGTTGCGATGCCCTTTCGAGAGTACACATCGGTCTCGATTATTTCGATGCTTCTATCAATCGTATCGGGGCTTATGTCATCGGGTCGCGGGCTACACAGAAATGTTTCTTGCAAGCGTTGCTCGAACCGCTTGCCTTGTTGCGCAAATATGAGGCCGAAGGGCGTTTCTTCGAACGTCTCGCTTTGCTCGAAGAGTGCAAGAGCCTGCCGTGGAGTGCTGTTTGGGATTACTTCTGCCTGACGAACGATGTGCCCGTGGGTGAAGATTATATCGCCGACATCGAGGCTTATGAGAAAAATGTGACTTCCAAACGCCAGTAACGAGCCATGAATATTCTCATAGGATTATTGATTATTGCCGTGGGGAGTTTCGGCCAGTCGAGCTCTTATGTGCCTATCAAGAAAGTGAAATCTTGGAGCTGGGAGAGTTTCTGGCTTGTGCAGGGGATTTTCGCATGGTTGGTGTTTCCCTTGTTGGGTGCGTTTCTGGCGGTTCCGGCGGGTCATAGTCTCGGGGAACTCTACTCCGAGGGTATTCCGTTCATGTCTGTCTTGTACGGTGTGCTGTGGGGAGTGGGCGGATTGACTTTCGGGTTGAGTATGCGCTATCTCGGTGTCGCCCTCGGACAGTCTATTTCGTTGGGTACTTGTGCGGCTTTCGGTACATTGCTTCCGGCTTTGTTTGCGGGAACGAATCTGTTTCGAGGCGAAGGTCTCGTCTTGTTGGTCGGGGTGTGTATTACGTTGGCCGGTATTGCGGTGATCGGTTATGCGGGTAGTTTGAAGGCTCGGAATATGAGCGATGAGGAGAAGCAGAAAGCCATACGCGATTTCGCTTTTACCAAAGGGATTTCGGTCGCCTTGCTCGCCGGTATGATGAGTGCCTGTTTCAGTCTCGGACTTGAAGCCGGAGCCGAAGTGCAGCAGACGGCATTGGCGTTGGGTGCGTCCGACTTGTTCGCCCTTAACCCGGTGATCCTGTTGGTTACATTGGGCGGTTTTTGTACCAATGCGGCGTATTGCCTGTGGCAGAATATCAAGAATCGTACCGGCAGGGAGTATTTCTCGGTATCGGTATCGACAGGAGTCAATAACTTGTTGTTTTGCGCTTTGGCGGGTTTGCTTTGGTATTCTCAATTCTTCGGGTTGGGCATGGGAAAAAGTTTCTTCACCGGTTCGCCGGTCATGCTGGCTTTCTCGTGGAGCATATTGATGTCGCTGAATGTTATTTTCAGCAACGTGTGGGGAATTTTGTTGAAAGAGTGGAACGGGGTAGGACGGCGGACCGTAACCGTATTGATCGTCGGGTTGCTGATTCTTATCTTCTCGACGGTTTTCCCCAATTTGGTAAACAGTAATTTATAATGAAATAAAAGAGATGAAACTGATTAAAAACGATAGACTCGAATGCCAGATCGCCGATGTTGCCGAAGTGGCCGGCTATTTGTGGCAACGAGGGTGGGCCGAACGAAACGGCGGGAATATTTCGGTGAACGTTACGGATTTATTGACCGATGAAGAGAAGGTATTGCCTGCCATTTCCGAGCGATACCCGTTACCCAAAGTGATGAATGCATTGAAAGGGAATTTCTTTTTGGTGACAGGTACGAACCGGCGTATGCGTTATGTCGCTTCGCACCCGATGGAAAATATGGCGGTGATCCGTATTTCCGATACGGGAGATTGGTATGAAATTATCGCCGATAATCCGGTACGGCCTACGTCGGAACTTCCTTCGCATCTCTCGATGCACGACTATCTGAAAGGCCGGGGCGTCGACAATAAGGTCGTGTTGCATACTCACCCCACCGATTTGGTGGCGATGACCCATAACCGAGCGTTCTTACAGCCCGATGTACTGGGAAAACTGTTGTGGTCCATGATTCCCGAAACGCGGGTTATCGTACCCAAAGGTTTGGGTATCGTGCCTTATAAGTTGCCCGGTTCGCTCGAACTGGCCGATGCCACTATCCGGTTGCTCGATCGTTACGATGTGGTTATGTGGGAGAAGCATGGAGCATTGGCTGTCGGTGGCGATGTGATCGAGTGTTTCGATATGATCGATACGCTGTCTAAATCGGCGCAGATTTATTTGCAGGCTCGTGCGATGGGATTCGAGCCCGAAGGTCTGACCGACGAACAATCCGAGGAGCTTCGCAAAGCGTTCCGTTTAGTGTGAAAATTTGATTTTATATCATCGGGGAAAGGCTCCTTTGTGTGGGTGTTTCCAACTCCTCCCCTATGTTTTGTTGTCAAACAAAACATAGGGGAGGAGTCACGTAGTGACGGAGGGGTTGAATGTCATCAAAAATCTACTGTTTCTTCGGTGTCTCCCTTATATTGCTCTGCAATTCCCCGTAATGCTATGGGAGACGGCAGGGGAGAAGGGTTAATACCTTTGGAAACAAGGTCAGAGAGATGCATCACCCTCTCCCCCTGTGTTCCGGTAAGGGAATATAGGGGGAGTGCCCATTGGGCGAGGGGGTTAACCTTTATAGTCAAAAATCTACTCAGCAGTTTTTTACCCCCTCTCCTTAGCAACTATCGTTTCTTCGGTGTTTCCCCTATGTTGCTCTGCAATTCCCCGTAATGCTACGGGACACGGCAGGGGAGAAGGTTGATACCTTTGAATACAAGAACAGGGTGGCGCGTCCCCCTCTTTCCTCTTACCCCGCAAATTTTCTACCGAATCTAAAAATGAGGGATATATCGAGACCACTCGATATATCCCTTTTGGTTAAGATCCCTCTGTTTTTGTAGGCAAATTTTTTTTATTTTTAGAATATGTGAAGATCCCTATTTAACCCAATAAATGTAGATTGTATAATGATATTTGAATAGTTAAATAATATTTCTAAATGTAAATAAATAGATATATTTATTAGGTTTAAACCAACGTATTATACTTGTATCCTACACCGATACTTCCCTCGATACTCCACCGAGGTGTTAAAATCCATTGATAACCGTAAGATAACCCGGCTCCGTAAGTGTTGCCTTGATAACGATATTTTTTAACATCGGGAAAAATTCCGAAAGGAAGCGGAACTTGTCCGGCGTTGAAATGGGTGTATAATACATGAAGCCCGAAGAAATGCCCGTTGAACTTTTGACAGAGCCAATAACGCACTTCGGGTTGTACGCGGATATGCTTCCATTTTCGGTTATCCTTGAAAGTGAATGGATTATAGTAGATATGAGTATTCAACGTCCAACGATCGTCCAATCCTATTTCCGCTCCCAACGTCGGTGTGGCGGTAGCCCAACCGAGGAGATTACTCTTTACCGCTATCTTTTGCGCCGTACCGGTCAAACAAATAGTCGATAATAATATTATTATAATTATATTTAGGATTCTCTTCATCTATTTGTCTAATTATGTGAGGATTAGTACAAAATATATTTTTTATAACTCAAATCGTTTTATTCGTCCCATATATTTTTTATCAATTATAATAACTTTTTGATTCTTAGATAATAACAGATTTTATATCATTTGTTATTGTCCCGCTTCCCCATTTACTACCATTTGAAATACGGTGACAAAGTTACAATATTTTAGAATTATTACAATACAAATACGATGACTATATTTTATTTTAACAGATTGATTTTTATATTATTAATAAAAACTTTGAAATTTATTTGTATTGTAAGCCTTTACAAACAATAAAATTCATCGGGGAAAACACGCTAAAAATATAGCCGATTTATACGTTCGATTATTACCAGTGTCGTACTTGCGGGCGTAAAATAGGCGACGGCCATAAAGGCTATCTTGCTCCTACCGAAGCCGCGATTTCTATAATCTATATACTGAAATGAGAGCGATGAAAAGATATATAGTGTTTCTGCCGGTTTTTGTCTGGGCTATATTTTTTGCCGGGGCCGAGGTGAAGGTCGAGAATGCTTCGATACACCGTTCGGGAGATAGTATTCGGGTAAGTTTCAAAATTTTGGTTCCGTCGGGAACAGTTGCTTCCGATTATGTACAAAGGCTTATTCCCGTTATCGAGAACGGTGTGGATTCTTTGGCTCTCGACGAAATAGAGATTATAGGCAAGCGTAAACAAAAGTTACGCCGCCGGGAAGCCGTGCTTTCGGGGAAAACGTATGAAGTTCCTTTTTATCAGACCGTCGATGGCGGCGAGTTGCAATACGATTGCGTGCTGCCTTATGAAAAATGGATGGGTAGAGCCCCTGTCGATCTCAGCCTGTTATGTGAGCGCGAGGGGTGTTGCAAGGTCGAACCTTTGCCGGGCATCTTCCTTTGTTCCAATGTGAAACTGCGTCCTCCTTATGTTCCTTCGGTACAGCCGGTAGCATTGATACCGAGCGTGGCGGAACGGTTGGCCGAGGTCGAAAAGGTTTTGTTCCCGATGGCAGAGTACGAGCCCTATTCCGATTCGATGACCGTGTGGCGGGATCGGGGAGCATTGAAAGTCTATTTCCCTCTCGATAAGTCCGACTTGCGTCGCGATTACCGAAACAACGATGTGACGCTCGGTAGAATCGTCGATATATTGAGGCAGATCTATGCCGATGACCGTTCCGATGTCGGGAAGATATTGATTGTCGGGTTTGCTTCGCCCGAGGGTCCTCTCGGCCGGAATACCCGTTTGGCAGGCGCTCGCGCCGAGGTCTTGAAGGAGTATGTAAACAGTTATCTCGAATTGCCGGATAGCCTCTACGAGGTAGCCAACGGGGGCGAGGCATGGGGCGAATTGCGCGATCGGGTGGAAGAAAGCACATTCGATTGCCGGGACGAGATGCTCGATATTATCGACCATACGGCCGATCTCGGCCGTCGGGAGTGGTTGTTGCGCCGGCTGGACGGTGGAGAGCCTTTCAAAGAACTATTGCGCTCGGTATTCTCCGACCAACGTAATTCGGGATACATGAGGGTTTATTATACTTCGGAGCCGGATTACAACGCTATAAAGATCAACCAAGCACAAGGTATGATTGCCGAGGGCGATTTCGACGGGGCTGTCTCTTTGCTTCGACCCATACGGGAAGACAAACGCTGTTTGAACACTCTCGCGACAGCCTATTATCGTTTGGGCGATAAAGCGACGGCATTGGACTTGTTCAAGCAGGCAGCCGCTATGGGTGACAAAGTAGCTATTCAAAACTTGGAAAATATAGAAAACGATTATTAATCTTTTAACAAAAACAATTACGAAGATGAAAACAATGAAAACAAAATGGACAAAAGCCGGGACTATGTTCCTTGCCGCTGCCGCAGTTCTGTCGTCTTGTTCCAACGAAGAGGTTATTCCGGGGGGAGAGACTCCTGTGGGGGAAAGAGATGCTGTCAAGACGAGTTTCTCGTTCGCTATTCCTTCGCCGGTGTCCCGTGCTACCAGCGACGATGTTCAAGGCAACAAAAATTTCTTAGGTATAGAAAGTTTGAGGTTAATGCCTTTTTCAAATTTGAGCGGCGATTATGTAGGAGCTAGTTCGGTGTTGGCCGGTGCTACCCAGTTGACAGGTGCTGAAATCACGAATGACGATACCGAGAGTTTTGTAGAAACGTTTACCGACGTAACGATTCCTTCCGGCGACATCGCTTTCCTTTTTTACGGTAAAGCCAAGCATGACGCTGCTTACAAAGGTGTCTTGGAGATGACGCCCGATGCTTCGGTTACCTCTTTGACTCCTGCCGACATAGCGTTTACTTTGAAGAATATTACCGAAGGTACTTATACCGGTGGTTCCTATTCTACCGCAGCCGCTTTGATAGATGCGTGGAAAACGAATGTTACGGATGCATTGGCTACTTATGTCAATGGTTTGGAAGAGGGTGACGAGAAGGATGCGGCAACAGAGTTGCAGAATGGTTACTTTTCGTTCAATAGCGCTTCTTTGGAAAATCTGAAATTGGCTTTACAGTATCTTTCGGACGGGTTGAACAAATTATATGCGGATTACTCTACGCTAGCAGCCAATACGGTAGTGACATCGGTCAATGAGATGGCGACAGAGTTGGCAAAAGATGCTTACAAAGATTTCCCCGCCAATCTTCCGAAAGGAGCATATAAATTGAATGACGGTATCATCGTGTTCGATGAGAACGGCCCCGGCGGTTCGGGTATTGTTACGAGCGGTTCTTCGAAGGCATACAGCTATCCTTCTTCTTTGTATTATTGGACCAATGCCTATCCGGTAGCTTATTCGACTCTTCCGACATTTATTAATTGGAATAATGGTGTTTATAACGGAGCTCGTACGCCGATTACGGTAGCGACGACGAAGATTGCTTTGAACAAAACGATCAATTACGGTGTGGCACGTCTCGATGTGAAAGCTGCATTCAAATCGGCCGATGGTACAGTTCCGGCCGGTAAAAATACTAAGGTGACTTTGGCCAACCATAATTTTGTTGTAAAAGGTATATTGATTGGCGGTCTGCCCGATAAACTGGATTGGGAAATGCATCCTTCTGCTGCCGACACTTATTCCAAGATTGTATATGACAACAGAATGAATACCAATGATTACAAATTGACGAATGCCGCTACTCCCGATTTTGCTGGTATGACTCCATTTATATACAGCTTATTGCCCGAGACGGCCGATTGTTCTACCGGTAGTGCAGAGGATTTGGGACGTACACCCAATATTGCTTTGGAAGTCTTGAATGACGGTCCTCAATTCTACGGTTTAGACGGCAATTTGGTTCCCGAAGGCGGAACGTTCTACTTGGTAGGAAAGCTGACTTATAAGGCGGACAGCGGTAAGAGTGAAGTCGTTCGCGTATTCCAGCAGGATTACAATACGACGGCGAACTTGTCTATCAATTCGTTGGCAAATGCCTACAATACGGTTCCCGACCTGATTAACCCGCGTCTGGAATTGTCATTGGCTGTCGATATAGACTGGAAAGCCGGTCTGGTTATCGATGTACCTATCGGCGATTGATTTCGAAAAAAATAGTTAAACTGTAAAATTTGTCTCCGGTGAATCGGGAGCGTTTCGATTCGCCGGAGATATTTCCTCAAAAAAATAAATATCGAGAAAATGAAAACAGGTGATTGGCAAAGATGGGTTGTCGGAGGAATCTTTTTCGCGTTGCTGCCGTTATCGAGCGGTTGCATCGACGACAACATGTCCGATTGCAACAATTTCACCGTCAGATATAGAATAGAACTGTCTACCCATACACAGGCATTTTCGGGTAGAATGGAGAATCTCAATATGCATTTTTATGACGGTAACAAATCGCTCGCTTATCATGAGTATGTAGAGCGGGAACGAATGCCGTCGAACAATATCTACGCTATTACCCTGCCTGCAAACGATTATCACCATTTTGCCATTGCCAATATTTCGCAGGCGAGTTGTGTGAAATGTTCCGACCTCGGTGTCGCGTCCGATCGTTATAAATTGTCTTATGAGTCGGCGGCCGATACGGTATCTTCGCATGTTTCGGAACTGTATGTCGGGAGGGAACGATTTACGATAGCGGACAGAAATCAGTTTATCGAGGTAGTTTTGACGCCTTGTATTTCCAAGACGAGGTTACACCTCAGTTATGGAACCGATCCCGTCGTCCCGGTAAAACGGGTAGAGGGATATGTCAATGAAACCGCAACCGGTTTTTTGTGTAACGACAGTCTTTATGAGTACGACCGCCCCGTTGTCGTACAGATGAATGAAGCGGGGAAAGATGAAAACGGACTGGCGCTTTTCGAAGCTGTTTCGTTCCCGTCGAGGAATGAGGCGAGAGCAGGAGCGAAGTCTTTGAATCGTAACCCATCGGAGGAAAATGCTATCTGGAATACCGATGTTTACGTTACCATAGGAGATAAAATAACACGAAATACGATCAATCTGACCGAGCCGCTTCCCGCCGGAGAGTGTATAGAAATATACGGTGTGGTGAGGGACGACGGCAGTATAGATATCGGTCACAATGTGCAGGCGACTGTGGCGGTGACTATCGACTGGAAGCCGGGAGGAGATATCGATGTGGATATATAATATTCCCGCATGCGGGCAGATTGTCGAATATAGGTTTAATCGAATAGGAGCTTTGATGTTGAAACAGAGATATGCGATAATGGCACTTTTGTTCGCTACATGGTTGCTCGGCGGCTGTGGAGGCGAGAACTCGTTGCAGCCCGGCAGTCCGTCGGAACCGCAGGAGACGGCGAGCGTGACGTTGAGTATATACACCGGCCGGGAAATTTCGAGAGCGGTGGGACTTCCGGGAGACCCCGGGACATCGCCGGAGATGCCGGATGCTATCGAAAATATCAACCTGTTCATGTATGTAGAGCCTAAGAACGGCGCTGCCGCTTACATGGAACATTATTATATAGAGCTACCCGAAAGCACGGCCTATTATGAGTTTCAAGCCATAGACGTGCCGAAGTGCACCGCCTCGTTTTATGCTATCGTCAATGCCGGCAGGCACTACGAGTGGGATGCCTTGTCGACGGAAGACGAGGTAATGGCGTTGACGACGATCGCCACGCCTTCGCGCGATTTATATGCCGGTACTTTGCTCGATCTCGAATTGGTTCAAATGAAGCATTCGGGAGTTATCGATGCCGGGTTGGTGGCTTCTAAGGTCGATATTATGTACAATATAGGGACGGCTATATCCAATTACAACGCCAAGCCAGCCGGACAGAAAGAACATGGGGACTGTACGTCGGCGAAAGTCGTTTCATTGAAGTTGAAAAATGTACCCAAAGAGGGAAAATTCTTTGCCGTGAGGTCGAATGACCCCGTCGTTGATCACGTGGTCAGTCTTACCGGTAATTCGGGACCGGGTCAATCGGCATGGATTAACGGGCGATACGACTGTTATCTCTACGATAGCGGTACGCTCGATATAGAGCTGGTCGTGCAGAGCGTATATGCAGACACTCATGTAAAGACGACTACTTATAACATACACGTCGATACCCCCGAGGATTTGGCGGTTGCACCGTATTATTTGCTGCGGTTCGATGTGGTGGGATTTACGCAAACGGAATATAATTATCGATGGACAGCTTCGATATAGAAAAGGAATTATAGGTTATGTTGAACGGAAGAAATAGAGAAATTATTGATTTTGCAGGCCGTGTTTCCGATGTGTCGAAACGCATGGGATATTCGGCGGGATTGCTGCTATTGTTTCTGTTGTCGCTGACGAGCTTACCGGTAGAGGCTCAGTCGAATATCCAGCCGGCTCGCCCGGCCTTCAATTTGCGACGCATATATGTTTCCCCCGAGGGGGCCGGTACATTCGACGGTTCTTCGTGGGCGAATGCCGCTAAGGGTTCCGATTTGCAAATGATTCTTCGTTCTACCGATACATGGAATGCTATCAACTCTACATTGCAGATATGGATTGCGGCGGGTACTTATGTCCCGACCGAACCGCTCCTTCCCGGCGATGAACAGAGTGCCTCGTTCGTCTTGAAAGGAAATCAGGTCGTTGTTTACGGCGGTTTTCGCGGACAAGTGTTCGACGATTTAGGAGCTTTGGTCTATGAGGGGGAGAACAGTCTCGAAGAGAGAGAATACGGCAATGTCTATTCGGGCGACCGGCAGGAGCCGTGGGCGTTGAAGAACCAGACTATTTTATCGGGCGACCGGTTGAGAAACGATGTAGTCGGTACGGATAACATGTTCTCTTCGCTCGACCCGACCCAGAATACCACCCGGACAGACAATCTCCATACGGTAGTTACTTTCGATCCGTCGAGTGTGGACGTGATGCTCGACGGGATAACTATTGTCGGGGGCTCTGCCGATGGAGACGGTAATTCGGGGCGCGGCGGAGGTGTATCGCTCGACGGTATCGGTTGCGGCATACAGCGATGTCTGTTCTATTTTAATTTTGCCTCGAAAGGAGGAGCCGTTTATATGCATAAGAATAGCGGTTCGGACTCCCAACCGTGTTTTGTCTATAACTCGGTGTTGGTATCCAATTCGGCATTCCGTCGCGACGGGTTCGGATATGGAGGCGGCATCTACTCCGAGGCAGGGGTCGTTTTCGACAATGTCGTTTACAATAATAACGGGGGCGGTATTTGTGTATACGATGAGACCTCGATTGTCAATAATACGATTGTCAACAACCAGTTGTATGGTATAGGTCGTCCGGCCGATACCGATGTGGCAGGTTCTTCGATCAACGTATCCAACTCGGTAATATGGAGTATCGACCCGTTGAACCATGCGGGATTGAAGGGATTCGATGCTCTTGTCGACCATGTCTCGAATTGTGCAATCGTCGATTGGGACGAAACGAAAGGCAGCAATAATATTTCGTTGTTGCCCTATAACGACCATACGGGTTCTGTGCCCAATTTTATCAATCCTACGACTCAGATAGGGGCTATATTGGAGCCTGTGTATGCCGATTTGGGCGTTTCGTTTTTGTTGCGTCAAAATTCTGTGCTGCTGTCGAAAGCCGAGGGTTCTTGGATGACGACGTTGAACACGTATTACGGGACCGATGTTTCTTACGACATTGCAGGGAAGCCGAGGATCGTCAGTAAGACGCTGGATATAGGCGCTTATCAATATCAGCCGGTTTCGGGCAGAAATATATTGTATGTTCGTCAGCTTTCGCCCGACGAACCGCCTCTTGCCGACGGAGAAGTCCGGGACGGAAGTACGTGGCGTTTGGCCGTACAGGACGTGCAGATGGCGATCGATCAACTATATGCCCGGAATGTAGTGGGAGAGGTGTGGGTCGCCGGTGGAACGTATTACCCCACGGCAGCATTTACCGATGAGTCGGGTATAAGGGGCCGTACGGAAAGGCATCGTTCTTTCATTATGCGTAGCGGTATCTCGGTTTACGGAGGATTCCGGGGACAAACCGGCGACGAAGGGATAAACAACAGCACGACTCGTCCCCGCGACCCGGACCATCTCGATGTTCAATGGGCGTTTGCCAATCGTACGATATTCAGCGGAGATGTCGATCGGAACGACGATTCGCAGAAAGGTTGGCGTTGGAACGCCGGAGAGAAGAAATGGGAGCAATATTACGGGCGCAACTCCTACCATGTGGTATGGTTCGCTTCCGAGGGATTTAACGAAAGAACCACGAAGTACGAAGCCGTTACGGCAAAGCCGCTTCCCGTGGAGACGACTCTCGACGGTGTCGTGGTTACGGGCGGTTGCGCCGACTATGGCGAGCGCGGAGAATCGACCCGTATGGGCGGTGGAATCTATTTGACCGAGAACGGAGTCGTGTCGAATTGTATCGTTTATCAAAATTTTGCCTTGACTCGCGGTGGCGGGGTGATGATGAATAACGGCGGAATGTTGGTGAACAGCATGGTCTTTCGCAATGCTTCGCCCGGAGTGCAGGTGCGCAACGGATTGGGCGGCGGCGTGTACATATTGGGGAACGGAACCGTTTTCAGAACGGTGATAACCAACAATACGGCTCGCGTGGGCGGCGGTGTGTATGTCGATGAGGCGGAGTATAACAATCCTGCATACGAAGAATCGTTAGACGATATGTACCGGGGCGTCTTGGTGAACACGCTCGTTTCCAACAATACCTCTTCGTCCGATGCGGGAGCGGTCTATTTCGATAAGTTGGGTGGGCTTTCTTCCTCTACGGTGGTTAAGAACTATTGTTCGGCGGTGGCTTCCGACCAAGAAGGAAATTCGGGCGGTATGATCGTCGATGGATATGGCATAGTCTATAATTCGGTTCTTTGGGGGAATGCGACCCTCGAACATACTCGGCAATTTTACGGGAAAAACGGAAAGACGGCCGAGTCGAATGTGCCGGCTTCGATACAGGTTTATAATACGGCGCTGCAAAATCTTTCCAATACGATTTGGGGCGTGAATACCGTGACTCAAAAAACGTATGCTTTGTCCGATCAAAATTCAAAAGGACGTTCTTCTATCGCTTATGATTCCAGTTTCCCCGATTTTACCAATGTGAGAGTCGGCAATGTCGACGTTATCAACAATGAGGCCGGCGTGTACCAGACGACAGCTGCCGATGTCGAAGGCACTCAAACGCTCGACAATGCGTTGCGAACTATTTATGACGTACAGCGTTGGGTTCCGTCCGAATTTTCTGCCCTACAAAGAAAAGGAGGCAGCCAATCCGAGGCTCCGTATGTCAGATATGCTCCGGTGAAAACACAGTTTTATGTCGCGATGACCGATATTCTCAGCAAAGCGTTCGTCGAGCCTCGTGTCTTAGGGGCTTTCGCTTCCGATCGTCCGTCTTTGCAATATAGCGTCATAGAAGATAACGGTATAAAGAAACTGGTTATTTTTGTCGACCCGTCGGTCGATACGGACCTTTCGGGCGAGTCTTGGGACTCTCCGATTATATCGGGGAACTCGGCCATCGAATATTTGGCGGAACTCCCGGACACCGAATATCCCGGTTGCCCTCGTGAGATATGGGTGAAGGAGGGGACGATAAATCCGGTATGGAAAGCTATCGGCAGTGACCGTCGCACTTCGTCGGTCGTTTTGCGGGGAGGCGTTTCCTTGTATGGCGGTTTCAATTCCAAATTGAGAGGTACGGAAGGCTCTACGGTTCCCGGACAGACGTTTGTCCCGACAGGGAGCGATGTCGCCGAACCGATGCGTAATCCGGTAGATTTCCGTACGGTGTTCGACGGTACGTTGGCCGGTGGGAACCTTTATCATGTGGTAACTATGTCTGACGACGGAGAAGCCATTCTCGACGGGTTTCATATCGTCAACGGAGATGCATCGACCGGTTCTTCGGTTATCAAAACCGGGGGCGGTGTGCTGCACGAATATGGCACATTGTATATCCGCAATTGCATGATCGAGAATAATGTCGCAACGAACGGAGCCGGAATCGTTATGTTGGGTACGACGAAAAAATTGGTAATGACCAATACGGTGGTGAATAATAATACCAATACGGGATTGGCGAGCGAATCCTTTTATTCGGCGATAACCCTCGAAAACGATGCTCGTCTCAATCACTGCACGATTATACATAACAATGCCCCGGGCCTCTGTGCGATGAATGGGCAGCTGAGGCTCTATAACTCGGTTTTGTGGGGAAATACTTCGACCGGGACTATCGCTCCCGAAGACATACAAATTACAGGAGAGGCCACTACGCTCGATATTCGTAACAATGCTATCCAGAATGCTCCGGAAGAATGGAATCTGTGGAGTGAGAACATGCAGTTAAGCGTCGTTCAGGGCGATCCGTTATATCCGGCTTTTGTCAATCCGACCCGAAATGTTGGTGCAGTTTCGTCCGGATACGATACGCCGTTGGGCGGTCCCGCACGATTCGAACCGACTTGCGAATCACCGTTGGTGATTGCCGGTGACGAAAGTATAGTTGGTGATCCGAATTTGGCTCTTGATGCCGATATTACGGGGCATAATTTCGCTGTGGGTGGAGCCCCCGATATAGGAGCTTATGAGGCTACTTGTCTGAATCCTGTCGGTTCGGTTCTTTACGTGCGTAGCGGGCCTGCCGGTACGGCCTCTTCTCCTCAAACCTCTTATTTCGGTACGGGAGACGGTTCTTCGTGGGCGAACGCTATCAATGGAAATGCGTGGTATGGATTCGACGACGGCCTGCCTTATGATCAAATCGAATACGACAGCCGCGATGCTACCGACTATATTACCGGTTTGCAGTATGCTGTCAACGAGGCATACAAGACATCGTTGAAAAAGGACGGAAGCGGTCGGATCGCTTATGAGACATTGAATTATACAGATTATACATACAATCAAACGAACGGTCGTAGTGCATCGGTACAAATACCTGTCGGTGTCGATACGACGGCTTTGGTCGAAGTGTGGGTAGCCGAGGGCGAATATACCAGCCGTAGGGGATTCTTTATGCGGGATGCCGTGCAAGTGTACGGCGGATTTCCCAAGACCGGTACACCCGGGAAAAACGAGCGCAATCCCCGCGTCTACAATACGATTATACAGACGATGACAACCACCGAGGCGAATGCTGTTACTTCGCTCGATGGGTATGCTCCTTATTTCGATATGGATGCCGGTGGGTCGACGAGTCAGTTCTATGAGTTGAACAGTCGGTACGACAATGCGAATAAGGTTCGTAGGGTACTTACCCAGCCTTTCCCGTATTATGAGGACGGAGGTCGTTTGGAAGCGGGTTCGCAGGGACAGGCTTCGACCGAGACTAATAATGTGGCGTTGAATCCATTTGTTATCGAGACGATATGGGACGGATTTATAATTCAAAACGGTCGAACTCGAATACGTCACGGAAAAGATGGCGGTGCAGGGGTAGCCTTGCGGAAAAATGGACGGCTCGAAAACTGTATTATCCGAAACAATTATAATGTAGCATCCCGTAGTCGCGGCGGGGGTGCATTTTGTAACGACGGAACATTTTCCAATTGTTCGTTTTTCAATAACGATATGCCGGCATTGGGGAGCGATTACGGAGAACAATACGGCGGGGGTGTTTACATGCGTTACGGTACGTTGTACAATTGCGTGTTTGCCGGTAATTCCGTATCTGGCGGTAATTCCAACGGTCAGGCCGTTTATATCGAAGTAGCCGATTTTTATAACAATACGATTGCCGACAACTCCGGTAGCGGTGCAGCCATTTATTGCGGTTATTGGTTTGCCGATGGTGCGGCCAATATTTACAATACCATTATTTATAATAATTCGGGCTCGTCTCAGGTACAGGCTCATAGCAATGTAGTGTTGAGAACTTCGCATTGTTGTTATCCCTCGGGTTCTATATCGGGAGTCTCTGGCGCTAACTTGACGCAAGACAACATTATCAATCAAGTTCCGCAATTCGTGGATCGTTCGTCGGGAAATAAAGAAAATAACGACTATCGTTTACAGGGCACTTCACCCTGTATCAATGCCGGGAATAATAGTCCCGAAGGGATTACATTACCCGAGACCGATATGGATTATACCGATCGTTTCAAAGACTGTTCTATCGATATAGGGGCATACGAAATAGACCAAAGCGAGCCGATTATGCCCGCTATCAAGACTATCGACGGAGAACAGGTGGGAGTTATTTATGTGACGAAGGCGGCTAACGGTACGGTAGACGGTTCGTCGTGGGCGAATGCCGCTTGCGAAGCGAAATTACAAAAAGCTCTCAACTGGGCAGGTTATATTATTCACAATAAGGAGACGTACGCATCGGGTCGATATAGAGATATTACTCGCATTCAAGTGAGGATTGCGAAAGGCACTTATTATCCTACCGATGTCGTTCTTCCCGATCAGCCTCGTACCGCTTCGTTTATTATTCCGGCAGGGATAGAGGTGTATGGAGGGTTTGCGGGAATCTCTGACGACGAGACCGTGGACGGACGTAATATGCGTTTGAACAGGACTTTTTTCAACGGTATGATCGGCAGTTCGACAGAAGAAAGCGCCTATCGTGTCGTAACGTTCGGCATGAAGCAGCATAAAGACAACGCCACGATGCCTGCCGAGGGTGCAGCTTATTACGACGATCCCAACCCCGAAATAGCTTTGCTCAACGGTATTTATATCGTTTATGGAAATGCCAATCACCCGTCTGACGAAGAGTGGCAGTCGGGTGGCGGCGTTAAGGTTACGTCGAACGGATTGTTGCAAAATTGTGCCGTTTTCAACTGTGCCGCTTCCGATAAGGGTGGAGGAGTTTACTTAGCTCCGGGCGGCCGGATTACTGGTTCGATAGTTTATAATAACGTGGGAGCCAATGGCGGAGGTATTTATGCCGACGACTCTTCGATGGTCGTAAATTGTACGGTAGTCGATAATACGACTGTGAACAATGGCTCTGGTGGTGGTATATCGATAGGCGTGAAGCCGATTATCATCAATTCTGTATTCTGGATGAACGATTCCGGTAACGGAAAAAATATATACGGAAACATGTCCCAGCAGGTCGATACGACCTTTACGGGCGTGCGGTATCAAAACTATATCTTTAATCATTGTGCGGTCGAAGGTATCAAAGTCGTGGGTTTCGGAAACATGGCGTTGACGAGTACGAATGAGAATACATCGACGATAGTGGGCTTGAATGCTCCCGGTTTTACCGACCCCGATAACCTCGATTTTACTTTGAAACGTGTATCGGCGTTGATTCGTGCCGGTATCGGAGCCGAGCAGCCGGGCTCTCCGCTCATGGAGGCATTGTATGTTTCTCGACTCGATTTGCTCGGAACGAATCGTTTTTATAAAGAGGATTCTTCTTTGCGGGATTATTTCGAGATAGGAGCTTTTGCTTATGACGGGATATTTGTTATCGACCCTGCGGGAGATACCGAAGCCGAAAAGGGGGCAGACGGAATCTACCGGTTGTATGTGTCGCAAACGGCACAGGGGTTGGCGAACGGCCGCAGTTGGCGAAACGCTTTGGGCGATATACAGCAAGCTCTCGATTATTTCGGGAATGATGCCAATTTCGAACACGATCCGAATAAGGATACTCGCCGGTGCGAGATATGGGTCTCGAAGGGAACGTATAACCCGAAAACTTCGGTGAAAGAGGATAATTGGGGAACTTCTTTTATTCTTAACAGATATTCATCGATATACGGAGGATTCCGGGGCAGTAACTTGCCTTATTACGAAAGTTGGATAGAATCGTTTAAAGTGGAACCCTCGAAGCGTGTCGATGCCACCGGTGTATGGAACAAAGAAGACTATTCCTATACATTGGGCGGCGATGGAGAGATTACCTTTTATCCAGAGGTAAAGGCATTGGAGGACGAACCCTCTTCGTGGTTCTTGCATTTCACGACCGATGAGAAGTCACCGTCATCTCCTGTTGTGGCGGTCAATGGCTTCCAACTCCCTCATGAGCTGGAATTGCCGGTCATCGCCACCGACAGCACTACCGAGTATATTTACGATTTGCGCTATCTGGCTATCGGAAATACCGATTGGGCGACAGCTCCGGTCATCGAGGCTGTTCGCGTCTCGGGATTACCGGCCGGTGTGAAGTTGTATAGCGCTACGATCGATAATCGCAAGAATTCCACAACGGTATCGACGGAAATTCTCGATACCGATATTCTTCATCAGACTTCTACGGGTGTTCCTTATGATGCCTCGGTGAGTTTGAATAATCTTTCGCAAGCGGAAAAATCGAATACATATTCTTCCAATGTCTCCGATTATTATGCTGCCGGAAATTCGGCAGGAGCATACGGTATGCATTATTGTCCAAGTTCTAATTGGGCATCTATTATAGTTTCGGGGAACGACGGTGTCGTATTAACAAACAAGAGGGAACGTGTTTTATGGTGGTATAATTATTTTAATCCATCATTAGGTGCTTATTTCCGTTTTCCACAGGCAGTGAAATACGAAAGAACAAACCCGAGTAATCGGTATTTGCATGCAACGATACATATTACCGATTTGAGTAAAGGGAACGAGGACGGCAGGTTGCGTATACAGTTATATTCGACAGCCGGTGTAAGAAAGTCTTTGCTTATAAATGGAAGAGTTAGTAATGGAGAGTACAAACTGACGGTGGATTTAAAGACCGGATTGGTATATAACGGCGCTTCCTCCGTAGAGATTAGTGATGAGGAAAATACATTGTCCGATGGCGATATGCTCTCGCTCGTCTCTGTTCATCCTTATTTCGGCGGAGAAGCTGCATATACCGTGGAAATTAGCGACATAACGATAGACAATAAGAATCAGTCGGGGAATACGGTTTCGGAGTTGGATATTAATATCGTTACGGAAGAAGAAACTCAGGCTATGCCTTCATCGGACCAGTATTACGAAGGGGAGGCATTTTTGAGCGAGCGACCTCGTCAAGATTGGAACGGGAACGGTTTGCTCGAAGATTTCGAGTACGCCAATGAAACGATTCTTTCGGGCGATATAGGCGGCGGTTCCGGTAATTCGCATGTGGCTTATTATGAAGACTCGGAGGCTACTCGCAGGGTTGTACTCGATGGAATAAAGATGGTAAAAGGTAACTCGTCGTGTACCGATCATGGAGGCGGGGCTTTATGTGCTTTGGCTCCGATTGCTTTGCGCAATTGCCAATTGTTGCTCAATACGGCCGATTTCGGGGGAGGAGCCGTGTATGTCAGCGATATAGAGATCTATGGTTCTATATTGGGCGGGAACGAGGCTCCCGGTAAATCGGGAGGTGCGGTCTATCTGCGGGAAGGCGGGAAGTCGCTCATCGTCAATACGGTGATTTACAACAATACGGCATCGACGGGCTCGGCCTATTATGCCGAATCCGGTTCGACATCGCAGTTAATCAACAATACGATCGTGCGTAATGCCTATGCCGAGAATGTGTCGGGCGATGTAACATCGGGTAGTACCGTTTATTCGGCTTCGACAGCCGGTAATAATCTTACCAATACGGTTATCTGGGGGAATGACGATGCCGAACGTATCAATGCAGACCATTGGGAAATTATTACTTCGGCAGCCGATGTCGATGAAGATGCAGGAAATTTCGAGGTCTTTCTGGATCGGGCTAATGAAGCGGTTATGGGGCCTCGGTTCGGATTTCCCAGCGATTATGCCGGAGCGGGAAATTATTTCGCTTCTGCCGATTTCTCTCTGCCTTCGCTCTCGACGCTGGTTAACCGGGGTACGAATGGCGGTACACGTCGACTGAATACGGTTATCGAAATGAATCCCGACGGCTCGGTGAAGAGTACGACAATTACAACGGAACCTGTTGTACTCGATGGTTCCGGCAAAGGATATTATGCCGTGCAGGAAGTGTCGGGACGCGAGAATGTGCCGGATACGCTGAACAGTAAATGGCGTATTACCAAAGAACCCGATACATATCACATTATTAAGAAAGACGGTGTAGATATGATCGATGTGAAAGAGTGGAAAGAGGGGACGATCGATATAGGGGCTTATGAATATGAAACGGTATCGTTGACTCCTTTCGGCGGTAATATACTGTATGTGAAGAGTTCCGAAGCGGTTTCGGATAAAGAAAACAACGGAGAAACGTGGGAAAGGGCTACGTCTAACATTCATCAGGCTATTCAGGTACTGTTGCTCAGCCCCAATAAAAAAGATAAATATATCAAGATTGCTTCGGGCGACTATGTGCCGTTCCTGCAAGACGGGACAAGCGGTTATTCGTTCGTTTTGGAGAAACCCGATGTGGGAAATCTGGAATACTCGACCAAGAGTTTGACATTGAGGGGCGGATATCCCAACAACATCACGGGGACCGATGTCGCTATGGATAATTTGCGTGATCCTATATTGTACCCGACTTATATCAGAGGAAATCGAAGCGATTCGAAACACCTCGTTTATATAGACGAGTCGATGGATACGGCCGGAGAAAACGGGGCGTTGGCTCCTGTAAATATAGAGGGCTTTACTTTTGTCGGTGGAAATGCAGCCGATGCGACAGGCGAGGGTTCGACCGGTGCGGCCGTGTATGCAGCCAATGGCAGTACGACGATTCGGAACAGCGTGTTTGTCGATAATACGGCTGCCGGAGAAAAAGGTGCGGCTGTGTATCTGAATAAAGGCAATATATATAATACCGTGCTTCATTCCAACAAGGCTTGGGGGCTTGCTTTGAACGGGACGGGCAACATTGTCAGCAACACGATAGCCGATAACTCCAAAGGCGGATTGTATGCGCGTGGGGCGCTTGTCGCCGAACCTTTGCAGATCTATAACAATATATTTTGGAGAAATTATACTTCGGCTGTTCCTACTGTCGGAGATTTGAACAACCAGATAGATGTGCAGAATGCGACCCTGTACAGCAATGCGGTTCAGGTGGACGATGCGACGGCAGAGCAGCCGAATGCCGAGTATGTTTATTGGAATAGTTCCGCAGGTGTCGTATTGGGCGATAAGGCTGCCAATATCAATAAAACATTAAGTTCCGACAATGAGGATATGTCGTACGGTCCCCGTTTCGAAGCTCCCGATGAAGCGACTCCGTTGGACAAAAAGTATAACATACGTCCGGGACGTAAACTGATCAATACGGGGTATCGATACATGACGGGCGACTCATATAATAAAGCGGAAAACGATAAATGGTACACCGATTTATTTGCGTATTATCCGTTCGGTTCGGTGGAAGAGCCTGTGGCTCCCGGCGATTCGCTGGCGAGAGTTATGTTCGTGGATGCCGGAGGCAATCGTCGTATAGCCGGTAACAGCATAGATATAGGTGCTTATGAGTACCAACGGTTGTTCTATCCTAATTTATATGTGAAGCCTAACGGATTCGGATTGGGTTCCAGTTGGGACGATGCTATGGGCGATTTACAGGAAGCCATTTATTCGGCGTACTATTCGGGAGACCCGGAAGAGAGCGGAACTTATGGTACGGTGTGGGTAGCCGGCGGAGACTACGTTTTGCCTACGACTTTACAGTGGATGGCAAATGTGAAAGTTTATGGCGGATTCCGGGGAACCAACGAAACGAAGCTGACCCAACGTCCCGGTTTGTTGGAAAAGAATGCACCGGAAAGTATCCTTTCGGTAGAGGCGGAAGGGGTTCCTGTCGTGCGTTCGGACAATGACCGTGCCGCCGGGACGATTGTGGAGAATTGGGCGGAACTGAATGGCTTTCATATTACGGGAAGCAAAAACAGCCCGGCGGTGATCGTCGCCGACTCGTTCGCCATCGTCAATAGTGTTATATATAATAATGTGAACCCCGACGGTGCTGTGGTGGAAACGGACGGGCTGCTCTACAATGTTTTGGTACATGACAATACGGTGAAAGAAGGCAGCGCCGCTGTTGTATTGGACGAGCATGCGGCAGCCATTCATGTGACAGCCCCCGGCGAGGGAGCGCAAATCGGCGGTACGGGAAAGATAATCAATACGATAAACGGAGAGGTGACCTCGGTGTCGGGGAATGCTTATAGTCCGCTTTATGTCGGGGATTATATTCCCGATGATACACATTTGCGTTATCAGCTATCCGACCAGAAAGATGCAGTCTTGTTTGGAATAGGAGCTTTACAGGAAACAGGTGTAGACCATGAAGGAAATCTGGTGACGACTATCGGTGGATATACAGTGCCTAAGATCAGGAATGGTAAGGAATATACCGATATTATCGATCTGTCTACCGATTGCGATGTGCTGGGTAATGTGCGGCTGTTTACCGATAAGTTTCATGGGGAGGGTGAAGTAATTCGCCCGGATTACGGTTGTTTCGAAACTTGGAATACGACTCCGCAGAAGGTTGTCAACGTGAGCGATAATTATTATCCTCATGCGGGAAGCGTCGTCTATGTCGGCAAGGAAAGTGAAGTGAGGCTGACCGATGCCCTTACGAAAGATTTCGCACCGTCCTATTTGTTGCTTCACCATGCTGCGGGTTTGCGGACAGGAGAGCATGCCGTATCGCTTTATAATCTGGCCATAGAGCGTGATTTGAAACCGCTTATTAATGATACGACAGCTTCTTGGGATATGGTGAGTCTGCCATTCTCTCTTGAAGTCGGGAACGGTACGATGTTGAACGGCGTTACGATAGACGGTTTGCCGGTAGAGGCTATACAGGCCGGAGATGAATCGGGGGACGACAAGAACCGTTTATATTTATACGAGTATGACGGGGCTAAGCGAGCCGAAGATTTGTATAGCGTAGTTGCTCCTCAGAATAGTAAATATTGGGCGTTTGAAAATAACCAGATGGGCGCGAATGTCGGTTATCTGATGGCGACTCCTTCTGCTTCGGATGCGGTGACTGTGCGTTTCTCGAAATCTTCATCGGCATTGCCTGTTTATGAAGAATCGGCAGAAGAAGGGAAAAGTATTTTGTTGAAACAGCATAATTTGAAGACTTTGGTCGGTGGCCGTCCTCATTTTACGTATAAAGAAAATATGGGTTGGAATCTTTTCGGTGTGCCTTATTTGTGCTCTTATACTACCGAAAGAATGAGTATCGACCATATACTCTATACTTATGACCCGGAGGCCAGCCGTTTTGTTTCGATAAATTCGTGGGAAGGAAACACGATTGCTCCTTTCTCGGCGGTATTCACGCAGACTGCTACGGTGAAGGAATCGGAGGAACTTCTGTTTGCCAAGCCTGTTATCCCGTTGAATACGTTGCCGGCTCCTCACGGTGTACAGTTGAAAATTTCGGGGAGTAATTTATCGGCGGGTTGCGACTATGTATCGGTTATTGCCGATAATGTGTACGGAGAACCCATGAATTTCGACATGGGAAACGATGCGTTGAAAATGATGAGTTTCGACCCGAGGATTCCGCAGATTTATGTCTACAATGAAAAGGGAGTCCGATTTGCTCATACTCAAACTGCCGATATCGAAGGGGAAACTCCGGTGGGTATCTATACCGGCGAATCGGGAATTTATGAAATATCGTTGACCGAAGATTCGGAATATGATCGTTATGATGCTGTGGTTCTTACCGATAGATCGACGGGACGGAAAGTGGACTTGAAACATGTGCCGTATAGTTTTACGGTAGATGATCGAGCGATGGAAACGGGACGTTTCTCTCTATCCTTTAAAACTCTTTCCGATGAAATGCAGCAGCCTACATTCTATTCTCCGGGAAAACGACAATTGCGAATCGTTAATTTGCGAGGTGGCGAGAGTATAGGTATTTACGATACGCTCGGGCGTCAGAGAGCGAGTCGCAAAGCCTATGGGGAAAGTGAGGAATTTGAACTCGAATCGGGAGTTTATATGATACGTATCGAAGGAAGTGGTTTAGTTAAGGGGAAAGTGGTAGTGAAATAGCTTTTGAGTTGGCGACACTTATCGTTGGTGAAGGGCCTGCTTGCGTCGTGTGAAGCAGGTCTTTTCTTTGTTAATATGGAATTTAAGATTCGGAGATAAATAAAAGGGGCGGGAATAACATTCCCGCCCCTTTTGTTTCTTTTCGATTTGAGGTTTATGCAATGATTAGTTCTATTCCTGCTTCCTCTATGCTTTTTGCTACCGATGGCGAAATACCCGAGTCGGTGATGATGACATCGACTTGGTCGAGTGTGCAGATTTTCCCGAATCCTCTTTTTCCGAATTTGGAAGAGTCGGCAAGGACGATCGTTCGTAGCGAGGCTGCGATCATACGTTGATTGAGCCGGGCTTCGTCTATGTTCGAGGTCGTCAGCCCGAAATCGAGGTCTATACCGTCTACTCCCATAAATAGTTTGGAACAAGTAAGATTGTCGAATGCCTGTGCGGCTAAATCGCCGATGACCGAGAAAGAACTTTTACGCAATGTTCCGCCGAGCTGTATCACATGAATGTGCTCGAAACGGTTGAGCAAAGTAGAGACATTGAGCGAAGCCGTGACGACTGTTAGGTTTAGATCGTCTGTAATTTCTTCGGCGAATGCATACACTGTGCTTCCCGAGGCGACGATAATCGAGTCGTTCGGATCGAGCAGACGAATGGCGGTATGGGCGATACGCCGTTTGGCATCGCTGTTTATTCGCTCTTTAATATGTATATTGATATCTGCCGTGTGAGGGTTTACAGGACTGGCGCTTCCGTGTGTACGAAAAAGCAATTTCTTTTCTTCCAGTAATTTCAAGTCTTTTCGTATCGTTACAGGTGTCACGTCCAATTCGCGGGCGATATCTAAAACTTTCACGAACCCTTGCGCATTGAGCTTGTCAAGAATGTGTTTGTGTCTTTCGGCTATACTAAGCATAATAATATTATAATATTTGTTCCATACAAATGTAAAATTTATTTGAATAATGCACAAATAATATTGAGAATTTATTTTGAAAACGAAATGAAATATTATTGAAAAGAAAACGAAACGAAAAATTTTTACATTTTTTCTTGGTTTATACTTGCTTTTTTATTTTCTTTGTCACATAAAAAGAAAGTAATCGCAAGATTTAATAAGAAATCAAAAATCGAAAGATAAGAAAATGAAACGTGAAGGCTTGATAAAACAGATGGCCGAAGAAAAGAGACCATGGGATTTATTGATAATAGGTGGCGGTGCTACGGGCTTGGGTGTGGCTGTGGATGCTTCGAGCCGGGGATACCGTGTCCTATTGGTAGAACAACACGATTTTGCAAAAGCGACTTCGAGTCGAAGCACGAAGCTGGTACATGGAGGGGTTCGCTATTTGCAACAAGGCGATGTATCTATGGTTGTGGAAGCGTTGCATGAGCGTGGTCGCTTATGGCGTAATGCCCCTCATTTGGTAAAGGATATGCGTTTCATTATCGGCAACTATCGTTGGTGGGAACGTCCTTTTTATACCATCGGGTTGTGTTGTTACGATTTGTTGGCCGGGCGATTGGGCTTGGGGAGGTCTTTGCCTTTGTCCAAGAAACAGACCTTGAAGGAGTTGCCGGGACTGCTGCACGATCATTTGCGTGGAGGCGTGGTTTACCACGACGGGCAATTCGACGATTCGAGAATGGCGATTACATTGATGCAGAGTGCTCATGACCACGGTGCGATATGCATCAATTATATGAAAGTAACGTCTTTGATTAAGAATGATTCCGGGAAGATTTGCGGGGCGGCTTTGGAAGATACTCTCGAAGGCGGAACGTATGAAGTAAATGTAAAAGGGGTAGTGAACGCTACCGGTGTTTATGTGGACGATATCATGCAAATGGATAAGCCGGAGAGTCGCAAGAAAGTACGTCCCAGTCAGGGAGTGCATATTGTAGTCGATGCCGCTTTCTTGGGAGGAAATTCGGCTTTGATGATACCGAAGACAAGGGACGGACGAGTATTGTTCGGTGTACCGTGGCATGGAAAGGCCGTATTGGGAACTACCGATACGCCATTGAATGAAAATTCATTAGAACCGAAGCCTCTGGACGAGGAGATAGATTTTATTCTCGATCAGGCGGGGCAGTATCTGACTCGTAAACCGAAACGCAGCGATGTATTGTCTGTGTTCGCCGGATTGCGGCCGTTGGCAGCTCCTACGCATAGCGATTCCAAAAAGACCAAAGAAATTTCACGGAATCATAAAATATATGTTTCCGATTCGGGAATGCTTACGATAACCGGAGGGAAATGGACCACTTATCGTCAAATGGCCGAAGAAGCGGTGAATAAAGTAGCTGCTTTGATCGGTTTGGAACCGAGGGCTTGTGTGACTCGTAAAATGCAATTACATGGTTACCGGGAAGAAGTGGACCGTTCGGTTTGGGATTACGTGTACGGTAGCGATGCCGACCAAATCGCAGCATTGATAGAAAACGATGCCTCGTTGGGAGAGTTGCTTCATATCGGATATACTTTCCGGGTAGCTCATGTTATTTGGGCTGTGCGGGAGGAGATGGCTCAAACGGTGGAAGATGTATTGGCACGACGTGTTCGAGCGCTCTTTATGGATGCTCGGGCTGCTATGGAAATGGCTCCTCGTGTAGCGGCTATTATGGCTCGTGAAATGGGAAAAGATAAAAATTGGGAAACGGAACAAGTTAAAAATTTTACCAATCTGGCAAAAAATTATATTTTAGCCTGATTTTTTAGAGAGAGGATATTGTATGTTGAAGTTATTCCAACCGGCTCCGGTTATCGATCCGCTTCCCAAAGAACGGGTGGACAAGGAGTATAAGAAGTTAAGATTACAGGTCTTTCTCGGTATATTTATCGGGTATGCAGGTTATTATCTGGTACGTAAAAATTTTTCGATTGCCATGCCTGCACTCGAACAGATGGGTTTCGATAAGGCCGATTTAGGTTGGGCTTTGTCTGCCGTTTCGATAGCTTATGGTATCAGTAAGTTCGTGATGGGTACAGTTTCCGACCATAGCAATGCTCGTGTGTTCATACCTTTGGGATTGATAGCTTCGGCAGTGATTATGACTGTTATGGGTCTTATCCCGTGGACGGTCAGTTCGCTTTCTATCATGCTTATGTTCTGCATCTTATTTGTAAATGGTTGGGTGCAAGGTATGGGTTGGCCTCCGTGTGGCCGGGTGATGGTTCACTGGTTTTCTGTCCGGGAACGAGGCGTAAAGATGTCTATATGGAATATCGCTCATAATGTCGGTGGAGCTCTTATGGCTCCTTTGGCGGTTTTCGGTATTACCATTTTCGGAGTCTGGGGCGGAGCTTTCTATTTCCCGGCTATGGTTGCCGTAATCATTGCTGTAATTGCCTATTTACTGGTGCGTGATACGCCTCAATCCTGTGGATTACCGCCTATCGAACTGTATAAACCGGAAGAGTGTACTCAGGCATATTCCGCCGAACAGGAAAAGGAACTCTCTACCAAAGAAATTCTGTTCGGGCATGTTTTCAATAATAAGCTTTTGTGGATTATCGCTTTTGCCAATGCGTTTATCTATTTTGTACGTTATGGTGTGTTAGATTGGGCGCCGATGTATCTCGAACAGGTGAAGCACATGGATTTGGCGAATAGCAGTTGGTCGTATTTTGCGTTCGAAATAGCCGGTATTTTCGGAACTATACTTTGCGGTTGGCTTTCCGATAAAGTTTTTAAAGGCCGTCGTGGTCCGGTGACTATTATTTATATGTTGCTGGTTATGCTGGCGGTTTATATTTATTGGAATAGTGCTTCGGCGATGGTAACCAACGTAGCTATGGCTGCGATAGGATTTCTCATTTACGGTCCGGTAATGTTGATAGGAGTCTCGGCTTTGGATTTGGTTCCTAAAAAAGCGGCTGGTACGGCTGCCGGTTTCACGGGGTTGTTCGGCTATTTGCTGGGATCGGCCGTGTTTGCCAATATCGGTATGGGATATATTTTCGAGCATTTCGGTTGGGACGGAGGTTTTATTCTGTTGCTATCCGCTTGTGCCGTAACTATTGTATTAATGTTGTTTTGTAAGGAGAATCGTTCGTAATTGATTAAAAAATAGCTTGTTAAAGGAGTGAGTTTCTTGCTCCTTATAATAATATATAAAAAACTTCTAACTTAATAAGAACCATAAATCAAAAAAATTATGAATTTACTAACGAACACACTGCACAGGAGATGGTCTTGTTTACTCTTGATTATCGCCTTTATGTCTGGTTTCCAGATGTTCGCACAGTCCGTAGGAGCCAGCAATCAGTTGACTGGTAGGGTCTTAGATGAATATGACCAACCGATTATCGGGGCTGTTGTTAAAGTTTCGGGTACCTCTATCGGTCGTTCGACCGATGCCGACGGTGCTTTTACTATGAAAGACATACCTGCTAATGCAACGTTGGAGGTTTCGTATGTCGGTTATGAAAAACAAAGTATTCCTGTAAACGGAAAAAACTTTGTTCTGGTTAAATTAAAAGAAGCCAATCAATTACTGAATGAAGTGGTTGTAGTGGGGTATGGTACGCAGAAAAAAGTCAATTTGACCGGAGCTGTGGGAACCATCAGTGCCAAAGAAATCAATGCTCGTCCGGTAAGTAACGTTGCCATGGCATTGCAGGGAGCCGATCCTTCGATGAATTTGAAGATGTCTTCCGGTCGTTCCAGCGGTGGATATGATTTGAATATTCGTGGAGAATCGTCTATATCGACATCAAACACACCGCTGATTATGGTCGATGGAGTAGTGACCGAGTTGAATATGGTCAATCCCAACGATATCGAGTCGGTTTCTATTTTGAAAGATGCTTCGGCCGCTTCTATTTACGGGGCGACGGCTTCGAAGGGTGTGATTTTGATTACCACTAAGACAGGATCGGATGCTGCCGGAAAGGCCAGTATAAGTTTTAACGGACGTTTCGGTTGGTCGCAAAATACGACTTCGACCGATTATATGACCACGGGCTACGATCAGGTAAGTTTGGTCGATAAAGCTTATTATTCACAGTATGGGGTTAATTTTACCAACTATACCGAAGAGGAAATGCAAATGCTGTATGAACGTCGCAACGACAAGACCGAGCATCCCGATCGTCCGTGGATCGTTTTGCAGGACGACGGTTCATATCGCTATTATGCCAACTTCGACTGGTACAACTATCTGTTCCGTAAAACTCGTCCCCAGCAGGAATATAACCTTTCGGTGAGAGGCGGTAACGATAAGGTGAAATATTATGTGAGCGGTCGTTATAATCGCGAGGAGGGTATTTTCAATATCAACCCAGATACTTATGACACTTATTCTACAAGAGCGAAACTCGATGTGAAAATCAAGCCGTGGTTACGCTATTCGACTAATATGAACTTTTTCTCTTCTTCGTATAAATACAGCGGTTTGTCGACCATAGACAATACGTTGATGGAAGTGGATAAAACTTTGATGGCATCATGGCCTGCCAAGACTCCCGAAGGTAAGGCTATTTATGCCGAGACACATGCCAATACTACCATTAATGGAACCCCTCCCTATTTGGTGGACAATCGCGCGCGCCATGCTAACAATCAAAAGTATATAATTATAGGAAATCGTTTTGATATCGATATTTTCAAAGATTTGGTGTTGACGGTAGATTACAGTTATAAATATCGTGGGCGATTGAATAAAGTTCGGAACCATAATTTGCACTATTCCAATAAACAAGGGGAAGAAAAAACAATTGTTACCGGTAACTTCAAGGATTATTATCGGGAAAATCATTATGAGACGAACGAGCATAACTTGAATGTGTATGGGACTTATACTCATACATGGAACAAGGCGCATAACTTTACGGCATTGGCCGGTTATCAATACCGGGGAGCTCGCAATACTTCTTTGAGTTTACAACAGTTGAATCTGTTGAGCGAGAATCTGTCGACTTTTGCCAATGCGACAGGGGATATAACTCGTAGTCAGTCAATTTCAGAATGGCGTAACAGCGGTTTCTTCGGCCGGGTGAACTACGATTATAAGAGCCGTTATCTGTTGGAAGTGAGCGCCCGTTACGATGGTACTTCCCGTTTTCGCAGCGATCACCGTTGGGTGTTCGTCCCTTCTGCTTCCGCCGGTTGGCGTATCAGCGAGGAGAATTTTTGGGAACCTATCAGAGACGTAGTGGACAATACGAAAATACGTCTTTCTTACGGTAAATTAGGTAATCAGTCGACTTCCGATGTTTATACCTATTTGGAAGAAATCTATACTGGTGGAACGCTGAATTATACGCTCGATGGGACGAGCAAATTGCAATATGCTTATCCAAGCGATCCTAAGACCAGTTATTTAACATGGGAGACAATCGCTACGTGGAATATAGGTTTGGATATGTCGTTCCTCGATAGCCGGTTGAATTTTACGGGCGATTATTTTATCCGGGATACCGAGGGTATGTTGGGAAAATCGATTGTATTACCGAGTGTTTTCGGCGCTAAGGAACCCAAAGAAAATTGTACCAATCTGCGCACTAAGGGTTGGGAGCTTTCATTAGGTTGGAACGATTCGTTCGCTTTGATGGGTAAGAGGTTTAACTATACGGTGTCGGCTACTTTGGGTGACAATCTGACGGAAATTACCAAATACAATAATTCTGAGAAAAAATTGACCGATTATTACGAAGGAATGAAATTGGGTGAAATTTGGGGGTATCGAGTAGACGGGCTGTTTGCTTCGGACGAGGAGGCTGCCGAATATACCTCGAAAATCAATCAAGATTTCGTAAACGCTCGTATTTTGTCGGATAAAGTGGAACCTTATTATCGTGCCGGCGATTTGAAATTCCGTGATTTGGACGGAGACAATATTATTTCTAAGGGTGATGATACGGCGTATGATGCAGGCGATAGAGAGATTATCGGTAACGAGACACCTCGTTATATGTATAGTTTCCGTTTGGGAGCCGACTGGAACGGTATTGATTTAGGTATCTTCTTCCAGGGAGTAGGTAAGAGAGATTGGTATCCCAATTATCTTTCTACCGGTTTCTGGGGACCTTATTCCCGGGCATTTACGAGCTTTATTCCCGAGAACTTTATGGATCAATGCTGGTCCGAAGAAAATCCCGGAGGGTATTTCCCCCGTTTCCGCGGTTATCAGACGTTCAAAGACAGTCAATTAGGAGTGAATAATGACCGCTATTTGCAAGATGCATCGTATATCCGGTTAAAGAATCTCACAGTGGGTTACACGTTGCCGGTTTTGAAAAAGGTCTTTACCAAACTGCGTGTCTATTTTACCGGTGAGAACCTTTGGTACTGGTCGCCGATGAAAAAATATACCAAGTATATCGATCCGGAAGCTGCCGGAGGAAACGGTAACACGGGTATGGCTTATAACTATTCGAGAAATTTCTCGGTGGGTGTGGATATTACATTTTAACGATTAAAAACAGAACGACAATGAAAAAGTATTTATATATATTCTGTGCGTTGACCGGGGCTGCTTTGATGGGTTGTACCGATTTGGACTTGATCCCCGAGGATACGATGTCGCCCGAGAACTATTTTTCGAGCGAAGAGGAGTTGCGTCTGTGGACCAACCAATATTACGGTATGTTCCCCGGAGCCGATAACTTGAATGCTATTTGTGCCGACGATGTTATTAAGAATATTTTGAGTGACGAGATTTTAGGTAATCGTACTCCCGGTACTGAAAAAGCATGGGATTGGGAAGATTTGCGTACCATAAACACGTATTTCCAATGGTGTAAAAATTGTGACGATGTAAACGCTCGTAATCATTACGATGGTTTCTCCTATTTTATGCGTGCTTACTTCTATTTCACGAAAGTACAACGTTACGGCGATGTGCCTTATTACGATAAAGTGATTGGGTCGAAAGATGAAGAATTGTTGTATAAGACTCGTGATTCCCGTAAATATGTGATGCAAAAGGTAATGGAAGATTTGGACCAAGCGATATCTATGTTGCCTGAGGCGAAGACTCCGTATGAAGTGAACAAATGGACGGCTTTGGCACTGAAATCCCGCGCTGCATTGTTCGAAGGAACGTTCCGTAAATATCACAATTTGGGCGATTGGGAGGAAATGCTGAAACAATCGGCTGCCGCTTCGTTGGAATTGATTCAAAAAGGAGGATTCTCTCTTTATAAGACAGGTTCTACTCCGTATCGCGATTTATTCGCACGTCTCGATGCTCCTGCCGAGGAAATTATCTTGGGACGTCGTTACAGTACGGAGCTTTCTATCTTGCATAATTCTCAGTGCAATTCGATGACAGGTAATCAACGGGTGTCATTCACCAAACGTTTCGTAGATCATTATTTGATGGCCGACGGTTCTCGTTACACCGATAAGCCCGGGCATGAAAAGAATGAGTTCGTAGCCGAAGTGACCGGTCGCGATCCCCGTTTGTCTCAGACGATTCTGACTCCCGGTTACGTACAGAAAGGTACGACGAAGGAGATGATCAATACCTTGTCTAAATATACGTTGACCGGTTATCAATACATCAAATATGTGATGGAGCCGCAATACGACCAATCCAACAAATCGCCGATGTATTTCCCGTTGTTCCGTTTGGCGGAAGTTTATCTGAACTATGCCGAAGCTAAGGCCGAATTGGGAACGTTGACGCAGGACGATTTGGATATTTCGGTCAATCTGTTACGTGATCGGGCAGGAATGGAAGATGCTCATATCGATATGGACGAGGCGAATGCCAATCCTGACCCTTATTTGATGGCCGATGTGACCGGTTATCCCAATGTGACGAAAAGTGCGATGACCGGTGTGATATTGGAAATACGTCGCGAACGCACGGTAGAGCTTTGTCTCGAAGGGTTCCGTTTGTTCGATATGATTCGTTGGAAAGAGGGTAAACAGCTTACCAACGAGTATCATGGGGTCTATTTCCCCGGAGAAGGTAAGTACGACTTGAACGGAGACGGAAAAATGGAAACAGCTATTTATAAGGATCAGGCTCCGTCGGGTTTAGGATTGACCAAATACAAATTGGGAACGGATTTCTTCCTGACCAACGACACCGAAGGATATATGTGGCCTCACAAAGATGTAAAACGGACTTGGAATGAGAATCGTGATTATCTGTGGCCGATACCGACCGAAGAACGTGTATTGAATCATAATTTGACTCAAAACCCGGGTTGGGAAGACGGCTTGTCTTATTAAACTATTTTGGGGAGAATGGGGGTGACTATCTCTGTTCTCCTCGCTAAAAATAAATATTTACCAATAATCTAATCTAAAAAAAGTGGTTATGAAAAGAAAATTGACTTCTTGCCTGCTTGTTGCAGGGTTTATGTTGGCGACAGCACCCAGTGCGTTTGCCGAAACGTATTTTATAAAAGCCGATGGCGATGAAAACGGTGATGGCCTTTCGTGGGAAACAGCGATTAGTTATGACTATTTTGCCGAGAATATGGAACAAGGAAACTTTGCCGATGGCGATGTCTTCTGTTTTGCCGGTGGAGTGTATAAATTGTCCTCTCCCGATTTCGACAAATATTTATTAATCAATCGTAATGTAACTTTTTTGGGAGGATTCGACCCAGCCAGTACGGGTACGAATACAGATATTACGTATCCTTCTCCTTATGAAACAGTCATTTCAGGGGCTATCGAGAGCGATGTAGCAGCTGTTCCCGGTAACCGTACTCACTTGTGGTACATACTGAGACGCGAGGAAATTGACGGGGTGGATACGAAAACGAGATTAAATGTGAATATAAAGGGATTTACGTTCAAACATGCTTTCCGTAACTACGATAGTGCCAGTAATTATAAAGGGGCGGTGATGGTGTTCAATACCGATTTGGATATGCAATGGTGTAAATTTGTTCAAAATGGAGCCGCCTTTATCGGAACATCTGGTTTGACACTTATTGCTTCTGATGCAAATGTCTCTGATTGTGTCTTTTCAGAAAACTTTTCTAGTGAGAAGGGTACTGCCTTAGGATTGTTTACAAGCTCGACTTATGCAGGAGATGAATATTTGACGCAAGCCGTGGTTCAACGCTGTCAGTTTACCGATAATTATTTTACGACCGACTATTATCCTGAATCTGAATGTGGTGAAGACGGTAAACCGGCTTATACCAATAAACTTCGCGGATCGGCGATCTTTTTGGGTAGCAGTGACGAGCGTGTCCGCCTCTATTTGGTGAACAGTTTGGTGGCCGATAACTATACCGAAGGATTCGGTGTTGTAATGGGCTATCCCGGAACTACCATGTATATGATTTCCAATACAATTGCTAATAAAGATTATACCGCTGAACAAGAAGCTCGTACGGTTGCCGGTAATAACAATACTACAAAGGATGTAGGTCGCGGTTTGGGGGTAATGAGCTATGGCGGATATAATTATATGGCGAATAATTATATTGTGAATGCTGTTTTAGGCGAATCAGCTCCTTCGAATACAGCCATATTATTGAGCCGTAATAGTGCTACTCGTCCGGGCACATGGAACAGTGGCGGTTATAATATTTCGGGTACGGCATGGTATTGTACCACTTGGGCTACTCCGAGGGATCGTACGCAAACTCCCGAAATTCAAGCGACATCACTTTTGTATCTGAGTGGCAACGACAAGGAAACATATACCTATGCCGATGTATTCGGAGAGACTACTTTCGGTGATAATGGGGGGAATACACAAACGCTGGTTCCGGCTACCCGTATGTCGAGTTTGACTCTCGATGAACTGAACGCTTTAAAAACCGAATGGAGCTTGCCGGAGAATATCGATTTGACCGTCGATCAACGCGGTTACAAACGCGCTGCTACTACTTGTGTGGGAGCTTATGATGGCGATGCTACATCGGGTATTACAGACTTGACGAATGTTAGTAAGGTTTCGGTAAGCACGTTGGGTAACGGTATATTCCAAGTGAATGGGGCAGATACCGACGTGACGGTTTACAATTTGAGCGGTAATGTCGTGAAAGTTGTACCGGCCAATGAAGTAATCGATTTGTCCTCTGCTGCTAAGGGTGTTTATATTATGACCGTGGGCGGACAGGCATTCAAAGTGATTAAATAACATCTCAATTAAGTAGTTTTTTCATCTGGTATGCTGCCGGAGCTCTTTCCGGCAGCATATTTTCACATTCTCATTACCTTTTTTCTTAATAATAAGTTTGATGTCGTGCTATGAAATTGAAAATTTATTTATGGCTGGTTTTATGGTTAACGGTATGCAATTCATACGCTTCCGTTACGTGGAAAGTTTGGAATACGGACTATCGGGTAGATACTACGTTTCATGCTAAAATAGGTCCCGGGACTACGCAGACATCGTTGTTATTGACGGGGCCCGATACGACATTGACGGTTTTTTATTTGACGGTAGATCTTACCGATCCTTATGTGGATATAAAAACAGTGTGCGCTACGGATCATTTAGCCGGTGCTCAAACTGTTACACAGATGGCGGAAAGTCATAGTGTGGAGGGCGAAAGTCTTTATTTTGCAGGAATCAACGGTGGTTTTTTTGCGATGTCGGGGACTGCGAACGACGGAAAAACCAGTATTGTCGGTAGGCCGCATCATGCGTCGGTTGCCGAAGGTGAAATTTATAGGACATCTACATCGGCGATATGCCGTCATTTTGGAATTACGTCCGATAAAGTACCGTACCTTAGCAATGCTTCGGTCGATTTTACCGGGACGATTACTACGGCTACCGATTCGTATGAGATATCGGGAGTAAATGTTAACGCCGGAAATAATAAAATTATTCTCTATACCGATAAAATGCCGGGGCAAGTGACGCAGGTGACAGGTAGTTCTTTCCCGATGTATTATGAGGTCGCGTTGATGCCGAAAGCAGGAGAACGCTTAGTGCCCGGGAAGCCTTGTAAGATGACCGTGAAAGGAGCATGGGCGAGAGGGACCAATATGGCGATTCCCGACGGTGGGTACGTAATTAGCGGAAAAGGCTTGGCAGGGCCTTTTATTCAAAGTTTGAATGACGGGGACGAAGTAGAGGTGAATTTACCTATGTCGTTTGATGGCGAGACCGTTATGGTGGAGCATCTGACTACCGGTAATCCCAAGATATTGGGAAACGGGGAGGTATTGAATACGGAAGGGGAGCGAGCTGATGCCATAGAGTGGCATCCCCGTACTTCAATCGGGTACAGTAAGGATAAGAAGAAATTGATTATGTTGGTCTGCGATGGTCGTACCGAAATTTCGCGAGGCGTTCGTACCCGGGAATTGGCCGACTTGATGCGATATGCCGGAGCCGATGAGGCCCTGAATTTAGATGGAGGAGGTTCGAGCACATTGTATACCAGTATGTTGGGGGTAAGGAACTATCCTAGCTCCAAAGGTGTGCAGCGTAAGGTCGGCGATGGTGTATTCGTGGTTTCCACAGCGCCTGCATCTTCGTTTGTCGGGGGAATAGATTTTGCGACACCTCCGCATGTCATATCCAAAGGAGAGGAATATAGTCCGACCGTTTACGGGTATAATGCCTATGGACTGTTGATAAATACGGAAATGTCTAATTATACGATTACTTGTGACGAACAGATAGGATATGTAAAAGCCGATGGTAAGACTTTTGTTGCCGACGGTATAGGTTTGGGTAAAATTTATGCTCGCACACCGGCCGGATATACTTGTGAAATGGAGGTCGTGGTGAAAGAGGATATAGATAATATTGTTTTCAGATTGGATTCGGTTGTGAGCGATTGTCATTATGAGTATCCGGTGGAAGTGTCGATGACGAAAAGTACCGGCGAGGTAGTGCCTCTTAATCCGAGTGCGCTTTCGTGGAGCAGTTCGGACGAGCACGTAGCTTTTGTGGAGAATGGCGTTTTGAAAGGCTTGCAAAACGGAATGGCCGAGATATGTGGCTCTATATCGGGGGTGTCGGATACTCTGAAAGTGAAAGTGCAGGAGCCCTCGAAACATGTATTGAATATAAATGACGGAACTCCCGATTGGCTGAAAGTTTCTTTCACAACCTCGGCCGGGTTTAAAAATACGTCGGTAACTAATTCCGAGAAAGAGGGGTTACAAATATCGTTTTTATATAACAGCACTTCGGCGAAAACGATTTCTTTGGCAGGGGATATTCCTCTGTATAGTCTGCCCGATACATTACGGATTCATATAAATCCGGGAGAAGCGAAGGTTAAGACGTTTTCTTGCACATTGAAACTTCCGTCGAAAAAGACAGTCGCAGTCGATTTACCGATTCCCGAAGCGAATAAAGAGAATATATGCGATATAGCTTTCCCCGATGTCTTGGGCGATGTTTTCGATATAGCGAATTATCCATTGGTGCTCTCGCATTTTACATTGGGTATGGATATAAATACGTTGGGGCAAAATTATCGGATAGATATTCCGGCCGTGGAATTGGTTTATAATTATTATAATGAAAATGCTTCGGACGTTCAGACGATAGAAGGTAAGTCTTTGGATTTGTCTGTATCGGGACGGACGATATTGCTGGGTAAGGCGGTTGATCGGGTCGAGTTATATAATGTTTCGGGGTGTTTGATCTCTTTGACCGAAAACAGCAATCATATATCGGCTCCGGGAATAGGTATGTATATAGTGAGGATAGTGACCGAAGGTAAAGTATTCTCGCAAAAAATATGGATAAACAGATAGTTATTTTGAATATGAAAAGCAGATTTTTATTATCGGTGGTATTCTTTGGCATGATAGCCGGGCTTTCGGCTTCGCCTGTGTATAGAATGGGGTCGTATAATATCCGAGGGGAGAATAATGCGGCCGATACGGGAGATAAAGATTGGAATGTGCGGAAAGAATATGTGGTTAGAAATATTGTGGAACATGATTTCGATGTGGTGGGCTTGCAAGAGAACAGCATCAAGATGTTGCCTCAATTGGAGGAATTGTTGGGCGACGATTATGCGACTCATTCTTGGGGAGCGATTTCCGAGACGAGCGGTACGCATACGACAATCGTATACAAGGCCGGGAAGTTTACTTTGCTGGATAAGGGTCAATATTTCTTGACATCGAACCCGGCGGCTCCGGATTTGTCATGGGATACGGCGGTACGCCGAAATACCGTGTGGGTGAAATTACAGGACAAGACGACCGGCAATGTATTTTTCTATTTCTCCACGCACCTCGACCATAAGGGCGTGCTTGCACGTGCCGAAGGGGCACGGATCAATGTGCAGAAAATGCAGGAAATAGCAGACGGTTATCCCGCTATTATCGTGGGTGACTTCAATGCCTATTATGCGGAGAAAGCGATGTATAACACATTCAATGCTTATTTAGACGATAGTCGCAAGGTGACGCAGACGGCTCCGGTTGGACCGGGTACTACGTTTGCACAGTGGAATCCTGCCGTTACGGGAGGGGAACCCATAGACTATGTGTTTTGCGATCGGGTGAATGTGCTTTCTTACGAGACGATTACAGAAGACTTCGGGAGAGGAATTACGCCTTCCGATCATTTACCCATTTTGATTACTTGCACATTTAAAGATAATTTGGAGCGGGGCAAGTGGTATGTGAGCACGACTCCGTCGGCTGTTCCCGATGGTTCGAAAAACGCCCCGTTCAATAATTTGCAGGAGGCTATCGATGTCGCTTCGAAACACGATACTATTTTTATGACAGGAGGTGTTTTCTATCCGGTGGAAACATCGTCGCATGCAGGTAGGCAAGCGACGGTAAACGTGTATAAGAGCGTTCGTATTCATGGCGGATATGACGAGAGTTTCTCTTCGGTAGTCGGGAAAACGGAATTATCGGGAGATTTGAACCGGAACGATGTGACCGATGAGTCGGGTCGTATTGCATCGGGCGCGGAGGATAATGTCTATCATATAATGACCGTTGCCGATTCTTGTTTTGTGGAACTTGACGGTTTGAAGTTGACCGGGGGATATGCCGATGTGACAGGCTTCAATAGCGGAGCCGCTATTTATTCGAAAGGAATAGACCTCATTTTGAAAGATGTGGAGTTGTGTGATAATTATGCTTTGGCGTATGGAGGTGCTATATATTCCGGGGGAAATTTGAATATAAATCGGACGATGTTTGCTCGAAATCAATCCGGTTCTCAGGGTGGAGCATTTTATTTGGCTTCTCCGGGTTGGCGGTCGCATATATCTGATTCCTATTTCGTGCAGAATCGGGCGACACAAGGTAGTTCGGGATATTCGGACGGTGTGATTTTTTCCTTGTTGTCGGGGAATACGATAGCCGATAATGTCAGTAGCCGGAACGGGGTTTATACGCAGACGGGCGAGTCGGAGTATATGGTAAGTACATTTGTCAATAATACATTCGTCAATAATCGGTTGACTGCGAAAAGCAGTTCGCTTTCCGATAAAACCAATGGAGGTAGCGCTATTTATTTTAAGTCGGGGGCGGGAAGTTTGAATTTGGTGAATAATACGATTGTCGGCAATACCGATTCGTGTTATACGACGAGCGGCGTTCCTTCGGTCAATTTCAACGGTTCTGCCGTACATGTGATTTCGGGAAAGGTGAGATTGGTAAATAACATAATCGCCGGTAATTTTTCTTCGGCTGCCGCTGCGGGGGAAGTCTATTTAGGAGAGTCGGCCTCCTTGCAAAACTCTACGTATAATTTGTATGGTGGCGCAGATAGAATGAATATTACGGCAAAATCTACCGATATGGTGTGCCGCAATTATGACCGTTGTGTGCAGGATTTGCAGAAAGTGTTGGATAGTGAAATCGTCGATGGAAAATTATCTGTGCAGTTATCCGATAATGGAGGATTTGCACCTACTGTAAAAGTGAAGTCCGTTGCATGCGGAAATAATAACCTGAATGTATTGAGTGCCACTGCTCTGAGGGAATCTACTTTCTATATCGACATAAACGATAATGGAGTTTATACGGATAATCTGGCTGTCGATGGGAGAGGCGTGATACGCAATACTACCGGCTCTATGATAGGAGCTTATGAATATACCGGAGAGTCGGGTATGGAACCTAATGTACAACAGAATTCGATAAGAGTTTTTGTTTCGGAAGATAACCTTTATGTTATTTCTGATAGTTTTACGGTTGGATATACAATATATAGCCTGTCGGGTAGTTTGCAAATGAAAGGAGAAGCGGTTTCGGGTCGACCTGTCGATGTGTCGATTTTGCCGGCCGGTGTTTATATGGTGGAAACCAACGATGGGTCGGGTGGTATGGAATTTACCAAAGTGTTGAAAAATAATTAATCGAAATATATTATGATAAAGTTAGGCAGAGATTATTGGAGCAAACTTTTATTGATAGGTTTGATATTCGGTTTTGTAGCTTGCGGATCGAAAGACGAACCTTCGAAAGAGGGTGATAATACCCTTTCGTTCCCGGTTACGACCGATACGACTTCGGTCTTGGTGAAGAAAATATTGAGTCGTACCGATTTGGTGGTGAAAGTAAACCGGGTGACGACAGAGGAGCGGTATCCGGGATTGGTATTTTCCGAGATTGACTTTCACACGGCTAAGGCTCGCCAGCATGCTTATGTGGCGGAAGTCGACGTGAATAAATTGACTATTGCGACGACTACACCGTTCGGTGAAGTGAATACCATGCCGACAAAAGTCAATACGATTCCCGAACAGACGAAGTATCTCGAAAATTCGGGACGCCGGGTGCATGTTGCCGTGAACGGTGGTTTTTGGGTGTATGAAAAAGACTCGAAAGGTGAAACGGCTTTAATTAAGCCGAAACATCTTTTTTGGAAAGACGGATATCCGTTGAGCGATTGGTGGCAAGATCCCAATCATGAATTTACGGTCTATATGACAAAAGACGGAAAGGTGGATATCGATATTGCCAGCAATGTTATCAAACATAAAGCCGATATTTATCAGGCATTGGGTGGTTTGGGCTGTTTGATTAAACGTGGTGTATTTAATGACAGGATCAATAGTATAGGTACATATTTGTGCAATACACACCCCCGTACGGCAATAGGGTTGTCGGAAGACAAACAAACGTTGTATGTCGTGGTGGTAGATGGCCGGCGAACGAATTATGCCGAGGGCTTGAATATTTACGAATTGGCCGATTTTATGTGGGGAATAGGTAGCTATGATGCCGTGAATTATGACGGGGGAGGTTCCTCGATAATGGTTTTGCGGGACGAAGATGAAAAGACGAAGGCTTCGTTTATTGTTCGTAATCGTCCTTCCGATGGTTCACCCAGAGCTGTCGGGAATGGACTGGCTATCGTAGAGAAAGACTGAATGTGATATCGTATGAAAATATCGATTCATGTGAAGCGTTTGAATATCTGTGTGTAGAGGTGTGAAAATAAATTTTGTGAGCCGAAACAAATTTTTTTGTTTCGGCTTTTGTTTGCGCTATCTTTGTGCCAAATAATAAGAGTATGTCTGAATTGCTATGTAGGGTCTTATTTATCGATTTGGACGATACAATATGGGATTTCAGGGCAAATTCTGTGTTGTCTTTGCGGCAAGTTTACGATGAGTTTGCATTGAAAAAAGAGATTCCCGATTATGACCGGTTCAAGTCGTTGTATATGGCGACGAATCACGAATTGTGGGAGTTGTATCATCACAATCGGATAACGAAAGATTATTTGATAGTCGAGCGGTTTTCTCGTCCGCTTCGGCATGCAGGTAGTAAAATGTCCGAGGATAAGGAGTTTATCATGGCCTTGAACGATCGCTACCTCGATGTATTGTCTCAGCAGAAAACATTGGTTCCGGGAGCGGTCGAATTGTTGGATTATCTTACGGAAAGAGGCTATCCCTTGTATATATTGAGCAACGGTTTTGCCGAGGTTCAATCCCGTAAATTGGAATCGGGTGGTATTTCTCATTATTTCAAGCGATTGATTCTTTCCGATGAAATAGGTATTACCAAACCCGACCGGCGTTTGTTCGACTATGCTTTGCAGATTGTGGGGGTAGAGGCTTCGGAAACATTGATTGTCGGCGATAATTACGATGCCGATATATTAGGAGCCATGAATGCCGGCTGGAAGACTATTTATTTTAACAGGGATAATCTCGTTATTCCCGGAGCCCGACCCGATTATACTGTTACTTCCCTTTCTGAAATAAAACAAATTTTATGACCGATTGCCAGAATCCATAAAGATGAAATTCTTTCACTGTTTTTCAACGGATAAAACCGCTTCGATGGAGTCTTTCGCCCGACTCTTGATTGCGATACCTTTGGTCAGTTATGTGCTGGCTGTGCTATCTTTATGGGTAGGTTTGCAAATAAATAGTTTTATTTTTCCGATTGCTGTATGTATATCGGTTTTGTGGGAGTGTTCCGATAAGAGAATCCGGGGATGCGTGAGGTGGACCACGATTGTTGCCGTGCTTGTCGTACTGTCGGTTACTCTTGGGTTATCCGCTTGTATTTACGATCGGTCGTTCGACGGTCAATGGTATCATGCTTGTACGATTCGGGAGTTGGTGAACGGGTGGAACCCGATCTATTCTTCTGCGTGCAACCCTAGTCTTATCGATGGGTATACTGTTTTATGGGTAGAGCATTATCCAAGAGGAATAGAAACAATTGCAGCTACGATTGTTTCCTGTATGGGGAATCTGGATGCCGGTAAAGCATTGAATTTATGGTTCGTATTTTCTTCCATAGTATATATCTATTTATTCTTATGTTATTGTTTGCCGACGATGAATAAATATTTACGCATATGGATTGCTTTGGTGGTTGCTCTCAATCCGGTCGTGATTAATCAGATGTGTACCTATTATATAGATTGGACCCTTTATACGCTTTTGGTTATTTTCCTTATTAACATGTATCTCTTTTTTGTGAAAGGGATACAAAGGACTTTGCATATCGATTTATTGTTATTGTTCTTTATTCCGGCGATAAAATTCAATATTTTCTTTTGGGTCGTGTTGTGGGGAGGAATCTGTTTCTTTGCATTGTTGAGAAAAAGCCGTTATAAACATTCCTTTCGATTGACTGCGGTATGTGCGGTCGTTGTTTTATCAGGGATTAGTGTTGGTGCATACAATCCCTATCTGACTAATTGGAAAGAGCACGGTTCTCCTGTTTATCCTCTTTCGGGGAATGGTAAGGTCGATATTATGGATTGTCAGGTATTGCCGGCGATACGAGGGAAATCTAATGCCGAGGCGGCTTTAATATCGGTGGCTTCTAATCCTTCCGACGATATGCTGTCCGAAGACATACATGTGTTCGGGATTTCTAAAATCGACATATTATCATCGGTCGCGTCTGATGTTCGAATCGGAGGATTCGGTATATTCTTTTTCGAAGCGATTTTGTTGTCTATCGTTTTGTTCGTTTGTACGGGGCATATTCGTCGTATGCGTTGGTATCTGTCGGTTCTTGTCGGTTTGCTCGTTTCATTGGTTATTCTTCCGTCGGGGTGGTGGGCTCGATATGTCGCCTTTTTCTATCTATTCCCGTTCGTTATGCTGTTTTATGCCGAACGGTTCGGGTTGAAAACCCGTTTCTCCCGAGGATTGCATATACTGATTCTTTCGTTGCTTTCTGCCGACATTTTTATCTGTTTGTCTGGCTTAGCGGTCAAGAATATCGTGTATAAGGAAACGATAGATTATGTGTTGGAAAAGATGGAGTCTTCGCCGGGAGAGGCGAAGCTGTATACCCGGAACTACTCGTTTCTCGATAAATTGGAACGGCGTTCGATTCCTTATAAATTATTCCCCGATGCGGAAATGAAAGACAAGCTCGATATTCCTTGTCCTATTTATATGAATAGGACGGATTTCGATTTTGAAACCGACCAGCCGTGGATATTATCGCTCCGTCCTTCGTTTCAATTAAAGTGGAGCGATAATAATCGGTACGAGGGGCAAGACGAATGAGTTTCCGTCATGCGGGTTTAACTTGTTTTTTGGCTTTTTTTTCTTCCCAACTGAATGACCGGAGCTTGTCTTTCTCGGTTATGGTGCGTATAACCCGACAAGGATTTCCTCCGGCGATGACGTTGGACGGAATATCGTTTGTGACGACACTCCCGGCAGCGATGATACTGTTGTCTCCTATGGTCACACCCGGCGTGATGGTAACTCCTCCGCAGATCCATACGTTATTCCCGACCGTAATAGGCCATGCGTATTCGAGCCATTCGTTTCGTCGCTCGACATCGGAGGGGTGACCTGCCGTATAGAAGCTCACGTTGGGGGCGATGAACACGTTGTCGCCTATGGTGATGGGAGCCTCGTCGAGCATAACGCAATTGTAGTTGGCAAAGAAATTTTTGCCCAAGTGAATGTTATGCCCATAGTCGCAAAAGAAAGGCGATATGATGATGAATTTTTCGGGTGTAGTACCAATGATTTCCCGAATGAGTTTTTCTCTTTCTTCTAATTGAGAGGGTCTCAGATGATTGAGCTCAAAAATTTTATCTCGGGTAGATAGCAATTGTTCGATTAGTTCGGGGATTGCGGCATCATACAATTCCCCCTTTTCCATTTTCTCTTTTTCTGTCATATTTGTTTATTCTTCATTTATAAAATGAACTCCGTCTACTTTGGATAAACGTTTTTTTAAATTGTCCATCAGCGAACGGCGTATGCGTAGAGTCATCTCGCAATCCATATCGAATATTTGAGATACGATGGTGGGTCCTTCTTCCTTGACGATACGCATAACTTCGTTCATCAGAGGGTATTCGAATCCGAAATGTACCTCGTCTTCGACTTGCCTTTCGATTATTTCGTTCGCGGCAATGGCTTCGGAGGCGGCTTCGCGATAGGCGACGATTAGTCCGCTCGTGCCTAATTTTATTCCACCGAAGTATCGGACAACGACAATGAGAATATCGGTTAGTCCCGCCGAATTGATTTGTCCGAGGATAGGTTTTCCGGCCGTTCCCGAAGGTTCTCCGTTATCGTTCGAGCGAAAATCGGTTCGTTGGGGCCCTAGCATATATGCCCAGCAGACATGACGAGCATCGTAATACTCCTTTTGATATTTTTCGAGTTGCTTTTTGACATCTTCCACCGATGAAACCGGTATGGCGAATGCAAGGAATTTACTCATCTTTTCTTTATAAATTCCTTCCGAGATGCGCGATATGGTGAGGTAGGTATCGTCCATAAAAAAAGAGCTTACTTTAACAAACAAAAGTAAGCTCTTTTCTGCGAATACGCAAGTGTCAATATTTGTGTTCGTTGCTTTCCATTTCTTGGGCTGTGATAGGCTTGGCATCCATAGCTCGCCAGACGTAAACGATATAGGCGAGAACAAATGGGATAAGTAACGATACTATACTCATGGTTTTCAAGGTGAACAGGCTGGAAGAACTATTGTAAATCGTCAGTGAACTTTGCATGTCTACGGACGAGGGATAATAAGCCGTATGGTTATATCCGGCAATGAAAAACAGACTGAGAACTACTAAGACCGTTCCTATGCCCGAAAACCAGATTCCTTTTGTGAAGTGTTGACCGAACACGGAACGGATAAGGGCGTACAACACCAAAACGACTCCTGCCAAAAACAGAATAGCGACCCACGGCATTTCCACGAAATTGAAGAAATATTTGTAGGGACGAACGGCGATAATGCCCGAATCGGTAGCTACTTCATAGCCGTCGGCCAACAGAGTCGCTGTAACGAACGATAGGAAGAGAATAACGAATAAAACGCCGTTGAATAATACTTGTTTTCGGGATTTCTCGAAAATGCTGTCGTTCTTGATATTGTTCATGAAATATAAGGCTCCTTGCGTACGGGCAAGAAATAGAACAGTAAATCCGAGTAAGAGATTACGGACATCGAGAATAGCTTCCAACCCGTGCCAATCGTTTGTCCAACTGCTGATAACCGGAGAGCCTATGGTTGTCAAGTTCCCTTTGTCGACGATAAAGTCCGATCCTGTGAAAAACGAGCCTACGGCTATACCTAATAATACGGGGCCGACGATACCATTGATTAAAAGAAAGGTGTCGTAGGTCTTTTTCCCGAGGAAATTCCCGCTCTTTGAACGGTATTCGTATGATACGGCTTGTATGATAAAGCTGAACAGTATGGCCATCCATAACCAATAGGCTCCGCCGAAACTGGTTGAATAAAATAGAGGAAACGAGGCGAAGAACGCTCCTCCGAATACGACGAGGGTGGTGAATGTAAATTCCCATTTGCGGCCTAAGGAGTTCACCATCATGCTTTTCTCGGTTTCGGTTCTACCCATGACTGCCAATAGGGATTGACCGCCTTGTACGAACAACAGGAATACCAGTAACGCGCCTAACAGCGATATAAGAAACCACCAGTAGTTCTGGTAAAATAATTCATTCAGTTCCATAGTTTTTTATTTTTGTTCGGTTCCTTTTTTTATTTGTTTCAACATGATGCCTACTTCGGCGATCAACAGTACGGTGAACAGTACGGCAAACATCCAGAATGTCGTTTGCACCGAGGCCACTTCGATGTTAGAGATCGCTGCGAAGGTAGGCATGATATCTTGTATCACCCACGGTTGGCGTCCCATTTCCGCTACGATCCAGCCTGACTCCAAGCAGACATATCCGAGAGGAATCGTTAGAACGGCAATCCATAGCACCCATTTCAACTTTTGCAATTTCTCTTTATAGGATAACACCAAAATGAGAATAAAGAACAAGAGGAAATAGCCTCCTAAAATAATCATGATGTGGAACGAATAGAATACGAACGGCACATGTGGAATGAGCTGTTCTACCGAGTCGATATATCCGTAACCGAAATATTCATAGTTTGCCTCTAACCTTGTTTTGGCTTCGTTCATGGCCTCTGTGTCGTTGTCCTTTCGGGCGGTGTTGAAGTCGGCGAGAGCTGCGATGGCTAAACGGCCTCGCTCCATCTTTTCTTGGGCGGAAAGAGCGATGATTTCCTCTCCTTTCAGATTTTTGTCGACGTAACCTCCGTTAATAATATCGTTGATTCCGGGAACGAATCCGTCGATTTCCCGGGTCGCCAAGATGGATAACAGTTTGGGTATGGGTATGTCGAAAAGAAATTCTTTCTCGTCGTTGTCGTATTTCTTGTCGGGATTGAGTATCCCGAAAACGATGAGTTCTTGTCCGTTTTTACCGTTGTAAACTCCTTCCATAGCCGCCAGTTTCATAGGCTGCTTGTCTGCGACCTGATAAGCGGAACCGTCGCCCGTATAGGCTACGACGAGCGTGCCTATCAATCCTACCCATGCTCCCACACGAATGCTGTTACGGGCTAAGAAATTCTCCCGGTTTTTAATCAGATACCAAGCGCTTACCCCCACTACGAATATACCGCCCAATACCCAGCCGGACGAGACGGCATGGAAAAATTTGTTGACAGCGACGGGTGAGAGTACCAGTGCCCAGAAATCGTCCATAACGTTTCGTGCAGTTTCCGGGTCGAATTTCATACCCACAGGGTATTGCATCCATGAATTGGCCACCAATATCCAAAGAGCCGATATGGTAGCGCCTATTGCCGTGAGCCATGTAGAGGCCAAATGGAATCTTTTGCTGACTTTGTTCCAGCCGAAAAACATGACTGCGATGAAAGTCGCTTCCATAAAAAAGGCCATGATTCCTTCTATGGCAAGGGGAGCTCCGAAAATATCGCCTACGAACCAGCTATAATTCGACCAGTTCGTGCCGAACTGAAATTCGAGGATAATACCCGTTGCTACTCCGATTGCAAAATTGACTCCGAAAAGGGTCATCCAATACTTGGTAATCGTTTTCCACCGTTCGTCGCCGGTACGGTAATAAATGGTTTCCATTATACCCACGATTACTCCCAGTCCCAATGTAAGGGGAACAAATAGCCAGTGGTAAATGGCGGTGAGTGCGAATTGTGCTCTCGACCAATCTACAAGGGAAAAAAGATCGTTCATGGTTACTTATGATTGTTGATTTTTAGGATTATTCGGAGTAATGAGATTCTCGATGACTTGGTTGGCTCTCTCCTCGTCGGTATCATACTTCTGTTGCAAGATATTGGGGAAAAAGAATAACCGCAAGATAAAAAACATGATGAACAACTTGATGAGGATAATTGCCCAAAGAGTTTTCCCTAAGGTCATGCTTCGAAATCCTTCCATATAAAATCGCCAGATTTTCAGAGGGATACTATTGTTTTTCAAGATCTTGTTTTCCTCCATGCGTATTATCTTCAACGAATATGTTCACAATATTCGGTAAAATTTATGATTAATACAAATTTGTACACATTATTTTTCGGATAAAATAAATTTCTATTTTTTTGAAGTAACGATTGGATTGCATGTTTGGTTTGGAATATTTTTAATAAAAAATAGAAAGGAGTCGATAATTTATGTTACCTTTGCAACGCATTGGTTTCGAAGCCCCGGTCGGGGTGTAGAATGAAAAGGGAATCGGGTGTGAATCCCGAACAGTCCCGCTGCTGTGAACTCCAAAAAAGGTTCCGAGAATACTGAAAGCCACTGATTATGACGATTGGGAAGGCCTCGGTTACCGGAGTAAGTCAGAAGACCTGCCATGCTGTTTGTCATTAGCTTTCGTGGGGTAGAGCTTGTGAATCTGCGGAGTAAATATAAAGCCGCTTGTTTGCATGGATTTTTAGGCATTATACCCGAAGGCTGTTTATGAAAGGATAGGCCGATGAAGACTTTTTATCGATGTGTGTGGGGTATGATGGTGTCGCTGCTTTGCGGTGTGGGACAAGCGAATGCCGATTCTTCTTCTCTTGACTCGATACAGACATTGGGAGAGGTAATGGTTACCGCCAACCGGTATAACGAAGTGATTCCTTCGCAGAAGCTCACCGGAAAGGAACTGAAAGCGTTGAATAGTTTTTCGGTCGCCGATGCCATACGTTATTTTTCCGGTTTGCAAATTAAGGACTACGGTGGCGTGGGAGGATTGAAAACTGTCAACATTCGCAGCATGGGTACAAACCACATGGGTGTTTATTATAATGGAATTCAGTTGGGAAATGCTCAGAACGGACAAGTGGATTTGGGCAAGTTTTCGCTTGAAAATATAGAGGAAATATCGTTGTATAACGGTCAAAAAAGCGAGATATTCCAGTCTGCTCGGGAGTTCGGTTCGGCGGGCTCTATCTATTTGACGACACGTCGCCCTAAATTTAAACCGGGAGAAAAATCGCATTTGAAAGCATCTGTGAAGGCCGGGTCATTCGATTTGCTGAATCCTTCGGTTTTGTTTGAATATAAACTTAGCGAGACGGTCAGCATGACATTCAATAGCGAGTGGATCAATTCGAGCGGGAAATATAAATTCCGTTACCGGCGGGTGACTCCTTCGGGAGAGACGGCATACGATACCACGGCTACCCGTAAAAACGGAGACATCGATGCCGTTCGGTTCGAAGGAGGATTGCAAGGTTACTTGCCCAACGGTTATTGGAAAACCTATGTTTATCATTATAGTTCCGAGCGGGGGATTCCGGGGGCTATCGTCAATAACGTGTGGCGCAACGGAGAGCGTTTGTGGGACCGGAATTCTTTCGTGCAGGGTGTCTATCAACAGGATATTACCCGCAAATATGGGATTAAGGTGAATGCCAAGTATGCTTTCGATTATACCCATTATATGAATAACGACGATAAGCTGATGCGAGTCGACAACCAGTATAAACAACGAGAGGTTTATGTATCGGTAGCCAATAAGTATTCGATATTCAGAAATTGGGACGTCTCGGTGGCATACGACATGCAGTGGAACGGTTTGTCGGAGTACATGTCGGCCGACCGGTATACGCACTGGATTTCGGCGGCAACGGCTTTTTCTCTTGCCGACCGTTTGAAAATGCAGGCCAGTGTTTTGGCGACTTTGGTCGATGAGAAAGCATCGGGACAAGTAAAAGCGCCTAATAAAAGTAAAGTGACTCCGGCGGTATTTCTTTCTTATCAACCGTTTAAAAAATACAATTGGGTGTTTCGCGCTTTTTATAAACAGATATATCGTATGCCCACCTTCAATGACTTGTACTATGCCGATATGGGTAACTCGGTGTTGAAGCCCGAGAGCGCTACGCAATACAATGTGGGATTTACTTATGCTGTCGCTCCGAAAACGGGTTTCCTTTCGGGGTTTCATGCAGGGGCCGACGTTTATTATAACCTCGTTTCCGACAAGATTATCGCCTATCCCAAAGGACAGCAGTTCCGGTGGACTATGCTCAATCTCGGTAAAGTCGATATCCGGGGTGTCGACGTTCAGGCTACGGCGACTTTCCGTTTGCCGTATGAAATAAGTTTAATGACGAAGGTGCAATACACCTATCAAGAGGCGATAGATATAACCAGTCCTCGGGATAACTATTACCGCGACCAGATTCCGTATATACCCTGGCATAGCGGATCGGCCATATTGAATTTGAGCTATGACGATTGGAGTTTGAATTATAGTTTCGTATATGTAGGGGAACGGTACAATCAGCAAGAAAATATCGAATATAATTATGTGCAGCCGTGGTACACGAGCGATATATCTTTGGTGAAATCGTTTCGGATAAAATCGGTGAACCTGAAAGTGACGGCCGAGGTTAATAATGTGTTTGATCAGGCATACGACGTCGTTCTTAATTATCCTATGCCCATGCGTAACTATCGTTTTGGAATTGCCATTGAATTGTAATGAGATCGGTTGTCGCACATATTGTTTCGTGTATCCTGCTGGCGGGAATATCGTTGATGACTTCCTGTCGGGAAGACGAGGTCATTATCTTGGCGGAATATGAACGATTGCCGCTCGGAGACAACAGCCGGTCTGATTATGCCGGACTTTATTTGTTGAACGAGGGGAATATGGGTTCGAATAAATGTACGCTCGATTTCGTCGATTTCGATAACGGCTATTATGTCCGTAACTTGTATGCCGAGAAGAATCCTAACGTGGTAAAGGAATTGGGCGATGTGGGTAACGATGTCCAGATATATGGTTCCAAGATGTATGCGGTTATCAACTGTTCGCATAAGGTCGAAGTCCTCGATGCTCGTTCTTGTCAGCGATTGGGACAAGTGGACATACCTAATTGCCGATATATCGCCTTCGATAAAGGTTTTGCTTATGTTTCGGCTTATGTGGGTCCGGTAGGGATAGACCCGAATGCTCAGCTCGGAGCTGTCTTTCAAGTCGATACCGCTACTCTCGAAATTACGGCCGAAGTAACGGTGGGTTATCAACCCGATGAGTTGGTCATTCAAGACGGTCTTATTTATGTGGCTAATTCAGGCGGTTATCGTAAACCGAATTATGATAATACGGTTTCGGTGATCGATATCGAAACAATGACGCAGATACGAAAGATTCCCGTAGGAATTAACTTGCATCGTATCCGGGCGGATAAATACGGGAAATTATGGGTTTCATCTCGGGGTGATTATGAGAAGATTCCTTCCCGTCTTTTCGTTCTGGAAAAAGATAAGCGTACAAACCGCATGGAGGTGAGAGATACTTTGAATGTCTCTTGTAGCGAGATGGATATTTGCGGCGATTCGCTTTATCTGTATAGCGTGGAGTGGAGTAATATTTCGCAAGAAAATAATGTTACTTACGGTATTATCGATGTTCGTACAGGGGAATTGATTTCAAATAGTTTTATTAAGGACGGTACGGAAACCGATATAGAAATCCCTTATGGATTGAAAGTAAATCCCGAGACCGGAGACGTTTATGTAACGGATGCCAAGAATTACGTGTCGAGCGGAAATCTTCATTGTTATGGACAGGACGGGATAAGAAAATGGAGCGTTCGTACCGGGGATATTCCGGCGCACATGGCTTTTTTGTATAAAAATAAATAAACCGATATGAAGAAAGTGTGGTATGTTTTGTCGATGGCTTTGATTTTGCTGATAGCCTCTTGTCAGTCCGATAATCCTTCTATGATTACATTAGGGCTTGACGATACGTATGTAGTGGAACGCATGAAGGGCTTGACGTTACACCCGGGATTTACCGGAGAACGATATGAATGGGCTCTTTCTTACGAGTCCGATTCGGTATCTGTCACCGATTCGATTGTGGCGACGACACGCGATTATACGTTTGTAGCAAGTGAAACGGGAACATATCGGTTGCGATTCCAGATTTATGATGCGGCTAATCCCATAACCCATCTTATGCGTATTGTCGTTCGCAAAGAAGAGGTAGCTTATAGCCCTTATATAACTAAGGTTTATGAATATCGCCCTGCACCGGGACAGTTCGTCAATGAGCTTCCGAGATATACCGAGGGAGATACCGAAGAATCTATGCGGCAGAAAGTCGAAGATTGTTTGGCATACGACGCCCGTACGATGGTCACGTTGGGAGGCTACGGCGGATATATTGTCGTCGGTTTCGACCATACGATTGTCAATCGGCCGGGAGAATATGATTTCAAAATATTGGGTAATGCATTTTATGCCAATGACAATCCTCGTCCCGATGCCCCGTTGGGAGGTAGTAGCGAACCCGGGATAGTGATGGTCTCGGTCGATACGAACGGGAATGGCGTTCCCGATGATGAATGGTACGAGTTGGCCGGTAGCGAATATTATAAAAAAGAGACTTTGAAGAATTATGAAATAACCTACTATCGACCCGATGAAAACAAGGAGCCGGTGACTTGTTCCAATCCGAATATCACGGATTCTACGTATGTCCGGTGGACCGACAATTATGGAAATACAGGATATATATCGCAACTCACTTTCCATAAGCAACCGTATTATCCACAATGGATTTCGGAAAGTTCGATAACTTTCAAAGGGAGCAGGCTTGCCGATAACGCTATCGACGAGAGTGGAAACGGGAGTTATTATGTCCTTTACGCATACGATTGGGGTTATGCGGATAATCACCCCAACAGTAGCGAAAAGTCCAATTTTAAAATCGATTGGGCGGTGGATAGCGAAGGTAATCCGGTCGATTTACCGGGTGTCGATTTCATAAAAATTTATACGGGAGTGAACCAATTCAACGGTTGGTTGGGCGAATGTTCGACCGAAGTAATGGGTGTTACCGATTTACATATAGAAGAATGACTATGAAAAAATAGAAAGAAACGAGAGGAAAATAACTAAAAAAATATAGTGCACACAGGTTCGGCTACTTGAAAAAGGTCCGCCGATTAAAAGGGAATCGGGTGTAAGTCCCGAACAGTCCCGCTGCTGTAAGCTCCACAAAAAGGTCCCGAGAATACTGAAAGCCACTGATTATGACGATTGGGAAGGCATCGGTTACCGGAGTAAGTCAGAAGACCTGCCGTGTGTATTGTCCGAAAAGCTTGCGAGGTATGAGCTGTGACAAAAAAACGCCGGGAAGTCCGGGAAAGTTTTGGAAGCATATAAGTGGTGTATCTTGCAAGTATTGAATGAGAAAGAACTATTTATTTAATACTTAAAAGTTTAACAAAGATGAGAAAGATTTATGCTTTGATGGTATTGCTATTTGCGGTTTTACAATTGCCTGCACAAGTCCTTGTGCAAGGTCGTCCGCACCCTACGGCAAAGCCGCAGATGGTGTCGCCGAGGGCGATTGCCGATGGAACTTTCACGATGGACATGATCGAAAACTGGTCTGGCGAAGGAGCTAACCGCGCTGCGTTCGTCGTACAATGGAATGCCGAGAGTGAAACCTCGGCGCTGGTTTGGGGATTCCGTTGGGACGGTGAAGCTACCGGCGAAACGATGGCGCGTGCAATCGCTGCTTCCGACCCTCGTTTTTTCATTATGACCGAAACAGGAACGGCGTATGGTAGCACTGTATCGGGTTTTGGGTACGATGTTAACAAGAGTGGCGATTTTTCTATTACTAAGGACGGAGTAACACTTTCCCCTGATGAGAACGGGATAATCTTTTCTTCGTCGTATGGATATGACGGTTGGACCTGTACCGATCCCGAGGACTATTGGCAATCGGGCTGGTATCAAGGGTATTGGTCTTATTGGTTGAAATCGAGCGATAGCGATCCCTGGGGATACTCCGGGACTGGAATTACGGGCCGTAAATTGACTGACGGTTGTTGGGACGGTTGGAATTTTTCGGTAAACATGTCGCCTCAATCGTGGAAACCTCTTGCGCCGGCTCCTAAAAACGGGCCGACAGCTCCTTCTGTGAAAGTTCAACCCGAAGATTTGACGGTTTCTCCGGGAGAATCGGTAACTTTTGCTCCTGAGTTCAAAGGCGATAGTTTGTATTTCCAATGGTACAAAGACGAAGTAGCCATACAAGATGCCGAAGCGTCGTCTTATTCGATCGTTTCGGCGGAAACTTCCGATGCCGGGCGTTATTATTGTGTGGTGAGCAACATGCTCGATACGATTTCTACCGATACGGTTACGCTCGTTGTCGGCGATAAATCGGTAGTAACCGCCCCGGGAGAGGAACCGGGAACTGCCCTCGTGGTGTATGACGATTCGTATGCCTCTTTTTCGGGGATTTTGACGATCCCCCAAACTATCCTGATAGAGGGAGAATCTTACACGGTAGTCGGTATCGACGATATGGCTTTTATGGGGTGTGCTAAATTGACTTCGGTTATTTTTCCTTCGACTTTGAAAACAATCGGCGAAGGGGCATTTTACGGATGCAGCCGTTTGACATCTGTGGAGTTGCCTGCGCAAACGGTTTCGATCGGTAATGAGGTTTTCGGCGATTGTCCTCTTTTGGCAACCCTCTCTTTGGGTGAAGGATTGGAGAGCATAGGTCGCTCGGCCTTCGAGAATTGTATCGCTTTGACCGGTGTAAGTATGCCGGCAGGTATGGAATCGATAGGGGCTTTGGCTTTCAAGGGTTGTACGAAGTTGGCTTCGGCTGCTCTGGGGAACTCTTTGACTTTATTGGGCGATTCGGCTTTTTATGGCTGTTCGGCTTTGCAATCGGTGGAATTGCCGGTTACGGTATCCTCGGTGGGTACTCGTACATTTGCCGGTTGTTCTGCTTTGAATGCTGTCGGATTAGGAAATGTTTCGGCTATTGGCGAAGCCGCTTTTAACGGCTGTTCCGCTTTGACTGAAATTGCGATACCGAATGGGGTCGAAACGCTCGGCAATTATGCTTTTTACGGTTGCAGTGCTTTGGCGACAGTGACTTTGGGTACACAGGAGCGTTCATCTTCTTCTTTGAAAACAATCGGCGATTATGCTTTTGCCGAGACTGCTGTGAAATCGGTCGTATTACCCGACGGTGTGAGTACTCTTGGTAACTATGCCTTTAACAAGTGTGCTTCTTTGGCCACCGTTTCGTTGGGAAATAGTTTGACCGCTATCGGTAATTATGCTTTCAGCGATTGTGAGAAATTGGAATCCGTAACATTCGGAAGTGCTCTCGAAACTATTGGAGAACGTGCGTTTGCCAGTGCGAAAATTTCTTCTCTTGTTTTGCCTGCTACGGTGAAAACGATAGGTGTTTGGGCTTTTTATAATAATCCTTTAACGGCCATAACTTTTAACGATGGCTTGCAGTCGATCGGCAGCAGGGCTTTCTATGGTGTATCGGTTCAAACGTTGAATATTCCCAATAGCGTGACCGAATTGGGCAGCTATGCATTTAGCGGTTGCAAGTCGTTGGAAACAGTGACTATCGGGACAGGTGTGACGAAAATAAGTGAATTTACGTTTAATACATGTTCTGCGTTAACGCAGATATCTTGTCCGTCGGTAACCGAAATCGGGGCGAGCGCATTTAAAGGTTGTTCATCGTTGGTCGATATTCCTTTGAACGATAAGATTACTTCGCTCGGTAATTATGTGTTTTCGGGTTGCTCTGCGATAGAGTCGCTTGTTATTCCGAATAGTGTAACTTCGATCGGTAGTTATGCCTTTGAGAAATGCACGAAGTTGACATCGGCGACTTTGGGTACAGGTATAAGCTCTATTCCCGATTATATGTTTAGCAGCTGTTCCGCTTTGACGTCGGTCGTTCTGCCGGAGAATATTACTGGGATCGGCAAATATGCTTTCCAAAGTACGGCCTTTACCGAGTTGCCGCTGACAGCAAGCATTACCGAGATAAAAGATTATGCTTTCAAAAGCTGTACGAAATTAACGTCGGTAGCTATTCCCGATCGGGTTACTAAACTGGGAACTTATGTGTTCCAAAGTTGTACGGGATTGGAATCTGTAAAAATAGGGGGTGGCGTTACTTCTGTGCCGAATTATATGTTCCACGGCTGTACGAATCTGGTTAATGTAGAACTTTCGGAAAAAGTGACTTCTATCGGCAATTCTGCTTTTTATAATTGTAAGGGCTTGAAATCATTGCCGGTTACCGAATCGATAACTTCTATCGGGACGAATGCATTTTACGGTTGTACAAGTCTTACTTCGGTAAATCTTTCTGATAAAGTAACCTCTTTGGGAGCTTCGGCATTCTATGGCTGTTCCAGTTTGACAGAAGCTGTTTTGGGAACGGGGATAACTACGTTGGGATCGAGTTTGTTCCGCAATGATGCTAAGTTAAAAAAAGTAGTTGCCAATGGCAAAATAGCTTCGGTTTCCACTTATACGTTTAATGGTTGTTCTTCTTTGGAACGTATCTATATTAACAATACACCGCCGACCGGTGCAAGTTCCAATACATTTACCAAAGTGCCGACAACCTGCCGGATTTATGTCCCTGCCCAAACTTGTCAATTCTATGCCCAGACCACCTATTGGAAGGATTTCGTAATCATGCCGTGGTTAGATGAATTGGAAATAGTATCGACTACTCCGTCGATGAGTTGCGATGGCGAGGAAGCGTTAGACGTTAAACCCGATACGAAAACTTTCGTGATAGAGTTTAATCGGACTGTCGTTAATACCGATAGTGTTTCGGCCATGTTGATACGTAGCGGATTCCCTGTCGAAGATCAGGTGTTGACCGTGTCGTACTCCGGTAACGAAGTGACCGTAATTCGTGAAGGAGAAGATTTGCCGAACGATCCTTATTACTACTTGGTATTGACAACGTCGGATAAACAGTTTAGCATATTGTTCAAGGTAACGACGGCTACCGGTATCGATGACCTGGCTGTCGAAAAGGAGGTGCGTTTGCGTGAATATTATTCGGTGGACGGGAAACTTTTGCCTTGCCCCGTGGAAGGTATCAATATTGTGAAAACTGTATATGAGGACGGTTCGATCGAAGTTTCGAAAGTTTATGTAAAACCAGAAGATTGTAGGCGATAAGTCTATGATTGTGAAATAGTAAAACGAAGATGTCCCCGGAGTTTCGGCTCCGGGACATCTTCCCAAAAAAATAGAAAGATGAGAAAATATTTACTTCTTTTTTTAGCTTTTTTCGGCAGTTGGTCTATGTCGGTTCGTGCCGTTTCCTTTTCGGATATAAATTATTGGATAGGAGAAGGGAATGTCGAAGCCATGTTAGTCATCGCTTGGAACGACGGGAAAACGCCCGAAGCGTTGGCGTGGGGCTATAAAGGGGAGGAGGAAACTACAATCGTGGAAATGTTGAACGATGTGGTGAAAACGGATCCTCGTTTGTTTTCTCTGATGCGCCGACAAGGTGGTTACACGGTTGATGGATTGGGTTTCGACCTGAATGGGGAGAATACCGTTGCATTGGTTGTCGGCGGCGATACGACCTATCCTAAGTCTAATGCTACGGGACAATTTACAGCGACTCCGAATAATTTCAAGAAATGGGAGTGTGTCGACAAAGAGGACCATTGGAATTCGCCTTCGGTCTCGGAAGATGGAGTATGGCATTGTTTGGCCCGAAGCGAAAGCGGAAACGAGGCTGAGACCGAAATCAATAAAATGCCGATACAAAATCGATATACCTATATATTTTATTACGATAAACCCGGTAGCGATACACCGGATTATGCTAATGCCGTAGCGGTAGAGCCATATATACAGGAAGCTGTCGATTATTCGCAAGGGATATTTTTTGTCAATGAAGATTGGTATGGCTGGGATAATGGAACCATTAATTTCCTGACGAATGATGGCCGAATGTTTTACCGCGTATTTCGTCGGGAGAATCCCGATGAGAAGTTGGGTGTCACAACGCAGTTCGGAACGATTTACGGTGAAAAATTCTTTTTGATTTCCAAACAGGCGAAGTCGACCGAAGAAGAATCGACAGGGGGGCGACTGGTCGTGGCTGATGCCTTGTCGTTGGAAAAGATAGCGGCTTTTGACCAAATAGGCGGCGGTGACGGCCGTTCCTTTTTGGGTGTAGATGAGAAGACGGGATATATAGGAAGTTCATCGGGAGTTTTTGTTTTCGATATTGAAAACATGAAGGTTGGCGATGTGATAGAAGGGACCTTGAATGACGAAGGTCTTTATTCGGGTCAGATAGGTTCTATGGTTCGAGCCGGTAAATATGTCTTTGCTGCGAAGCAATCGGAGGGCGTATTGGTGATCGATGCCGAAAACCACACCTTACAAACTACTATCGAACTTCCGTCTATCGCGACACTTGTGTTGGGGCGAGACGGAAATATTTGGGCTGCCGATGGGAATGCGTTGGTTAGAATAAATCCGGTTTCGTTCGAAACTTGGGCTCGGCCGTTACCTTCCGGTTGTCGGGTCGCCGATACATGGGGGGCATGGAATGCCGGGAGTTTATGCGCAGCATATAAATCTAACCTTCTTTATTTTGCCGATGAAAGTAAAAATAAAGTCGTATGCTATAATATAGATACCGATGAATTGAATGCATCGTTTTTTACTTTGCCCGATCAAGACGGGGAGTATGTGCAGATGTTCTATGGCGCGGGTTTGAGAGTGGACCCGCAGACCGATAATGTCGTGGTAATTTCTACGGAATCGGGTTATCTGTCCCATTACATGAACAATTGGATTCACATAGTGGACGGGACGAATGGCGAGCTGTTGAATACGTTACTTCCTGAGAAATACTATTGGTTCCCGGCTATGCCGGTATTCCCCGATAATGAATATCCGGTTATCTCTATTTCCGATAATTTGTCGGTGGGTAGTTTTCCTGTAAAAATTTCGCTATTAGAGAGTGTTTCCGATGCCGATAATCTTTCTGCGGCGATCGTTTCGACAGTCAAGGTAGAAGACCCCTCTATTCTTTCTGCCCGAATCGAGGGATATGATTTGATTCTTTCCGGCGAGAAATTGGGCGATACGAGTTTCACGTTAGCGGTCAATTCGAATGGGCGGGTAGAGACAAAAATGGTTTCGGTACATGTAACCGAAGTTAGTGGAATCGAGGAGGCAGAAAGTTTGAAAATCGTAGCTTCTCCTAATCCTGTCAGGGATATTCTGACGGTGAGAGCTTGTGTTGGCGCAGAATTGACCGTATTCGATCTTCGAGGTGTAGCTGTTTATCGCGATACGATGGTCGAGTCGGAGTCTCGTTTGAATGTATCTTCTTTACCGGCAGGTATTTATGTGTTGTCGGTGTGTGCAAACGATAGAACTGAGTATATTCGAATAATCAAACAATAAATATTAACTAATTAAATTTTTTTTGACATGAGAAAAATATTACTTGTTTTTGCCGTTTGTGTATGCAGTGCGGTTTTTGCGGAAAACATCGTTTTAGATTTGTCGAATCCGGGAGACTTCCCTATCGAGTATGATGAGACTGGGTTGTGGGCAGATGTTTTTAATAATGATGCGATTGTTTATTCACAAGAATTTATGTTTTCGCACGCTTCTCCTTATTCCAATTATTCAAATGGATTCTTTGCCAGCAAGGTAACTGCCATATCGGCATCGGCAGGTACCGATGATCAATGGGGCTGTATGGCTAAGGGAGGCTTTGCCGGTGAGGGAACTCCCTATTTAGGGGCATATTGGGATGCCTATACCGAATCGACCTCCGATGCGAAGACTTGCGAGGTATACACTTCCGCTCCATATTATGCCGTAGGGTGTTATGTATGCAACAACCCTTATGTCTATTATGCTATTGAGAAGGGGAATCCATATTCGACTAAATTCGAGCAGGGAGATTGGTTTAAATTAGTTGCTCACGGTATCGATGAGCAAGGCACAGAGACAGGAACCGTGGAATATTATTTGGCCGATTACCGTTCTGAGAATGCCGACGACTGGAAATTGAACGATACTTGGGAATGGGTCGATTTGAGTGAATTGGGACAGATTACTTCGATTTACTTTACGATGGAGTCGAGCGATGTGGGTGATTATGGCATCAATACGCCGACGTATTTTTGTCTCGATAAACTTACCGTTTCGACCGAGCCTTCGTCAGTTGAAGAAAGTGTGGTTGCTCAGGTGAAAGTTTATTACGACCGTTCTAACGGGGCTGTTCGTGTAGAGTCGGCTCAGCTGGTCGAAGCTGCTGTTTATAACATGAGCGGTACTCTCGTGATGAAACAACTCGTAGAAGGATCGGGCGCTATTGACATGTCTGCTTATCCCGCTGGCGTTTATGTAGTGCGTTGCGGCGGATACAGTACCAAGATTGTTAAATGAACTCTGAGAAGAAGTATATGATAAATTATTAGTTAAGTCCCTACTGCCATAGGGTATTACGCCTCCGGCGAAGTGATTCGACGGGGGCGTGTTTTTACAGCAATAAGAGCCCGGTTATATAAAAAATATTAAAATTAGATTTGTTCTAATTTTATATTATATTTTTGTGAAACAATAAATAAAAACAATAGAATTATGCTTAGCAAGAAAATGGAAGAGGCTCTTAATGCCCAAGTGAATGCCGAGTTTTGGTCGGCTTATTTATATCTTTCGATGTCCAACCATTTTGCAGCGGCTGGAAATCAAGGTTTTGCTAATTGGTTTTCTATACAGTTCCAAGAGGAACAAGCTCATGCTACTATATTTATGAAATATGTGCTCTCGTGTGGCGGTAAAGTAACGTTAGCTCCTATTGCCGGTGTGAAGACCGAATGGAAATCACCTCTCGAAGCTTTTGAAGATACGTTGGCTCATGAGAGAAAAGTAACCGCCCTGATTCATGACCTTTGTGTGCTTGCCGATGAGGAAAAAGATTTCGGTACTGCCAATATGCTGAAATGGTTTGTCGACGAGCAAATTGAAGAAGAGGCTAATGCTCAGGAATTAATCGATAGCTTGAAAATGATTAAAGATAACGGTTTCGGGTTGTATATGCTCGACAAAGAGTTGAAGGCTCGTGTTTATACGACTCCTGCCCCGTTGGCTACATCGACCGAATAGCTTGGTTTTGTATTATACGAAAGAAGGGGCGCCACAATGCGCCCCTTTTTTTTATGTACAAAGAGGGTGCATCATTCATTACGACACCTCCTTTCGTTTTGTCTTTTACGGTTTCAAAAGATAGGTGATTTGCGAGATAATGTGTTGTTTCCATTCTTGTAGAAAGGCATTGAATGTATCTTTGTCTTCATTGAAAAAAAGTTTCATGGTAAGGTTCTTACTGAGGAAAGGGAAAGCCAGTTGGCTGTAAAGTGTCATGAATATAAAGGGGAGGGGGACTTTCTTAAAGTTTCCGCTTTCCATTTCTTTTTCAAGAAATTCTCCGATGTGTTTTAAATATTGATCGAGGTTTAAACTATAAAAAGTTTCTATTAAATGGTTGGCGTCGCGTTGAATTTCGCCTATGATGAATTTGGGGAGCAAAGGATTTGTCGAGAAAATGGATACATAGACGTCGATAACATCTTCTAATTTTTCAGAGAACGATTGCTGAGTCGAAAAAATAGTATCGATATGAGGTAAAAATTTTGCAACGATCGAGGCGAAAACTGCTTGAAACATTTTATCTTTTGTCCTGAAATAATAATGTAGGGTGGGACGGTTGATCCCTACGACCGCTGCAATATCGCTCATCGATGTTTGCTCGAATCCTTTTTTTATAAATTCTTGTTTTGCCGCCTCGATAATACGCGATTCTATATTTTCGGTTTGCTCTGTCTTCTGGTGAGCGATGGTTGAAGTTGAATTCATAGTCGTTTGTTTTTAGGCACTTAAATTGTGTGTGAAAAGTAATAATCGGTTCGTTACGTTTACGCTGCTCACCCCACTGTCAAAATCCAAAGATAATAAATTTAATTCAGGATACAGCATACGCAGCTTCTTTTCTATCCCTTTCGATACGATGTGGTTGGCGATGCAACCGAACGGTTGTAACGATATGACGTTGTTTATACCCTGTTTGGTGAACGCTATGATTTCGGCCGGTAGTAGCCAGCCTTCGCCGAATTGAGCTGCACCCGAGACAATATTTTTCGTCTCTTCCGCTTCTTCATAGATGTCGGTAAAGGGTGTGAAATACCGGAATGTGGATGCCGTTCTGTTAAACAGGGCTATCCGTTTGTCGATGTATCGGTAGAATAAGTCGGATAGGAAATGAGGTATACGTTTCTTTTCTAAGAGTAGTTTTTCCTTGTTTTCGCGGTTCACGAATCCTTGCATAAAGAACGGCAATAAAATGGGAGGAGCCACTTCTATACCTTGTTCGCACAAGAAGCGTACGACGTGTTGATGAGCGTAGGAATTGAATTTGAGGAATATTTCTCCCACTACACCGATTTTGGGACAGGTTTTGTCCATACAGATATCGTTAAATTCCCGGGCTGCAAGGTGGATATATTCCACTAACTTGTGAGGCTCGTTTTCGAGAATGGGACGCTCGGCGAGGTTTAAATATTTGTCTCTCAATCGGGCCGCGGCTCCCCGTTCTTTTTCCCGGACTACCGAGGCATGATAAAATTTAGAAAGCGTATCGGTGTAGAGCAGGGCATTGAGTGCGACAGGTAATACCTTTTGCCATTTCAGTTCGAAGCCTTCTTGTTCGTTGGAAACTTTCCGCCCTAATCCCAATGTGACTACGGGAACATTTCCGAATCCGGCATCGAGCATGGCTCGTTTAATAAGCGCCAAGTAATTGGTCGCACGGCATTGTCCTCCGGTTTGAGTAATGGCTACGGCCGTGTTGTCGAGATCGTATTTCCCCGATTCCAAAGCATTGATAATGTCGCCCACAATGAGTGTGGCCGGATAGCAAACCTCGTTGTTGGCGTACTTCAAACCGGTTTCGGCCGAGGAGGCATCGCTCGGTGGCAATACCTCTATGTCGTACCCCGACAATTTGAAAATCGGTTTTAACAGAGGTGTGATGTATTCCGACATAAAAGGGGCTATGATTTTTCGGGTTCGATCTTTTTTGCGAAAGACTTCTGTTGTACGGAATTTCTCTGTCGTTCCGCGTAGCGGCGTTTGTTTCAGGCTTTCGACCAAAGAACGCACTCTTAGTTTCAGAGATCCTATGTTATTTACATCGTCTATTTTTAGAAGTGTGAAGGGTTTCCCGTTACGATGTAGAATATCCCTTACTTCGTCGAGAAGAAAGGCGTCGGGTCCGCAGCCGAAAGAGGTCATTTGTACGAATTGAATATCGTTCCCTTGCCGGGCTGTCCATTCTGCGGCTTTCAGGATTCGGTTCATATAGGCCCATTGTTTGATGAGATAAGTGTCTTGGGTCTCTATCTCGGAGTTGTCTCTAACTATGTCGTCCGAGATGACGTTTACTCCCAGATTGGCTATCATTTCGGAAAGTTTATGCTGTATGAGCGGGTCGGTGTGATAAGGGCGTCCGGCGAGCAAGATGACCGGTTCTTCTTTTCTGCGGCTTTCCCTGACAATGTTTTCGGCTTTTCGGCGTATGTCTGACGAATATTGTTTCTGGGCGTTCAACGCGTATTTCACAGCCTGCTCGGCATCTCTTTTCGATATGCCCCAAGAACTTAGGTAATTCGTGCATTGTTTGGTGAGTAAGCCAGTGTCGGCAAAAGTGATGGCCGGAGAGTCTACCGGAATGTCCGGCGACATGGAACTGCGTATGACATCGGAGTACCCGGTGACGATGGGGCAGTTGTAGCTGTTGTTCATTTTCTTGTCGCTTTCGTGCTCGTAGACAACGTATGGCAGGAAGATGCGTTCCACCTTCTTATGAATCAGGTTTTGAATGTGGCTGTGCACTAATTTGGCCGGGAAACAGATGTTGTCCGACATGACCGAGTTGAGAGCTTTCTCATAACTGACGAAAGTTGAAATATCGGACAGTACGACCCGAATACCGCAGCGAGTAAAGAGAGCATGCCAAAAGGGATAGTTCTCGTACATGTTAAGGACACGGGGTATACCTATGGTTCTGTTGCCTGTTTCCGAAGTTTCCCGGTCGAACAACAAAGCATATTTGTCGGTATATATGTTCTGTCCGGGTTTTTCGCTTTCCCCCCGATTGGTGAAAATTCGTTCGCATTTGTTTCCCGAGAAGAACGTATTACCGTTGGGGAAGGTATAGCGGCATACGAAACATTTGTTTTCACAGCCGTTGCATTGAATTTGTCGGCTGGTATATCCGGTAGTTTCGAGCAGTTGGTTTATCGTGCGCGAATTCGATTTTTGAGACGCGGCTTGTAGAGCGCAGCCGTATGCTCCCATCAATTCGGGTAAATTACTTCGTACGACTTTTTTACCGGTTTCCAATTCAAATGCACGGACGATCGCATCGTTATGCATCGTTCCTCCTTGAACGACAATCGTTCCTCCCAACTCTTTGCCGTCCTTTAACTTCAAGACTTTGTACAAACAGTTTTTTACGACCGAATAGGACAACCCTGCGGCTATATCTGCTACTGTCGCTCCTTCTCGCAAAACCTGTTTAATTTTTGAATTCATAAAGACGGTGCAGCGTGTGCCCAAGTCGCAAGGGTGCAAAGCCATACAGGCGGAACGGGCAAAATCGGACACGTTGTATTTCAATGTGCGGGCGAAGGTTTCGATGAACGAACCGCATCCCGACGAGCAGGCTTCGTTCAGTTCCATGCGAGTGATAGCTCCTTGTTTGACGAAAATAGCCTTCATGTCTTGTCCGCCGATGTCGAGAATGAAAGAGACATCGGGAGCCATTTGTCGGGCGGCTCGGTAATGGGCCATAGTTTCTATCATGCTTCCGTCGAGACCGAAAGCTGCTTTTATCAATTCTTCTCCATATCCTGTCGAACAGGAGCCTGTTATGTTTAATACCGTCCCGTTTTTATCGCATTGTGTTTTTAATTCGGTCAATCCTTTTCGAACGGCTTCTATCGGATTCCCCAAATTGGGGGCGTAGTGCGAGAAAAGGATAGCACCGTCGGGGGTTGTCACGACTATTTTTGTGGTAGTCGATCCTGAGTCGATTCCCAGTACGGCTTCTTGTATCCCTTGAACAAGAGGGGCAGAGGGCCAGTTATAATGTGCTTTTTCTTTCTTCCAGTTGTCATAATCCGTTTCGGAATCGAATAGCGGAGGTAGGCTGTTTTTTGTTGTGATATCGGTGCTTCGGGATATGAGATTTTCCAATGTCGATAAAGAAACTGCTTTTTCTTCCGTGGCACATAGGGCACAGCCTAATGCGGGAAGAAGGTTCCCGCCGGCAGGAAGAATAAAGTCGCTCTCCTGCAAATGCAGATAATCGGCGAATGCTTTTCGTAAGGCTGGAATGAAGGTCAAGGGGCCGCCGCATAATAGAATAGGCGGGTGGAATGTCCAGCCTCGCGATAATGTTACGATGGTTTGTACAGCGACGGCATGGAAAATGGAGGCGGCGATGTCGCCCAACGGGACGTTCCTGCTGACTAGATTTTGAATGTCGGTTTTGGAGAAGACTCCGCAGCGGGCAGCTATCGGGTGTATATGCTCTGCTTGCAAAGCCAATCGGCTCAGTTCTTCGATATCTACTCCCAACAGTACGGCCATTTGGTCGATAAACGCACCTGTACCACCGGCACAATTCCCGTTCATGCGAAGGTCGATATGGTTCCCTTGAAAGAGAACGACTTTGGCATCTTCTCCGCCGATGTCGATCAAAGCCGAAGCAGATGGATATAGTTGCTGGGCGTACCGGGTGGCGGCTACGACCTCTTGTATAAATTCGGTTCGTAGCTGTTCTGCTGTTCCCATGCCTACCGAGCCGGTAACTGCGATAGAGGTTTCGATGTCGCCCAGTTCTTGACGGGCTTCCCGAAAATAGGCGGAAAGAAGATCGTTCACTTGGGCGTTATGTCTTTCATAACGAGAGAAAACGGTTTGCCCGGATTCATCGATAATGACTATTTTGGCTGTTGTAGAGCCTACATCGAGTCCTGTTTTGTACTGTTTTTCCCCTTGCATATGAATGATAAATTAAGTTTAACTATGTAGTTTGTCTTATATGTCTGACTATATTGTCAGACGCAAATGTATAAATAACTTTTGAAAGAGATAATTTATTAAACTTTTTTATGTTTTCCGGATTCGAGTCTTTTCTTTATCTCGGAGTTTTTGTTCTGATATTCCTTGTTTAACACTCTTTTGTTATAATAACTTTTGCATTAACACATCTATTCCCTTATTTCCTATATATTTGCGCAATCTGCGAATTTGATATTAAAAAAAGAAGATTATGGTTTACGTATTATTTATAGTCATTGCATTAGTTAGCTTTGCGGTACAACGTACATTGCAAAGTAAATTCGAACGTTATTCTAAAATTCCCATTCCTTATGGCCTTACAGGACGGGATATTGCCATGCGTATGTTGCAGGAGAATGGAATAAACGATGTTTCTGTAACGCAGGTCGATGGGCATTTGACCGATCATTATAATCCGGCCACACATACGGTAAACCTCAGCCGTGATGTTTACTACGGCAACAGTGTCGCAGCGGCTGCCGTGGCTGCGCATGAATGTGGACATGCTGTACAACATGCCCGTTCTTATTCTTTCCTGAATTTGCGCTCGGCTCTTGTGCCGTTCGTGAGCTTCGCTTCGAATTGGGTACAGTGGATTTTATTGATAGGGATTCTCACGATACAGGCTTATCCGGCTATTATGCTATTAGGTATAATTTTATTTGCTGCGACAACTTTGTTTAGTTTTATTACTCTGCCGGTGGAAATTAATGCCAGTCAAAGGGCGTTGGCTTGGTTGAACGGAGCCGGGGTGACCGATGCGAGTACTCACGACAAGGCCAAAGACGCATTGAAATGGGCTGCATATACTTATGTAGTGGCAGCGTTGGGGTCGTTAGCGACATTGGTGTACTACATTATTATTTTTGCAGGAGGGCGACGGGACAGTTAAGAGAGTATTGTTTCTATAATATTAAAAAATAAAGGCTGTTATTCACGTGAATAACAGCCTTTTTTCATACAAATGAGGGATAAAAATATAAGCTTATTTTGCATATATGAATGAATTATATATTTTTGTTCCGTTTTTTGAGAGTTATTTAATACTTGGGTAAGAAACGGTTTTAAAACTTCGAGTGAAGCTTTTTGAAAAGGGGGATCGGCTTCCGGTTGGTTAATAAGTATGAAGAAGGTTTTTAATAAATGCTTTATTATTTTGGGAGTGATCCTGAATATTCAAATGGTCAATGCACAACGTGTCGCTCTTAAAAGTAATCTCATCGATTGGGCTACATTATCGCCTAATTTGGCGGTAGAAATGAGGTTGAATCAAAGATTGACCCTCGATATAAGTGCTGCGGCTAATCCGTTTTCGTTTACGATTGCCGATATGAAAGCCACGCATTTCCGTTTTCAGCCGGAGTTGCGGTACTGGTTTAATAGGCCTATGGCTCGGCATTTCATGGGAATAAGCCTGTTGGGTGGACTTTATAATGTGAAATTTAAAGAACATCTTTATGAGGGCGATATTTGGGCCGCTGGTCTCACTTATGGCTATGCTTTTGTCCTTAGTCGTCATTGGAATATGGAAGCTACGTTGGGTATCGGTATGGCGAAGTTACGGGCTTTCGATTATCGGGAAGGAGAGGAAAAACCGGCAACACCCAATCTTTCCAAATGGTCGCCTGTCCCTATTCGACTGGGACTATCTTTCTCTTATATATTTAAGTGATTTTAATTGATAGATTGTTATGTTGAATCTCAATAAATTTTGTTCCTTGTTCATAGGGCTTATTTTGAGTGTCGTTTGCGCTTTGCCTTTGTCTGCGCGTGATATAAATGTACGGGGAACGGTGACCAATATCGAGGGGGAACCGCTATTTCGGGTGAGTATCTATAATGCCGGAACCAATAAACTTATCGGCTCGACGAATGAAGATGGAAAATATTTGGTGAAAATCGATTCGGAAGGAGAGTTATTGTTTACATCGTTGGGATATGAAGAATGTAAAGCTGCCGTCCGTGGGGAATTGACGGTCGATGTCGTGCTTCGTCATTCGGCCGTAGCTCTCGAAGAAGTAGTCGTTTCTGCCAAGAGGATTACCGACAATGTGGTTCCCGAACCCACCGATATTGAAGTGAAAGGAAATTATTTTCATATCCGCACTCGTGTGAAAATTCCCAAAGAGCTTTTTTCTACGAATGCCCGCATGATTATACAACCGGGTGTTTACAACGTCACCCGGGAGCAGATGATTTTTCTCGAACCTTTGGTTTTCGATGGGAAAGAGTATGCCATTACTCAGGAACGTATGTACGATTATGATTCGGGTCAAGACCCTTTGTCGCGATATGTTCAGGTGAAAAGTTCTTCTTCCCGCAAGGACGATTTGGTCGGGTATAGTGACTCGACCTATGTAGAAAATGTAAATGACGATTTCCGTTGCGATATGATGGTCTCGATGGAAAATTACAATCGGGTGCTCTATCGCGATACGTTTGTTATTGCCCGGGGTGTTGTGAACCCGTTGCGTTTCCTCGAATACGAGATCCCCGGCAGTGCGGTAAAGAACGAAAATTTTTTCCCGCAGCCAGAGATGCAACTGCGGGATACGAAGGGTGATGTGAATCTTACATTCAGAGTGAACAAGAGCGATTTGAATCTCGCCGATGGGGATAACCGAGAGGAATTGAACCGGTTGATTTCCCGATTGCATCAGGTAGAGAACGACCCGAATGCTCGGTTAAAAAGTTTTTCTATTGCAGGAACAGCATCGCCGGAGGGGAACTATGAGAGAAACAAACAGTTGGCACAGAAACGTATGGCATCGGCAATGTCGCTCATCGTTAAAGAGTTGAACGAGTCTACCCGGAGGCAAATAGATATGCATACGACAGCATCGGTCGAGACTTGGGACCGGGTGGTCGATTTGCTTCGGGCGGATAACAAAATCCGAGAGGCCGATGCTATACAGGAAATAATCGATAAATATCCCGATAATCCGAACCGGCAGTCGAGAAATGTCGTATCGTTGCCTTTTTATCGCCCTTTGATAACTTCCCGGTATTTGCCTCGGTTGCGTCGGGTAAGTTATGAGCTGTTATTTTCGCAATACCGTTATCTCACAGACGAAGAAATCGAAGCGCTCTATCGTAGCGATAGTGCATCTTTGTCTCGTAATGAATTTTGGCGGCTGTACAATCTCGCCGATTCGATTGCCGAGCGTGAGGCGATATGCCGCCGGGCATTGGAGGTCTATCCCAAATTTTTGGTTGCGGCTACCGATTTGGCGGCCATTCTTATCGATAAGGGAGAGCCGGATTCAGAGCTGCTTTTACCTTATCTCGAAATGCCGGAATTGCCCGATGAAACAAGATTGAACCAAGTGGCCGCTTGGTTGTCTGCCGGGCGTTATGCCCAAGCCGACTCTTTGGCATTCGATTTGCCGGATACAGGTATTTATCATAAAGCGAAAGTCTATGCCGCCGCGCTGAACGGTCGTTACAACGAGGTGATGCAGGAAATATCGGCGGAATCTCCTTTTAACGAAGTGCTTATGCTTTTGGCTATTAAGTCGAACGAACAAGCATGGGAAAAAGCGAAGCTGCTCGGAAATTCGGCCAAAGAGGAGTATATCAAGGCTGTGGCGGCTAATCGTGTCGACGAGGTGGTTCTCGCTTTGTCCTATTTGGAGAGTGCGTTCAAGAAAGACCCGTCGTTACGAGATGTCGCCAGTGTCGATGGCGATGTATTGGATTTGTTACAACAGGAAGATTAAAGTATGAAAATGAGATATATTATGCGCGGTTTTACTTCGGTGGTTCGACTGCCGCTATTTTTAATCGTTGTTTTTACGATTAGTGCGGCTGCGCAGGAACAACCGGAGAATAATCAGTTTAATGGGTTGGATTATACCTTGCAAAAGCCCGCCAAAAATGAAAGGTATGCTAAAAAGAAATTTGGCGACCATCTTTTTATTTCAGGGGAGGCAGGCCTGATTCTCGATCGTTCGGCCGGTTCTTTGTTCGCTACTCCCGGTTTGGGGCTTCGTGCAGGATTGACGGTAGGCGATTGGTTTTCTCCGGTGCACGGTATGCGTGTGGGGTTAAATGCGGGGTTACATAACGGGCTCGCAGGGGTGAATCCCTATTTTGTCGGTTTGTCTGCCGATTATTTGATGAATATTACTTCTTTGCTGCATAAAGATAATCCCGTTCGAATGTTCGAGTTAATCGGTGTCGCCGGTGGTGAATATCAGTTACTATATCGTACCGGCAATTGGTCGCATGCCGGCGGATTTCGATTGGGTATGCAGACAAGGTTTAATTTTTCTCCATTGACCTTTTTCTATCTTGAACCCCGTATTGGAATTTATTCCGACGGAATAGACGGGATAAAGACTTGGATGCGTTACGACTGGGAGGCTTCGTTGATGGCCGGCTTAGGTTATCGTTTACTATCGGACCCGGTGCGTCGTAAAGCTCCTTTTTTCGGAGCCGATCAAGGTTTCTTCGTTTCTGCGGGAGGCGGTATGGCGACTACATTGACGAGCGGTTCTGGGCTCCTTCTTGATCCCGGGGCTACGGCTATGCTGTCGATTGGAAATCGATTTACTTCTGTTTCTTCTTTGAGATTATCTGGATTGATGCGTTATTTGAAAACCGACGAATTATATAATAAGTCTTCTTTCGGCTTGCAACTCGATTATCTGTTTAATCTCCATGCTTTGTTCGGCGGATATGATCCGAGCCGGCTGTTCGAGATGTCGGGGGTATTGGGTGCGGGTTTTCATTCGGTAGCCGTAGACGATAAATTGCATACCCGGTGGAGCGCGGGGGCAGGTTTGCACGGAGAGTTTCGCCTATCGGATCATTGGGCTGTATTTGTGGAACCTCGTGTCGATGTGTTTTCGAACGAATCTTGGAAAGACGGGTTGAGTGCTGTCGATCCGCTACCGGCTGTTTTGGCCGGATTTACATATCGTCCTGTATCGCCGTCGTTCAATCGGTCGGCGAGGGAAGAGGATGCTTTTGATTTTCCTCGTCGTATAGGAGATCTTTATTTAACGATGGGAGCCGGATTTGCAGGGGCGATGAAATCTTCGCTTTCCAATCCTTTGCCCAATAAGGGTTTCCGTATTTTCGGCGGTATAGGTACGTGGTGGAATCCTGTTTCGGGAGCTCGCTTATTGTTAAATTATTCGTCTCTCGATGCCGAGTTCTCTCCATACAGGATATTGGCTGTCGGTGGCCAACTCGATTACTTGTTGAATTTTTCCACGCTTTTTTATGGGTATGATAGCAATCGGTTTTTTAATTTGAATGGGGTTGCCGGGTTTAATTACGACTATGTCTCTTCCGAGGGTTATTTCCAACATGGATTCGGAGCGGGTATAGGCTTGCAGGGGACATTCCGTCTCAACGATATGTTCGATTTATTTGTCGAGCCTCGATTGAATGTGAGTCAAAATAACCGTTGGGAACGAAACTTGTTCTCTTCGGTCGATGTCGTGCCGACTGTTACGGCGGGGCTTTCCTACAATCTTTATGCTTACGGAATGAAACACGGATCATTTGAGAAAACCGTAGAATTTCGTAACGAGAATTTTGTCGACCACATGTTTTACGGTTTAAATATAGGAGCAGCAGGTATTCTGCATAAGGGGTTGCACACTAATCCTTTGGATCGAATCGGGTCGATGGCTTCTCTTTATTTGGGCAAATGGTTTACGGCCGCGTCGGGCGTGCGTTTGACGGCAGGCGGAGGCGCGTATGGCGATTCCCAACCCGGTTATCGCAAGTTCGGTCTTGTACAACTCGATTATTTGTGGAATATCAATTCGACGTTGTATGGGTATAATCCTTCTCGGATATTCCATGCGACATTGGGTGTTGGAGCCGTACTATCCTATGCGACCAGCTATAATTCGGGATTTTATCCCGGTATGGGTTTGAGTTTGCAAGGATTGTGGAATGTAGGTTCGGGTATCGGATTGTTTGTCGAACCCCAAGTGAGGGCTTTCGGGAAAAAATATTCTCGTGAGAGCTTCGCCGGTTTGCCTGTCGACATGTTGACTTCTCTAAATGTCGGTCTGCAATATCAGCTCGATCGATATGACTATAAGGCCAATCATGCCGCTTATGACTTGTCCGATAAATATTTCTTGTCATTGGCCTATACGGGACGGGTATTGAGACGGTCTGGCGATGATTTTGCGGGAGGTCATGGATTGGCTGTTTCTGTCGGCAAGTGGTACACTCCTTTGTCGGCTTGGCGGTTGGGCTTGGATTATGGATATTACGGTGCGGCGCCACGTTATATGTCGCTGGCTTTGTCGGCCGACTATATGTTTAATCTGTCGGCTTTTACGGTCGGATATAATTCCGACAGGTTGTTTGACCTCATTGCGTTAGGCGGAGTGTATGCCGGAGTCGGAAATAGCCAAAAGAAAAATGAATTTGTTTATGGCGTCAGAGCGGGAGTACAAGGACGGTTCAATGTATCTTCGGGCATCGATTTGTTTATCGAGCCTCAGCTTCTTGCATCTCGTGTTTCTCGTAATGACAATGGCTTGGGCTTCGACCCGGAGGCTCGTTTGATGGTTGGCCTCAATTATAAATTGGGCGGGAATACAGTTGCGGGAGGAAAACGAACTTTCGATAAGAGAAACTATTTTTCCGTTTCGGTAGGTCCGTCGTTGTTCAGTGAAACGATTTTGGTGGATCGTTATCGGAAGGTTTCGGTAGGGGCAGACCTTTCTTTCGGTAGATGGTTTACATCGGCATCGGGTATGGAAATAGGTTTGGGATATGATTTTATCGCACCCCATACATCGAAAACTCTTTGCTTGGGGACGGCTCATGTCGATTATCTGTTGAATCTTACATCGCTTCTTGAACCCGATCCCGATCGTCGTTTCCATCTGATAGCCTCGTTGGGAACCGGCATAGGGTGGAGTAATTATAACAGTGATGGAGGTCTCGGTTGGGTGGCCGAGGGAGGTTTGCAATTCCGGTGGAATGTTTCCCGTTCGTTCGATCTTTTTGCGGAACCCTCGATGACGTTGTGGGACGATAAGTTATATGACTACATACCCAATACACATCATTTCATCGGAGTCGGCCGCATTTCATTAGGAACAGCTTACCGTTTTTAGTCATCGACTTGAAAAGTTGAAAATATTTTCTTAATATTAAGAATTTAGAACTGAAAATGTGGTGAAAAGAAAAATGTTATACCTTTGCATGAAAAGCGAAGATAGGCTGTATTTCGGGAGAATCCGATAAATTTGTTTCTGTCTTTGGTTTACGCTATTTTTGTAGTTCATTTATATCGGGGTTTTCCCCGTAGAAATTTTATAGAATAAGATTATCAAATATGATGGCAAAACCTTGTATCCCGAAGGGTACGCGAGATTTCTCTGTGGAAGAGATGGCGAAGCGTAATTATATATTCAATACGATAAAGCATGTTTTCGGCCTTTATGGATTCCGTCAAATCGAGACTCCGGCGATGGAGACTTTACAGACCTTGATGGGAAAGTATGGAGAAGAGGGGGATAAACTTTTGTTTAAAGTCCTTAATTCGGGAGACTTTCTTTCCGATGTTACCGAGACCGATTTAGAGGAGCGTAATCTCAACCGCTTGTCTTGCCGGTTATGTGAGAAAGGGTTACGATATGATTTGACGGTTCCTTTCGCCCGTTTCGTCGTGATGCACCGTAATGAACTGACGTTTCCATTCAAACGTTATCAGATACAGCCCGTGTGGCGAGCCGACCGTCCGCAAAAGGGACGCTATCGTGAATTTTACCAATGCGATGCCGATGTCGTAGGTTCCGATTCATTATTGAACGAGGTGGAACTCATTCAAATGATAGACGAGGTTTTCGCCCGTTTCGGAATACGGGTCGCTATTAAATTGAACAATCGGAAGATATTGAGCGGGATAGCCGAGTGGATAGGTGCTCCCGATAAGATAGTCGATATTACGGTCGCTATCGATAAGCTCGATAAGATAGGATTGGATAAGGTGAATGACGAATTACGGGAAAAGGGTTTGTCCGAAGATGCCATCGCCCGATTGCAACCGGTGATTCTGTTGCAGGGAAGCAACGAAGAAAAGTTACAAGTGTTGCGTAGGGAATTATCCGCCTCGGAGGTGGGATTGAAAGGTATAGACGAGTTGGAATATATTTTACGAAAACTATCTGCTTCGTCTCTGCGATCATCGCTTGAAATCGATTTGACTTTGGCTCGCGGACTGAATTATTATACGGGAGCTATTCTCGAAGTAAAGGCTCTCGATGTGCAGATTGGAAGCATTACGGGGGGAGGCCGTTATGATAATTTGACGGGAGTGTTCGGCTTGACGGGAGTTTCCGGTGTCGGTATTTCTTTCGGGGCCGATCGTATTTTCGATGTACTCAATCAGCTCGATTTATACCCGAAGGAGTCGATGGAATCGACACAAGTCCTGTTCGTTAATTTCGGAGAGCGGGAATGCGAGGTTTGTCTGTCTCATTTAGCCCGGTTAAGAGCTGCCGGTATACGGGCCGAAATTTATCCCGAAGCCGCTAAGATGAAGAAGCAGATGGGATATGCCGATTCCACAGGTGTGGAGTATGTTGCTTTGGTCGGTGAAAATGAAATTGCGGCAGAAAAAATCACATTGAAAAATATGACTACGGGCGAACAGTCCCTGCTTACCATCGATGAGGTGATAGCTTTGTTCGCATAGCGGTTTCTTTATAAAATAGGTATTAATAGAATAATAGAATAGATGAAATCTGAGGTAGAATATTCCGGGCTTAGCGAATCGGAAGTATTGGCCAGTCGGGAACGGTATGGAGAAAATATATTGACTCCCCCGGCTCGTACGCCTATGTGGAAATTGTTTTTGGAAAAGTTTTCCGATCCGATTATTCGTATCCTTTTAGTCGCATTACTGCTTTCTGTCGCTGTTGCGGTTTATCATATCGCTACGGGAGAGGCCGGTATGTCGGCGTTGTTCGAACCGGCAGGTATCGCTTTGGCTATATTGTTGGCGACGGTTGTCGGCTTTCTTTTCGAAATGAGTGCGGCTAAGAAATTCGATATTCTCAATCAGGTAAACGACGATCTTCCTGTCAAGGTCATACGAGGCGGACATATGTTGGAGATACCCAAACGGGAGATTGTCGTGGGCGACATCGTTATGTTGAATGCCGGAGATGAAATACCTGCCGATGGAATTTTATTGAGTGCTGTATCGGTGCAGGTGAATGAATCTTCTTTAACCGGAGAGCCGATGGCGACTAAAACGACGATAGAAGCCGATTTCGATAAAGAAGCCACATACCCTTCCAATGCCGTGATGAACGGCTCTACGATGTTGGGCGGATACGGTGTCATGCAAGTGACGCAAGTGGGCGATGCGACCGAATACGGTAAGGTATATACCGGTTCTCAGATAGAAAATAATACGCAAACGCCCCTCGATAAGCAGCTAAATACGTTGGCTTCGTTTATTACAAAAGCGAGCTACATTATCGCTGCCGTTATTTTTATAGCTCGAACGGTTATTTACCTGACAGAGCACCCCGTTATCGATTGGTTATTATTCGGAAGCTATCTGTTATCGACGGCGATGATAGCTGTTACGGTTATCGTCGTGGCTGTCCCCGAAGGATTGCCGATGAGTGTCACGCTCAGTTTGGCGATGAGTATGAAGCGTATGCTGGCGAATAATAATCTGGTTCGTAAAATGCATGCTTGCGAAACGATGGGTGCGGCTTCGGTGGTTTGTACCGATAAGACCGGAACTCTCACGCAAAACCAGATGAGAGTGCATGAGGCGGCATTCGATTATACTCCTGAGTCGGGAGTGGAGGACATTATTTTTGAGAGTATAGCGGCAAACTCGACCGCTCATTTAGATGAGGCTGCCGGCAGTGTGAAAGTGTTGGGCAATCCTACCGAGGGAGCTTTGCTGCTTTGGTTGGCCGACCGGGGAGTCGATTATGCAGCGTTGCGTCGTCATGCAGAGGTAATCGAACAGTTGACATTTTCTACCGAGCGTAAGTATATGGCTACGGTGGTTCAGTCTCCGTTGTTGAATCACCGGGTGCTTTATGTGAAAGGTGCTCCCGAATATGTGATGAATTTCTGTTCAGATCGGGTTACTTCGTCAGGAAATGTTCCTATGACCGATAGCCGTCCGATGCTGGAAGAAAAGCTGTTGCAATACCAAAATCAAGCCATGCGTACTTTGGGGTTTGCCTATGCTTTGGTCGAGCCCGATGAGGTGTGTTTCATCGCCGGACACTTGGCTCCCCATATCAAATTGACTTTCTTGGGTATCACAGCCATTGCCGACCCGGTTCGTAAGGAAGTGCCTGCGGCAGTTTCCGACTGTTTAAATGCAGGGATAAAAGTGAAAATCGTAACAGGCGATACCCCGGCCACAGCTCGTGAAATAGCTCGCCAGATTTCGTTATGGACACCCGAAGACGGAGATCGTAATATAATTACAGGCCCCGAATTTGCGGCTCTCGACGATAAAACTTTGTTGGAACGGATCCCCGATTTGAAAGTTATCGCCCGAGCTCGTCCAATGGATAAGGAGCGACTTGTACGTTTGTTGCAATCGCAAGATGAGGTCGTTGCCGTTACCGGAGACGGAACGAACGATGCCCCGGCACTCAATGCTGCGCAGGTGGGGCTTTCGATGGGCGACGGGACATCTGTCGCCAAAGAAGCGAGCGACATTACGATTATCGACAATTCATTCGGTAGTATTACCAAAGCGGTGCTTTGGGGACGCTCGCTGTATCGTAACATACAGAAGTTCATTCTTTTCCAGATGACTATCAATGTGGCCGCATGTTTGATTGTCCTTATCGGTGCTTTTTTAGGAACAGAGTCGCCGTTGACAGTCACTCAGATGCTTTGGGTAAATCTCATTATGGATACCTTCGCTGCTTTGGCATTGGCTTCCTTGCCGCCCGACGAGCGGGTTATGCGGGACAAGCCGCGTCATTTGAACGATAATATCGTTACCCGGCCTATGGCGAGCGGTATCATCGGGACTGGAATTGCTTTTGTGTTGCTCTTGTTCGGGCTGTTGCAATATTTCAAACATGTCGATATTACATCGCTCGCTCAGTTCGATCTGTCGCTTTTCTTTACCCATTTCTTTAACTTTACGCCGGTTCCCGGAGGGCTTACCCGATATGAACTTACTCTTTTCTTTTCCATATTCGTGTTTTTACAATTTTGGAATATGTTCAATGCGAAGGCTTTTGGAAATGTACAATCCGCTTTTGACCGTTTGGCTTCATGCAAAGGATTTCTGTGGGTCACCCTCATTATTTTGGCCGGGCAGATTTTGATAGTCAGCTTGGGTGGAGCATTGTTCAGTGTGACCCCTTTACAACCGATGGACTGGGTGTATATTTTTGTGGCAACTTCGTCCGTTTTGTGGATTGGAGAGATATATCGGTTGATATGGCGATGGATTGCATGAATTGGTGAGTAAAAAAAGTAAGCCAATTTTTTGTGTAGTATAAAATAATCCCTTATCTTTGCACCGCATTTGACAATCGGTCGGTGCGATACATAAACATGTTGGCGAGATAGCTCAGTTGGTTAGAGCGCATGATTCATAATCATGAGGTCCCGGGATCATGCCCCGGTCTCGCTACAAAAAGAGTGATGAAAATCTCATCACTCTTTTGTTTTCATCGAAATGTATTACGTCTATATTCTTTATTCTCGCACGAAGGATAGGTATTATGTGGGTTATACGCATAATATAGAGATTCGTTTGTCGAAACATAACGCAGGTGCTACCCCCAGTACCCGAGGTGGTCGTCCGTGGGAGTTGGTTTATTCGGAAGAGTATACCGATAAGAGTTCGGCATTATTTCGGGAGCGTGAGATAAAGTCAAAAAAGAGTCGCAAGTATATCGAGCACTTGGTGGCGAAGGGTTAGAACGTCCCGATACAAAATCGGGAAGGTCCCGGGATCATGCCCCGGTCTCGCTACAAAAAGAGTGATGAGATTTCATCACTCTTTTATTTTCATCAAAATGTATTACGTTTATATTCTTTATTCTGGCTTAGTCTGTAATTAGTGGGGATTCCACTCCCTCTTCTCAGAAACTATCGTTCTTCGGTATCTCCCCTATATTTTGCTATGCAAAACACAGAGGAGGAGGTTAATACTTTCCTATATATCATGTTTGTTCTTCTCCCTTGCCGTGTCCCGTAGTATTACGGGGTGTTGCGTTAGCCATATAGAGAAGGTGGCACGTAGTGACGGAGGGGTTGAATATCTCCAAAAATTTATTCGGCTGCTTTTTTACCGTTTGCCGAGGAGTTCGTAACGTGGTTGCCGACAAGAGATTCATTATTAAAATACAAGTCTATCCCCACGAATTTTTTACGGAATCTTTATCCTCGCACCTATGTAGGCTATATTCATGATATGGCTACACGCCTATTCTGGTTTAATCGGGGATATATTCAACACTTCTTTTACATGATAGACCCCGGCATATTCGGCGGCAAATCCTTCGTTCGATTTCCCGGTATCGATAACTTTTAGTTCGGCATATACCGGAGTATATGGCTTGGGGTTGTTGCCGATAGTTTTTTCATATTCCTCTTTCAGTGTTCCCGAATCGTCGATGATCCAATATGAGGTGGTGTCGCCTTCTGCGATAAAAGAGCGTACTTCATGTCCGATGACTAATTTCCCTTTTACTGTAAACGTAGTAGATATAGCTGGTTGTATCGGAGTCGCTGGAATGATACTTTTGGGACGTGTATATGTTTTAACCAAATCACCTTTTTTCAAAATCAGACTGTCTTCCGATAGTTTGCAAATTTTTAAAGTATCAGAGAATGAGATTGTTTGGTGATTGCCGATGCTTTCTCCTGATAGAATGAGCCGGTTGTCCTCTTGTGCCCAAGATTTATATTGAAGGGTGGCCATATTGATGGACGTTGCTTCTCCGTTTTCTTTCAGACTGAATCCTTGTATCGTATTTGTAGTACCCGGTACTGGTTCAATCCAATCTCCGGTTAAAGTAGTTTTGTCGTGACAGGCTGAGCATAAAACAGCGATTGCAATGAAAGGAATAAAATTTTTCTTTTTCATGATAAATCCGTAGTTTAAATGAATATTTAGTAAAGGTAGCAAAAATGTATGATGGATATTGTAAATACTATCGAGGAAATGGAGACTTTTGAAGGGAAATAGCGTATTTAAAAAATTTTAATATATAAAGACGCAGTATTATATTCTTTTCTCCAATTCTTTATTGGAGTCGTATATATAATAGATTTAAAAAAATAGAGATATGAAAGCAAAAAAGATGTACTTGTCGGTATTTTTGGGAGTTTTATTATTGCCTTCTTGTAAAACGGCGAGAGATATGGTATCGGAAAATGATATTTGTGGTGAATGGAATGTGGTAGAAATTCAGGGTGAACCGGTTCGGGCTCAATCGAACCCCTTTATCGGATTCGATACGAAGAAAGGGAGAGTATATGGATATAGCGGTTGTAACCGTATAATGGGGAGTCTGGATCTTTCCAGAGACAATAAAATAGAATTGGGTCATATGGCATCCACTCTCATGGCTTGTCCCGATATGGAATTGGAAGGAAAACTTATCGAAGTGTTGTCTACGGTAAAGAACGTTAAACGCGCGGGTAAAAATAAAATTGCCCTGTATGCTTCGGATAAAGAACCTGTCATGTTATTGAGTAAGAGGTTTTCGGTAGTTCCTTTATCTGAATTGGAAGGAGAATGGAATATTGTTAAAGTGTATGGAGATACTTTATCTACCGATTTGGAAGTGCGACCGGGTGTCAAGTTCGATATTGCTGACGGTCGAATAAGTGGAAACTCGGGTTGTAATCGTATAACAGGGGAATTACGGAGTGATGAGACCGTAGAAAATTCTATCTCCTTTCACAGTGTAGCTGCAACTCGTATGATGTGTCCCGATATGGAAACAGAGAAAAACATACTTTCAGCTTTGAATAATGTGAGGACTTATGGCATACTCGAAAATGGGAATTTGGTATTTTTTACTGCTGGCGGTGCAGTGGTATTGGAATTGAAGCGGAATAAATAACTTTAACTATGATGTGAGAGGAGGCTGTTCTTGAATAACATAGAACAGCCTCCTTGTTTTACTACCATTTTGTTTCTTGTTGGGTGATTTCACCGTCTTCCATAGTACATTGTTCGAGACTACCTTCTTTTGCCTGAATGCAGATGTAGAGCATTTTTTCGGTTGATGTGCATCGTATGGAACGATTGCTGGCTGTGGCTACACGGACGATCGATCCTTCGGCAATGGGGAAAGCCGTATCGTTTACTTGAAAGTCGCCGGAGCCACTGAGAATAATATAAATTTCTTCGTTTTGTTTATGGCTGTGAAAGAAAGGTGCGGCTTGGCCGGGCTCTATTGTCCCGAATGAAATTTCGCAACCGGTTGTACCGACAGTGTCTTTGAGGAATTGTTTACCATTGAACTCGGCGAGTTTTCCGACAGATGTGTGGGTAAACTTTTCTCCTGAATTGATTTTTGTGATTTTGTCCATCGTTTTTTCGTTTTAAGTTTACTTCGATTATCGTTAATAACTTTTGTTTTTCAATACAAAGATGGATTTTTGCGAAGCAATTTGCAAGAAGAAACATCGATATTAGTAACTTACATAAATGTAATCATTGCAGGAAATCAGTCATATAGAAGTTGTTAAATAAGCTGAATTTTTATACGAGCTCCGTAGAAAGCGCTACATGTAGGTCGAACGATAGATAGTTTTTTCTCTGTGGGTCTATCGGGTTGAGATACAATATTGCATATCGTGCTGAAATATATTTGCAAAATTCGGTATACGATAATGTAATACATGTTATATATCGATTCATATTGCTGTCATGTTTTCGTAGTCTTTTGCTTTTACTTTTGCAGCGGAAAGAAAAAGGTAAAAATATATGTATAAAAGCGGATTACTGGCGGTTGTTTTAGGTTTTGTTTTTTCGATTCATGCATTGGGAATAACGGCTTCGGCAGAAAGTTTGATTACCGGAGAAGTCAGAGATAAGAAAAGTGGAGAGGCAATTATAGGGGCCACCGTACAAATAGAGAATAGTTCGGTAGCGACAGCTACCGATTTGGACGGAAAGTTTAGTTTGAAAAATATTCCCATAGGAAAGCAGACGATTGTTTGCCGATATTTATCCTATAAGACGGTTCGGGTTCCGGTGAACGTGAGGCAGGGAGAGTCTATCGCGGGTCTTGAAATTGAGATGGAGGAAGACGGGGTCGCTTTGAATGAAGTCGTGGTTTCTACCTATCGCAGGAACGATACGGAGATGTCTTTGTTGGAAGGAATGAAAGCGCAAGTACAGGTAGCGAGTGGTATATCTTCGCAACAGATTGCCAAAACACTCGATCGTGATGCATCGGAAGTGGTGAAACGAGTACCGGGTATATCGGTAATAGACGATCGGTTTGTTGTGGTACGTGGATTGTCGCAACGATATAATAATGTGTGGATCAATGGGAACAGCTCTCCGAGCTTAGAATCTGATAGCCGAGCTTTCTCATTCGATATGTTGCCCAGCTCTCAAATCGAGAATATGATTATTTATAAATCTCCGGCTCCCGAAATTCCGGCCGATTTTGCCGGTGGATTTATTCGTATTTCCACCAAGAGTTTACCTTTGCGTAATTCCATTCAGATTGGTTATACGACAGGGTTCAATACCAATACTCAATTTGTAAAAACGCGTCTGAATCCCGGCAGTACTACCGATTGGTTGGGGTTCGATTTGAACAAGAGACCTTTGCCGAATGGCATGCCTTCGCACATGGACGTTACCGGCAGCAATCCGACGGAAGTTACGCGGCTTACACGCTCGTTTAATAACGATTGGCGAGTGAAAAGTTATTATCCGATTCCCGACCAACGTTTATCTCTGACGATTAATCGGCGGTTCGAGACCGAGGGCGGGACAGATATAGGTATGACTACCTATATCAATTATAGTAATACCTATAAAACGATACAGGATATCACGAATGCCCGTTTCGGTATTTATTCTTCGGATGCCGATAAACCGGTGTATCTCAATGATTATGTCGATAACCAGTATTCCAACGATGTGCGATTGGGTGCAATGTACAATTGGGCTTTTGTATTTGACGGAAAAAATAAATTGGAATTCCGAAACCTGTTTAATATGTTAGGGAAAAACCGATTGACCGAACGCTCGGGAGAAAGAAATGTGAGCGGTTTGACCTATCGGGAAGAGACGGAGATGTTGTACCAATCGCGTCTGAGCTATTTGGGACAGCTCACCGGTAATCATTTTTTAGATGAGAAGAAGCTCCATTCTCTGGCGTGGAACATGGGATATAGTTATGCTTATAGAACCGAACCCGACCGACGGATAGTCGTTAATCAGGCGGGAATGAGCGATGGAGTAGACGTGTCGCAGTTAAAAGTAGGCAATGAGAGCATCAAACGTTATTTCCAATCTTTGTCCGACCATGTCTTTTCGGGTAGTGTGGACTACAAGGGAACAGTTCCTATGGGCGAGATACTCTCTACGGTGAAAGGCGGATTGATATCCGAGTATCGTACCCGTAATTATACGCCTCGCGAATTTATCTATCGGTACGAGAATCTCTCTCTTGAAGAACGTGCATATTACTTGTATCTGCCTTATGAAGAAATGATGAGCGAGGATTGGTTAAGTGCCGATAAAGTCTTTATAGACGAGATTACCGATAAGAAAAATGCTTATGAGGCATACAACATATATGGAGCGGGATATGGTGCGATAGAGTTACCGATGGGTAAATTCAATGTTTATGCCGGTTTGCGGCTTGAATACAATCGGTTGAGAATGAAATGGGATAAATCTCAGTCGGCATCGCAAGTGTTGATGACGAGCCGCAATTATACCGATCTCGATTTATTGCCTTCGGTCAATGCCACGTACAATTTCGATGAGCGCAATTTGCTTCGTCTGGCTTATGGACGTTCTTTGAATCGGGCGGAGTTTCGAGAGGTTTCGCCGGCTGTATATTACGATTTCGATCTTTTTAATGAAATAGGCGGGAACGAGAATTTGAAGACGTGTAAGATAGACAACCTCGATTTCCGGTACGAGTTTTACCCGCAACGGGGAGAAGTCATCAGCTTAGGTATTTTCTACAAATACTTCAAGAACCCCATAGAATGGACCTTTATAGATATGGGAGGATCGCTGCGATATAATTATGAGAACGCACTTTCGGCACAGAGTTTCGGTGCGGAGATTGAAATTCGCAAATCTCTCGACTTCTTAGGAATGAGAGGATTAAGCCTTTTACTCAATGCTACTTTGATAAAGAGTAGAGTACGTTTCGACGAATCGGGTATTGTTAAAACCGAAGACAGGGAAATGCAAGGGCAATCGCCTTATATCGTCAATGCCGGACTTTATTATCAGAATGAAAAGTGGGGATTGATGTCGTCATTGCTTTACAATCGTTTGGGAAAGCGTATCATCGGCATCGGAAAGTCCAACAGTACTACGAACGATGTGAGCGTGAATATCCCCGATACCTATGAACTACCGCGTAATAGTCTCGATTTCACGGTGTCTAAGAAGTTCGGTAAACTCGTCGAGTTGAAAGCCGGAGTGAAAGATATCATCGGTGAAAAAGTAGTATATAAGCAGTATCCGCAATTTTATGATGCCGAGGGAAAGTTACAGAAACGCGAACAGACTACGAAGTCGTATAAACCGGGACGTTCGGTGAGCGTAGGTATCACATTCAGTTTTTAATCCTTTTCTATAATACTAATCAAACAGAAAAATCAAATGAAAAAACTATTCAAAACAATTGCTTTTGTATGCTTGGCGACAATGGCGGTAGTAAGTTGTGACGAGAACAATGATAATCCTATTCCGAGTGGAGAGACTTTCGATTTGGGAGACGGTTCGAATGCTTACGAGATTTCGTCCAATATGACTTTGACCTATCCGAACACCTATAATTTGAGAGGGTTCGTTTATGTTACCGAAGGGGCTACACTCACTATCGAGCCGGGTGTAGTTATTAAAGGAGAGAAAGAGTCTAAGGCTACGTTGATTGTGGAGCGCGGAGGCAAACTCATTGCCGAGGGTACAAGCGAACGACCCATTGTATTTACATCGGCGCAGGCTCCGGGTAAACGTAAGCCCGGTGACTGGGGCGGTATTATCCTTTTGGGTAAAGCCAAAAACAACATGGGAGAACAGACTATCGAAGGCGGTGTCAGAAGTAAACATGGAGGTAACGACGATACCGATAACTCCGGTGTATTGAAATATGTGCGTTGCGAATTTGCCGGTATCGAATATTCGACTGATAATGAAATCAATGCCATTACGTTTGGTTCGGTGGGTAGCGGAACGACAGTCGATTATGTACAAGTTTCTTACTCGGGAGACGATTCTTACGAATGGTTCGGCGGTTCGGTAAATTGTAAACACTTGGTGGCGTTGGGAACTTGGGACGACGACTTCGATACGGATAACGGATTTTCTGGTAAATTGCAGTTTTTGGCTGCTTTGCGGAATCCGAAGATCGGGGATAAATCGGCATCCAACGGCTTCGAATCCGATAATTGTGCCGACGCTGCGACCGTTGAACCTTATACTTCTTGCGTGTTTGCAAACGTATCGATGTTCGGTCCGGTACTCGATCCGACGAATTATACTAATGAGGCTGGCGTAAATGGAAGTCTTACTGATGCTCGTTTTCAGGCTGCTATGCATTTGCGCCGCAATACACAGTTGAGAGTGTTTAATTCTGTATTTGCCGGATTCCCCATTGGATTAATCATCGAGAATGATAAAAACTCAAAGACTCAGACTCATGCCACCGAGGGGAAATTGGTCGTTTCGAATTGTGTGTTCGCCGGTATGGTTAAGAATTATCAAGATGCACAATATTGGGCGAATGGTACACAGTTCGATCCTTCGGATAACGGAGCTTTTGCAGATAGTTATTTCAATAGAGACGGAGGCAAGAATATCGCTTATACGGCTATCGCCGATTTGAAACTGCAAGGAGACCCTCAGAATTTGACATCGTTCTGCATGGTTCCTTCTCAGGACAGTCCGTTAGTAAGTCAGTCTGCCGATTGGAGCCATTCTCTGGTTTCTTCCGGTTTCGAACAAGTGGCCTATATAGGTGCGTTCGGACCCACAGAGACCGCTGCTAATAATTGGACGACCGGTTGGACAAATATGGATCCGCAGAATACGGTCTATTGATAAAAGATTATCGATCTAATACTATTATGAGGATATTCCCGTTTATAAGGAGTATCCTCTTTTATTAATCATATATATTTATTTTTATGAATCAGGCTCGGTTTCGTATAGTTTCACCCCCATTTTTTTGATTTGTGTTTTAATGTCCAGCGGCATATTGTTGTCGGTGACGATTGCACTCAATTTAGAAACGGGGGCGATAAAGGCAAAACTTTTTTTATTGACTTTTGATGAATCGAAAACAGCGATAGTTTCTTTTACCATTGTAATCATCGTTTGATTGATATTTGCTTCTTCTATGTTGGGAGTAGAAACTCCTCGTTCCAAATTAAAACTGTCCACACCCAGAAATAATTTGTCGCAATAAAATATTTTGAGCGTGTTCTCGGCTATGGGACCGACCGTAGAGAGACTTGAATCTCTTAAATGACCGCCCAGTAAAATGACATTGAACCGTTTGTATTTACTTAATTCTATGGCTATGTCTATGGCATTTGTAATGATGGTTAATTGTTTGAACGAGTGCAGGTTTTTAGCAATTTCCATCGTTGTACTGCCCGAATCGAGAATGATGGTTTCGTTTTCTTGTATCAGTGTAGCCGCCATGCGCCCGATACTTCGTTTTTCTCGATAATGAAATCTTTTTTTCTCGGTAGTCGCTTGTTCTTCTGCAATGTTTAATTTCGGTAAACGTATTGCTCCCCCTCTGACTCGTATCAATAAATTCCTGTTTTCAAGCTCTTCTAAATCTTTTCTGATAGTAACTTCCGATATATTAAACATTTGGCTAAGGGAAGATACCAATATTTTGGGACTGCTTTTTAGAAGTTGTAGGATTTGCGCTCGGCGCTCTTTGGCTGAATAGTATGTTTCCATTGTTGCGTAGTTTAATGATAAGGTTTTGGGATAAAAATATTTCGAATCGAAAGTGCTTGTACTTAATTTTAAACTTGTACCAAATTATTTTATTACTAAGGTAGATTGTTTTTTTAGAATACACCATAATTTAATAAATATTATATCGATAAATCTTTGTTTTATAATGTATTTTAACAATCGAAACATTTCGAAATATTTTTATTTTTATATAAATTGTTGATAATCTTTTATTTATAGATTTTCATAAAGTATTATTTAGATATTTGTTGATATAATATTTCGAATCGAAAGTTTCGCTTGTCTATATTTGTGATAGAGAAATAGGACAAGAAGAGTGATAATAGAGTTCTCAATTTATTTTAACACAGTACTTTATGGATTTAAGCGATCATAAAACGGCTACATATTGTGAAATTATGCAGCAACCCGATGTTTGGTTGAAGGCGTATGATTTGGTTTGCAGAAATGAAGCCGCGATACAAACTTTCATTTCGAACAACCATATCGGAAAGGATACCGAAATTATCTTGGCGGGTGCTGGAACGTCGGCCTTTATCGGAAATGCATTGGCCGGGATTTTTGTGGAAAAAGGCTATTCTCAATGTCGAGCCGTAGCGACGACCGATATTATTACTTATCCCGAAAGTTGTTTGCCTACCGGAAAACCTGTCGTCCTCATTTCTTTTGCCCGTTCGGGAAACAGCCCTGAGAGTTTAGCGGCCGTACATATTGCCGATAAATATTGTAAGAAAGTATTTCATATTATCATAACCTGTAATGAAACGGGCGATTTAGCGAGAGAAAGTTCTCGGGATAATGTGTTGCTGGTGTTACTTCCACCGGAAACAAACGACAAAGGATTGGCTATGACCAGCAGTTTTACGACTATGGCGTTGGTCTCTATTTTGATTTTCAATATAGAGCAGTTGCCGGCGCAAAGAAGTAAAATAGAGGCGATAGTAACTTTTGCACGGGATATTTTGAAGAACGGTGAAGAATCGCTTTCCGAGATTGCTGCGCGAAAATTCGGTAGGGCTGTATTTTTAGGCTCCGGCGCATTGAAAGGAATAGCGGAAGAGTGTCATTTGAAATTACAAGAACTGACCGATGGATTGGTCGTTTGCAAGTTCGATTCGTTTCTTGGATTCCGTCATGGTCCCAAAGCTGTGATCAATGAAGATACCGTGCTTGTATATCTTTGTTCAGATGATGAAAAAGTGTTTCATTACGAGCGTGATCTGATACGCCAAATTAACGAAAATAATAAAGTCGTAGCTCAAATAGCGGTCTCGCCTTCGGGGATAGTCATACCGGGGGTGAATCTCGATTGTGTCGTTGCAGCGACAAATCCCGGAGAATTGCAAAAAAATGAATATGCCTGTATCCCTTATGTTTTGGTGGGGCAATTGTTAGGCTATTTCAAATCGGAGAATTTGGGATTGAATCCCGATGAACCTTCGGTTTCGGGAAATATATCCCGTGTAGTGGAAGGTGTGAAAATCTATGACCTTTAAATCGAACGACATGAAAACGACACAACCGAAAACTGAATATATCCTGAGGAGGATTGCCGAACTAAAAGAAACGCAACATATATCCCGCACGTTGTTGGCCGTGTGCCCCAATTCGATGGCGGTCATTAAGGCGGCATTCCGTTCGGCTAAACGAAATAATGCGCCTATAAAATTTGCGGCGACACTTAATCAAGTCGATTGCGACGGAGGATATACCGGAATGACTCAGTCGGTTTTTACCGATGTATTGCGTATGGAGTCTCAGGCAGTCGATTACACGGGGCCTTATATCGTGGCCGTGGATCACGGAGGGCCGTGGTTGAAAGATGTACAGTCCGTCGAGAAATGGGATACCGATAGAGCTATGGCTGCGGTTAAGAAATCGTTCGAAGCTGCGGTTGCTGCCGGTTACGATTTGATACATGTCGATCCGACTGTCGATATTCATGTTCCCAAAGGGGAAATCATAGATATACATCTGGTAGCTAAACGTACGGTGGAGCTGATCGAACATACCGAAACATTCCGACGGTCTAACGGTTTTCCCCCGGTTTCGTATGAAGTGGGGACGGAAGAAGTTCATGGAGGTTTGGCCGATGAGAGTGTGTTCGATACGTTTATCGTCGAGTTGAAAGCCGGATTGAAGGCTTGCGGTTTGGACGATGTATGGCCCTGCTTCATTGTCGGTAAAGTGGGAACCGATTTGCATACGGTTACTTTCGATAAGGAGGTAGCGCGTAAATTGACCGCTAAGGTGGCGAAGTTCGGGAGCTACATCAAGGGGCACTATACCGACGGGGTTTTGAATCCCGAAGATTATCCGTCGTGCGGAATGGGAGCTGCCAATGTAGGGCCTGAGTTTACAATCAGTGAATATGATGCGTTGATGGAACTCGAAGGAATAGAGAAGCGACTTCATGCGGAGGGAAGAGTCGCTGTTTGTTCCGATATGAAAAATGTGCTTTGGAAACTTGTCGATGAATCGAATCGTTGGCGCAAATGGTTGCTCGAATCGGAAAAAGGCCATCATTTCAATGAGCTTTCCGAAGAGAGAAAATTATGGTTGGTGCGGACAAGTTGCCGTTATATCTGGCAAAAACCGGAGGCGATAGTAGCTCGCAATCAACTTTATGAAAACTTGAATCGGAATGGTTATGAGTCCGAAGATATTGTTTTGATGCGCATCGAACACGATATGGATAAGTATTTCAATGCGTTCAATTTGGTAAACCTTAATGATTATCTGCTATGAAACCGTACGATATTTTGGCTATCGGGGAGTTGAATGTCGATTTGATTCTGAATAATATCGACGGAGAGCCCGAAGTGGGGAAAGAGAAATTTGCCGGGGATATGATTCTTACGTTGGGAAGCTCTACTGCTATTTTTGCCGCCAATGCCGCAGCGTTGGGTGCAAAAGTGGGCTTTGTAGGAATGATAGGGCAAGACACTCTCGGTAATCTGATAAGAGAGAGCCTCGAAGCCAAAGGAGTGGACACCTCCATGTTGATAGAAACCGATGAACTCTCTTCGGGGGCGACGATTGTACTGAATTATGGCGAAGACCGTGCTATGGTAACTTATCAGGGTGCGATGGCGGTCATGTCGTTTGCCGATATAGACAAATCGGTATTTGAGAAATGTCGTCATATCCATATATCTTCCATATTCCTACAACCGGCGTTAAAAGCCGATTTGGAAAAGATACTCGATTACGCTCGTGTACAAGGCGTGACGACTTCGCTCGATACGCAATGGGACCCGACAGAAATCTGGGATTTCGATTATACCCGCATTTTACCGTTGGTTTCGGTGTTTTTGCCGAATGAAAAAGAGCTCATGTTATTGACTTCTTCCGAAACGATCGATGAAGCTGTCGGGAAAATAAAACCTTATGTCAATACAGCGATTATAAAAATGGGGAGTAAAGGATCTCTGTTGGTTCGTCGGGGAGAAGAACCAGCATTTCTGCCTTCGTTCTTGAATACGGAAGTCGTGGATGCAATCGGCGCCGGCGATAGTTTCAATGCCGGGTGTATTTCGCGATTTGTCAAAGGCGAGACTTTGGAAGATTGTCAGCGATTCGGGAATCTCACAGGCGCCATCAACACGACTGCGGCAGGAGGAACGGGAGCTTTTGCCGATAAAAAGACCATCGAGGAGATAGCACGGAATAGGTTTAATCAGCACATCACATTATAACAGAATATGAAAGTTCAGGAAAAACTTAAACAGTTTCAGCTTGAAAGGAAAGCCATTCTGGCGACCAATTTTTACAACTACGAGACCTTGAAAGGCATACTCGAAGCCGCATCGCAAGTGCAGGCGCCTGTTATGTTACAATTGACGAAGAGCTCGATCGATTATATGGGATTGAAGCGGGCGGTTGTATTGGCGCGTCAGGGACTCGAAGACTACCAGCTTGATGGTTGCATACACTTGGATCACGGAGGTTCTGTCGAGTTGGTGCAACGTTGCCTCGATGCCGGATTCGAGTCGGTAATGATCGATGCCAGCGAAAAGAGTATGGAGGAGAATATCGAAACGACTTGTAAGGTCGTAGAGATGGCTCGACCGTACGGGGCTAATGTGGAGGCCGAATTGGGCTATGTGCCTAAGTTGGGACAAATGCAAGATTCGTCCGGTTTTACGACTGTGGAAGATGCCGTTCGTTTCGTCCGGGCTACACAGGTAGATGCTTTGGCTGTGGCTATTGGGTCGGCTCATGGATTTTATAAATCGACACCTCGTCTCGATATCGACCGTTTGGCCGAGATACATGCCGCAACCGATGTGGTTTTGGTTTTGCACGGGAGTTCGGGTATTCCTCACGATATGGTTCGGGAGGCTATTCGCAACGGTATAGCCAAAGTCAATTTGGCGACAGAGATAAAAGACACGTTTATGCGGGCATTGAAACAAACCTTGCAGAATAGCGATGAAATCGATTTGCGAAAAGTATTCCCTAAGGCGACCGATTCTGTGGTAGAACTATTGTGCGATAAATATAAAATGGTGGGAAGCGCCACCGAATGACAATAAGAATTATTACGAACTTAATCTTGGTATATGAAACACGGTTATCTGTTTTTAGTCGCTTTGCTTTTTGTTTCGACCGGGTATGGACAGGAGAATATACTGTTGGAAGAGTATATGCCGAAATCTATTTATAAAATACCCGAAACGAAGGTCGAGAAAGCGAAATATCCGGTTATCGATGCACACTCTCACGATTACCCTTCTTCACTCGAAGAGGTTGCTCAGTGGGTGAAAACTATGGATAGGAAAGGCATCGAGAAAACAGTTGTATTGACTGGGTATACCGGGGCTTCTTTCGATTCCATCGTAGAAGTTTATGCTCCTTATAAAGACCGGTTCGATTTGTGGTGTGGCCTCGACCTGTCGGATTACGGAAAGTCTTCGTTTGTAAAAACAGCCGTTGAGGAATTGAAGCGTTGCCACAAAATGGGAGCTAAGGGTGTCGGAGAGGTAACCGATAAAGGATTGGGCGTATATGTCGCATTTCAGACGAATATGGCCGAAGGAATCCATTTGAACGACCCTTTGATGTCGCCGATTTATGAAACTTGTGCAGAGTTGGGGATGCCATTGAATATCCATGTAGCAGAGCCTTATTGGATGTATCTGCCCGATGATAAATATAACGATGGGCTAATGAATGGGAAGAAATGGAAAATCGATATGTCCATACCCGGCATGCAATCCCACGAACAGTTGATTGCGCAATTTTCGGAGGCTGTTAAGAATCACCCGAACACGTTGTTTGTCGCCTGCCATTTCATCAATTGCAGTTATGATCTTTCTATCGTGGGGAGGTTACTCGACGAGTATTCCAATTTATATGTCGATATGTCGGCCCGTTTCGGAGAGACGGCAAGTATTCCTCGCTACATGAGGAAATTTTATACTCGTTATGCCGATCGCATTTTATATGGGACCGATAACGGTATGTCTGCCGAAATGTATGAAACGACATTTCGGATTCTCGAAACCGACGACGAACACTTTTATGTTCCCGATTATCACTATCACTGGTATTATTCGGGTTTTGACCTTCCCGATGAAGTCTTGCGAAAAATCTACCGGGAAAATTTTATTCGAATTATGAAATAATTTAAGAAAAGAAACCATGAAACACATCGATAAATACACGATTATTTCAATACTGTCCTCGTTTTTACTGTTTTCTTGCAGCGAAGGTCTCGAAATAAAAAGCGGTCCGATGATTCTGTCTGTGGATAAGGATATGCGCATGACGGTCGGGTTAACCGGAAATGATGCTCCTTTGACCGAAAAAAGCCAGACTGAATATATAGAGCTGGAAGAGGGGACGGTATCTGATTTTAAATTGAAACACCGGGATATTCGGGTGGCCGGGGATACTACTGTCTATACGTTGATTGGAGAGGCTTCGATGCCTTTCGGCGGTACTATCAAGAAAATACAAACGATTAGTGTGGATCGTCGTTTCCCCGGTATGGCCGTTACCGAAGTAAAATATGTGAATGAATCGTCTCGCGATTTGCATGTAGTGAAGTGGGTAAACCATGCGTTCCGGGTGATCGATAACGAAGATACTCCGGCGTTCTGGTCTTTTCAAGGTCAGTCTACCATAGAACGAGCCGATTGGATTCTCCCTGTCGATTCTACCTTCTATCAACGTAACTATATGGGAATGAACGATTCGGATTACGGTGGAGGTATTCCTGTAACTTGTTTGTGGCGTAGAGATCAAGGCATTGCCGTGGGACATGTAGAACTTTCTCCCCGGTTGGTTTCGCTTCCGGTGAAAAAATCGAAATACGATAACTATGCAGAGGTCGCGGTCGAAAGTGCGGAAGAATCGGTCGTGGCATTTACACAGGGCGATACGATTTCTACGGTGCGGACATTCGTATCGGTATATGAAGGAGATTGCTTTGCTCCGCTTCGACAGTTTTCAGAATATATGCAGGCTTCCGGGCTGGTAATGCCCGAATCGGAACCGGCCGCATTCGAGCCCATGTGGTGTGCGTGGGGATATGAACGAGAAGCCACTTTTGCCGAAATCTTAGGGACTTTGCCTAAGGTGAAAGATTTGGGCATCAAATGGGCGACTGTCGATGACGGTTACCAAATTGCCGAAGGAGATTGGGAGCTCGATACCAAACGTTTCCCCGGTGGCGATAGGGATATGGTCGATTTGGTGAAAAAGATGAAGGCCTATGGTTTGAAAGTTCAACTTTGGTGGGCTCCGCTGGCTGCCGATCCGGGTACGAAAGTACTGAAAGAAAATCCCGATTTTATTACGCTTTCCAAGCAACAGACCCCGCATTATATTACTTGGTGGGACAGTTATTACCTTTCCCCTGTCGATTCGGGCGTGGTGTCGTATAGTCGAGATCTGGTGGATCGATTTATGAAAAAATACGACTTCGACGGATTGAAACTCGATGGTCAGCATTTGAATAGCGTGCATCCCGATTATAATTGGAAGCATCACCCCGAATGTCCCCAATATTCTTATGAGCAGTTACCCGGATTCTTCAAGATGATATATGACGAATCCCGGTCAATCAATCCGCATGCGGTTATTCAAAACTGTCCCTGCGGCTGCTGTATGTCTTTTTATAATTTGCCTTATACCAACCAAACGGTAGCCTCCGACCCGACCAGTAGCTGGCAAGTACGTTTGAAAGGATATGTCTATAAAGCATTGGTTCCTCGAACGGCCTATTTCGGCGATCATGTCGAATTGAGCGATAATGGCGATGACTTTGCTTCGTCGTTCGGTATTGGAGCCGTATTGGGAACCAAATTTACTTGGCCCAAGAATAATCCTAAGGTAAAAGCCGATTATCGATTGACTCCTGAGAAGGAGGTTATCTGGAAGAAATGGTTCTCGCTGTATAACGAGAAGATGCTTTCGACAGGAGAATATGTAAATGGCTTGTATGATATAGGCTATTCTCGTCCCGAAGCTCATGTCATTCGTAAGGACGGCACGTTGTATTATGCTTTTTATGCTTCGTCGTTCGACGGTGATATCCTTGTGAAAGGTCTGGAAGAAGGTAAAAAGTATGAGCTGTATGATTACTTCAATGAAGTTTCGTTGGGTGAGGTTGAGGGGCCTGAGGCTCGATTGCATTGCAAGTTTGAGAGAGCGCTTTTGTTCCAAGCGAACGAAGTGAAAAAGTGAAAGTCCAAATTTCTCTATATAATTTTTTTAACAAACTAAAAATCTCGATCTATGAATCTATTACAGAAAGTAGAACGGAATCATGGAAAACACAGTATGAAATTTCGGTTTTGTACGCGATTTTTCGTCTCCTTGATTCTTATGTGCGGATATTTGGGAGCAATGGCTCAGAGTATACAAATATCCGGTGTTGTGAAAGATGTTGTTGGAGATCCGTTAATCGGTGTCAGTGTTCTTGTGAAAGGAGGAACAAAAGGAACCTCTACCGATTATAACGGCTTTTACACCATCTCGGCCCCAGCCGATGGAACGCTTGTTTTTTCATATGTGGGTATGGATACCCAAGAGGTGAAAATAGGCGGTTCGAAAAAATTAGATGTGACTATGACCGAAAATGGGAATTACATCGACGAAGTAGTCGTTATCGGTTATGGTACGGTAAAGAAACGTGATTTGACAGGATCTGTTTCTTCGGTGAAGAGCGAAGACTTGAGTCTTGCAGTAGCGCCTTCTGTTGCTCATGCCTTGCAAGGAAAAGCCGCCGGTTTGGTGATTTCCCAAAATAGTGCCCAACCGGGTGGCGGATTGAACATTCAGGTCCGTGGTTTAGGTACGGAGATAGGAGGTTCTTCTCCGTTATACGTGGTTGACGGATTCCCTATCGTAGAGCTTGACCAACCCAGTACGACGAATGAAAGAATGGATGCCGGAACGCAGAGCGTATTGAATTTTATCAATCCGGCCGATATCGAATCTATCGAGGTTCTGAAAGATGCTTCGGCTACGGCCATCTATGGTTCTCGTGCAGCTAACGGTGTGGTTTTAATTACGACCAAGCGAGGAAAAGAGGGCCGTACTGTTGTCTCTTATTCGGGTTCTTATTCTATTCAGCAATATACCGACAATTACGATGTCTATAATCTGAAAGAGTGGATGAACGCCATGAATACCGCAACTTGGGATTTGTGGATGTATGAGAATAATGTCTATCCCTATGGAGATCGTACCTTGCAGGAGGCTATCGATTCTCCTAAAAACGGTTTGGCCTATAAACTGTCGTTTACCGATAAACAGATTGCGGCAGCCGGTGAAGGAACCGACTGGCTCGACTTGATTACCCGTAACGGTAGCGTGCAACAACACAATGTAAGTGTACAAGGTGGAGGTAAGACTACCAACTTCATGATGTCATTGAACTATTATGATAATCGTGGTATTATTAAGAATTCGGGAATGAAACGCTATTCGGCAAAAATTAATGTGGACCAGGTTATCAATAAATATTTCAAAACCGGTGTCAATATTACGGCATCGCGTATTGATAACGACAATACTCAATTGGGGGCTGCTGAATATGAAAAATCGGGTATGATTCGGGCTGCCGTACAGATGAATCCGAATATTCCGGCACAAGATGAAGATGGTAATTATCCTGTCAATCCGCAGTTACCGACCCAGCCGAATCCGGCCTCATTGTTGTTGAATACGGATAAGGGATTGATGGATCGTATCTTGGCAAATGCGTATGTGACTTATGAGCCGATCAAAGATTTGGTGTTCAAGTTCAGTATGGGTATGGATAGGGCTCATCAAAGTCGTAAGACCTATATGCCAAAAGAAACGCTTCATGGAGGCCTTTCCGACGGTATCGCTACGATTAGTGAAAACGATAGCGAGAAATATCTGATCGAGACGACCGGTAGTTATATGAAAGAGTTCAATCGTAACCACCGTATTAATGCGGTAGTGGGTTGGTCGGCCGAGTTTAATAAGGACTATTATGTAAGCGCCGGTAACAATGGATTTATCACCGATGCATTTTTATGGAACAGTCTTCAATCTGGGGAAGGTACGAAACAAGTAGGTTCAGGTGGTAGTGAGAATAAGATTTATTCGGCGTTCGCCCGTGTAGGATATACGTTCATGGATCGTTATTTGTTGACTGCGACTTTCCGTGCCGATGGAGCCAGTGTATTTGCCCGTAATCGCAAGTGGGGATATTTCCCTTCGGTAGCGTTGGCTTGGAATATGGCCGAAGAGCCATTTATGGAACCTGCCCGCTCGGTAGTATCAATGTTGAAGCCCCGTGTCAGCTATGGTACGGTGGGAAATGCCGGAGGTGTAGGCGATAACGCATTTGCAGCTTATTATGCACAGTTGGCATATAATAAACAGGATAATAGCCCGCAAACAGGTGTATTTTTAGGACGTTTGGAGAATCCCGATTTGAAATGGGAAACAACCAAAGAGTTCAACGTCGGTTTGGATTTTGCCCTGTTCGATGGACGCATTGGCGGTACGTTCGAATTTTTTGAACGTCGGATAACGGATTTGTTGACATTTAAGCCTTTAAATACGTACCACGATTTGACTTTGGTTGCTGCCAATATTGGTACAACGGGTGGTCGGGGATTTGAGTTTACCTTGAATACGAAAAATATCGTGACAAAAGATTTCTCTTGGTTCTCCGACATTACTTTCTCTCGTGTGAAGAACTGGTGGGTAGAGCATACGACCGATTGGAAACCTTCGGTGTATGAAGGAGACCATGATCCCATGAGGGCAATCTATTCTCGTAAGGCCATCGGTATTATGCAAGAGGGAGACGAGGCTCCGGCGGCACAACCCGATTTAAGACCGGGTCAGTTGATTATTGAGGACTTGAACGGTTATTTGCGTGACCCTGAGACTGGTGACCCCGTAGTTCGTAACGGACGTTTTGTTTTGACCGGAAAACCCGATGGGCAGATTGACGATGCCGATATGCGTTTGATAGGGACCGCTGATCCCGGGTTTACAATTGGTTTCAACAATACTTTCCGGTACAAAGGCTTCGACTTGAACTTCAATTTCTATGGTTCATTTGACCGTCGAATGATGGATCCCACCCGTATGGCTTATGGTGTTAATGCTTGGGGAATGGCACAGTATGGTTATAATGGCTTGCGAAGCCTTGACGACCGTTGGTTGCCAGATAAACCTTCGACAAAAAATCCCAGTTCTTTCTTTGCCGGTTCGACTTATGGATACGGAGACTGGTTCTATGAAGATGCTTGGTATATCCGCTTACAAAATATAACATTGGGTTATACTATTCCTTCTACGGTAACTACTCGTAAGGTTTTCCAGAATATGCGTTTCCATTTTGACGTGAACAACGTATGTGTTTTTACTCCTTACGGAGGTCTCGATCCTGAAACCGATTCTTATGCGGCTTCTTATCCCAATGCCCGAACGTTCACGTTCGGTGTAGATATTAAATTTTAGTAGACAACAATATAATACGGAATACAATGAAAAAGATTTTTCGAAAATTCACACTGTTGTTGCTGTTGGTTCCCTTCCTGAATAGTTGTGATTTGGATCCAATTAATTATAGCGATATAAATCCATCAATATTCCCTCAATCCGAAGAGGATTTACAATCGATGGTGCTTTCGTGTTATTATCCTCTGCGCGGTAGCTGGTGGGACGGTATCAATACGACTTCCGAAAGGGGGCAAATGTTTGTGAACGATGCTTGCACCGAAATTTTGGCAGGGAAATTTGGCGCTCAGAAGTATTGCCATGAGCTTTCTTTCAATACGGAAACTACCGATGTAACCTATTTTTATTATACTCGTGACGAACCTTACGGTTTTATCGGTAAGATAAGTCGTTGTACTACGGTAATGGATATGATAGAAAAGAGCGAATTATCTCGCGAGGAAAAAGATCGTTATATCGCCGAGGTACGTTGCGCTCGTGGGTATCTGTCATACATTTTGTACGATATGTTCGGTCCGTTGGTGATTGCACCTATCGAGGTACTCGACAATCCTCTGAATGAAACTCCGCTCCCTCGTTTGTCTCGTGAGGAGATGGTTAAGTTTATCGAAGACGATTTGAAATTCGCTGCCGATAATTTGCCTTATCCGAGAGATACCGAGTATGGAAAATTCAGTAGAGGTTTGGCCAATATGTTGTTAATTCGTCTATATCTGCATGAAACTCCCGAGGACCAATCTTATTATAACAAGGTAGAGACTATTGCCCGAGAGATGATGACGGCTGATTATGGCTATGCGATGGTCGACGATTACCCGTCCTTGTTCGAATTAGCAGGACAGTCTAAATGCACGTCGGAATATATTTATGTCGTTCCTTGTGCTATCGATGGCCCCAGTCAGAACCAGTGGCACATGATGGCTATGCCGCCGGATATCGATGGTCTCGTTCAAGGTTGGGCAACGGTACAAAGCACGTGGTATTTTTATGATTCGTTCGAGCCTAACGATACGCGTAAAACCTATTTGATTCCTGAATATACGACAGGAGACGGCGTGATTCGTAATCGGGAAAATCCCGATCAATATCTCGATTTGGGCCCTATTCCCCAAAAGTATGAGATCGATCCTGCGGTTCCCGGTAGTGGCGGATATTCCGATTTGGATATAGTCGTATATCGTTATCCCGATGTATTGCTTTCGTTGGCCGAAGCTATAGTGATGAAACCGGGCGGTAGTGTGACGCAAGAGGCTGTCGACTTGATGAATGATGTTCGTGGCCGGGCTAAACTCGATGATAAAAAGTTATCCGATTTTCCCTCGAAAGAGTCATTTATCGATCAGTTGTTGATAGAAAGGGCTCATGAATTTTGGTGTGAAAGCGGTCAATACAGAGCCGATTTGATTCGCTTCGACAAACTGTTGGATAGGGTATTGGAATTGAATGCCGGCCAAGCCCCTTATGCTTCGAAATATAAATATGTCTATCCATTGCCTCCGTCGGTTATTGTCGATGGTAAAGGAAAGGTAATTCAAAATCCCGGATATACTATTTAAGAGATGGGGATCGGTGTCCCTCAAACGAGGGACACCGGTTTCTCTGACATTAATTCAATAATTAAATGAAAGAGCTATGAATATGATATTTAAATTATTCAGTGCCGGTGCATTGATGTTTTTGGGAGTGGCATGTACTTCTTGTGAGAAGGAAAATGAGAACAATAAGGAATCGGATATTCCTATGGAGCAGGTTTCTTATAAGGCTTCCAATGAAATAATCGTTAATCCCGAACGAGGTTTTTATAAAGCGACTTCTTGTGAAATGGGAACTTCGGGAGCGTTGAGTGTATCTACGTTGAAAAATTATCGTGCGAATGGATATTCTTTGATATTCAGGTATTTCTATTTGAAAAATTTTAGAGATAAAGCTCTTACCGACGAAGCTCTTCAATTTTTCGATAAAGATATGGCGGCTATGCGGGAGGCCGGTGTGAAGTGCGTGTTGCGTTTCGCTTACACCAGTGCGATAGAAGCTCCGGATGCACCGCTTTCGATTATTCAAACACATATCGACCAATTGAAACCCTATTTGGCAAAGAACGCCGATGTGATAGCTGTTTGGCAAGCGGGGTTTATAGGTTCTTGGGGAGAATGGTATTATACGACCAATAACTTGAATACACCATCGGCTCGTAAGGCTGTCCTCGATAAATTGCTTGAAGCATTGCCGGAGGGACGTATTGTCCAAGTGCGCACGCCTCAATACAAGCAGGAATATCTCCGACTGAACGGGAAGCCTACCACGGCATTGACTGCGGCAAATGCTTATACCAATGGAATTGCAGCGCGTATTGGCCACCACAATGACTGTTTCATGGCCAGTGAGACCGATTATGGAACTTACCAAAATGTGACCGAAGATAAAAAATATCTAGGTCAGGAAGGTCTTTATTTGCCTATGGGTGGAGAGACTTGTCCTCCCGATGGGGTTTCTCCTGCCGATTGTAGTAAGGCTCAGGAAGAAATGCGTAACCTTCGTTGGTCTTATTTGAACAGCGATTATTATAAAGGCGTGAACGATCGTTGGATCGCTCAGGGCTGTATGGATAAAATTAAACGGGAGATGGGATATCGTTTTGTCCTTACTTCGGGCGAATATACGACTAATGTGACTCCGGGTCATTTACTGAAATTCGTTTTGCGGGTGAAAAATGAAGGATATGCCGCTCCGTTTAATCCTCGGGCGGTAGAGTTGGTTTTGAGAAATGTATCGGACCAGACTACTTATGTTTTGCCTCTCGATGTCGACCCTCGTAAATGGAAACCCGAGATGGAAAGCACTATCGAAATAGAAGCCGGATTGCCGACCGATATGCCAATTGGAGATTATGATATTTATCTGAATTTGCCGGATCCTATGGAAACATTGAGGGATAATCCCGATTATTCGATACAATTGGCGAATGAAGGCGTTTGGGAAGCTGAAACCGGATATAACAGTCTTTTAATGAGAATTAATGTAACTTCTGATGAGAAGACCGATATCTATAATGGAGATTTAGTATTTACGAAAAAATGAGTGATTCGTAAATGAAATGATATAATTTATTAACCAAAAAAATTACTGTGATGAAAAAAACAATGAAGTATTTTATGTTTTTACTGGTAAGTACAATGGTTGTATTTACTTCTTGTAAAGACGATGATGAACCCAATGGAGGTGGCGGTACTGCTGGGAACTCTGCTATTTCAGAACTGGCGGTAACTCCGAATGCCGATGTAAAATATGGCGATGAAGTGACTTTGACAGCTAAATTTGCCGATGAAAAAGGTTTGCGTCAATATATGATTTCGGTAAGTAATGCCAATGGAGCGTTTTATGAAACGACAAAAATGCTTACTGGAAAAACGTATGACATGAATGAAAAGATAGCTCTTCCGTTACCTAAAAATGCAGTAGCCGGGGATTTGACTATTTCGGTTACGGTGAAAAATTCCAGCAATGAGTTGAGTACGGAAGAAGTTGGCATTAAAGGTGTAACGCTTCCGACATTCGATGCTCTTTATCTGGCCTTAGATAACAATTTGGTCTATACGATGGAAAAGGACGGAAATGTATTTTCCGTGGAAGATTTTATTCCGGCCGGTGCTACGGGTAAGATTTATGCCAATAGCGACAAAACCGGTATGTCGTGGGGTATGGAAGGAGACGAGATTATAGCTCTTGGAAAAGACAATATCGTATTCGGTGGCGAGGAAGAAGCCTATTTCAAAATTTCGTTTAATGCAGTTAGTTTCGAATTGACTTTGGGTAATGCTCAAAATTGGTCGCCGATTAGCGAATCGCTTTATATCTTCGGTACGATTTCAGGTCACTGGGACGATAACGATGCTCCCGACAATGGTATTTGGATAGAACGTTCGAAAACGAAGATGCAGGGATATCAAAATGGTAATCGCAAATATTGGGCATGGACTCCGCCGTCGGACGGTACGGGTAGCGTAGAAACCGATATGTGGGGCGCTATCGTTGCCGGACAATTTTATTTCAAAGAGGGAGGAAAAGACAATTTCTTGACATTCGCCAATCGTCAATTGACTTTGGGAGCAGAGGACAAGGCTGCCAGCTTCTCGATTACTTTGGGCGGAGCTTTCTCGATGAAAGTATTTAAAGAAGGTGAAGAATATACCAAAGTAGAGTTGAGCGACGGTACTCGCACATTGGCTTATACCAACGAAGGTATTTATATTAACGGAGCATTGGCTCCTTCTGCCATATCTTTCTGTGGTTCTTCGTTGGCGTTGATCGATGGAGAGTACTTCTCGTACGAGGGATTGGCTCAGTTGACGAAAGACCAAACCGTAACGGCCGAGGGAGTCGATTTGTCTATGGCTTATTGTGATCACGACGTGTTTACCGGGGCCGGTAACCCCACTTGGAAGATGATTGCCCCGACAGGCGAATACTTGATACGTCTTGATGCTTTCTCGGGAACGGTTTACGTCATGAATAACGTGGGTTATCCCGATGTAATTTATATGGACGGTTGGTGTTGGAATAGATTTATGGGTATTGAACGTGGCTCTTGGAATGAAAAGACTCGTTTAACGTTGTATCGCACTTCGCCGACGGCGAATACCTATCAGGCGATAGCTACCGTTTTGCCGTGGGGTGGTGACGTTTCGTTCTGGGCAGTTCCTTATACGGCAGAGGAATATGGTAAATATTGTATTTCTGTGAAATATTTTGACGGGGTGACTCCTGCTGGCGATAGCGGTTTGCTTTTGCCTGTTCCGACAGAAGAAACTTACTATAAAATAGTTGTCGATTTGAAAGACGGATTTACTATCGACAAAGAAAATCTGGACGGTAATTATTACACGATTGTTCCGGCAAACGGTAAGAAATTTACGGTCACATTTACTCCTACAACATTATAATTACATAGCTTTTTCATTCCTTTATTGCGGAGCGGCAATCCCGCCGCTCCGCTTTTATTTTCTTAAATTCGATATATCATGATGAAAAAAATTATACATCTCTTTTTCCCGGTTATTATACTTTCTCTTTTTTCTTGTCACGATACAGAAGCGAAACATGAAATGGAAGAACCGGATTTCGACGGCTTCGTAAAGATATCGTTGCAGTCGCAAATTACAGGAGTACAACCGATGACGGGTATCGTTTTGTGGGCAGATAACGCCAAGCGGAATACCGATGCCATCAGCCTTGAATATTCGTATATGCAATATAAGGATATAGTGAAAGAAAAAGGCGTATATGACTGGACTCCTCTCGAACAAATTCTCGATGCTGTCGCATCTCGAAAACATCAAGCCATTATCCGATTTTGGTATACCTATCCGGGATATGAAAGCGCTGTGCCTCAATATATCCGCGAGTTGCCCGATTATGAAGAAACCGTGGCGTTGAGTGAGGGAAAACGGACCGGATTTCCCGACTGGCGGCATCCCGAGTTACAACGGTTCCACAAAGAGTTTTATCAGAAATTTGCAGAACGGTATGACAATGATCCGCGTTTGGCATTCCTTCAAACCGGTTTCGGCTTATGGGCTGAGTACCATATATACGATGGGCCGAGAATTATGGGACAGACATTTCCCTCCAAAGAATTTCAAGCCGAGTTTTTCAGGTTTATGAGCGAAACATTCAAGAGTACGCCGTGGAGCGTTTCTATCGATGCCGCAAGTTCGGAATATACTCCTTTGGAAGCCGATGCTTCATTGAGAAATCTAAAATTCGGTGTGTTCGACGACTCGTTTATGCACGAGACGCACGACGAGTATAACGGCAAAAATTGGAAGATTTTGGGAGAAAAACGATATCAGACTTCGCCCGCAGGAGGTGAGTTCGGCTATTATACGAAATATGATCAGGAACATGTATTGGATTATCCCGACGGTATACATGGCCGGAATTTCGAAGGTGAGTCCAAACGGTTTCACATAACTTATATGATCGGGAATAACCAGCCTTCGTACCAGACAATGAATAGAATCAAACAAGCGAGTATGCTGTGCGGCTATCGTTATGAAATAACAGATGTGAGAGTGAAAGAGGACTCTACTTGTGTACAGATAAAGAATGCGGGAGTGGCTCCCATTTATTACGATGCCTACGTCGCAGTCAATGGAGTTCGTTCCGAGTCCAGCTTGAAAGACTTACAGCCGGGTCAGAGCCGTTGGGTAGGAATACCGGCCGGTAGTACCGATATGGAGATAACCATAGAATGCGACCGTTTGGTAAGCGGCCAAAAAATCGAATTTGACGCCGATGTAAAAGGCGAATAATGAGGGTGAATGCCGGATAATGGCAATAACCGTTTATGCTTGCCGAGAGTTATACTTACTATTAATCCTTAATTTAATCCAAATGAAAAAGTTTTTATTGTTATCATTATTTTTGTCAGCTCTGTATGTGAGGGCGGCGGTTGTTCCGGTTTCGGGAACGGAAACTATTGCCGACGCTGTCTCTTCGGCAGTGGCAGGCGATATCATCGAGTTGTCCGAAGCTGTTACCTATGTAGGAAATGTCACGATAGATAAGTCCCTTACTCTACGTGCTGCCGAGGGGTTGGAGTCGGCTCCGATCATTCAAGGAAAGCTTTCGATAAAAGACGGGGCTACCATTCGGGGAATCGTTTTTGATGGAGCCTCCGAAGTTGCTGATGCAATTCGAATCGATGATACGGTCACCGGAGCTCCGGTGGTTATATCCGGTTGTACGGTACGTAATTATACCAATCGTTTTGTCTATGTTTCGTTGTCCGGTAAAATAGAATCGTTGACGATCGACGATTGTATGTTTATAGGGGCGGACAACAGTACGACAAACAAAGCGATTTATGCTTCTAGCGCTCATACGCAGGTCGAAACTCTTTCCGTCACTAATTCTACATTCCTTAATTTTAATACAGGAAGCAATTATTTCTTCCGTATAAATTGTGGCGAAGAACTAGTCTTGATGCCGGTTGTATTGATCGACCATTGTACTTTCTATAACTGCTATGACCGTCGTGGCGTATATCTGTATAATGCAGGCCGTTCGACGATAAAAAATTGTATTTCGGCATTTTCGGAAAGAAGAGACGATACCAAGAGCTTTACGGCCTACGGAGATGAAAGCATTGTAAAGAACGTTATCTCCTATAACGTGGATTTGTATGGAAGTGCACCGAAAGAGAATATTATATCCAAGAATCCTCTGTTTGTAGATGCAGAGAATGGAAACTTCCAACTGTACAAAGATTCTCCGGCTGTGGGAGCCGGTGATGACGGTAGCGATTTGGGCGACCCGCGCTGGGGCGTTTCTACTGAAAACGCACCGGTAAGCGAGTTGCCTTATGAGTGTTTCAAAAAACCATACAGTATGTCCCCGACAACCCATTCGGTGCGTATTCTTTGGCAGACGTTGGATTCTAATCCGTCTGGTACGGTTTATTATGGGAAAACACCCGATTTAGGACAAAAGGTCACAGCCGAGACTGGTTGGAATGTGGACGGCGAGGGATTTGTGCACGTCATCGAATTGACGGGACTCGAACCTTTTACAGAATATTATTATCAGGTGGGGGACGAAAGTCGTCGTTATGAAACGATTTGTACGGCGAAAACAGCCCCAGAGAAAGGAACCGATTTCCGTTTGATTGCGTTCAGCGACGTACATGATAACGATGAAAAGATTTGGCAGAACTCGGCTCCGATTATGTTGGGTGTCGATCCCGATATGTGGATTACTATCGGCGATTTGGTAAATAAAGGCGATATGCGCACTTGGAACTCGGCATTTTTTATTCCCGGAGAATCCATGCTTACAGCGAAGACTCTTACTTCCGTTATCGGTAATCATGAAACGATGGATAAATCCGATGAAAACGGCCCTACTACTTATTACGATTATTTTTCTGTCCCATCTCATGGATATATCGATACCGATGAACGGATAGACCCGAGAGGAGAGTCCTATTTCGCTATGGACTACGGCGATGTGAAAATTATCGGTTGTAACTGGAATGAAGGTAAAGACGATCCTTCGTTTGCCACTGGTTCGAAACAGTTGACTTGGTTGGACGAGCAATTAACGAATGCCGATTCGAAATGGATATTTATTTTTGCGCATGTCAATGTCTATTCAACCAGTTATCATGGGCAGTGGTCGGCCAGCCAAAAGGAATATATAGCGCCGTTGTTGGAGAAACACGCATTGGCGGGTAAGCATATTCTTGTCTTTGGTGGTGACGAACATAATTTCGAGCATCTGTATAAAGCAGGTGTACACTATCTTCGTCCAGGTGCGATGAACGGGAGCAACCGGGATCAATATAACATGGTGGATAAACCGTATAGTTTGATGTTTAATAAGATTGCCGGATTCTCTACAATCGATGTGTCGGAGAATGGCGAAAAGGTCAAATTGATTGCTCGCGACAGAGACGGGAATGAATTTTATTCGTATGAATTTACTCGTTCGGGAGGTTTAAAGCCGAGTTTATATATTACGGAACCGAACGGAAATAACGGCCCGGTGACCGATAGTTTTAAAATCAAATGGACCTGTTTCGATCCTCAGGGTACGGCAAAAATCAATTTGTATTATTCTTTGGACAGTATTAACGGAACTTCTATTGTAACAGGGTTATCCAGCGATATACAGGCAATAGACTCGTACGATTGGAATGTACGCAATTTACAACCGAAAGGAGATTATTGGATTTATGGAACTATCGACGATGGAGTAAATGCTCCCGTAAGGGCTTATGCCAAAGGTAAAGTGTCGGTTGTATGGGATACTACGCCTCCTCCTGCACCAAGTGAATTTTCAGGAAATTTTGTCGATGGAAGAATTACGCTTTCTTGGAAAAATCCGGTTTATGAGATACCGGTGAACATCACGGTGGACGATTTCGAGAATGGAATAACTTCGGTCGAAGGTGTAGGCGATAGCGGTGGTAGAGGGTCTCTTGAAGAGGTAGACGGTTATGAGGGAAAGGCTCTTCAAATGACTTATGATATCGACAAGGCATGGGGTGAATATGCGGCGGTTCTCGCTTTTGAAAAGGCACGAGATTTTTCCGGTTCTCCTTATTTGGAGTTTTGGTATAAGGGAGATGGGTCGAGCCGGACATTGCGCCTTATTGTAAAAGAAGATAACGACTTGGACGGTAATGCCGATGACTGGTGGTATAACGAAACATTGCCGTTGAATTCGACCGAATGGAAAAAAGCGAAAATAGATATTCGCACTTTCCAAGCGTTCGATTGGCATCCGAATACGAGTAAGAAATGTGATGCTTTGCGAGTGATCTCGTTGGATTTCGTCGTTCCCAGTAGTACACCGTGCAGCGGTGGAGTGTTGGCTCTCGACGATATTGCTATGACAGGACTTATTAACCCGGCTCCCGATTTTGAGGCGACGACTATTGTCCGCCGTAATGACCGGTTCGCTGCTGATGAAACGGACGGCGAGATCGTTTATGATGGAGAGGGCGAGTGCTATACGGATTCCGAGTTAGAAAAAGCGACTTACTATTATGCTGCTTTTTCGCACGATGATTTGAAAAACTATTCGGCATTTACCGAGGCGGCTACTTGGAAATATACGGTGACGACGGGTGTTGACAGTAATAAGAGAGTAGATTTTACGGTTGCTCCCAATCCAGTTCGCGAATATGTAACCGTAACTTTTCCCGGAGATAGCGTATCGGAACTCTCGGTCATAAATTCACAAGGGGAAATTGTTATGAGAGAAAAACTTAAAGAATCGGTTACATCTTTGCCTGTTGAGGGGTTGTCCCCCGGAATTTATTTGGTTTCCGTGAAATCGTCGGGGCAGATATATAATCGGAAAATTGTCGTGGAGTAGTGTTAATAAAAAATGAAGTCCGGCAGAAAAATCGAGAATCGGTTTCTGCCGGACTTTTTTATTTTGAATGACGTAATGAAGTTTTTTCCAACTTTTAAATCGTTATAATGATAGTCTGGTTAGAGATGTAATTACGAAAATCAACGGTATAGACCGAAGTTGGGGTCTTCATTACAATAGTTTATACGCTGTTGAATCCACGCTTTGAGCTTATCGAAGTTTTCTCGGAAGTCGAAAGAGCTTTCGCTTAATCTCCAATCCACGCTGTAATCGGCAGGCCAAAGCACTCCGTTCTCTTTGGCCGAAGGTTCTATGAGGGTAGCGTATTCTTCCATATAGGCTTTCAATTCGGGATAACCATCTTTGACAAAAGCATTCCACTTTTGTTGATATAGCGTGCGTATCTCTTCATTGCTCAGCAAGGCTTTGATGAAAGTGTAGCCGCCACAGTCTCCGTTGTTGTCGACCATAGGAGTATTGGCAGGAGCACCTTCTCTTCCGTCGAATGTAAATGCCCAGTCGAAGTCCCATACCGGGCCGAATTTGTAGACTCCATCGAGTGAATCTTTATAAAGTTTGAAACTCTTGGGATGCCTCATTTCATGATTGGAAGATAGTGAATTGACCATGAAGAAATTAACGACCGATTCAATGTCGATATATTCTTTTAAACTACCTGTCGAGGGAGTTGTCATCACGGCGGTGAGCATGGCTGAGAAATCGTTCTTCCATGTATCGAAATATTCATCGGCCGTGAGTCCGAGGGCAGGAGCTATTTCGGTCAGATCCGGGTCGGAAACCATTACGGGTAGGGTTCGGGTGTTGTTATGCCCGTTTTGAACTGCGGTATGAGAATAGAGATCGTAAGCGAATTTGTAATCTTCGTCGTAGTTAGAGTCTATTTCGAATAACATTCCTTTTTCTTCATCGATATCGACGCTGCCACTGCCGATTCCTGTTTTTTCGGTGAGCATATACTGGCCTTTGCATATGCCGTTGAAATAAACTTTTACCGGTACACAATGGTTCGCAAAAGGCATTTCTAGGTAATTGGCAAGCCAAAGAGCTACGGTATTGCGCATAAGAGAGCAGTCGATGTAGTTGGCTATCAACGCGAATGATTTTGCTTTCTTCATGCCGCAGACCGCTGTTTTCTTATCCATTTTGAAACGATAGGGTTTCTTTTTCATATTCCACGTGGAGTTACCTCGACCGCGAAATATAACTTCTTGTTCGGGCAGGTCGTCGTACATTCCGTTCCCGTCCATGCGCAGTATGGCCGGATGTTCGTCGCTCTTGCTGCCGGTAAGTTCCGTCCAATCGGGGTGATCGGTTAGATTCACGTGAAATTCGGGAATCCCTATGGGGCGGACTACAACGCTGTCGATAGCCTCTATATCGATAGTGGTCGTATTACCTTTGGCATCGGTTACTTGCATTTTGTCGTAACCCGAGGAGGGTGATCCCTGATAGGTTATTTCTTGTACGTTGTTGAACGTATTGAATTGCTTGTCGTTGCGGAACACGTGGAAATGTTCGTGTTGAGCCATTGCAGAACCGCTTATGAGAACGGCTGCGGTGAGAAGTAGAATTTTTTTCATTTTGCAACCGCTATTTTAAGTGTGTTTTTATTATAAGTCAATACATATATGCCTTTGGGCAGTTCGGAGATAGAGAGCTCGTAATCGCCCTCGGCATGGCTCCTTTTAACTATTCGCCCGTCGATGGAACAAAGAGAGACCGTGGAGTCCTCGGGTAAGTTACTGAGAATGATTCTGTCGGAGTTGAGTATGCAATTTGTTCCGCTTGCGGTCGGCGATTCTATTCCGGTCCACACGTCGTCGCTGCCTGCACTTGTAGAGAATGTCCAGTTTTTTATGTCGCTGACAGGCAGGACTATGTCGCCTTTGGTGCAAGTGATTACTAGATTCCCTTCGGCAACCGCTGTTTTCATATCGTCTTCGATGGTTACTTTCATTTCGGAGCCATCTGATTGGTTGACGATAATGCTCTTGTAAGAGGCTGCCGGAAGATGATGTGGTATTGTGGCAAAGAGACCCAAAAGAAGAGGTATTACAATCTTTTTCATGGTAAATTAAATTTGTTTAATAAATTTATGGTTACAAAGCTACATGTTTTAATTATGTTAATCAAGAGATTTTTTTGAATTTATATTCAAAAAAACAATATATTATATCTTGGTTTATCGAATAGCTCTGTAAATTTTTTATTGAATGCAGAGTTATCCCGTAGCCGATGTTGAAACTGACTTTGTCCCGATATTACTATCGGTTAGTATATTCAAAAGAGCCTCTGTGTTTCTCCATTTGAGGGAATGGAAGTGTTGACGATTATGGTCGAAGGATAGAGATTAAGGTAGTTGGAAAAAATAAAAAATGAAATCCGGCAGAAAAATCAAGAAAAGACCTCTGCCGGATTTTTGTTATTGCAAATAAGGTAATAAAACGTCTTTCCAGACTAGATAACCATCTCCGAGCAGATGCAGTCCGTCATTCGTATATTGAGGATCGAGTACGGTCGTTCCCGGAGCCGTCAGATGTGGAAACAGATCGATGTATGTATATTTCTCTATCGGGGCAAGCTCTTCTAATTGCTGGTTTATTTCAATAATTTGGGGCGTTTTTCCCATAATCGTTTTGAATCGTTCGAAAGAGTCGTTCGTGGGTAACAAACTTTGTATGTAAAGTTGTGTGGAAGGGATCTCTTTCTTAATCTTTCGAATGATTTTGGTTATGTTCTTAACGATGCTGTCGGTTGATAAGTGATGCGCGATGTCGTTGATACCGATCATCAGGAATATTTTTGCCGGTTTCCCTTTGATAATCGGGTCGAGACGATCGTAAACCCCCATCGAAACGTCCGAACTTATTCCTCTGTTTTTGATATTGGGGTTATTGAATAACTCGTGCCATTCGCAACCGTTCGTGATACTGTTTCCTAAGAATACGATATCGTCGCTGTCGATAGGTAACTTCTCGAATAATGTGGCGCGTTGGTAATAAAACTGATTATATTGGTATGCTTCTTGTGCCGACAGGCTCATTACGCATATCGATAGCCCTAAAAGGATAAAAAACGGTTTCATAAATTCGATGTGTTTATGAGTTTGGATTTTCTGCGTGGTAGGCATCGACTGCTTTTTTCACAGAGCCGTGCAGAAGCAATAATCGTTTGGCTTGGTCATAGTCCATGCCCAGTTCTTCCGACACCATACGAGTGCCCCTGTCTACTAGTTTTTGGTTGGAGAGCTGCATATTTACCATACGGTTACCTTTGACCCGTCCCAATTGTATCATGACAGATGTTGTTATCATGTTGAGAATCATTTTTTGCCCGGTTCCCGATTTCATGCGGGAACTCCCCGTAACGTATTCAGGTCCGACAATCATTTCGATCGCCACGTCGGCCTCTTTCGATATGGGGGAATCGGGATTACTCGATATGGACCCGGTGAGAATACCGTGCTCTCTTGCCGCATGTAGAGCTCCGATAACATAAGGGGTTGTACCCGATGCCGCGATTCCTATTACCGTGTCTTTTTCGTTGATGTTATGCTCTTTCAGTTCTTCCCAGCCGCGGTTCATGTCGTCTTCGGCGTTTTCGACCGGATTACGTAAAGCTGTATCGCCGCCGGCGATTAGTCCGATGACCAATGTCGGGGGCATACCGAATGTCGGGGGAATTTCCGAAGCGTCGAGTACTCCGAGACGTCCGCTGGTTCCGGCTCCCATATAGAAAATGCGTCCGCCTTGTTTCATGCGGGGAACGATTTGAGATACCAATTTTTCTATTTGGGGAATCGCTTTTTTCACGGCCAAAGCGACTTTCTGGTCTTCGGTATTGATATCTTGCAATATTTCCAATACCGATTTTTTTTCGAGGTTGTCGTATAGAGACGGTTGTTCGGTTATTTTTACGAATGCCATAATATGCGTTTTTATAAAGTTGAATGAAATTCGACGAGTCCTTCCATAGGACTTTTTATGATTGTTCCCAATTCTATTTGCAGGGCAAGGGCGGCTTCTTCCAAAACTTCTTTGTAATAGTATGCGATAGACCCGATGAAATGTACTTTTACATTTTTGTAGTCATATTGCATGACATTACGGGTGAAGAAGTTTTTGAATCCGTTCAGAACGATTCTGTGGATACAAGGCTCTTCGATATTTTCGATGAGGAACGGTGATACCGATGCCAAAAAACGATTGGGGAAAGGCTTCTTATATACGTTATCCAAAATTTCTTTTGGCGTGAGATTGAAGCGGTTGAAAAATTTTTCTTTTAGTTCGGGAGTCAGTTGGTTTTTCAAACAATCGCCGACCAATAATTTTCCCAAAACCGCGCCGCTGCCTTCGTCGCCCAAGATATATCCCAATGGGGATATGTTGTTTACGATCTCTTTGCCATCGTAATAACAAGAGTTCGATCCGGTCCCCATGATACAGGCGATACCCGCTTTATGTCCGCAAAGGCTGCGAGCAGCTGCTAACAAGTCGCTCCCGACTTCGATAGTTACCGGTATGTGCCTATAAATGGCATTGTGGACAATCTCATTCTTTTCTGGAAAGGCACAACCTGCCCCATAGAAATAAACGGCATCTATTTTCACTCCGTCCAAATGGGGCATGAGTTTATCTTTTACCACTTGGCTTATTTCCTCTTCTGTCTGAAAAAACGGATTGGTTCCCTCCGTTGTGATTCTTTTAATCTGTTTTCCGTGGTTTACTACGCACCAATCGGTTTTGGTAGAACCACTGTCTGCAATAATAATCATATCTTTATATATATTTTCTTTTTATACAAAACATACCCTATAATCCAGTTTACACCGATAAATAAAAGGGCGAATATAAGCGATGCAAAAGTTTCGTCTTTGAATAGAGGAACGAGCCATTCATTGTAAATCATTCCTTTCAAAGTCATACTCGCTCCTCCGTAAGTAACGTAAATACTACCGATGAGGATGCTTAACACAGCTCCCAATACGTACATGAATAAGGGATTGATACCGAATGCTTCGAAAAATCGGCTCCATTTTTTGTATCCTTTGATGTCTATGATCCAGATGAGCAAAGCCAATGAGCTGGCTGCTAATCCGCATGTGGTGAGAACAAATGTAGGAGACCATATTTTTTTGCTGATGGGACAACCGTATTCGAGGAGTAATCCGGCAAAAGTGAGTATCGTTCCTGCAATGAAAAGATTCTGCATGCGTACGGCGTTATCTTTTGTGCGCATGATGAGTCCCCCGCAAAATATGCCGACAAGTACGTGACATATCGACGGTATCGTGCTGAGCAACCCCTCGGGGTCGAGAGCCAGCCCGTTATCGTGATACATGTGGTTGCTTCCTAAAATAGCTCTGTCGACTACCGAGATGATGTTATCTTCGGAAAATTCGAACCCTTTTCCTGTTATCAGTATGACGAAGTAGGCAATCAACGTGACCGATACGATGTGGGGTATATATTTATGTTTGACAATCAAGGCGATAAATGCGGCTACTCCGTAGCAAATCGCTAAACGGGGCATAACTCCCAATATACGGATATGGTCGAAATTCCACATAGAGCGGCCCAATCGTTCGAAAAAGGATAGAGACTCTCCCCCCAGTTGATGATAGGTACGCATGGTTAATCCGAACCAAGCGATAGCCAATCCGATAGCGAAGATAACAATCGTGCGGCGTATGATTTTCCACGCTACCGCTCCCGATAGCCGGAAGTCGAATTTTCTCAACGACATATAAGTCGATATTCCCATGATGAACATGAAGAACGGAAAAACGAGGTCGGTGGGAGTCAGACCTATCCATTCGGCATGGCCGAGCGGTGCATAGATATATCCCCACGAACCGGGATTATTTACCATAATCATTCCGGCGATGGTGATACCTCTCAGTATATCGAGAGAAAGAAGCCTTTTATTAGGCGGGTTGTTCATGGCATTTATTTTTTGAAGTTGTACATTTATCCACTAAATAGACGATAGAAATATAAGGTATTCCTGCATTGGTCGTCAGTCCTATTTCGCAAGTGCGGCTATTGGAATAACCGGTTTTTACTCCTGCTTTTTCTATTTGGGGTTTGAGCTTTCTGAGAGCATAGGCGTTGACCTCGGGATAAGTGAATCCCCTGTCACCGGCGAACCCGCAGCAACCTACTTCCTCGGGAACAATTACTTTTGTAGAGCATAAACGAGCCAAATCGACGAGCATGTTTCCCAAATTCATTTTTCTCATCGAGCAAGTGATATGAACGGCGATTGGTTCGTCGATAGGAGAAAAAACGAGTTTGTCTTTCAGGAAAGTATATATGAACTCTACCGGTTCATATAGTTTTACTTGGGTCATGACCTCGCGCATACGGTGCAGACAGGGACTTTGGTCGCAGAGTACAGGATATTTTCCTCCGTTGCTGGCTTTGTATAGCGCAGCTTCCAATTCGGCCGATTTTCGGTCGGCGATGTCCATCATACCTTTGCTTTCCCAGATTGTTCCGCAACAGAGATTCTTCATGTTTTCGGGAAAGATGACTTCATATCCGGCTTTTTGCAGCAAGGCGACAGTCTTGTCGATCAGAGGCGTTTGGTCGGGTGAATCTTTCGCCGTACCCATAGTTTGATTGATACAGCTTGGGAAATAGACCACTTTCAGAGATTCTTCGTGCGGTTGTATTCGATGAGGATAATAGGGTTTGGGCATAGATGGTGTCCACAATGGAACACCTATTTGGTGAAGACCTTGTCCAATAGAGCTCATGACTTTATCGCCCAACATATTGTGGGCCATGTTCGCCAAGTAAAGAACAGGTCTGAGAGCCGATTTCGTTTCGGCAAAATGATTGGCGACGAAATCGCCGGTTTTGTATCCAATGCTTTTTTCGGGTAAATTCTCTTGTCTGATATCGTGCGTTAAATCGCCTACATTGATTCCCATCGGGCAAGACATGGAACAAAGTCCGTCTCCCGCACAGGTTGCGTTTCCTAAGTATTTGTATTGTTTCTGCAATGTTTTCAGACGTTCCGAACTTTCCGTATCGGATAGTTTTTTGAGCCGGGAAATTTCCCGTTGAATGACGATACGTTGACGGGAAGAAAGAGAGAATCCACAAGTCAGGCAATTCACTTCACAGAATCCGCACTCTATGCACTTGTCTACGTGAGCGTTTGTCAGAGGCATAGGTTTGAAGTGTTTTAAATGACAATGTGGGTCTTCGTTGAAAATGACACCGGGATTGAGTAATCCTTTCGGGTCGAACAACTCTTTGACGGCTGTCATGAATCCATAGGCCTTTTCTCCCCATTCGTATTTGACGAATGGAGCCATGTTCCGTCCGGTTCCGTGTTCTGCTTTCAGCGAACCGTCGTACTTGTCCACCACCAATGTTTTCACTTCGTCCATCAGTTTTTCATATCGGGCGACTTGTTCGGGAGAGTCGAACGACTGGCTGATGATAAAGTGGAAGTTTCCCTCTAACGCATGTCCGTAAATACAAGCGTCGTGATATTCATTTGTTACCAATAACTCTTGTAAATCGGCGGTCGCTTCGGGCAGCTCTTTCAATGGAAATGCAACGTCTTCGATCAAAACGGTCGTACCCGGCCGGCGAGTTCCTCCCACCGATGGGAAGATCCCCGAACGGATAGCCCAGTATTTCGAATATTCTTCGGGCTTGTCCGTAAAGTGAATAGGAGTAACGGTTTCGAATGGAGAAAGTATCTTTTTTATTTCTTCGATATTGGCTTGTAGCTCTTCGGGAGTATCGGCCTTCGTTTCGGTCAAAACTGCTGTAAGACCCGTTCCGGTCGTGTCATTGACCGAAGCCAGGGACTTTTTGTCGAGCAGCTCTGCACTGAATACGGGACCGGGTTTCATGGTAACGACCGCTCGACAGGCATCCTTTATGTCCGAGAAGTAAAGCATGGCACTCGCCGAATAGGGATAGTCATGCTCGGTTTTCATCGTAACTTCCGATAAGAAAGCGAGCGTACCCTCTGACCCCACCATGAGGTGGGCGATAATATCGAATGGGTCGTCATATATCACAAAAGGTAATAAATTCAACCCGGTGACATTTTTGATGGAATATTTTTTGCAGATACGGTCACTCAGTTCGTTGTCGTTTCGTATTTCGTCTCTTATCTCGATGATTTTGTTCAGGAACGGGGTGTGGTTTCTTTCGAATGTCATTCGACTTTCCGGGTCGCCGGTGTTCAACCGAGTACCGTCGGCAAGCACGATTTTCGCCGAAAGCAATTCTTTGTCGCTGTTGGCGTGTGTACCGCAATTCATGCCGGATGCATTGTTCATGACGATTCCGCCTACCATAGCCGATTTTACCGATGCAGGATCGGGCGCGAATTTACGACCGTGGGGTTTTAATATTTCATTGACACGTGCCCCGATAATACCGGGTTGGAGTGTAATGCGTTCGAAATCTTCCGAGATGGAATATTTTTCCCAATTTTTCCCAGCTACGATAAGTATAGAATCGCTTATGCTTTGACCTGAGAGTGAAGTTCCTGCCGCTCGAAATGTGACAGGCAGTGTATATTTGTCGGCCAAAACGAGGAGTCGGGAAACTTCATTTTCGTCTTTTGCCCGAATGACTATTTTCGGGATTAGTTGATAGAATCCGGCATCGGTTCCCCAAGCCAACAAACGAAGCTCGTCGGTATATATCCGGTCTTTCGGGATAAATTTCCCGATTTCTTTCAGATAAGCGTTATACTTTTGTTCTTTCATCTCGGTACGTTAAACAATCTGTTTTTTTATTTATAGAGATAATATTTTCGAGATAGTTTTTTGAAATCTTCGACGTCTTTATACCAATAGTCCTTGATGTCGTCGAAATGGTAATTTTTTGAAAATCTTTCTCTTATTTGGTTACTTCCGCATACCTTGTCGAACATGTCGAATCGGCTTTCATTTTCTTTGCAAAATGCGGGTTTATCGGGATACAAGGCGGCCAATTCTTGCATGATGTAGAATTGGACTTCGGAAAGTCGAGCTTTTTTATAATCCAAAATATGTACTTGTACTCCTTGTAAATGTTCTCCTTTTCCGAAAGCGTAGAAAGGCTTCAAATGCATGGGGCGGAATTTAATACCCGGCAGGTTCAAATTATTCATGCGGTCGGCGAGCTTATCGGCATCTATCCATTCTGCTGCGAACATTTGGAACGGTATGGTATATCCCACTCCGATGGAGAGGTAGGGCAGCTCTCCCACGATTCCCGACAGGGGGTAGAAGTATGCCGAATGGGGATGCGGAATATGTGGAGAGGAAGGTATCCATTGCAAACCTGTTTTAGTATAGTCCATGCTTCGTTTCCAATGTTTCATGGGGACGACTGTAAGTTTGCAGTCTTTGGCAAGCATGTGTTCTCCCACCAACATTCGGGCAAGCTCTCCGCAAGTAAGTCCGTAAATGTATGGTATTTTGAATTGGCTTACGAAAGAGATGTAACCGTCTTCCACGAGATTCCCTTCCACTTTCTCTCCTCCGATGGGGTTGGGCCGGTCGAGTACGATAAATTCGATTCCGTTTTCAGCGGCCGCTTCCATAGCCACGCCCATAGTACTGATGTAAGTAAAGGAGCGACAACCTATATCTTGTATGTCGTAGACAAGCACATCGATACCTTGTAACATTTCGGGTGTCGGTTTTCTGGTTTTCCCATATAGCGAATATACCGGTAATCCGGTCGATGGGTCTGTGGAATTTTCTACCTTATCGCCGGCATGCACGTCGCCGCGCACGCCGTGTTCGGGCCCGTACAGGGCCACCAAATTGACGTTAGGAGCTTCGAACAGAATATCGATAGTAGATTTCAACGAATTATCAACCCCTGTCGGGTTGGTAATCAAACCTACTCTTTTCCCTTCCAATATTTTGAAATTATCTTTTTTCAGAACTTCGATACCCGTCATTGTTTTTTGTGCGCTCAGTCCTCCTGTAAGACTTGTAATCAAACACAAAATTATATACTTTTTTAATTTCATAGACTTTATTTTTTATATTATTTTGTTTCTATCTCTTTTTCTTCTGTCTCTTTTTTTCCGTAATTGGGATCTATTTTTATGAATGCACATACTGCAATAGTCGCTGCACAACAGATCATTACCCAATAGAAGAAGTGTTTATATCCTATGAGTTCTTGCAGCCAGCCGGCAGCCATGCCGGGTAACATCATACCTAAGGCCATGAATGCCGTGCAAATGGCATAGTGGGCCGTTTTATGTTCCCCGTCGGAGAAGTAAATCAAATACAGCATATAAGCTGTGAATCCAAATCCATAACCGAATTGTTCGATAAAAACGCAGAGGTTGATGACGAACAGGCTATCGGGTTGGTAATAGCTGAGGTAAACGAATGTAGCGCAGGTGAGGGAAATACTCCAAGCCATAGGCCAAAGCCATTTTTTGAGCCCTCCTTTTGCCGCTACGATTCCACCGATGATTCCACCGATCGTCAAACCTAAAATCCCGATAGTACCATATACTAAACCGACTTGTCCCGTTGTAAGTCCCAATCCTCCTAATTCTTTGGGGTCGAGCAAGAAGGGGTTGATAAGTTTTACTAACTGGGCTTCGGGCAATCGGTATAGTAGCATGAACAAGACAGCCACCCATACTTGTTTTTTCTGGAAGAATGTGACAAACGTGGCAAAGAACTCTTTGAAAATGTTTGAGGCGGTTGCTTCACATACAGCTTTGTCTGATTTCGGTTTAGGTAAAATGTACTTGTGATACAAGCATATAGCGATAAAGAATCCGGCGAGGACAAAGAATGTGATTGACCATGCCAGAGAGATATTTCCCGATGTGGATTCGAACGAAGCATTCGATGCTTCTTTTAATTTCGGGTCTATTTGTACCGCGATATAAGCCGGCTTATCCCAATTCTCTTCGGTGAATTCCAAACGGTCGCCTTGCGTGAGATAGATACTTTGGTCTCCGCTTTTGTGCACTGTATTTAAAACGACCTTTTCTCCTTTTCCGGGCTTTTGGGAGAGGCAAACTTTTATAACGCCTATATTCCCGGTGAGCTTGTGTTCGGTTCTTTCTCTTTTTTCACCGAATGTCTCTTTGATAAAGGTGTTTATTTTTTCGCCTATTCCGCTATTGTTTTCATCTTTTGTTTGCGATGGGTTTTTCGCCTCTGCGAGTACAAATCCGTTCGCAATGTTTTGGCATTTTACCCATGCGTTGATAGAGTCTACTGCATGGGGATCGGCCGTTGTTCCTATTTCGAGGGTGGAAGGCGATGCGACGAAGTGCATTTCTTCGTTGTTTGCGTCGATGATGTAGTCGGTAGAGGGAAGAACTATTTCGTTGGCATATTCCGGACCGGCCTTTATTTCGAGGTTCAACGGAGTGAGGCCTGTATTCGATTCGAGCAATCCGGCGAGAATCACCAGCAGACCTTGTCCGGCTATGGTCGCGACTCTGTAAAAGGTGCTGCGGATACCCACGTACATCGCTTGGTCGTGGGTATCGAGAGCCAACATATAAAATCCGTCGGCTGCTATGTCGTGGGTGGCAGAACTGAATGCGACCAACCAGAAAATGGCGAGTGTTATTTGAAAGAAATGCGGGGCAGGAATGGTGAATGCGATACCTGCCAGTCCGGCGCCTACCAACATCTGCATAGTGACTACCCACCATCGTTTGGTTTTCAGCAAATCGATGAATGGACTCCAAAACGGTTTGATTACCCACGGCAGATAAAGCCAACTGGTATATAACGCTATGTCGGTGTTCGATATGCCTAATCTTTTATACATGATGACCGATATGGTCATAACGGCTACATAGGGTAATCCCTGTGCAAAGTAAAGAGTAGGGATCCACGCCCAGGGTGATGTTTTCTTTTGAGGGTTCATGGTGTGTATTTTAATATAGTTTTTCTATGTTCGCACCTACGAAATAGTGTAGCAGTATTTCGCGATAAGGATAGCCATGTTCGCCCATGACGGCGGCTCCGATCTGGCAGAGTCCTACGCCATGTCCCCAGCCGGCTCCGTGTATGACGAACCGTTGGGGTATTCCGTTCTGTATATCTTCTCGCTCTACGACGAAAGCCGAGCTGTATAAATGGGACGGAGATAGTACACGGCGAATTTCCAGCTCTTTCCCGATAATGAGGGTTTGTTTGCTACCTTGTATCTGTAACCGTACCAATCTGCCCGACGTTCCTCGTTCTATGGGTTTTAGGTCGATGATCTCACCGAAATCGATTCCGGATTTTTTATGAATGAGATGAGCCAGCTCGCTTTGGGAGTAAACAACGGACCATCGATAGAAATCGGTCGTTTCCTGATCGTAATTGTTGAGAACCTGCGAGAGTATCTTTTTGTCGGTCGTATTACAGAAGGCTGTGGGGGAGGTGTATATCCATTGCCGGGCGGTGTCTTCGTTCTTCAAGTTGGGAAAATCTTTTTCATTTTTGTCGTCCCGTAGAGCCGTCAGGTAGGGGGGATTTATGTTTTCCCAGCAAGAGGAAAATTCTTCCACGACGCCTCCGCAGCATTTTGAAAAGCGGGCATCGCATATTTCGCCATCGTATGTGAGAACTTCTCCGTGCGTAGCTTGTATAGCTTGTGCGACAACTTCGGTACAGGCCCGAGTGATGCCTTGATAGCGTTGGCAATGGTCGTCGGCACATACGTCGAAGTTGATATGGTCTTCCCGGTCATACCAGTGAATCAGTTCTTTGTCGGTACGAATCAACAAGTCGGGTTTCTTCCCGGCTAACTCTTTGTTTTTTCGTATTTGGGCCAACAACCAGCTTCGGGAAATGACGGCGTGCGATTTCAATAGTTCGAGCGAGGCAGTCGCACTCATTTCGGAAGATATGACACTAAGTAGATAGTCTTCTACGTTCAAAGCGTTTATGGCTGTGATAAGTCCATTTTCCACTATCAGGTTCAGATTACCTTTGAAAGTTTGGTCTTCTTTCCTTTCCCAATGAAATTTTACTCCGATAGTCACCTCTTTGAGACAAAACGAATGGCTTTCTTTTTCGGGAGTGAAAACGATTCGGGTATAGCGGTTTCCGTTCCAGAAGATCTGTTTCCCGTCCGTATGAGCCTCATGCTCTCCTGAGACCGGAATACCATTTGCCAGATACGTCCCGTTGAAGACGAAACGTATTTGTCGTTCTGACATGATTCCTACGGTAACTTGTGGCTCTTTCATGAATATTTATTTAAGTTTTTCTATTATTTCGTACATCTTTTCCCGGTCGAGGCAGACTTCTGAAAGTATTTTTTCGAGATGTTCAGCATCGATTTTTCTGAAATCTTTTTCGAGTGGGGTGATGAATACACCACCCATATCGACCGAGGCAGGACTGAGCAAGATATTTTCGTCGCCTTCGGCGAAATAACACGACGGTCGATGCTGGGCTCTTGGGAAGATACAAGAGCTCCATTTACCCTCTTCATACCATGTGAGTATGTTCATCATGGGTTCCGGTTCGCCCTCTTTTAGTTCGAGTGCGTTATAGAGCTTCACAAAGAGCTTTTCGGCGGTTTCTTCCGATTCCGCTTCGATAAGGAAGAAGGGACAGATATAATCCTCGACTTGACTTAGACGAGCCGATTTTTCGGTTCGTATGGGAATGCGCCTATACTTTTTCAACTCCTTTTCGAGAGGTAGAAATCCTTTGTTACCGGCTTGGAAATGAGCATGATCTGGGGCCGATGCTCCGCATTTGGGGCCGTTATAGAACAGTACGTAATGTTCGGCGGTCTGTGCCAAACGAAGCATGTCGCCAAATCTCTTTTCGATAAGTTGCGGTAGGTGCTCGTTTACCGGAATGGTAAAGTGTTCAGGGAATATAGGGAAAGGATTAATTAACCATGTATAGCTGCCATCGGGTAATCCTTCTTGCACTTCCGGACGGTTTTCGGCACACAAAAAACATTTGCGCTCTTTCAGCGATTGAGTGTCCACTTTGGCTGCCGAAGATACGATACGGGCCGGGTTGAATTGTATCTTGACCGTACAACCTTCCACCGTTAGTTCTTTAACTTGTACCGCTTCCAATGCTTTGTAATTGTCACGCGCCGATTCCCATACGGAGAGTTGGTCGGTCAGTAATTGTTTGGCTTGTTCCGATGTAACTTTCATTTGCATTATTTTTTATTCATGGCGATGCGGGCTTGTAATTCCCATGTGCGAATACGATCTTTATATAAATTGTTGGCGTTCATCTTTTCGATACTCAGTGAAGCGTCGGAGTTGTCGTCCCAACGGCGACACAAATAAACTACTTCGTAAACGCGCCCTATTTGGTAATGGCGCGAGATGTTCAAACCGAGGGCATAGTCTTCGCCATAACTCGTATTGGGAACCTTCACTTGACGGAGCAGTGGCGTGTAGAAGGCTCTGGGTGCGCCTAATCCGTTAATGCGGAGCGCATTGTTCCGTCCGTTCTCGGGAGTCCACTCTTTGTGGTCGATGATACCCGGAGCAATCATGTTCATATTGAAATCGGTCATCATGTAAGTCCCTACGACCATACCGCAGTTTTGGGCATAGAATGCATCGATCATGGTTTGCAGGGTATTTTCGTTGTTGTATACATCGTCGCTGTCTAATTGTACGGCAAATTTCCCGCATTTGGAATGATGTACACCCATGTTCCAGCAACCGCCTATACCTAAGTCATTTCGTTCGGGAATAAGGTGGATTACTCTTTCGTCGCCGGCAAAGCGATCGATAGCCTCCGAGGTTCCGTCGGTCGAGTGGTTGTCGATAATAATCAGATTGAATTTGAAGTTCGTTTTTTGTTTCAAGACCGAGTCGATGGCATCGGCAATGGTGCGTACACGGTTCCGTACGGGAATGATTACCGAAGCCTCGTATTCGAAATTGTCGGCGTTGAATTCGATCTTTTCGAATACCGGTTCGAGATAACCGCCTATTTCTTTCAAGTGTTCGGTACATGCGGCTTCCATTTCTATTTGTACACCCCGGTTTTTGGGATTTACATAATCGAATATTTTCTCTCCGCTTTTTCGGGTATCGTTTTCTACTTCGGAATAGAGATATTCGTTAATGTGTACTAACGATGTTTTTTGAGATAATTTCAGACGGAGGTCGTATAATCCGGCAAATTGGAAATCGGTTTTCATGCGGGCAACTGCATCTTTGAGTGCTTCGGCGTTGAATAACAGCAGGGAACCGAAATTAAAATCGTCTCGCAAACTGCCGAACTGATAGTCGATGACCGGGGCTTTCTTCTGTTCTCCGTCGATTACATGGTAGGAATCGGCATATACCATACCGGCTTGGCTGTCTTCGGCGATGTGAACCATACGTTCGAGTGCGAAGTATCCTAACTCTAATGTGGTGTGTTTCGTATAAAGCAATGTGAAATCGGCATCGCTGTACGCTGCCAAAAGTTTCATAGAGGTCGAGGCATTGAGCGACGGAATGTCCAATATTTCACAACCTTCTATTTGTTCTTTGCTTTTTTCCGAAGATAGCAAATATATGTTCTTCACATATTCGCAGTTGCGTAATCCTTTGATGGTTTCGGTAACTTGAACTTTACCAGAAAAAGGTATGAAACAGTTTATTGTTTTCATAGGGAAAATTATTTGTGTTTGTTTATTTTATAATCGATTACCAACAATCCTATTTCACCGCCGGTGGCAGTAAACAGGCATTTGTTTTTAGAAAGCGGTACGAGTGTACTGATGAGCGAATTACCCACTTTGTGTTTCCAGAGTACTTTGCCTGTGTGGGCATCCAACCCGAACATCAATCCGTTTTTGGTACTGCCGAAAACAACACCCTCTTTTTCAACCGGCATGGACGGGGCGTGCTCATATCCGAATCCGACATTCGAAGCCCATATTTTTTCAGGGAAGTCGGTAGTGGTAGAGTAACATACGACACTGTCGTTCATGGTTTTACTGTAAATTCTCCGTTTGTCTTCCGACAGGCCGACGGTCTCACGTACCATCGATTCTTTGGTTCTCCATACGGTTTTTCCGGTAGAAGCATCGATAGCTGTCAATACTCTTTCGGGGTCGGCGATGAATACTTTCCCATTTGCCGCCACGGGCCAAACGGCCGCTGCCGAATAGAATCTACCCGGTTTCCCTTCGTGCCATTTCCAAACTTCTTTTCCTGTTTTCTTATCGAGGGCATAGAGGTTTTTATCCCATGCTCCGAATATCACGAGATTGTCGTAAACGAGGGGTTTGGTTTCTATGTAGCCTTCTACGCCGTCGTAACTCCAAACGACAGTTCCCGATTTAATGTCGATTGCGCGAAATTTGTGGTCGCTGCCTCCGATGTAGGCGATTCCGTTTCGTATGGTAACTGCTCCCAATACGGGTGCTTCGGTGTTTATTTTCCACAACAGTCGGCCGTCGGATGCATTCAGACCGTATATATTCATGTCGGCAGAGCCGAATACGACGACGTTTTTATCGGCGGCAGGTGTCCCTATGATACGCATATCCGATTTGAAACTCCACTGTTTTCGGCCGTCGGTGGCCGAATAACAGGAAATGGCCCCGGAGTCATCGCCTACGTAAACTTTTTTATCCCAATAGGCAGGTGAGGAGAATATTTCATATCCGCTTCTGACGAGCCATTGCTCCGAAACTTGCGGGAACTCTTTGTTAACCGAGTAATCAGGACGAGGATAACCGGCATTGCTTTTGGGATAATTCATTCCGGTCATGGAGTATGCTCCTTTACGGGTAGGAACATTACCTATTTTATGCTCGTAAATGAAAATAGAATCAGGGGTGACTTCACACAGGGAGTATCCGCCTGTTTTCTCTTTGGCTCGTAGGTTCGACCGGCACAGAATACCGGGGATACCATCGTATTCCAGTTGCATATATTTGTGGTAATGTCCGCCCATGACGAGGCGGATATTGTAGGGGCGTATGGCATCGGTAACGTCGTACCAGTTATCTACATCGCCCGGTTGTAGGGGGTAGTGAGTGATAAAGATTACGGGCTTTTCTTTACCGGCTTTGTCCAATTCCGTTTTGATCCAGTCGATGTCCTGAGGCGCCACGTGACCATCGGCCATTCGTATGATAGGGCCTGAATTTACTCCCATGAATAAGATACCGTCATGTTCGAATTTGAATCTTTCGCTTCCGAATACCCTTGCGAAATCGGTTACTCCCGATTCACTCCATTTCGTTTCATGATTACCGGGAATGATATGGTATTCGACATTCAGTCGGTCGAGTAGCGATTTGACCACTTCCATCGATTGGCGATCTCCTATATTGGTGATGTCGCCCGATACAATGGCAAATTCAATGCCCGGAGTATCGTTGATTTGGTTTACCGACCGGGCTAAATCGTTGTAAGGGATAGAATCTCCGGTGGTAATGTGTATATCGGTGAGAAATGCGAATTTGAAGTTTGCGGCTCTACTACCGATAATGACAAGCAATAAAAGCGAGAGAGAAAGATAAATTCTTTTCATAACTTATTGATGGGTTATTGTTTGGTCGAAAGATGATAGAATGGCATTCATCAGCTCATTCCTTTGTTTTTCCGTTTTGATGGTTTCGAACGGGTATCCTAAAATGCATGTGTTATAACGCTGTCCCCGATAGAAGATTCCGGCGCCGATGTTGTTTTCTCCGTATCGTTGTATGGTATAACTTCCTTTTCCGAAAGGTTCTATCCCGTCGGGCGATTCTACCGCATAACAATTTTCGTTGAGCGTATTGTGGTATTCGACATGGAGTGTGTCGAATGCAGGGAACGGTGAAGCTGCGGGTTTCACCTGTCCGCTGACCGAGGCTTGTCCTGTTCTCCAAGTATAGTGCAAAATTTCATTGGCAAATCGTTTGTCGGATTCATTCACATCTCCGTTGTCCCATAAATCGGTAGCGACGTAGGCTCCTGAGACGAAGATGTTTCCTCCGTTTTCACAATAGTCGGCAATGATAGTTTGCAGGGATTCGGGGAATGTTTTAAATGCTCTGTCGGTGACGCCTCTGCCTATTTTCACTTGTTTTTCTTTTCCGAGAATGAGGTCAACGATACGATAATCGTTCAAGGCGACGAGTTGGTCGGTCACAGCTTCGTCGCTTGCCGATAGGAAAGAATATCCGGCATTCGTTATGGCTCGGCCGTGTATATACGGATAGTCGAATGTGTTCCCGGCGATGACGCGGGTTTCATAGTCGGCACGACTGGCTCCAAATCCGGGAGCATCATCGTCTATCCACGGGATATTTCGTCGAAACTCATATTGTTCGCCGATGAAACTGATGTCGTAGAGGTAAGGCACTCCGAAGTCCTTGCGTGTGTCGAAGCCTGCCATGAGGGTGTCTATTTCGAAACTGTCGGGTGCACTTATCCGGTCGAAGCCGTTAATAACCATGACCGTGCCTTTTTCTTGCGAGCAGCGACAAAGCGACACCGTTTCGGAGGGGAAACTTTCTCCTCCCGAATTTACGGCTGTGACTTTGAAGCTATAAATCGAATCGGGTATTATACTTTTCGTGTATGAAGTGTCCGATACGAGTGTGCCACTGTCGAACGCTCCGTTTCCGATTCGGGTGTAGACGATATATTTTTCGGGAGTGGCTGTCGGTTCCAACGGATCTTCGACGGCACGCCATGTCAGTTTTATTTCGTGCGTCCCGATGAACTCCGTTCTCAGATGATTTACCGGCAAGGGTTGTACCTGATATTCATAGTCGTTTTGTTCGGCGATAAATTTTAGAATACCCTTGTATATAGCTCTGGAAACCAAAAATCTGAATCGTGGGTCGAGCCCGTAACGCATGTCGGCGAAATTTTGGTGAGACAGCAATTCGAGGAGCATGGTAGGGACTTCGGGTACACGGGCTTCGAAATAGGATTTGTTCCACATGCCTCGGCGGTTCCACTCCGGTTCATAAGTCTCTCGTATGTCGTCGGCGATTTGTGTCAATACGACATCGGTGAGATAACGAGAAACTTGTCTGGGAGTATTTTTCCCATAGGTCTTTTTCCCTTTTCCGGTAAAATAAATTCCTAAGCTCCCGATTATCGAGTCGTTTTTGGTTGTGCCCGCATCGGAATGGAAAGCGAAAGCGAGGTCTAAGGGAACGTTCAATCCTGAACTGTCGGGCAGTATGTCCGAACCTCCTGCCAGATAATTGACCCATTCTCCCCGGCATTTGTAATCGTCGGTATAGTCGTTTTTCCCTTGACTGGGGGAATAGACTTTTTCGGGGAATCCCGCCCATTGTAGCCAATAGCGGGCGGCTTCGGTGAAACGGGGATAACCGCTTGTCGTATAGGAATAGTTTATAGATGAATTTCCCGGATTCTCGTCGATGTGCGAATCGTCTACTCGTCGGGCGATATTGCCATATCCGCCTCCTATTTTCACCGCATCGGCCGTGACTGTTTTTCCATTTTTTCGGGAAAGATTGCTGAGTTCTACATGGGCGTTTTCACCTTTGGCGAAATCGAAATGTCCTAAATATATCCATGTGCCGCCGCCCATACTTTGATTGACTTTGAACTGTGTTTTTCCGCCTTTGTGATATACGGTGTATAAAGCATCGTTAGTGCTGTTTTTGACTGTGCGGTAGGCGATATAAACTGCATATTTCCCGGTTTGGGGTATCGGAGCATACCAATGGGCCTGTATCTCTTTCCGAGGATCGGTTGTGGTTTTTGTTTGTCTGAAACTTCCGTCGTCGAACGGGTTTCGAGTGCCGGTATAGACCGAGACTGTATGGGCGAATCCTGTGCCGCCGTTCTCCCATTTTACCTTTTCGGTTCCTGTTTCGAAGTAGGTATCGGCATTGTCGTTGTCTGCAATGAGTTCGTGCCGGTTCGTATCTCGTTCACGAGGAGAAAATACATAGGCTCCTGCATTTTGAAGCATGGGGGTTAGGAACGGCATGACGAAACTTTGGGTGTACAGATCCTCTACGGTTTCGAAAATCCGGGCACGTTGCCATTCCCATCGGTTCAAGGATTGTTCGAAATAGTATCCATGACTTTGCCATAGAGCGATATGTCTGTTGAGTAAACCTTTTGTAGGAAGGTAGTGACATTTTATCGGGCTGACGATCGGTCGCTCGCAATGAATTTCGAATCTTTTGCGATTGTCGGCGAAAGGAATCAATTCGCTTATTTCATATCCATCGGTGAGAATGAAAAGTTTTTTCTTTTTCAGGTCCGGGGGTAAAATAGAACGTATGGTGTCATAGGCTTGTTTAACGAGCTCCTTTCTGAATGGAAGATAAGAAAACTCATCGTTCATTTGAACGACAAGTTTGTTGCCCTTTTCTAAAAGAAGCGTATCTAATTTTATTTCACCGATGGCTAAGTGTTCGGGTCTTAGAGAAACAAGCGCTTCTTCGACAGTCGTTCTTAGGTCGCTATGCGTTTGTGAATGGATTGATAGTGAGCTTAATAAGAAAATTATAAATGATAAAATATATCGGTTCTCTTTCATGTTTTTCGAATGGATAAACTTCGGTTCCTGTTTTTTGTCAATCTATTTTCTCTTTGTTAGAACTTTTTACAGCGTTATTTTAGGTGCTGAAAGTTCATGAGTAGATACCTCTCTACTATGGTTCATACAAATATAATATATGTTTTTGATTCGAGAACATATATTTAGTATTTTTTAATATGAATTCATCTCTCTTTTTTACAAGAAAAAAATATGCAGAATCTGTCGATACGATCCTGCATATGAGTATAAATCGAAATAATGAGATATCTTTACCCGTAGATCGAGTGATATTCGATGAGTCCCTGCATAGGGCTTTTTTCCGTTTTTTCTATATTCAATCCGAAATCCTTAGCTGCCAAATCGAGAATATCGGCGTAGGTATAGGCCAAATTACCCATGAAATAAACCGGATATGATTTATAGTCATATTGGATAATGTTTCTCTGGAAGAATCTCATCAACTCTTCATAGACTAAATTGAAAGCATATTTGTTGTCCAGATGGTCTTTCAAGAAATAGGAGAAAGTAGAAAGCGAACGGTTGGGGAAAGGGTGGTTATATATGGAGTCCATAATCTCGTCCGGAGTAACTTTGAATTTTTCATGAAAAGCATCGCAGAGATCCTTTGGAGTAAGGTTCTTTAAGTAGTCACTTAAAAAACGTCGTCCCATAGCAGCCCCACTGCCTTCGTCTCCTAAGATATATCCGGCGGAACGTACGTTTTTAATGATACGTTCTCCGTCGTATAGACAAGAATTCGAACCGGTCCCCAAGATACAGGCTATTCCCGGTTTGTCGATTAGCAAACCTCTGGCGGCAGCCAATAAATCGCTTTCCGCCGAAATGGGTGTTTTGAACTGTGCTACTAACGAGGCTTCGAGAATGTTTTTCTTATCCAGATTGGCACATCCGGCGCCATAAAAATAGACCCGTTCCCATCGTTTCTTAAAAAAAGTTTCCGGTAAATTGAGACGGATACTGTGGCTTATTTCCCTTCTCGTTTGGAAAAAGGGATTTATTCCTTCCGTAAAACTTCTTTCCAAAACATTTTTTCCATCGACGAGAACCCATTCTGTTGTCGTGGAACCACTTTCTGCTATAACTTTCATAAATAAAAAATCTTGATAGATGTGCTTTCTGGCATCATTCAACTCTTTATAAAGATAAAACAGACGGCCGTAATGAAAATTAATTTTCGTATCGGCGAGTGTCGTTTATCTTTTATGAGAATAGTGCCGTTCGAAAGTAGAAACAATGTTAGCATCGATTTTACTGAGGCACAACCTATTTCTGCATCTTATGCAAAGATAAAATATCTTTCTTCATTTTCCAAATAGAATACTTATTTTACTGTAAAGTATCAAAATTCTGTTAAAAATAGTACGATAAAAATACGGACGGTAAAGTACAAAGCAGATCGTTTATACTTTATCGCCCGTATATTCTTAATCCTTTGTCAATGTACAATCAAAACCGGATAACAGAACTCTTTTCCTTCGGTCTGTATTTTCAACAAGTACGTTCCCGAGGGAATGTTCGAGGTATCTATCGTTGTTTCCGAACCGGTAGCGATACAGCTTCCCGATAGGCTGTACAGGGTCCACCGTTGTACGGAGGTGTCAGACTGAATTTTTAATATATCGGAGGCCGGATTAGGATAAACATTTACGGCTTTCGATGTAGCGATAAAGTGAATGTCCGAGGAGGTATATACCAGCATATTGTCTAAGAAGAAACTACCCGATTCGGAGAAGAACGGTTTTGCTCTCGTTATCTTTATACCGCTTATACGATAGTCCTTTCCCGGATTCAGCTGGTCCAAACGGGTTTCCCGGAATTGCCAGCCTCTGAAATCGACATTCGTCAATAAAACCTCTTGTGTATCGTTTCCAGAGGATAGTTGCAGCCATATTTCGTCGCAAGAAAGATCGCCGTAAATGTGCATACCGATAGTTTGGGTATTGTCGACCACAGTGGAACTTCCGAATGTATCGGCTGTCGTGAATACAGCGTGAGCTTCGTCTGCATTGAATGTGTATGTGAAATTGTAAGATGCGCTACCGAACAGTTTTTGAGCGGTAGAGCGAATCGTTTTTGCAGTGGTTGTCCCGATACTTTGGGTCGCATCGAATGTAATCATGTCGGGAGTTTCGAATTCCTCGACGGCTGTTTCGGAGCGGCTTATATCTCCGGCGGTAAAATTGATTTCGATGGGGTCTACGATCGCTATATTTTCCACATCGTGCAACGAGGCATCTATTTTCAATTTATAATTTTGTCCTTGTTTCAAATCGGCAGCTGTGGTAAAATAATAGTTCCCGTAGGAGTCTCCTAACTGGTTGTATTTGGCAGAACGCAAGTTGATGCTGACATCGTTTCCTTCACTATCCTGTAATTTGATGAGGTCTCGAATATTGACAGGGTCGAGAACATTATCGAATCTTACTTCGATCGTCGGTTTCGGATAGTGTAGTACCGCTCCTTCCGATGGGCTGGCTGCCAATAGTTTCAATTGGTTTCTTCCCTGCGTTAAGAACGTGAAGGAAAAATCTTCGGCCATAGACATATTACCCGGGTGTTTTGCACTTTTGTCGAGTTTTACGGTATATAGGGTAGCTACCTCGTAAGGACGAGTGGGGGTAAATACCATTCGGTACTGTGAATCCTCGAATGTAATGTTCCCTTCTACCGGCGGGTCGATCGAGAAAGCCTTTTGTACAGATTCCGTGTCCATATCCCAATTGAAATTCAAGACAATGGGAGTCGTACAGTTGATACTGTCTGTTTCGTTTTCCATGACAGGGCTGTAAGAGGTGACTTCTGGTGCTGTATTTCTCACTCTGTCCATAGCCACATTGGTATAACTTATTGTATTGGCCGTCACTGTTACATCGATTGTCCGATCGTAATGGTCTTCCGCTGCGATTTTTAGCTGGTAATTACCCGGAGCGAGGTTTTTAAACATGTATACGCCGTTGTATAGGTTATCCGTCGTATAGGTGACATTGTTCGGCAACAGGGTTACTGTGGCTCCACATAATGGCACTTGCTTGTCTCTTCCGTGTTGTACGTACGATTCGGTACGGGTCATGCGGCTATCATAAATAACACCGGCGATATTTCCCGTTGTGAATCCTTCTGTGTCGAAGTATTCCATGACAGCTTTGGTGAAATGCCATGCTTCCATCCATTTGTAGTCCATGTTGAGCAAACGATATGTTTCGGGCACATAGTCGTGATAAGAACCTTCTGAAAGAAACCCGGTGACGGTTAATTTTCGGAGGACTCCCAATCCTGCATTGTTCCAGTCGGGATAGAAGTCAAAATCGCCCACGACATACTCTTCCGTTTGAGTCCAATAGGTTACTTGGTTTTCGATAAGGTGCTTGAACAGTATCTTTGCCGCTACCTTGTCCTCGGGCTTTACCGGATTTTCGGTATATCCTCTGAACAACATCATCGGGAAATTATCCCGGCGGCTCGTGCCGGTCGCATTGCTGTGTATGGAGAAAAACAGGTCGGCCTCCCATTCGCTGGCTTCCCGCCCGATGGTTTCGAGTCCTCGGTCGTCTTCTGTCCGATTTAATACGCGAGACATCGCTACGGTAGCTCCCTGCTCTTGTAGCAGTTCTCTTAACATCAATCCTTTGTGCAGATTCGACGAGGATTCCCAAAAACCGAGTGTGTCGCCTTGTGCATACGGATATACGGCTACATTGCGGTCGTCCGAGTCATAACCGCCGTGACCCGGATTGATGTAAATTTTAAGTCCGGTCATATCTTTGGCTTGCAAGCCTAAACAGCCCAAGAAGGCAATGATAATGATATAATATTTTTTCATGGCGATGAGGTTATTTCGTTACATTCAATTCCAACATAAAAAGTTTTCCTTCGACCGTGCTGTACACTATTCTGCCTGCTTCGGCCGAGGCCGACGGATTCATACCCATTTCGGACGGAGATGTCAAATCATGTACCTGTTTACTGTTGCAGTCTAACAATACGATTTTCGACGAAGTAAATTGGTGACCGTCGTCGGTCGCTTTCATGGCTGCAACGAAATCGTTGCCATACCACGTAGGGGATTCGTAGTCGCCCAGTTCGGCAAGTATGTTACCCTGCATATCGAGTACAACGGTTCCTACGCCTATGGCATAAGTCACGATTTTGGATCCGTCGGGCGATACGGCTGTCCACAAATAACTTTCCACTTTGTCGCCGTAAGGACGTAATATGCGGGTGCTTTTACCGTCGCACACGATTATTTTTCCCTCTTTGATGATGGAATAGACATAGTTCCCGCTTATTTGAGAGCCTGTACTTTTCATAAGTTTATTGTCGGCCACTACTTCCATACCGCCTGAGATGGCGACCGGACGTTTCAAATCGCGGGTTGGGGCGATAAGTTGTTTTTCGGCTTTCTCGATCAAGTTATATTCTTTCAAAGATCGGTGAACACGTCCGTTTATGATGCTTTGCGGCCGATAATACACCGTTGAACCGTCGGTGCTGAAAATCGGGTCGAACCCGGCTCCCTCGGCAGTAGTGATAATCTGGGTTTTCCCTGACGCAAAATCGTATGATTTTAAGCCGGAAAAATTTTCAGAGGTATATACGATTCGATTCCCGTCGGGACTAAGTATCGGATAGAAGGCCGATTGTCCGACCGAAGGGGTTATCTCGTAATGTTTGGTAACTTTTACATTCTGTCCCGATAGCGATGCGATACATGCTAGCAGGATTATGGTTAAATTTACTCTCATGGATTATAATGAATTAAGTTATTGAATAACGATTTTGCATACATGGGTCCCTAGCTCATTTTGCACGTTCACGATGTATACACCCGGCTGTTGGTCGCCGATGTTTACGATTCCTGTTTCGTCGAGTAGTTGTTCCAGTATCAATGCCCCCACTCGGTCGTATATGCGTATCGACGAACCGGGAACGATGTTCTCTCCCTGTAAGAAGAGGGTATTGCCTGTTATCGGATTCGGGTAGACGACCATGTTTTTGTTACCGGCCACCGTCTCGTCTATTCCGCTTTCTATGCCGTTATAGACCAGAGAGAACTCTTTGATATGTATCTTATAGGCTTGTCCGCTATTCGTTCCGGTCGTGTTGATATAGAATTTGATATAATTCAGAGAGACAGGAAATCCTCCTCTGTTGTTTTTTCCGGTGATATCGGACAGAGGAATGCTGATGAGATAATCTTCATTGACTGTTATTCCTTCGTATTCGAGATACTGCTCTTTGTCGCCATTGGCTTTGCAGGCTATTTGTATTTTCGACACGGGTATCTCGCTATTGATTAGCATGCGCAAGGTATCGGGAATACTGTAAAGGGTAATCGCTTTGTCCATTTCTACGTATGGGAGTCGTCCGGTTTTGTAAGTGAATCCCAATATGGCCTGATTGTTCCCCGAAGGAGTAACGGCGGCATCGGTGATGGAGCTGATGGATTTTGTAGTCCAGCTGGAAAAATCATCGGCCGGGATTTTGGGGGATTCCGGTATTTCGACGGTTACCTTCATGTTCCCGGAGAAGTTGCCTATGCTGCCGGTAATGTTCGTCGTTCCGTTTTTTATTCCGGTCAATATTCCGTTTTCAATTTTGCAGACAGTCGGGTCTTCGATACTCCAAGACAATGACGAAGGGTCGTATGTGAACGTGTTTTCGCCGATATGAGAAATGACTTCGAGAGAGTAGGGGTGAGCCTTGTCGGCTATGATTTCACTGTTCTTCATGACGATATTCGCTTCTTTTACAGTTACCTTTATTTTTCCTGTCGCTGTTCCCGAAGTGACGTGAAGGTAACCCGAAGTCGCATTCGGCGAGGCATAGAATTTTTTTCCGTCCGAAGAAATGGTTCCTAACGAGGCATCGCAACTTAATGTAAATTCTTGCACATCGGTATCGATCAATACGCCGTATGAGTTGTATCCCAGAATAGTCGGCTCGAAACAAGAGTAGGAAGGAACTTCCAAATTGTAATTATCGAAAGCAAGGCTGTTCAACGTGTTGTCTTCGGGAGCGTTGGTGAAGATCATGAATCCGTTCGATACCGGACGTTCCTTTCCGTCGGCCGGGTTATTGACGAGCTTACCTCTCAACATCATCTGAGCCGATCCTCCGGCATCCATGTTGGCTACGTTCCAAGCTCCCGCTTGTTTCAGTATGTAACACATCGTCGCCGTGTTTGTCCCTACCGAAGTGCTCGACTTGTAATCGATAACGATCAGATAGAGTGTCTTTCCGTCTTGCGACATGCCTATGCCCGAGCGTGAATAGGTTTGTGAGTTATATGCTTCGTTTTCGTTTCGGGGAGTCAATTTCCCTTCCCTCATGACGAGAGCGTTACCGGTGAGCATTTGCTCGGCTATGGGAATCAGATTGTCGGTGCGGGTAGTAAGTTTTGTATTTATCTTTACTTTATCGCCGACATTCATTTTGTTTAGAAACTCTGCACCTGTTCCGTTTCCCGAAAGAGCATATTCACCCTCTTCGAGTTCGGTTCCGCCTTTGCTTTGCGCGATACGGGTTACGATGCATTCCACGTCCTTGTTAAGCCCCCACGATGCTCCCTCGACAGGTTTGATGAGTACATCGGTTCCGTCGATGTCGCTGGTCGTTTGTCCGGTGAAGTGGTTGTAAAGTACAATTTCGTTTTCATTGCGGATACGGTTCACTTCGGCGATGGCGAAACTTTCGTTGGCGGCGTTTATGACTTTCGCCTCGAAATTCATGTCGTCGATCCACATTTTTTTGTCTTGGTCGAGAACGACGAATCCTATCTCCTGCAATTTCTCTATTTCGTCTCCTCGTCCGGCTCGGTTCCAGCCATTCGGTTCAGTGGCTATTTCTCCGTTCACTATACAACCGCTGTGCGGTTGTCCCAGCAGGCGGTCGTCCATATTTTGTCCTGAAACAATCCAGAAGTTACCGTTTATCGACCCGATGGATTGATGTTCGGGAGTGGACAATCGGGTATATGCCGAGGTCATGGCCTCGGTACTTCCGGCATGGTTTTTCCCGATGAAAGCATCCACATCGTTATACGGATTGTTCAGATCGATAGTCATGGTATAGACGTCCAGTGGATATTCGGGCATGTGCATACGCACATATTGAACGCCCGGCCCTACCATACGGCATTCCAGTGTGTCTACCTGTTTCTCCACGCCTGCGATGTTTATGGTTGCTTCGGCACTTAATCCGCATAGGGCAGATAAGGCGAAAACGAATAGTTCCTTTTTCATGATTTTGTGAATAAGTGATTATTTATTTGATAATCAGTTTGGCGACATCGCTTTTACCGTCTTTGTTGATGTTCAGCAGATAGTTGCCGGGTTGCAGACTCGAAATGGGTAGGGCTATGACTCCGCTTTCGCACTTGCCGTAATCTTTCGAAACGAGCAGTTTCCCGTTCAAGTCGTACACTTGTACCGATATTTCGGCCGGTTCTTCGATTTGCAGATATACGTCTGTCTCACCGGCTTTAACCGGATTAGGAAAAACTCGTAACGCGGATGCCAATGCAATGTTTGGGACGCTCAAAGTGACTTTGTCGTATACCAAATCGAAATTTTTGATGCGAATCTTATATTTTTGTCCTGCGGTTTGTGAGGAGGCATCCAAGAAAAATTTAAGATATTGGAACTGTACGGGGTAATTGCCGAGGTCTTCTTTATCGTCCAAGAAGTCGTTCATGGCGACTTCGTAGGTGAAGTCTTCGTTGGGGTTCACTGCGGGCCATTCCATGATTTGCGAGGTCGGCATAAGTCCGCCTTTCATCGACATGGTTATTTTGGAACATTTGGTGTCGCCTGTGTTGAGCGTTATTCTGAATGTATCGGGGATACTGTAAAAGCTGAAAGTCTTGGCCATTTGTATGTAAGGCTGCCTACCGCTTTTGTATGTGTATTCGAGGTTTGTTTCTCCATTCGCATGGGGTGTCAGAGCCACGTCGTTTATCGCCGAGATGCTTGTGAGTTCCCAGCCGGAGGTGAACTGGTCGGCCTGTTGAACATGAGTTTGGGGTATTTCTACTTTTACCTTCAAAGAGCCGGTAAAGTCATCGAGTTTTCCGGTTACAGTCGTTACGCCGTTTTTCAGACCCGATAAAACGCCGTCCGATATACCGCATATTTCCGGGTCGGCGACCTCCCATTGAGGGGTCGACGGATTCAGTACGAATTCTTTGTCGTCGATTGTAGCCGATATTTCGATGGGATACTCTTCGTATCCGTCCAAAATTACGGAGTCGAGACGCATGGCGAAATCGGTTTCTTGTATGGTTACATCTTTTGTCACCGATATGCCGTTGTAGGTTGCCGTGATGGTTCCGTGTCCCGGATTACCGTAAGCTACGAATGCATTGCTCTCGTCTATGTAACCTATTTCGGGAGAACAGGAGAGCGTATAATCCTTGAAGTCGGGGTTCACGATCAATCCGTATTGGTTGTATGCCGTCACTTGGGGGATAAACCGACAGTAGGAGGGAAGTATATAGTGAATCGGCTCGAATTCCAATCGGGCGGTAACATCGTCGATCGGCGCTTTTGAAATGACCAGTACACCGTTACCGACAGCTCGTTCCTTATTATCGGAAGGTCGATTGACTATTTGTTGGTTGATAACCATTGCCGAGGATCCTCCGCCGTCGAGATTGACAGCATCGTATGCGCCTATGGCAAGGAACAGATCGCCTAATACACTGAGGGTTGCCCCTGCCGAGTATCCTGCCCGACGGCCGTCTACTACCATAAGATAGACTTTGGTTTTATCCTGCGAAATACCCATACATGTTCTGGGGTGTTCTTCGTCCCATACGTCGGCCGGGACTCCGTTTTTCAATATGATGTGGTCGCTTCCGCCCATTTGTTCCTTGAAGTCGGTCAGCAAACCCGGAGCCGAGGCAAGATCTGTCCCTAAAAAGACAGTCAGTTCGTCGCCGGCCGAGAGGCTTTTCAAAAAGGTTTCGGCTGTGCCTACTCCGTATAAGACCGCTCTTTGTTCGGGAATAGGCGATATGCCCGGATTAGCGAAAACCGAATCGACAACGCACACGATATTTTTGTTCGCTCCGAAAAACAATTCGCCCTCTTTGGCATGCAGCATGACCTTCGTTCCGCCGGTGGTGGCGTGAGTTTCCGTACCGTAGGCGTTGGTGTATAGCAGCATGAAGTTGGGGGCGGTTTCTGTTTCCCATTCCAGACGTTGCATGTTTACGGCGTGTAACCGATGGCTGTTATCGCCGGAACGTACGGTTCCGGCGAAGTTTACACGGTCGATGTAAGGAACCCGATCGGGAGTGAGGACGAATGAGGCGCGCCCTACCGGATTCGTCACGCATTCGCCCCGACGGTATTGCCCGCTGCGGGGAATTCCTATTTCGATGGGGTCTTGAAATTGATAGAAATCGCCGTTCGTCGCACCGAGGACTTCGTGCCCCGGACGGTTGTTGCGAGCCGACATGCTCGACGGAGTCTCCGTTGCGACGGCTTTGTCTCCGCTAAGGCAAGTCTCGATGTCTACGTATGGGTTGGTAAGGTCCACTTCCATGACATGGAATTTAAGCGGATAGGCGGGTATATCGTAAAAGGCATATTTCGTGCCGGGACCTATATCGTGCGAGTGTACGATGGTATCTACCGCATAGGTTTTGCCTCCGATGGTTATTCCCGAAGCATAAATAAAGAGAGACAATACTCCGAAAAGAAGGAAGCTGAATATCTTTTTCATGACTTTTTTATATTGATTTTTTTACTTGACAATGATTTTCACGCTATCGGCGATTCCGTTACGATATATTTTCAGTAGGTAAGTCCCGCTCGCCAAATTACCTATCGGCAGGGTAATTTCTCCCGCCGGTGTTTGTCCCATTTCTACTCGGTTTAGAAGCTGCCCGCCGAGGTTGTACAATTCACAGTTTACATCGGCATTTTGGGGTAAAACGAAATGTATTTGAGATTCGCCTGCTTCGACAGGGTTGGGGTAAACCCGCAGCAAGGAAGCTATTTCGGGATTCGATACGTTTACCGTGATACCGTCATAAATGAGTGAAAATTCTTTGAGTGCGATAGTATATTGGTTCCCTGCCGTTTGAGACGAACCGAGGATAAATAATTTCAGACTTTGGAATTTCACGGGATATAACGACATGTCGCGGTAGTTTTCGAAATATCCGTTCATGGGAATCGAGATAACATGGTCGGTATTTTGGGGTATATTTTCGAATTCGGTCAATGTGGAAGTACTCGATGCATTGTTTTTCATCGACAGTGCTATTTTACTCACTTGGGTCGCTCCGGTGTTGAGCGTGATTCGCATGGAGTCGGGGAGACTGTACAGGTAAATGTCTTTGGCGATTTGCAGATAGGGAGCGCGGCCTGAACTGAATGTATATCGCAATTCTGTTCCCTGTGCTGTCGGTACGATCGATATGTCTTTCAATGCTGAGTTGGTGATGTCCCATGACGAGGCATCCGAGAAATCGTCTATCGCTCTGTTGCGCCTGTCGGGAATTTGTACGGTTACCGATAGCGTGTCGGTAAAGTCGTCTTGACGGCAATATATATCGGTCTTACCGTTCGCTATGCCCTTTAAAAGTCCCTCGGTGACGGTACATATCGTCGGGTCTTGAACCGTCCATGAAAATGCATCGGGAGAAATGAGCATACTCTCTCCGTTAACGATGGCTGTTACTTCGATGGGATATTCATAAAGCCCGTCGTTGATGACCGAATCGAGTCGAAGCGTAAGACCTTGCGGCTCGTTGATGACTATATCGATGGAGGTTTCTATGCCATTGTAAGTCGCATATAGTTTTCCTTTGCCGTCACCCGAAGCTACGAATGTGTCGGTTCCTTTTATATATCCCAGAGACTCGTCGCAACGCAATGTAACGCCTTGTAAATCGGTATCTATCAGATACCCGTATTGGTTGTATCCCATGAAATGGGGTGTGAATATGCCGTTTTTGGGGAGAGAGTAGTAGGCCGAAGTGCATAAGATTTCGGCTACGGTATTGTCGTCCGGGGCATTCGATACCACGAAGATACCGTTGCTGACAGCGCGTTCGTGTCCGTCGCTGGGACTGTTCACCTGTCCGTATTTTTCGATATACATACCGCTCGATCCGCCACCGTCGAGATTCATGGCATTGGCGGCTCCGGCGAATTTCATCATGTCGGCCATTTGTTTGGTCGTAGCGCCATCGGAATATCCGCCTTGACGTCCGTCGACTACCAGCATGTACACTTTGCTACGGTCTGCCGAGTAACCGATTGCCGTTCTCGGGTGGAGCTCTGCCCAATCGGTTTCGAGAACTTCTCCGTTTTCCAATATTTTACGGTCCCCGCCTACCATGCAATTAATGTCGGGGTAACTGCCGTCTTCGAGTTGGAGCATTATTTTTATTTCCAGTTCGTCGCCGGGTTGCAAGGTTTGCAAAAAGTCGGCAGACGTTCCATGCCCCGATAATACGGCTCCGTTTTCGGCGATAGCCATGTTTCCGGCAGCCGAGCCTGTACCTGCCACTTTCAGCTTCACGGTCTTGTTCAGCCCCCATTTCTCTCCGTCTGCGAGACTTACCGGTATTTCATATCCGTAAGCATTGGTATGGGTATAATTCCCGACATAACGGTTGTAGAGTACTAATTGATCGGTACTTCGGCTTCCGTTTACGTTGTGTATGGTATATGTGGTTTCGTTATGGGTGAGTTCACCTGCATAAGTGACGAACGAGATGAAGCATTCGTCGTTTGTCGTGAAAGATGTTTGAGGGCCCGAAGATACGGGAACTTTCGCCAATTGGCCTTCTACCGCACATCCGTGTACCGGAGTTCCGATAGCTCCCGAAGTAGCGAAAAAGTCGGCATTCGTACCGGCGAAATAACGGCTGCCTTCTTTGCTTTTTCGGGCGGCCATGTTGGTAATGCCTTCGCACGTAACCAACGAATCCCGACCCAAGACCGATTGGAAAGAGAGATAAGGATTGGTAGCGTCGATTTCCAAATAAAAGGCTCTCATGTCTTTGGGACCATAGAAATGAATGGCGGTGTAATAGGTTCCGGGACCTACTTTGTAATGAGAGAGGGTATCGGCCGTGTAGGTGCTGCCACCGATGACTGCCGGGCCTTTGGCACTGAGCAGTATGGGTAAACAAGCAAAAATTGCGAAAAGTGTAAAAATCTTTTTCATAGGGGCAACCGTTTAATACAAATGGATTGGTTTAGAAATGTTTTAATCGATATAGATAGAATGAATTTCAGTTTCTTTTTCAAATCCTATCCTCGAATCTCCCGTTTGTCGGAGTCTCATTTACTTTTGAGATACGATAGGCAGATTGAATATTTTTTGAACTTTTATATAGGGAAGGGTAAAGGGAAGGGCGATATATAGCTATATATCGCCCTTCCTCTAAGAAATAGATTTAAATGTCGCTTAGTGCGAAGGGCTTATTTCACAACGACTTTTTGAACTTTTTCGACACCGTCGATAACCGCTTTTACAATGTAAATGCCTTTGGCGGCAGGAGCGGCCATAGATTGTACACCGGCAGCTTCCATTACTTTTTGTCCGGCGAAGTTGTAAACGACAGCGTTTGCCATGCCAGAGAAATAAATGGCATCGCCGCTTACGAATATCTTCACGTTGTCGGTAGCTACATTAGCGATACCCGATTCCGAGCCATTGTCATATCCGTCGGGAGTCATTTTGTAAACGGCAGCTCCGCTACCCGATGCGTAGACAGCGATATAAGCAGCTTCTTTACCGTTTTTGTCGGCTACTTTGGCGATACGGGGCAATGCGGTACGAACAGGGTTCGAAATATCGCCCATACCACCTTGCGGGAATGTCCAGTAATAAGTTGCACCGGCAAATGTAGGACCTTCGCCCATTTCGATAATATTCCATGCTTGGGCAGGAGTCGTGGCCGTATTGGAAATTACGTATGCGCAGAAAGGTTTGTCGTTCAATGTAAATTCAGAGATACCGTTGTTTCCTACGTTTTTGATAGCGCATTCTTCGGGGGCATCACCTACGCTTTCGATCAAAGAACCGCTCATGTCGTAGAGAGATGCTGCACTATTGAAGCCGTCCAAATAGAAGTAGTCGTTATCGATGATTGAAACACGAGGTCCGGTTCCGTTATCGACAGCTTCTGCGGGATAATAGGATTTGATTTCGATAACTTTGAAATTATAACCTTCATAGTCACCTGTTTGTCCGGCTAATTGTCCGTCTTTAATATCGCAACGAATCACATATTTCCCGCTGCTGACCGGGAACATGAGGATAGCATCTTTCGTAACATCGCCTTTCACGGCAAAATAGTCGACACGATAGCCGTCGAGCAGACCATCTTTGTTGGCCAATTCCATTACTTTGGTGGGCTCTCCGCTCGTCATGTCGATTTTCCAAACGCCGATAGCTTCGCCGTTCAATGCAGTGGACATGTTGAATACAACTACGTTTCCGGCATCGTCTACCTGAATATCGTTGCAAAGGAATCCGGGCGTTTTTTGTTCTTCCATCGGTGTCTGTTGGAATGTCGTGTCGCCGGGAGCGTTTACGATAGTATCGATTTTGGTATAAGTGTAGGTGATTTTAAACTTTTCTGCGTCGAATTGAACATCACGTTTTTTATCTCCGGTTTTCAAATCATAGATTTTGATACCCGTAAAAGCAGCTCTGTACGCAAACAACATTTCGTCTCCTTTAACTGTCATACCACGGGAGTCGTTAGCTCCACCTAACTGATCGGCTACTCCCATATTATTCCCGGTAGTGGCAGCTTTCATCCACAAGTTTTCCAATGTGTATTCACCTGCTTTTTCATACGTCGCCGGATCTTGAGCGACCATCGATGTTGCCATACATGCAGCAACCATCCCAAGTAATAATCTTTTCATGATAAAAATAAATTAAATGAATAAATAAATGAAAAATTATATTGCATAATTCAATATATCAGATTGTTAGTGAATCAATTTCAATATCTCTCTTTTTCCGTCGATGTGGACGATGACCGCATAGACTCCACGTACAAGCCCGCTCAATTCGATACGGTCTCCTGCTGCCGGATTTTCCATATCGGCGAAACGCCCGATAATTTGCCCGGATAAGTTAGCTACATCGACCGTTATGTGACGTGCGTCGTTTCCTACGACGAGGGCGGGATTCTCACCCTGTATGACATAACATTTACCCCTCTTTTCGAGAGTTTCCATACCCGATGAATTTTTGAAAGTGAAGGATATTGTATCGCAATATTCCGTTTCGCCTCCTATGTATTCTGAGCGGGCCCGCAGATACCATGTACCGTCGGTCAAGTTGTCGAATTCCGTTTCGTAAGTGAATGCGTTTACGGTCTGTCTTTTTACGTTTCGTATCGGGGTAAACTGGTCGTTGGTGTGTAATTCGATACGGAAGGTGCTGGCGAACGGTTCTTCTGCCCAGCGTACTTGTAAGGACGTGGCTTCGACCGTCGCTCCCTGCGTGGGATATAGAATGACCGGTATGGACGGCTCTTTCGATTCTGTCGTGAAATTCGTCGTTTTACTGATACTTTCTGTCGAGCCTGCGTATGCGGTTACGCGTGCGTAATATTTCGTATTTCCCACCAATACGCCTTCGGGGAGGGTAATGGAGTGTTCGCTATATCGTTGGTCGAGAACTTTACCCATAGAGCGGAAGTCGTCGTATTTGTTTATTTCGAGTCGGTATTCCGTAGCGTTTGGATATTCGGTCCAAGTGATAGAAGGCGTGACAGACACTTCGGTAGCTCCTTTGGTCGGAGATTCTATTTCGAACGGACCGGACTGGAATGCATATACGGAAGAGATGCCGTCCGAACAGTTGGCTTTTCGTGTACGAATCCGCCAGTAATAAGTCCCTTTTTCCAAGTCGGGCAGATAGCTCGAAGGGAAAGAAGTACCGGTAGTTTCCCGCGAGAGTATGAGGTCGGTGAATAAATCGTCGCGGGCAATGTCTATATAATAGGAAGCATCGGCGACACTGCTCCACGTGAACTCGTAGTTGCCTATGGCCGTACCGTTGTTTACCGGAGTGTTTAATGTCACGGCTTCGTTTGTACCTGCCGTGGCTCCCATGAACAAGGGTGCATACTCGTTTCCGTAACGGTCGACGATGGAAACAGCGTATGTATACCCCGTGCGATAAATTGTCGGTATGGAATAGTCGGTGCTGTATGAGAGCCCCAACAGATAGCGGGCATCCCGGCAAGCGGTCGTTTGTGCCGCATTTTCCGGTACGGCATATACGGCGTATCGCATACCCTCTGCTCCCGTCCATGATAATTGACCGTTAGTGAAAGCGATATTCGATACTAATCCGGGATCGGAGGTCGCTTTCCAGCTGATGGCCGGTATTAGAGCCGGGTATTTGTAAACGTCCGACCGCAACAAGGAGAGCATTCCCGAAGTATGGGTTACCTTGCGCATGTTGTAGAATACGCTTCCCGGGGCTCCCGTTTCGTCATATGTGCGGTTTACTTTAATTTGATTGACCAGTTCGGAGCCTTTGAACGAAGCGGTTGCGCCATCGACTATGTATTCGTTTTCTTCGGCTGTTTTCCGTTCGATGGGAGAGAGCGCTTTGGAAGAAACTTTTTCTCCGTTTAGATCGAACGATAGCGTACCAGTTGTCGTTTTTCCGTATTTTGATGGCATTTTGGCCGAGCTCAAATCGGATGCCGAATGGCTCGAATAAAAATGACAACCGAATTGCCTTACGATTTGGCTCCACCATTCGGCGATAAGCGTGTAATCGCTGCTCGATCCTATCGTCCAATAGATTTGCGGCGATATGTAATCGATAGAGTGTTCTTGTATCCATGCCATAGGATCGCAGAAGATATCGTCGTACGCCCAGTCGGAACCTACCGGGGTAGGAGTAACGCCGTATCGTTCGGCTATCGTGGCATCGGTGCACCATACACCGGCGGGAGAGATACCGAATCGCACATAAGGTTTTTCCGATTGAATCATTCGGTAAACCTGAGCGATCAGTTTATTTACATTCTGACGTCGCCAGTCGGCCCGGGAGAGGTTGTCGGGATTGGATTGCTGGTATAATTCGTCGTCCATGTCGTCGGTCGTCCCCGACATGTAGAAATAGTCGTCGAAGACAACACCGTCGATGTCGTAGTTTTGTACGACTTCTTGAATAATGGCGGTGATATGGTCTCTCACTTCCGGCATTGCCGGATTCAAGATAGAACCGTCCGAATAGTCTAAGAGCCATTCCGGGTGAGATTCCCGATAATTTTGAGGCGTTCCGTCCCATTGGTGCAGTACGCTCTCATACCGGTAGGGGTTGAACCATGCGTGAATTTCGATACCCCGTTTGTGAGCCTCTTCGACAGCAAACAGCAAGGGGTCGTACCCCGGGTCCATGCCTCGTGTCGCTACGAGGTCGCTCGACCACGGTTCGTAAGAGGATTTATACATCGCATCGCAACGGCCGCGCACTTGGAAATAAACGGTATTGGCATTGGCTGCTTTTACCGAGTCGAGCAACATGATTAACTCGTCTTTTTGTTCTTGGATTTCTTGCGCATTTCCGGTGTTCGAGATAACGGTAGTTTTCGGCCACGTCAATCTCCATACGGTCGATAACCAGAACGCTCTGACCTCTTTTTTGGGAGTTTGAGCGACTGTCGGGATCGCTAACCAAAAGGTAAACAGTACGATTGCTATTTTTGCGATGTATTTCATATCTAATTAGTTAAGATATTTTTTTCCGCCGGTCGGTTAGACCGGCGGAAAATTATCAGGCTTTTGTTTTTAGAATAGGTTCGATAACTCGTTGTTCAGTGCTATACCATAGACATTGACCCCCGATACGATAGTTTCCAGCTTTTTCGTCGTGGGATTCCAGCGTTTTACTCCCGATGTCTCCGAGCTGCCTTCTTCGGCACGGAGTCCGAAGTAAACCGAACCGTCGGAGTTGTCGAGTACCATTTGACAGACATCGACATATTCTCCTACGCTTCCTTCGCTGTCCGATTTGAAGCTCGCTACGAGATATTTGCTCTCGGCTTTCGTGTTGGTCTTTGTCGCGTCGTTGGCCGTAATATCTGTTAAAGGAACGGCATAGAGTCCTTTGTCTCGAATGACGGCATATAAAATTTGATTGGTGGCATCTATCACGAACGATTTCACGAATTCATCGGGGAAAATCGTAGCATAGGGAGGGTTGGTTCCTCGACTGATGTCCACAGGGCTGATATCGCTTTCTGCGAAACGGAAGATACCGCCTCCGCCGTATGTTTTGCCCCAATACCACAACCCGTCCGCTTTGGCGAAGCAGGCATTCATTGCACCGTATTGCCACGGGTTACCGTAATATTCGAGCCGATTGTTCTGAACGAAATAATCGTATTTGGCATCGCTGGTGCTAAGTGCCAAGTTACGTTCGTCGACACCGATGCGTCGGATACCTGTATTCCGGTCGGCGAAATAGATTTGTTCGTTGTCTATCCAACCGTAGAAAGGATCGTTGAAAGCGGCGTTACCGACGTTGGAGAGCACGGTTTCCATACTGCTCCCGTCTTTGGCTACCGCTGTAATTTTTCCGTCACCCCGGGTTCCATCTTCATCGTTGACATACGAGAATTGTGTACCGCAGTCGAGCACGAATAGAACTTCATTATGGAACAGCATATTCAGAGGGTGAGCTCCCGCTTTTACGCCTAAGTCGAAGGGAGAGTTATTACTTCCCTCAGGAACATTATAATCCAGCTTATAGGCCATTACGTTTCCACTTTTTACCGCATAGTAGAGCGTTTTCGATGTATTGGGCGTACCTACTTGTACATTGGCTTTTACATCTTGGAGCGCACGTCCGCCGAGAGTAGTTTTCAATGTGATGGTTTGCGAACCTATGTTTTTGAAGACTAATCGGCCCGGATTTTCGCCGGTATAGGTATTACCTGTTATTTCCGGGTGATCGAGCAAGGTTGTTCCTTCGGGCAATACCCATGTATATTCCGGTTCTTCCGATGCGGCCGGATTTCGTAAGGTCACTTCCAAAGTCACTTCGACGTCGTTGATGACACATATTCTATCATCTTCCGTTTTGGCGACAATCGTAGGTTTAATGTCGTTGATAAGCAAAGGACGAGTCGTATAGTCGTCGCCTACGGTCAATTTTACCTCGTACTGTCCGGGTAAACTGTATGTATGGGTAGGATTAACGTCGGTCGAAGTTTCCCCGTCGCCGAAGTCCCAAGTACATGTACCCGAGATGGCCGATGTATTGGTAAACTGTATGGTGGAACCTACCAGATAGTCGAGTTCGTATCCTTCGTTCGTGATGTGGTAGGTAAACGCTACATCGTCACTGGGATATACATTGTAAGTGGGATCGTTTTCCACACAAGCAGATAACGAAGCCAACAAGACAACCGTCAAACTTATATTTCTTAATGCTTTCATTGTTCTTTCCGTTTCTATTAGTTGACAGTAATATTTTTAATATCGGTATTGCTTATCACACCGTTGGAGTCGCTTACTTGGAATTTGGCGCTCAACGTATAGGTGCAATTGTAGTTTACTCCGTATTCTTTGCCGTCGAAGATGAGTTCGGGCGTGGTTAGAGCTGCAACGATGCCATCGAGCCGGGCTTTATTTTCGTCGGTGATTTCATATACTTCTTCGTTGGCTTCGTTGGTCGTTTTCGTGAAGAGAGCCTCATATTCCTCTTCGGTCATTTTCATGAATCCATCGACAACGATTTTTTTCATGTTCCCGTGGTAATCGGTCTCTATTTGAGTGGTTAGAGCCTCCCGGAAGTTGGTCTCGTAATCGCCGGGATAATAGGTCTTGAATAAAGTTTCGGTAAAATCGGAACTTCCTACACTGGCCCATGTCACGCTAGCCCATGAAGAGGAGACCGGGAAAGTGGCGTCGAGAATGTAGGACGACTTGGCATCGTCCCACGACACGGTTTGAGGATCGAACTCTTTCACCAAATGCGAGGCGACTACTTCGTCGGTCTCGCTTTCGGTATAGGTGTAACTGATGTATGGGCATGTAACGGCACGATTGATCGTACTGCTCACTCCATACCAAACTTGGGCTTTCTCTATCGTACTGCCGTCGGCATAATAGTAAACTCTGAAATCGAGGTCGCTACCGGCGTTCACGGCATCTTTCAGCTCCCAATAAACGTATGCGGTTTGTTGTCCCAAGTCTGCCCAATCGTTTACAGGGTCGTTGATTTCGCAACCCGATAATCCGGCGATTGCCAGCAGAAGAGACGCTATTTTTACTTTGTTTTTCATATCGAGTGTTATTATTTGTTGTAATACTTCGATTCTTTTCTATTTATTGCCAGATCATAGGTTTGCGCAACCATTGATAGTTTTTGTATGCGCCCAGTCTTTCCAATTCGGCTTTGTTGTATTTTTCTTCTGTTTCGGGGTCGTAGTTGATACGGTTGATCCATGCTTTGGGATCGTCTCCCCAATGAGCTTCATAAATATTATTGGGCCGTTTTAATCCGGGATATACATAGGTGTTGTCATATTGTATTCCGTTCTCCTCGCAACTGTAATTGTAGCGACGCATATCGGTCCATTGTTCGGGTTGCAGATAGAGGCAAACATATTTCTGACGCATGATGTGCCCGATGTTGAATCCGTCGGCAGGGAAGTAGGTAGTTACGTAGTTTCCTGTTCCGGTTTCATTTCCCAGATAGTTATTGCGATAGCGGGTATAACTGCTTCCATAAATCGAGGAAAGATTGAACCGGTCGAAATTAATTTCGGCAGCTTGCATGGTCAATGAACGGGCCGTCGGCTTATCGCCGCTCCAATAAGTAGCTTCGGCTTTGATAAGCAGGAGTTCTTCTTCGAGGAAGAGGGGAACATAACCTGTGTTTTGCGTATAGACCGAAACTTTCTTGCCGTCGACTTCGGGGAACAAGGTGGGGTAGTTATCCACTTTGTAGGAAACGTCCATACCGATATTGGTATCGAGATAACGCATTTCAGTACCGGAATCGCTTGTTCCCGAGGGTCCCGGCCGTGCACTCATGAAAGCGAGGATACGAGGATCTTCCGCCCAGCCTTTCAGGTTGTTATGCGATTCGAATACGCCCAATATATTTTCCATGAAATATTTGGTAGGAACAGCCGAATTCAACATGTTGCCACGTCCTTCCCAGCCGAGACCTCCTTGTTCGGTCGATCCGAAGGCTTCGCCCCACGGAGAATTTTGGGCTCCGTTACCGCCGTCGAAACGATAAAGTACATCTTCCCAACCTTCGAGAGCACGGTTGACAGCTGTAATGATGGCTTGACATGTCGCCGCATTGTTTTCCCAATTCGGCAATTTGCGAAGCAGTAACCGGGCTTTTAAGGCGTAGGTATAGTGTTTCCATTTATTTAGATCTCCGGCGAAGACACGGTCGATCGATTGATCGATAGGTATATTGGTTGCAGCTTCGGTATAAGTGGGGTCTTCATACATGCCTATCAGCTCTTCTATTTCTTGATTCATCCACTCGTAGATGCTTTCTTGCGTATCGTAGTGCGGACTGTTCGATTCATAGGCTTCCGAACGAGGCATGTCTCCGAACAGGTCGGTTGTCATTTGGGTGGACATTAACCGAAGGGTACGGCCGATGAGTTCCAGATTCCACGCTTGTGCTTCGTGAGCCTCGTCGATGATTTCTTTGGCATTGACACCGATATCGTAGAAATGGCGACGCCATTGCGGGTGACGGTTCATCGTCAGGAAATCGCCCCAGCCGGATTTGTATGCGAAACTCGACGTTTGGTTACGTCCGCCGGTAGTCAATGTTTGGGTCAGATAAGCGCCGTATTCGGCATGGTCGAATTGAAGTTGAGCCGAGTAGAACAGCACGACAGGCAATACCTGTTGGGGCAGAACTTCATGAGCGGCATCTTCGTTGACGTTGTCGTACAACCAGTCTTCGCAACTTGCGCCCATGAAGCTGATTAACAACGATAATATGATAACTTTATATTTATTCATGGTTCCTTGATGTTAGAATGTTGCGTTTATAGTGAAATTGAAACTGCGGGTGGCCGGGATAGACATATTGTCGATACCCATCGTTCCTGTACCGTAGGCTGCCGAAGTTGAAATTTGCGGATCAGAACCCGAATATTTGGTCAACAGGAAGAGATTGCGGCCTGTAATGGAAGCTCTCAATCCTTTAATGTAGGGATTCCCTTTTTTCAAGAACCGTGTGAAATCATATCCTACGGTGACGTAACTCAGTCGGAGATAAGAACCGTCTTCGATAAAATTGGAGCTTACGCCATAGAAATAGGTATTCAGGTTGGTCTGATTCAAAATGATAGGCTTGTTGTTTTGTACATAAGTTCCGTCGGGTTGTGCGACTACACCTTTTACGACTACTTCGCGGTTACGGTAGTTCTCCAACGATTTGTGCATACCGTTGGTAAAGAGCGAGCGTGCGGTTCCGTTATATACGTCTCCTCCTACACGTCCGTCCAGCAAGAACGATACAGTCAAGTCTTTCCATCGGAACGTGCTGCTCAATCCCATCAGGAAGTCGGGCTCGCGGTTACCGATGTATACGCTCTTGGCCGGATTGATAATGGGATATCCGTCCTCGTCGATAAGTATTTGTCCGTCGGGAGCACGCATATAGTCCTTGCCTGAAATACCCGTCGTCGAACCGTTTAGATAGGCGGTAGTATAGATATCGCTGAACTGAGTCCCTTGAATTTCGCTCACGTCTTCGGGTAACGATTTTACGACACCCCGATTCAACCCGAAGTTGAGGTTGGCGGTCCATTCGAAATCTTTGCTGCGAAGAATGTCTTGGCTTAACGTAGCTTCCACACCGTGATTCTCGATACTACCTTCGTTACGGACTTGTAGAATAGTTCCCGATGAAGGCGAAACTCTCACGGTTACGATTTGGTTGTTTACCGTAGTCGAGTAGTAGGCTACATCTAAACGGGTGCGGCTGTCGAAGAATCTTAAATCGGCTCCGATTTCCCACGACTTTGTCATCTCGGGTTCCAGCGTAATCGCGTAAGAAGCTGTGGGGTCGACACTATATCCTCCGTCGGGGAATGTAGAGGCTTCCCGATAGGCTTTGGTAAATTTGTTGGGAGTAGCATCTTTCCCGACTTGTGCCCAGTTTCCGCGTATTTTACCATAGCTGAACCAATCGTTACTGATGTGGAACAATTCACTGAAAATTAAACCTGCCGTTACCGAAGGATAGAAGTAGGAAGATTTTTCGGCTTGTTTCAAGGTAGAGGAACCGTCGTAGCGGGCTGTTCCGCTTAATTGGGCGATTCCTTTATAGTCGAATCGTAATTCTCCGAAATACCCGTATTTGTTTTTCTTGGAGCGGAAGTAGGAAATGGGATAGTCGCCCGTTTTCAGCCAGTTTTCGGTATTCGTATTGTTGAAACTGTAATAGTCTCCTTCCAATACGAACTCCTGTCCCGCCATAGTGGCTTCATAGCTTTTGTTGATCATGATTTCGGCTCCGGCCAACAGATTCATGCTGAAATCTTTGAACAAATCTACTTTGTATGTGGCCAATCCCTGTATCGTGAGCAATTCGCTACGGCTGGGTTCGAATTTATAAGAACCGAATTTGTAGAGATATTTGGAAATAACGCTCTCGTCCAGTTCGTCTTTATCGAAACGAGGTTTGGCGTAGGCGTCGGAAGTTGTATATCCTTTGTCGTATGCGATTTTACCGGTGAAGGTCAAATCCTTTATGGGAGTCCATTCGATCGATCCGTTTAAGATGGTACGTGAAGATTGTGTCTCCCCTCCGTCTTCGTAACGTCCCCAATAAGGGCTTACTCCGGCTGCAATTTTATCGGCGTCTGTAAGGGCATTCCAATTGTCGTAACGACCACCGTCTTCTATGCTGTAAACCGGTTTTCCCAATGGCGTTTTGTACACACGCATATCGTTGTTGATAGGCCAAGTGTAGATAGAACTCATGCTATTGCCGAATGAACGGGATTTCGTGTCGATATAATTTAATGATGCATTGATTTTTACCCATTTCGAAGGGGTGAAAGTTGCTTTTAACAAAGCACCCATGCGATTCTTGTAATCTTCGGGAACGACACCGTCGGTAGAAGTGTAGTTGAACGATGCATAAGCTGTGAATTTGTCTGTTCCTCCCGAAGCGTTCACATCATATTTTTGATACAATCCCGTTCCCAAGAAATTCCCGACGTTATCGTAGGTTTTTTCCCCTTCTTTCAAAAGAGGACCCCAACCTCCGCTTACGGAGTTTTCTTTATAGAAACCGAGATTTCCCGGAGCATATTTCTGTTGAATTTTAGGGATTCTTACGCTGTTATCGATTTGTACGCTGGCACTACCGTTCACGACGATCTGTCCGGTTTTACCGCTTTTCGTGGTGATTAGGATTACACCGTTGGCTGCTTCCGAGCCGTACAATGCCGATGCAGCAGCACCTTTCAATACGGTCATGTTTTCGATGTCGTTCGGGTTGATGTCACCGGCCGACGAACCGCCTCCACGCATAGGCATTCCATCGATAATAAACAAGGGTTCGTTATTTTGTCCTGAGTTGATGGACGAAATCGCACGAATGATGATTTGGGAACTGGAATTGGGTGAACCTCCGCTCCCTGATACTTGTACACCGGCAATTTTCCCTTGTAGAGAATTTACGAAGTTTGCCGATTGTCCGGCAGTAACCTCGTCGGCATTTAAACTTTGGACGGCGAAGTTCAGTTTTTTCTTTTCTTCCCGAATACCCATCGCTGTTACGACAACCTCGTCTAATTGTGTCGATGACGAAGTTAAAGTTACATTGATGACAGATTGGTTTCCAACCTGCACCGTTTTCGGTTGCATACCCACGTAACTGAATGTTAGGCTTGCGTTTTCATTGACTTTAATAGAATATTTCCCATCTAAGTCGGTTGTCGCTCCTTGTGAGGAGCCTTTGACATGGATCGATGCCCCGATAACGGGCAGTCCGTCTTCGGCAGATACAACGGTCCCCGTTACGGTGCGTTGTTGAGCGAAACCTACTATAGCAAATAAGGAAAATAACAGAAGTAGCACCTGTCTTCTCATAATACTGCTTGTTTGTTAATAATCAAGGTTAGTAAATACTCGTTTATAATTTATTTGAATTAATCATGGTTGATTCTTGTTTTTCGTGGTTTAAATCAACGTTTAAAACTGCTGTTAAAAGTTTGTATTATATTTTATTATTTTAAGTGTTTATGTTTTATTTTTCATCTTTTACTTGTACAAATATAGCGTTCTATTTTTAAATCGAAAACTAATTCTTCCACTTTTTTTCGCTTTTGACTTATTTTTTAGAATTAGAGCCATATTTTCACAATTATAAACCATCTCGATAGAAATTAGATTTTAGGGGACGGGCTTTCTAAAAATATATTCTCGATACATAATATCCTCCGTCCAAAAATCGAAAAACCGAAAAGAAATCACATTTTTTCTATATAAATACGGTACAAAAAATAAGTCATGCGGGAATTTCATATTCTTGGATAATGAGCCATAATCTCCTATTTCCTTTTCGAAAGAATCCTTAATAAAACTTTATTAGGCGATACTATCACCGAAACGATTAAAAGTCGAATAAAACGTTGGTTTTTTTCGGGGGGACTTTTTAAGTTTGATAAAGATTTAAAACCTTATAGATACCTAAGAGATTTTTCTCTTTCGAAGCCTTTCGATAGATAAAAAATGTTGTCGTTTTTCATAATGAGTTTTTCTTTATGTATCTTTGGCTCTATCGAATATGAGATATGGCTTAGCAAAAAAATGAGCAAGTTCTTTTTTTGAGTGGTTACCTTTCCTTATATTTGTAGAAAAGAATATAGGATGCGGTTCGGCATAGTCAAATCGGAAGTTAGATTTCTTGATTGCCTTTGCGCTCACCTTTCCCTATATTCGTGTAAAATGCAGAGATAGAATGCTTTTGGATAGGAACAGATTCGTTTGCTTGTGTTCTCTTGCGCTATCTTTGATTTGGCCTCTAAACAGGGCGGAAAAGACCTTATTGACACCATAGGGCTGGGTATAAATCTTTTTTATTTTCGGCCTATTGGGAGTTTGAGGTGAGATGGAAATTCATTATTTATGCTAAAAAATATTACCATGAAGAAGAAAATGTTCTATGCGCTGTCTGCGCTTTTGTTGTGTAGTGCTTGTACTACGACACCACGTAATCCGTTTGAAGAACCTGCGAGGCCTGCCGGACAGGAAAGTGTTTTGAAGTTGGCTTGCGAGCCTTTGGATACGGTGAGAGTCGGTTTTATCGGGCTGGGTTCCAGAGGTAAAGGTGCGATCGAACGGTATGTCTATCTGCCCGATGCCAAAGTTGTCGCTTTGTGTGATTTGGATTCGGCGAATGTAAACAAAGCGAATGAAATACTTACTTCGCACAAACTTCCTGCCGCCGATATTTATGTAGGTGAGGACGTCTGGAAAGAGATGTGCGGAAGGGACGACATAGATTTGGTCTACATTTGCACCGATTGGCACTCTCATGCTCCGATGGCTGTCTATGCCATGAAACAGGGAAAACATGTCGCCGTGGAAGTACCGGCGGCAATGACCGTAGCCGAGTGCTGGGATTTGGTAAATACGGCCGAACAGACTCGCCGCCATTGCATGATGCTGGAAAATTGCTGTTACGATTTCTTCGAAATGGCAACGCTCAATATGGCACAACAAGGCTTGTTCGGAGATGTGATGCATGCCGAGGGGGCTTATATCCACGACTTGCGTTCTTATAATTACGACACTACGGCGACCGGTTATAAAAACATGTGGCGGTTAAAAGCCCAGAAAGAGGAGGCCGGTAATCCTTATCCTACTCATGGATTAGGTCCTGTCGCCCAGATATTGAACATTCACCGGGGCGACCGCATGGCTACGTTGGTTTCCATGTCTAATGCGCAAAAGGGTATGCATCTTTATGCAGCCGAACATGGTATCGCCGGCGAGGATACGGCGCGTATCGATATGGGCGATATGAACACGACTCTTATTCGTACCGCCAAAGGGAAAACCATCATGATACAACACGATGTTACCAGTCCTCGTCCCTATAACCGCATTCACATGGTGAGCGGTACGAAAGGTTTCGCCCAGAAATATCCGCTTACGGGGATCGCTTTGGAACCCAATGCGCATGAGTTTGTCAGCCAGCAAACTCTCGACTCTCTGCTGAAAGTGTACGAGCACCCCTTCTGCAAAGAGATCGGCGAAAAAGCTCGTCAGGTGGGCGGACACGGAGGTATGGATTTCATTATGGATTATCGTCTGATTCATTGCTTGAAAAACGGTTTGCCTCTCGATATGGACGTTTACGACGCAGCCGAATGGTCGTGTCTGGTCGAGTTGACCGACTACTCCGTTCGCAACGGCTCCGTTCCTGTACAGATACCCGATTTTACCCGTGGAGAATGGGATAAATTGCAAGGCTTGACTTTTGCCGAATAATAGATAGTGATATGAAGAATAACAAGAGGGGGTATCGTTTTTCTCGATGCCCCCTCTTGTTATTTGATTTTCAGTCTAAAAACGGGTAGGCTGAATTTTGTTTTGGTTCATATCAAAGTTTAATGTAATCGGGGTGAAGTCGGGAAGCGGATTCTGATCTTCTCCCAATAACACTTCTGTCGCTGTAAAGTTGAATTTCAGATTTGCACTTTCTATGGCATATCCGGCAGCTTGTCCCGCTTCAACTTTTACTTCGATAAACAATGTCTGTGCCCCTTCTTGTGTATTTGACGGTGCGGTAATCGATAGTTTCAAAGGATTGGGGGCTAATGCGAGTTTGATGCTATCTTTGGCCGTTGTTAAAGTCGGTTTATATCCTATTTTGTAATTTACATCTCCTACGGCCTCTACGATTTTGTCTGTTGTGGTTTCATCTTTAACGATGGACATGACAATATCTTTGATGGGAAATTTTTCAAAATGTATGGTATCGTTATTGACATGTGCTGTAATAGCCACTCCTTCGTCTGTTTCGTCGTTTTTGGAGGCAACTTTTTCTGGCGATTGGGTTAGGGCGAACATTTTACCGGTATAATCTCCGAACATTGTTTCTGTTGTTATTTCATCTGGAAGCTCCGGCGTATTTTTGTCGTCATCACTACAAGCCACGAAGCTGAAAGACCATACAAGCAATAACATGGAAATAAACAATTTCATAGGTTCAAAAATTTTTTTCATTTTTCTTTTAATTAATAATTGGGTTAATACTAATTGATTGTGTTACCTAATTTATTTTCTATTGTTTTTGCGCTCTAAATGAATTTTGCTCTTATATACTGCGTAGAGCAAATGTTAATAAATATTTTATATCTGATTTCCAGATCGATCGATGTAAGAAATTAAGAGAAAAACCGGTTTTTGGTTTTGAGTTTCTTGAAGGGGAAAAGCCTGAATTATATCAGTTCGATAGATATATTTTGATATTCCTTTTATTTAACTTATTTCTATGCAGTATTCCTGTCAGAATGTCATTTCTCTGTATAAAGAGTATATTGATTGTTGTTTAAAAAAGACCGGTTATTGCTACCGGTTTTTTCAATGTAGAATTCATGAATGAAAATGTAGAAGAAAGGATTATTGCGTTTACATCGCAATCTTTGAGGCAATATGGTATGCGTGCGGTTCGTATGGACGACATAGCCAAGCAGATGAATGTTTCGAAGAAAACCATATATCAGTTGTATAATACGAAAGATAAATTGATAAATATTTGCGTGGAGACCTATTTGAACAGAATAGAGAATATTTTTCGGATTATCAGACACGACTCTCCTGATATATTGGTTTGCCTTTGGGAAGTTAGCAAAGCATATATAGAGAATTTGTACAGGGCTAATCCTCCCTTTTGGAACGATGTATTCCGATATTCGGAGTATAAGTACATATTTACTGAATATAACAGTATATGGTCGTCGGAGTTGGAAAATATTATTTCAATTTGTCAAAAAGAAAAGTATATTATTCCCGATTTGGATATATCGGCATTTCTCGAATCGTTCACGACACTGCTATACAATGCAAGATTTGTCGAATGTTTGCCCGCGATGTTGCGTAATTCGGCATATTTTATGCTTCGGGGAATTATGACGGCGAGTGGGATTAAACGATTCGAACAATTGAGAGATATGTCTTGTAAGAAGGTAAATTAGAAAATATCCATCAAGAGGCTAACTTCTTCCCCTTTGTTGCATAGCGATAGGGGGGAGACGTGGAAGAAACAATAGTTTTCGACGGAGAGGGGTTGAGAAAGATAGAATAGGAGTTTTTTGTAAGATTAACCCCTCCGGCCTGCGGCCACCTCCCCTATATTTTGCTGTCGCAAAACACAGAGGAGGAGGGAGATGCCTTTTTTGCTTTATTTTTTTGCAGCAAGCTGGAACTATCTAACCTTCTCCCTTGCCGTATTCCGTAGCCTCATGGGGTGTTGCGTTAGCGGTATGAGGGAGACCCGCGGAACAAAGTTCTGCGGAGAGGGGTTAAGGAGAATTAAAACTTAATGGTGATATCTGCGCCGAATGTAATCGGGCGGCCGCACTGTACGAAGCTGTTGGGCGTAGACAAGTTCTCGGCATTCATGGTCTCGAAGTAGAACGCCTGATAATGTTGATTCAGCAGATTTTTCCCCCATAGTTTCAAATCGGCATATTTCCCCGAAAGGATAATCGATGCATTTACCAGCCCATAAAAGTTTTGCGCAGCATCGTTGGCTTCGGTCCAGTATATTTTCCCTCGGCCGAGGTATTGCAGATCGAAAGTCAAGTCGGTCTCTTTGTCTAAGGGCAGGGTGTAAGCGCCCGATAGGGCGAGCGTATGAGCCGGTGCAAAAGGGACGAAATTGTTTTTGTAGTCGTTTTTCCCGTCGTTGTATTCTCGGAAGGTAGCATGGGTGTAACCGTAGGTCGCCGAGAGTAACAGCCGGTTGGTCGGGGTGGCTCGCAGCGAAGCCTCCAATCCGTAGCTGGCGGTACGTCCCGAATTTTTGGTGATGCGGCCATATCCGCTTACAGCAGCTATTTGCTGATCGTGGCAATCGATGTAGAACAAAGATATATCGGCAAACAGGTGGTGGTCGATTAACTGAGAGCGGCCGCCTATTTCGTAATTCCAGCTATGTTCGGGTTTATACGAGATGGCTTGGTTCACGTCGGTCGTGTTTTCGAAGGCAGGCATTCCGGCAGTACTGCGACTCGGTGCGGGACGACCTCCGTTTCCACCGCCTCCCATGTTCTTCATCAGTTCGCTCATCATGCTGGACCGGATTTGGGATTGTATCAAGTTGGAGAACATCTGGAAATTGTATCCTCCCGACCGGTAACCGCGGGTTGCCGAGGCGTAGACGAAACTTTTATTGCCGATAGCGTATTTCACTTCGAATTTGGGAGACAGTTCTATCGTGTTCATCGACTCCTTTCCATCGATGCCGAGGGGCAGGATAAAAGGCTGTTGAATCGACATCGGGGGGCGATTACCCATATTGATCGTGACGTTGGCACGCCCTGTGAGATCTTCGGTCGCATGGGTGTGATGGTAAATGCGGGTATGTTCGTAGTCTATTCGTAAGCCTACGGTAGCCGATAAACCGTCGATAAAAATACGATTGAGCGTAGCTTGTCCGAAGGCGGCAGCACCGTAGGTCGGTGTTTTGTAAATGCCGTCGATATACAGGTTGCGGTTATCTATATCTATTGTAATATCGGGCATTCCCGCTAATGCAGGGTTCTGTTTGAGAGCTGCCAGTTGGTCGTTGGTCTGTTTGGTGATGAGCAAATCTATCCCGTCTTGTCTGAAATCTACCGGGCCGTCCGTATGGGTTTGTTGATAAAACCCGAATAAGCCTCCTACCCACTCCCAACGTTTGCCTTTGTGCGATTTGACGGCAAATTCCTGTGAAACCGCATGCATTTTTTGTTTTTGTTGTAATGTAAATATGGAGCGGGGTGTAAAGTCTTGGTCCAAATGCATATCATCGTCGAGGAATTGGTAACCCGTCGTCGATGTGAAGATGAATCGGTCGTGGAGATATTGAACCGACAGACCCGACGTGAATATGTCGCGACGATACGAGGCTTCGTCGTTGTAACTGATGCTGCCGGTCTTTTTCAGGGTTTTGTCATAACCGGCGTATGGGTATCCCTGTTGGTCGCTACCCTCGTAGTCACCGCTGAAACTCAACTTCCAATGCCTGTTTACCCGCCAGTCTAATTGTACTCTTCCACCGCCCGACCGGGTACTTCCGCTATTTTGTCGGGTATATTCGTTTTTGAAGTAGCCGTCGTCCTGTCGGTAGCGGGCATTTATCGAGAATGCGAAATCGTCGGTAAGTTTTTGGCTGGTAGTAGCGGCGACTCCCCATAAGTTGTAATTCCCGAAACTCAATTTTATTTTCGAACCTTGTTTTTCCAAAGGCGAGAGAGTCTTTATGTTCACGAGTCCCGCCATGGTATTCCTTCCGTAGAGAGTCCCTTGCGGTCCTTTTAGGACTTCGATACTTGCAATATCGATGAAGTCGAAATCGAAAGCGCTTTTATCCAGATAGGGAACGTTATTGACGTAGAGGCCTACGGCGGGAGAGTTGATTCGGGAACCTATACCCCGTATGTAGGCCGAGGAAATGAGTTTGGAGCCATAATCGGGAATAAACAGATTGGGAACGATGGTAGAAATATCCTTGACCGAACGGATATTCATTTCGTCGAGATTGCCCGTGTTGAGATAAGAGATGGAACCGGGGAACTCGAACAGTTTCGAATCCCATTTGGGGTTACTGATGATAGTAATGGCATTCAGGTTATATATGCGGTTTCCCAAAGAATCGGTAATCGCCGGTATCGGTTTACCGGTTGCAAGAAATGGTAAAGTTCCCAAGATGAACGCGAGCAGAAAATTTTTCATAAGATTTGTTTACCTGTTGAAAGAGCGAGTCTCTCTTTGAATTTTTGCACAAAGTAACAAGAGAAAAATTTTCTTTACAATCATCAATAGTAGTGATTTTTCGAGGACGGGATATTATCCGGGTGTTAGATGAAAAACAGGAGGCTGGCCGCCATGACTGCCATGCCGGTGATGACGCCTCCTATGCCGTAGTGATGATGACCGTATTTTTCGGCCCCCGGCAGCAGCTCATCGAATGAAATGAACACCATAATACCCGATACGAATGCCAATAGAAGCGCGTGAATCGTGGGAGTCCAAAAAGGTAACAGGAACAGGAATCCGATGAGTGCGCCTACCGGCTCGGCCATACCGGAAAGCAGGGAATACCAAAATGCTTTCTTGTGGCTACCCGTCGCTTGATAGATGGGTACGGAGACAGCGATACCTTCCGGTATGTTGTGAATGGCAATGGCTATGACGATGGGAATAGCTATGTCGATGTTGCCCAGTGCCGATGCGAATGTAGCGAGTCCTTCCGGGAAATTATGGATACTGATAGCCAGTGCCATCAGTATTCCGGTACGATGCAATCGTTGTTGTCCCGATAGTTCTTCCACGCGGTGGATTTCATGTGGATTCTCGTCTTCGGGAATCAAGAAGTCTATCAATGCGATAAACGATGTTCCCGAGAAAAATGCGATCAGCATGTAGATATTAGACATGCGCGGGCTGAAACTCTCGCTGAGCATACCCAATGCCTCTGGCATCAATTCCATGAACGATATATATATCATTACTCCGGCCGAGAATCCCAATGCCGCAGAAAGAAATTTCGTATTGGTTCGCTTGGCGAAAAATGCAATGAGGCTTCCCACTCCGGTCGATAGACCGGCTATCATCGTGAGGAGAAATGCCAAGAGTATAGAATTTATTTCCATATTTTCGAGATTGTATAAAACCGTAAAGGGAAACCGCACTATCCTCTTGTCGGGGAATTGTCCGTTTCCTTCGTGGTTTTTCGGAAACAAAGGTAATGTATTAAAACATTATGAAGTTCACCGAATAATAAAAATAACAAAAAAGAATGAAATATGTTAGGAATAAACCGTTGGCTCTACGTATCTTTACCCGCTGAAAAGAGAGAATATGCAAGATTATAACGAAGATATTGTTATCGAGCAGTTACAGAATCCGGCGACTGTGCGGCAGGCATTCGCACGGGTCGTAGCCCGGTATAGTGAGCCGTTATATTGGCAGATTCGAAAAATGGTACTTTCGCACGACGATGCCAATGATTTATTGCAAAATACATTCTTAAAAGCATGGGGAAGTATCGAGTATTTCAGAGGGGATGCCAAATTGTCGACTTGGCTTTATCGTATTGCAGTGAATGAGGCATTGACTTTTCTGGCACGGGAACGAGAACGACGGAATCTTACGGCCGACGATACCGATGATTTCCTGCTCTCTCATGTAGAGAGCGACGAATATTTCGACGGAGATCGTGCACAGAGGCTTTTGCAAGAAGCGGTTTTGCAACTCCCGGAGAAACAACGCCTCGTTTTTAATATGCGTTATTTCGACGAAATGAAATACGAAGATATGTCCGAAATTCTGGGAACATCGGTGGGTGCATTGAAAGCATCGTATCACCATGCGGCGAAAAAAATAGAGGAATATCTGCAAGATCATGTTTAAACCTTTTCATTATTTTCGTGTCTAACAAACAAAAGGTGAAGCTATGGAAAAGAAAACTCCCCTGTTAGATGAAATCGGTAGGAAGCACGGTATGAAAGTGCCCGGCAATTATTTTGCCGATTTCACCGAAAAGATGACGGAAAGTTTGCCGGAAAGGGAATTTCCCGAACTCGTGCAACCTTCGTTATGGCTTCGGGTAAGACCGTGGATTTATATGGCAGCCATGTTTGCCGGTATATGGCTTATGATGAAAATGTTTACGGGAATATTCTCGGTGGAAAAAGGAGAAACTCCTGATATGGAAATGACGGCTTCGGCGACAGATGGAAGTACGATAGAAGACGAGTGGATCGCTTATTATGTCGATGATTACACGGCTTATGAAATGCTCTATACCGATAGCGATTATTAAAGGAGAAGTAGTTATGAAGAAAATAATTTTATTATTATCGGCCGTTTTATTGTGGGCATTGCCCGTTTCGGTTTCGGCACAGAATAAGAATAACGACAAGGCGAAGCAACAGCGAAAAGAACAGTTTGACCGGTTCTGTAAATTCCGTCGGGATTTTATGATGAAACAGATCGGGCTTTCCGAACAAGAGGCGAAACAGTTCTTTCCCTTGTATGAAGAGATGGAAGGGAAAAAATGGACGGTAGACAGGGAGGCTCGAACCTTTGCTCGGAAAATAGTACGTTCGGAAACGGCTGTTTCAGATGTCGAGTATGAAAAAGCGGCCGAAGTTTTACTGGAAAAGGACGAGAAGTTGGCAAAGATAGATCGGGAATATTACGACAAGTTCAAAACCTTTCTGTCGAATGAAAAATTATTTAAATTCAAAAATGCCCAAATGAAATTCCCGAGAGCCATGATGAAATGGCATGGCGGGAAACATCATCATGAGTAATAATGTAATGTACGGGATAATGAAGAAAGGGAGAAGTTTTTTGATCTTCTCCCTTTCTTTTTATTTATGGTACAAATATCTTTTCCGAAAAACCGTTTATATGAAGGATATACAATCCGGTATTCAATCCGAGTTCTCTCCATTCGATTCGGGTTCCGGGCTCGACATCTGTTTTATCGGAGTATCTTATAATTCCGTCCGGGGTCGATAATATGAGGTTTATTTTACCCGCTTGCGATGTGAATAAAATTCCGTCTCGATAAAGTTTGTATAGTTTGTCTGTCGACAAGTTGTCGATGGCGCTCGGTGAAAGCACCTCTTTGATTCCGGCGAGAGCGTCTATTTTCCCGTATCCGTAAATGGAGTTGGGACATGCTCCTGTATGGGAATCTTGGCGGGCGGTCTTTTTCAAAATCAGTTGTATATCTTCGGGAGATAGTTCTGGATTTGCTTCTAACCATGTGGCAATGACTCCGGCGACAAAGGGCGAGGCTTGCGATGTTCCCGTCATTTGTCCCCAATAATAGCTTTTCCCGTTTATCGTTGCCCGGGCGACAGTGTTGGCGCTACTCTCCTTATAGTAATCGGAGTAAGAAGATACGGCGCTGAAAATCATTCCTCCCGGAGCCGTCACGTCGGGCTTTACTCGGCCGTCCGAAGCCGGACCTCGGCTCGAAGTGTAGTTGATTTTATTCAACGGGTAATCGATCAACATGGACTGTTTCTTTCCCGAAAAATTTGTCCATACGTTTCGGGTTGTATAGTTTCCGACAGAAATAGTTCTCTTTCCTGTTCCTCCCAATTCCCCTAATGTACGGTCGGCATCGAAATTGACATGTGTGCTTTTCCCGTTGTCGGTGAACTGTCCGCTGTTTTTGTCGGTCCAGAGATCGATGTGTTGAGTTTCGCCCGTTATTCCTATTTGTATGTCGTAACCTTTTAGATTGAGATTATTCAAGGCGACTCTATACATGCGCCTCGTGTTGTTCCACAATTCGGTATAGTAGGCGATTTCTCCGCCTTCCGAATAGTTGAAGTCGGCAGGGACGGAAAACGATTGGTCCGTACCGTTCGAGGTACAACTCCATACGGTTTCGCCTTGTGAGTCGGTTAGCGAAACGGTAACGGTAAACCCGTCCGATTCACCCCAAACTTCGAATGTGTTGGCGGCGTATCCCGATGGTTTGAAAAATGTCAGTACAGGAGTCTCGGCATTGCTGAGTTCCATCGAAGCATGAGTTTTGTTTTTGGCATCGTTTCCGATGGAGCCGACCAGAATTTTTCCTTTTCCCAGCATGGCATCGATGGCTTGATCGAAAAGCGAAGTCCCGTCGTGCGGCCCGTAAGAAGTATTTAGGCTGATGTTGACTACGGCCGGTTTGTCTATCGAGTCGGCATAGTTGAATACATATTTAATACCATTCAGAATATCGGTATCTTCCAATGTCGATCCTACCATTACTAAGTCGGCATCATAAGCTACTCCGTAATAGGGATTCTTGTCGAGTGTCGTGGACTCCGAGGTCGCTATTGTCCCGAAATAACCGCCACCGGCTATTCCGGCTACATGGGTTCCGTGTGTTTGCTCTTCGTTGTCAGTCCCTTCGGCAAGAATATTTTCTTTATCCGACAGTAGTTTGTTATCGATTTGATTCCAGAATCTTGTGATTCGGAGGGTCTCGTTGTCAGACGAGCGGAAGGCTGGGTGAGTTACGTCGAATCCAGAGTCTACAAACCCCAATACGACATTCTTTCCGGTATAGGGAGATGAAAGAGACTCCCCGTTTTGTACCAGTACTACGTTCGTTTCTGTACGTGCTTCATCTAAGGATAAAGATGCTTTTCGAGGAAGCTCGGCTCTTTTTACGAAGTCAGAGTCTAAAAAACGAGACAATTCCGACGGTGAAATACATATCGTATAGAATCCGTTTCCCAATGACACGTACGATAAAACGCCACATTCCAGTAAATCGTTTTCGGTCGTACGTTCATCGCATTGAACGAGAAGTCGCAGATCTTTATCCTGTCTGGATAATTTTTCCAATCGATTGTCAGAGCGAATTAATTGATCGAGCGTTTGGCGCGATGAGGCCGATAGTTTTTCGTTAGCTGCAAAACACGTCATGCTGTTGAGGAATAAGATTCCGCTGAACAGCATGACGTAAATATAGATTCGATTCATAAAACTTTATTTATAGGGCACAAACTTTGAAAACAGCATTCCCTACTTTTACTATATAAATTTTACCCGGGATAAACGGGAAGTCATATCGACCGTTATTTACAAGCCCTTGATTTATCAATCGACCGTCTGTTTCGTAAATAGTAACAGGTTGAACGGAAGTATCGTTTATCGAAAAACCTTGTCTGGTAACCGTCAGTTCCAACTCTTCGTTTTGGGTATTTTCAATTCCGGTAGAATTATACACGACTGCAACGTCATCGATTTGCAGATAGTTCCCTTCGGCAACTTCAAGCGGTTTTTCCGGTTGTTTACTGAGGTAGTTGGATGCACAGAACACGATGTTCATTTTTTCGGGAATCTCTTGTGATGTATAATCGATAGAGATTTCTTTGGACTCGAAAACATCTATATCGTTATCGATGGTCAATTCTCCCGACCCTATCAAGGTAGCACCCGCATTCCCGGCAAGAACGGCGCTCATTTCGTCGGTATGGTTGGCTCCGCTTTTATCGGTCGACTCGGCCGAGCCCTTCCATAGATAGACTTTGATATGGGCAGCATCGTCTATGTCGCTTGTAGGAGCATTGTAGTATTGGGCTTTGAAGGTGATTTTACTGGGACGTCCCGTAAATTCTACACCTCCGTCTACACCCAAGTCCCCTGTTGCAGCTGTGAAATAAGTGGTGTTTACATATATCCACGGAGTTCCTAATGAGAGTATTCCCGGAATGACGTAACCCGTTTTGGTTCCCCACATAATACTACCTGCGAAAGTGTTTTCGATGGTGGGGTAGGCATTGGTGTCGTCTCCGCTTTTGGAAACTGTTCCGGCTTTCATCGATGTGAAACCGCTAATATTGGAATATAATGCATGCCAGCCTACGGGTTGTACTTTCTGGTTACCTCCGTCGCTTTCCCAAGCTCCGTTAAAGTCGTCTCCTGAGAAATTTTCACTATGTGCCGTTAGAGAAAATAGGGCACAGCAACTTAAAATAAGATAAAAATTCTTCATAATCCGATTTGTTTAAATGACTTTGAGTATAATATTATATTTTTGTATCGGCAAAGTAAAGAAAAAAATGTAATAATGGAAAGAGAAAAAGGAAAATAGTAGTAATTATTAAAGTTTTAAGAAGTATGAGAAAGAAATTTGCTTGGTTTTTCTGTATATTTATGTCATCTCTTGTTTTATTATCATGTAGTGAGGATAATAAAAAAGGTGAAGAACCCGGGGACGGTACGGGAGGAGGAACTCCTGAGGGGGATACTAAAACTTATTTTGAAACGACCTATTCCGATTTGTCTGCTTACGTTGACAAAGATGTGAGCGAGATATGGGCCGCTGTGGGAAATGCTTCGAAAGATGAGGAAAATAATATCCTGTATGTGCAGGATCAAAAAGGCAATCGATACAAAGCGACGTTTAAACTCGATGGAACGATGATTGCTACCATAGAAATGGTTTTGACCGGAAGTTCCGAAAACAAAGGGATTGAAGTGTGGGAAAGTATGATATCTTCTTTCCGGGATTATAAATTAGGGACTTTCCTCGGTACGAAATTTAAAGATTACGCTACGGGCGAGGGAGGTATCAAACAAACCACAGAAGAGACGATTCCGTTGTTGACTCTGGAAGCCAATACGTTGATATATCCTGTATTCGGCATACAGAAAAAAGTGTATTGTTGTCCTATCATGGATAAGGATAAATTCCGTGTAGAAATGTGCCGCAATTATTTACCTCTCGATTTTAGTACATTGGGTAAGTATGTGGGTGCGAATATCGATGAAACTCTGCAAGAGTTCTATGCGATCAGCAATAAGATACTTTTCGGGACGGCGATGGCATATCTCTATTTCGATAGTGCGATTGATTTGAAGGGTAATAACTATACGGTTAATTTCGATTCCGACAAAACATTGGAAACCGTTTTGGAAATTTCGGCTTATATTCCTGAAAACGAACAAACCATCGCTCGTTGGAAAGACCTCTTGCAAAACTATGCCGACTATAAGTTAGGCACGTTGAAAGAATTGTATGTGACCGATGCTTTCGGCGATAAGGTACAAGACTTGGCCGATGCGCAAGCGGCGTTCGATTTGTATGAGTCTAACGGTCGTAATAACGGGATCATTGCTCGTTTTGAGACGGCTTATGGTAACAATTCTCTCATATTGAATAAAGACTATTGTTATATTCTTGTTAGGAAAAGTTAAGCAGTCGATCGTATGGAAACGAAGAACGCCCGGGAATTACCCCGGGCGTTCTTCGTTTTTTAAGGGAAATAATCTTAGCGGGCAAACAAAACAGCAAAGGTGTTGTTCTATGAGATACAGACGGTACAAACGCTTGTGGGGAGAGCTTCGCTCTTTTGGAGCAATCGGGGTCAATCGTCTATGAGTTCAACCATCAAAAGTATCTGATATGAGAAAAGTTTGTGAAAAACTACACATGAAAATCCGGTCAGGGTTGCTGTTAGGATTATGTTGCCTGTCGTGGTCGCTATCGGCGCAACGTATGGCCGTGCAAGGGACGGTAGTCGATAGTTCGGGAGAGCCGGTTATCGGGGCGAATGTCATTGTTCGGGGATCGTCTGCGGGCGTAGCGACCGATCTCGATGGGCGGTTCCGTCTCGATGTGGTTCCCGATGCTACTCTCGTAGTTTCCTATTTGGGATACAATACGCAGGAGGTTCCGGTAAACAATCGTTCGCAGATAACGATCGTTTTGCAGGAAAACGCTGTGGCTTTGCAAGAAGTCGTGGCGATAGGTTATGGAACTGTCCGCAAGAGCGATGCCACAGGGTCGGTTACTTTGGTGAAACCCGATGAGATAAATGCAGGTTTAGCGACTTCTGCACAAGATTTGTTGGTCGGGAAGACACCGGGTGTAGTAGTCACTCTCAACGGCGGTAAACCCGAGGGTGGCGCCGATATCCGTATTCGTGGAGGTTCATCGCTCAATGCGACGAACGACCCTTTGATCGTTATCGACGGTGTTCCTGTCGATAATTCGGGAGTGACCGGAATGTCCAATTCGCTATCCATGATTTCTCCCGATAATATCGAGTCGTTCACGATATTGAAAGATGCTTCGGCAACGGCCATTTATGGGTCGAGGGCATCGAACGGAGTTATCATTATTACGACGAAACGGGGACAGTCGGGAAAACCGCAAATCAATTTTACGGCCAATATGTATGTCAATACGCCTCGTAATAAAGTGGGGGTACTTGACGGAGACCAATTCCGTCAGGTGATAACCGATTATTACGGAGAAGGGAGCCCGGCTTATAATTTATTGGGGACGGCCAATACGAATTGGCAGGACGAAATTTTGCGGACGTCGGTCAGTAGCGATTATAATCTGAGTGTAGGTGGAACGTATAAAATTCTGCCGTATCGGATTGCGGTGAGCTATACCAATCAGAATGGTATTTTGAAAACCTCTGCTATGGATAGGGTGACGGCTTCGATAACGTTGAATCCCAAATTTTTCGACAATACGTTGAGCGTGACGGCCAATGTGAAGGGTTTTTATATGCACAACCGTTTTGCCGACGAAGGTGCTATCGGTGGCGCGGTATCCTTCGACCCGTCGCAATCGGTACGGGTCGATAACCTGCCCATCGGTAATGGGTATTTTACATGGTTGAAACCCGGAACCGACGAATTTATAGGTATCGCACCGGTAAATCCGGTATCGCTTATCGACGAACGGTCCATGAAAGCCGATGTCTATCGCAGCGTGGGTAACTTGCAGCTCGATTATGTAATGCCTTTTTTGCCGGCGTTACATGCCAACTTGAATTTAGGATACGATGTCTCTCATAGTATTCAACATAATCTCATGACTCCCGACTCCCCTCTTACTTACAAGGAGAATAAAAAAACGGGGCTGGGACAAGACGAACGGTTGAGGCAACTCAAACGGAATTTGTTGCTCGACTTCTATCTCAATTATAAACAGGATTTCGAGTCGATACACAGTAGGCTCGACGCTATGGCTGGATATTCGTGGCAACGTTTTTATAAAGATGGAGGAACCCGCACTACATTGATGCCCGATAAGGAACAATGGTTCGTCTCGTCCTATACCGACCATTTACAGTTGATTTCCTTCTTTGGGCGTGTGAATTATACCTATAAGGACACCTACCTGTTTACAGTCACGTTACGTGGCGACGCGACATCTCGCTTTTCGAAAGATAACCGTTGGGGCGCATTCCCGGCCGTTGCGCTAGGGTGGAAAATTATCAACGAGCCTTTTATGGAGCGGGCGACTTCGTTTATGAGCGAATTGAAGTTGAGGTTGGGCTATGGTATTACGGGACAGCAGGACATTAGCGACAGTTATTTCCCGTATATGCCGTTGTTTACGATCGGTTATCCTACGGCATCCTATCCGTTCGGCGATCAATATTATTATACGATACGTCCTAACGGCTATGACCCCAATATTAAATGGGAGGAGACTACGACGTGGAATGCCGGTATCGATTTCGGATTTTTGAATAATCGCATTACGGGATCGTTGGATTACTATTATCGCGAGACGAACGATTTGATTAGTCGTATTCCTGTTCCGGCAGGGTCCAACCTTACGAACGAGATATATACCAATGTGGGACGTTTGCGCAACGAGGGTATCGAATTCAATATTCAAGCAAAAGTTATCGATAATAAAGATTTTACTTGGGATTTGGGTATGAACGTCGCTTGGAACTCCAATAAAATAACCAAACTGAATAAAAGCGAGAGTGCCGATTATTACATTCCGGTAGGAGGTATAGGCGGAGGTACGGGCAATACCGTACAGGCTCATAAGGTAGGGTATCCGGCATACAGTTATTTATTGTATGAACAAGTATATGATGCCGACGGTAATCCCATCGAGGGATTGTATGCCGACCGTAACGGCGACGGGGTCATAGACGAATCGGACAAATATATTCACCACAGCCGTGACCCGAAAGTCGTTATCGGTATCAACTCGACCATGAATTGGAAAAATTTCGATTTCGGAATCTCTTTGCGGGCCAACTTGGGCAATTATGTTTATGACAACGTATTATCTCAAAATTCGATATACAGCGCGATGTACAACAGCGCAGGTTTCCTGAGCAATATCATGCGGCGTGGGGCGAAATTCGAAACCCAGCAATACATGAGCGATTATTATTTGAAGAATGCCGGATTTCTGCGTTGCGACAACATTTCGCTGGGATATACTTGGAAACACCTGTTGGACGATGCGTTGCGGCTGAGAGTTTACGGTGCGGTACAAAATCCTTTTGTCATTACCAAATACAAGGGGCTCGACCCGGAAGTTTTTTCGGGTATAGACAATAATGTTTATCCTCGGCCCACGACCTATACGTTGGGTGTCGTTTTGACCTATTAACCTCTAAAAATACAAAAATATGAAGTCTTTTATATATAAATGTTTTATAGGCGGGAGCGTCGCTCTTTCGATGACTTTGTCTTCCTGTTTGGGCGATCTCGATTTGAAACCTATCGACGATAACGTGATACAGTTGTCCGACTTTAAGGACAATCCGCAATATTACACGCAGTTGTTAGCCAAAGTATATGCCGGTTTGGCCGTGTCGGGGCAAGAGGGTCCTGCCGGTAATCCCGATATACAAGGGTTCGACGAGGGACAAGCGCAATACCTGCGGGCCTATTGGAATTTGCAGGAACTGCCTACCGATGAAGCCGTGTTAGGTTGGAACGATGCCGGACTACCCGAATTGAGTATGTCCACATGGTCGGCAGCCAACGGTTTTGTATATGTCATGTATAGCCGCGTGTTTTTTCAGATAGCTTTATGTAACGACTTTTTACGCAATACGACCCCGACAGCGCTGGCTGCCAATGATGTCCCCGAAGATGTCGCTGCTCAGATACAGACCTATCGGGCCGAGGCTCGGGTGTTGCGGGCTCTTTCCTATTGGCATGCTATCGATCTGTTCGGTGCGGTCTCTTTTGTGACCGAGGAGAATAAAATTATGGAGGCTCCCAAGCAGAAGTCGAGAGCCGAGATATATCAATTCATATTGGACGAGTTGAATGCCGTAGAAGAGTCTATTCCTTTACAACCTCAGTATGGGAGGGTAGGACGCGATGCCGTCAATATGATTCGGGCGAAACTCTATCTCAACGCAGCGGTTTATACCGGTACGCCGCAATACGGATTGTGTGCCGCCGAGTGTGAAAAAATAATCGCTCGGCACAATACCGGGACGAATCATGGATTGGCCGAAACGTATAAATACTTGTTCGGCGGCGATAACGACCGTTATGCGAGGGGCGGCAATGAAAGCGAAATACTTATGACTGTTCCTTTCGATAGCGATTCGATTCGTTCGTACGGGGGTACGATGTATCTCACCGTAGGTTCGTATGGAGGTAAAATCTCGGCGAGAAATTATGGGGTAAACGATGCTTGGGCCGGCCCCCGTTCTACCTCTACGCTGGTACTCTCATTCTCTCCGCAAGACGAGCGTTATGCCTTTTTCAGCGAAGGAGCGAGTATTAACAATACCAACCTTTCTACCTATCAGGACGGTTATTCGGTCGTGAAGTTTACCAATCTGCTCTCTACCGATTGGGACAATGCAGCAGGCCGTGCCGAATCTTATCCCGATACCGATTTCCCCTTGTTCCGGCTGGCCGATGTCTATCTGATGTATGCCGAATGCGCATATCGGGGAGCTGCCGATCGGGAAACGGGGAGAACCTACATGAACTATTTGAGGGATAGGGCAGGCATGCCGCAATACGATTCGGTAGACGATATTACACTCGACGAAATTTTGCAGGAACGTATGCGTGAGCTTTATTGGGAAGGGCATCGCCGTACCGATTTGATTCGGTTCGAAAAATTCACCTCCGGTAATTATTTGTGGCCGTGGAAAGGAGGCGTATATGCCGGTAAATCGCTGGATACCAAATATAATCTATATCCTATTCCGGCAAAGGAAATCGCTGCCAACCCCGGCATACAACAAAACTATGGCTACTAACGGTAAAAACGACAGAATTATGAAATCTTCTTTTATTAAATTATCCGTTTGGATAGGCTTGTCGGCACTTGTCGCCTGTAACGATGTGGATACTCCCAAATATGACTTGCAGGCTACACCCGAACTGGCGCCTCTTGCACAACCGGCTTTGGTGTTGAACGAAGCCTCGTCGGGGTTTATAGCCGAGACATTCTCATGGTCGTCGGGAGACTATGGTTTCCCCGCCGCTCCCGTTTACACATTGGAGATAGATAACCGGAAAGATTTTCCCGATCCTATACAATTAGCCGAATCGAATACCGATTATGTTTCGGTGACTGTCGCCCGATTGAATATGGCGACTCTTATTCTGGACGGTCAGCCGGGAGAGCCTTGTGATTTGTTCGTTAGGGTAGTAGCCAAGTTGACAGCCGACCATACCGTCGCTTCTTCTCCTCGCGACATTACGGTGACGGCCTATGACGAACCTATCGTGTATCCCAAACTGTATGTCCCCGGTAATTATCAAAATTGGGATATTGCGGCAGCACCCGTGTTGCAATCCTATCGAATGAACAATCGGTATGAGGGATATGTCGATTTTGTGGTTGCTGGAAATCCCGATGCTGCGGTAGAATTTAAAATAACCACTTTGCCCGATTGGGCGCAGGGCGACCAGTATGGCGATGGAGGTCCCGGACGATTGAAACTCGATGGGGAAAATATCTCATATACTCCGCAGGGTTATTATCTCATGCAGGTAGATTTGGATAAATTAACCTACAAATTGACTCCGTCCGAACCGGTCCCGTGAACCATCTGCACCGTGAGGTGTTTTCTATATATACTGTGTTATGTGTGTGATGGCGGAGGAAACGTAGCTTTGAACGGCTGCGCTTCCCCCGCTTTTTGGGTGAAGTGAAGATACAGACCATGCAAGCATACCACAGCCGCCGGATATTATAAATGCAGTAATACCGGAAGCCCATTGCCGAATGATTTAAGGGATAATTCGACAAGCTAAGGCAGAACATCAACACTCGACAGGAAACAAGGCTAAATCGTGGATTCAAACTGTAACTCCAAATAAAATCCGTGATATTAGTAGTTTACGTATAATATATCACGGATTTTTTATAATTTTGTACTTGGATTGAGGCAACTCTTTCCAAGACATATTAGAAAAAGAAGAAGCGTTATGCTTATCTCGTATTTGGAAACCTGAGAAACTTTCAAATAGTGTATGAGAAAAGGCATAGTGGTTTTCACGCTATAGCGTGGCTGCTATTACTACATCTATACACTAGGGTTTTCTCAGGACCTCCAATATAAGACGTGGCATTGCAGTTCCACGCTTCTGTGTAATTATAGCTTTATTGGAACTTAATGAGCCATAGGAATAAAGAAAAATATGAAATTAATCAAACAAATTATACCTATCGTTATTATTATAACATTAATGACATCTTGTGCATCAAGCAAGATTGTGCTATCAAGCAATGCAGATGTAAGTAAGTACAAGTATGTTATTTTTGGTAGTGAATCATCAGGCGATAGAGAATTAGATGATATTGTAATGGCAGTCCAAAATCAAATTGCAGAAACAAATCTAAAAGTGTTATCTGCCTCTGATATCTCAAAGGTATTAGAGTGTTCTGATAGCATTCTTACGCCTAATATTCATGTTACTTCTGAAAAATGGGATGGAGGACATACATATATCACAGTAACATTTTACGATTACAATAATAATCAACGTATAGCAGTGGTAAAAAGTAGTGGAATAGGAATGACTGTAAGCCATGACCAAAATATAGCGTTAGGTGCAATAAGGAAAAAATTTGACAAGTTATTTAAAGATAATTGAATGTTCACCACAATGAGAATAAGATATGTACCCACATGATAATATTTTTAATATTTATTACAATATAGGTAAACGAACTCCATTTTTAGTTAAACGGTGTGAGTTGGGTTTAGCACGGTCATCAAGTGAGGAGAGGCGTATTGATCCAAATCAAGATAGAACCTTTTTAGTTGAAACAGTAAAGCCACGTGGTAAATATGGAAAAGCTTATGGTAAATGCTTTGTGAATGGTAAATCTGATGACACTTATAGGAAAGAGTGTTATCCAAATATCAAAGATGAAGAAATTCCTTGTGCCGGATGTGGGGAGTGGGTTTTACTTGATGTTCCGGGCATATCTCTTGATGAAATATTTCCTATTCACAAAGCGGATGAGATACTTATGGTTGGGAAATATAAAGGGAAATCTTTTGGAGATATTTATAAGATGGATTATCAATATCTTTATTGGTTAGAAACGAAAGATAGGTTTTTCAAGATTGACTTTGAAGAACTTAAACGATTGTATCCAAATGTCGAAAAAACTTTAGATATATCTATTTCAGAAAGGATTATTGATTTTGGGAAATATAAGGGACAAACATTCAATGATATTAAAGATGATGTATCTTATCTTGAATGGCTTGTTTCAATAGGTAAAATATCTATTGAAGACTTTAATTTATTAACTACTATATAACCAATTAATATAATAAGTATGAGTAAAATCTTAATTACTTTAACAGTACTCTTTGCAACCATTGACATTATGGCACAAGAGCATCTTTCATTTAAGGGTATTCCCATTGAGGGAAGTATGACAGAATTTTGTCAAAAGCTCAAATCTAAAGGATTTACTTCAATTAGTCGTGAAAACAATATCACGTTGTTTTCAGGGGATTTTACAGGTCGTCAAGCAACGGTAGGGGTAACTGCTACAGGCGATGGGAAAAATGTTTTTGCAGTTGTCGTTTTATTTGACCCAAGTGGGGAGTGGAATACCCTTGTTAATACTTACGACTATTATAAGGATTTATATACTCGTAAATATGGCAAGCCGACAATTTCAAAAGAAAACAACCCTGCCCATTCAGATTCCAATATCGCTTTAATGGCGGAAGTGTATCAGGGAACAGTTGTATACAATAGTGTATGGAAAGTAACAGGCGGAGATATAGTACTTTCAATTGAAAAGTCTTCTGGAGTTTATGAAGGTATGGTAATGATTCACTATCGTGATTCTCAAAATGTTGAAGCCAAAATCCAAAATGATTTGGATGATATTTAGACAAGGACAACTATGAAGAAAGTATTTATATTCATTGGTGGCGTTGTCACTGGAGCTATTCTAATGATTGTAGTTTCCATGCTTATAGCTGGTGGAAATTCTACTTATAGTGGAATTACATTATTTGAAAAAGAGGGAGAATGTATAAGTGAAAATTCTTTTGAGGTATTCCAAGTTTTGGATTCGGGTGAAGCTTTAGCTAATGAAGTGAAGCAAGGATATTCAACCACAATACCAACAGGATTGACAGTACTGTTTTTGAATGAAAATGGGCAGTCTTATTATGATAACCAAGTTATTCAGATACCTTCCGGTCAATGTGCTAAACAGATAGGAATATTCAAATATTCTGCTAAATCGGGTATGGAGAAAACAGTTCCTATAGTTGGCATACGTGACAAATAGAAATGGCGGTCACTGACCGCCATTTCTATATTTACATGATATGCTCCCATGCGGTGGATAATTTTTTTGCAAGCCAATTTTATAAAATTGCTACCGACAAATCATACTTTCGGAAAAAGATATTATATTTATCCCATAAAAAGTTATTTGACAGTATAGTAGCGCAAAACGCTGAAATTCGCACGGTTGCTAATTCGCAACCACTACTTCTTAAATAATTTGCTAAAATTTTATTCTTCAATCGGTTAAGTTGAATCGATGAAAATCTAAAATATATTGAAATAGAGATATTGCCGATTTTTCTTCGATTATTCCGCTGTTTTTCGATAACTTTGCGCCGAAACATAATCAAATAACAAGTGTCATTATTCGAGCTTTTTGTTTTGGCTGTCGGGTTATGCATGGACAGCTTTGCCGTGTCGTTGACATCGGGTGTCCTTTTGAAGCCTTTTACGTTATCCCGTGTTTTGAAGATAGCCGCTTTTATGGCGGTTTTTCAGGGAGCTATGCCGCTTATCGGTTGGTTTTTGGGCATTGGGTTTAAGAATTATATAGAAGCCTACGATCATTGGGTAGCATTCGGAGTTTTACTCTTTTTGGGAATGAAAATGATTTATGAAGGCTGGCCCCGGAAAGGAGAGTCCGAACCCTGTTGCATCGATCCTGCCGATACGCGCACGTTGGTAGGTCTTTCGTTGGCTACGAGTATCGATGCTTTGGCCGTGGGTATTTCGTTTGCGTTTCTCAACATGACGATGATTACGCCCACGATAGTTATTGCCGGTGTCACATTTGCCTTTTCTTTGGTCGGGGTTTATATCGGTCGTCAGTTCGGTCGCCGTATACATAACTTTGCCGAGGTCGTCGGGGGAGTTATCTTGATAGGGATAGGCGTGAAAATCTTGTTGGAACATTTGTTTTTTTAGGAGGTTATGGATAAAAGATATACTCGTTCGTGGTGGGCGGTCGTTCTGTTTTTGGTCGTGTTTCTGTCGACAAGTGCCATACGTCGTTGCGGCAAGAACACATATCGATATGACGAGGGGCTGATATTCGGCACTTTTTACCACATAACCTATAAATATCCCGAATCGTTGTCCGAAGAAATCAAGAACCGGTTGTTGCAATTTGACGCTTCGCTTTCTCCGTTTAACGATACTTCTATTATTTCGCGGGTTAATCGCAACGAACCGGTCGAGACCGACCGGTGGTTCGAGCATGTGTTCAATGCTTCGCAGCGTATATACACACGCACGGGTGGGACGTTCGACCCTACCGTATCTCCGCTTGTCAATGCATGGGGATTCGGTTTTAAAAAAGGGGTTATTCCCGATTCTGTTCAGGTCGATAGCCTGTTGCGGCAAGTGGGTATGAATAAATTGGCTCTTGAAAATCATCGGGTATTAAAGTCCGATACTTGTGTTACTCTCAATTTTTCGGCCATAGCCAAAGGATATGCCTGCGATGTGATAGGACAGTTATTGACCGATAAGGGAATCGAAGATTGTATGGTCGAAATAGGCGGCGAGGTATTCGCCCGTGGAAAAAATCCGGAAGGAAAAATGTGGCGGGTGGGGGTGAACCGTCCCACTATTGCCGATGGCGAAGCCGGAACGATCGAAGAAATCGTGCAGATAACCGATGCCGGATTGGCTACATCGGGTAATTATCGCAATTATCGTATGGTGGACGGAAAACGGATTGCACATACGATAGATCCCGTAACAGGTTATCCGGTACAACACACGTTGTTGAGTGCGACGGTAATGGCTCCCGACTGTATGACTGCCGATGCATATGCTACCGCTTTTATGGTTATGGGATTGGAACGCAGTAAGGCATTGGTCGATTCTTTGCCGGGGGTCGAGGCTCTGTTTCTCTATCAAAACGGTGGCGATACTACTCGGATAGATTATTGGGCAACGCCCGGAATGCGCGAAAAGATGGAGCGGTAGAATAATCTCTTGAAGCCATGAGAAAGCTGATAAAAGAAATACCCTCGATACTCTTCCTTATGATTTCTTTTGGAGTAGCCATTCGGGTAATGACCGAAGGAAAGGAAGAAGTCCCTCTGCACTGGAATGCCCGGGGCGAGATAGATTCGTGGGGCGACACGTGGACGATCATTTTTCTTCCTGTCATCGCTTTGGCGTTGTATGGATTACTCTCCCTTTTGCAACGTCGACCCCAATGGTGTAACTATCCCTGCAAAATAACCGATAAGGCAGGCGCATATAAACTCATGTCGGGTATGATAGGTCATATTAAGAACCTCGTTATGCTGCTCTTCCTCTATATTACGCTGGCTGTGGCGCAAATCGTAGAGCTGAATACCTTTGTGCTATTACTTGTCGTTCTTGCCATTCCATTCATTATCGTTGTTATCTCCAAAAAATTCGAACGGTTTTTTGAAACCGATTGCCGATGATTGTTGCTTTTTTTGATTCGATTGTCTTGTGCCTCGGTGTTTTTTACTTGGCCTAATTATGCAACGTCAATGTGATTTCCCCGCTTAACGAGCGGTTCATATTTTCTTTTACGACTTTGGCGGAATAGCGGTGACCGAACAGGAACATAAGTTTGGTAAGTACGGCTTCGGTTGTACTGTCATAGCCGCTCACTACGCCCACGTCTTCGAGTTTGCAACCGGTTCCGTATCGGCTCATTTGTACGCTTCCTCCCATACATTGGCTCACATTAACGATAACGATGCCTTTGTCCACGGCCTCTTTCAGTAAGTTGAGGAACCACTCCTTCACGGGAGCGTTTCCCGATCCGAACGTTTCGAGCACGACACCTTTCAATCCCGGAATGTTTAGAATGGAGCGCACAGTTTGTTCCGATATGCCGGGGAACAGTTTCAGTACTACGATGTTGGTATTCATCAAATAGTGCGGACGCAGAGGTTTCGATGTGGTGCGGGCGATTTGGTTTTCGTCGTAGTGAATGTGTACCCCCGCCTGTGCCAACGGAGGATAGTTGGTCGATACGAATGCGCTGAAACTTTCGGCACTTATTTTAGTTGTACGGTTTCCTCTCAGCAGATGGTTGCCGAAAAAGATACACACTTCCGGGACCAGAGGTTCGCCGTTGGTATTTTTGGCGGCAGCTATTTCGATGGCGGTAATCAGGTTTTCTTTGCCGTCGGTTCTCAACATGCCGATGGGAAGTTGCGAGCCGGTGAGAATAACCGGTTTGTTCAGATTTTCGAGCATGAAACTGAGAGCCGATGCTGTGTATGCCATCGTGTCGGTTCCGTGCAAGACGACAAATCCATCGAATAAGTCGTAATTGTCGGCGATGATGTGTACCAGTTTTACCCACGAGTCCGGTTCTATTTCCGACGAGTCGATGGGGGGCTCGAATTGTACCGTCGAGATAGAGAACCCAAGTTGTCGCAATTCGGGAACTTTATCGAGAAGGTGGTGAAAATTAAAAGGTTCGAGGCTCCCGGTTTTGCTGTTCTCTACCATTCCGATAGTTCCGCCGGTGTAAATGATAAGGACCGATGTTATATTTTCAGGCATACATCAATGATTTATTTCTTTACAAAAAGTAGTGAATACGGACTGAAACGAATAGGATTCGGTTGCGTCGGGTATGCCACATTTTTTTGTTTGGTTGTACAAAAATAGTCATTTGCGGGGGAAAATATCATTTTGTTTGGCAAAATATTCCCTATTATCGGCTATCTCCCTTTTCATGTGGCAAAAAGACATTTTCAAAATGCCGTTTAAAAACGTCTGTAAAATACAAAATTGTAAAAGAAATGATATTTTTATAAATCATTTTGTGCTTGTTTTTATTCAAAAAATAAAAAATAGATTACTTTTGCAATAAAAGAGAAAATAGATGACATCGGGCGGCAGTCGATAGAGTTTGGTTGTATCCCTCGATTGTTACATGTTTGAGAGGATTTAAAGGTAATAACATTGATGACAAGGTTACGATATAGAACATATTTTTTCTTCGGGGTTACGGCTATGAGTACTACCCCTTAGGGGGGAGGACGTTATTTCATTATCTCGATTTACCGTAATTGAGTATGGCTTTTAACTAAGTTTTGTAACTTTGTGTATGATTCCCCATAGGTTGGGGAAGGTAACACCGATAGAAATTCACCAGATATGAAAGTATTGAAATTCGGAGGCACGTCGGTCGGCTCGGTAGAGAGCATGTCGAGTGTCAAACATATAGTCGAGAGTTGTCGGGAGCCTGTTATTGTAGTGGTTTCGGCGCTGGGGGGAATAACCGATAAACTCATTGGCACGGCCAAAATCGCAGTGGAAGGCGGTAATGCTTATGAACACGGTTTTTGTGAAATCGTAGATAGGCACATTGCCATGATACATGGTGCTGTCGATTCGCGCAAGAGAGACGAACTTCTGTCGCTCGTAGAGTCGTTGCTCGATGAGTTGGGAAATATTTTCAAAGGCGTGTCTCTCATTAAAGATTTGTCGGTAAAGACCCTCGACACGATTGTCAGCTACGGCGAGCGTCTCTCCTCTTTGATTGTCAGCCGGGTTATCGACGGGGCCGAGCATTACGATTCCCGTCTGTTCATTAAGACGCAGATGCAGTGTGGTAAACACATTGTCGATTTCGAGGAGACCAACCGGTTGGTGAAAGCCGGTTTTAATACATTGCCTCGTATAGCCGTCGTTCCGGGATTTATCGCCTCCGACAAGAGCAATGGCGATGTCACCAATCTGGGGCGTGGAGGATCGGATTATACGGCAGCTATCTTGGCTACCGCTCTCGATGCCTCGCAGCTCGAAATCTGGACCGATGTCGATGGCTTCATGACAGCTGACCCCCGGGTAATCAATACGGCATATGTTATCGAGCGGTTGTCGTTTGTCGAAGCGATGGAATTGTGCAACTTCGGTGCGAAGGTTATTTATCCTCCGACCATTTATCCGGTATTTCACAAAAATATACCTATATTCATTAAGAATACTTTTAATCCTTCGGCTCCCGGAACCCTCATTTCCGAGGACAATTCGCATGCCGAGGGGAAGGCTATCAAGGGCATTTCGTCTATCAACGACACGTGTCTCATCACTTTGTCGGGTATGGGCATGGTGGGTGTCATCGGTATCAATTCACGTATATTCAACCGGCTGGCAAAGTCGGGTATCAGTGTCTTTTTGGTGTCGCAGGCATCGTCCGAAAACAATACGACATTTGCCGTGCGCAATGCCGATGCCGAGTTGGCGGTGAAAGTATTGCGCGAAGAGTTCCGCCACGATATGGCCGTCGGTGAAATCAGTGCGATCGAAGCCGAGAAAGATCTTGCCACCGTAGCTATCGTGGGCGAGAATATGAAGCATACGCCCGGTATTGCCGGAAAACTGTTCAACGTTTTGGGGCGCAACGGTATCAACGTGATAGCTTGTGCGCAGGGGGCTTCTGAAACCAATATATCTTTTGTAATTGCACTTGGCAGCCTGCGTAAAGCGCTCAACGTCATACATGATTCTTTCTTCCTCTCCGAGTCGCAAGTGCTCAATCTTTTTGTTGTAGGTGTGGGTACGGTAGGTAAGGACTTGTTGCAACAAATCAGCAAGCAACAGCAACGGTTGCTCGAAACGAAGGCATTGCAGCTTCGGTTAGTGGGCATTGCCAACTCGCGTAAGTGCCTTTTTGATAGGGAGGGTATTGACGTCGAGCATTGTCAAGAGCTGCTCGATTGTTCCGAAATGGTTGCTTCGCCCGAAAAAATCAAGGACGAAATTATCAAAATGAATATCTTCAATTCGGTGTTTGTCGACTGTACGGCAAGTCCCGATATAGCCGCGCTTTATAAAACTTTGCTCGACCACAACGTATCGGTAGTGGCATCCAATAAGATAGCTGCTTCGGGGTCGTACGATTCCTATCGGGAATTGAAGCAGACCGCTCGCAAGCGTGATGTGAAGTACCTTTTCGAGACGAATGTTGGGGCGGGGTTACCCATTATCAACACGATTAACAACCTCATCAACAGTGGCGATAAGATCTTGAAAATCGAGGCAGTGGTTTCCGGTACGCTCAATTATATTTTCAATGTGGTGGGAGCCGATGTCCCGTTGAGCCGGGCCGTGCGTATGGCGCAGGAAGCCGGATACAGCGAGCCCGATCCTCGTATCGATTTATGCGGACAGGACGTTATCCGCAAGTTGGTGATTTTGGCGCGCGAGGCCGGATACAGGGTAGAGCAGAGCGATGTGAAAAAAAAGCTCTTTATCCCCGACGACTATTTCAAAGGTTCCCTTGCTGATTTTTGGAAAGCGATACCGCAATACGATGCCGAGTTCGAACAGTATCGTAGACAAGTCGCCGATCGGGGTAAAGTTCTCCGTTTCGTCGCCACACTCGACCACGGCGATGTCGAGGTGGGGTTGCGTGAAATCGATTCGGCTCATCCGTTCTTCCATCTTGAAGGGAGTAACAATGTCATATTGCTGACTACCGAGCGTTACCGGGAATATCCTATGGTCATCAAAGGATATGGTGCGGGAGCCGAAGTTACAGCTGCCGGTGTCTTTGCCGATATTATCGGTATTGCCAACATTCGATAAGGGTTATAACGAGTGCGAAGCATGGAAATAAGTAATGAGTTGAATGTCGGTTCCAGAGAGCAGCTGCGGGCTTGGCTGAGCGAGAATCACGACTCTTGCGATGAAGTCTGGATAGTGTGTTGCCGTTCCGATCGGGTGCACACTTGCGGGTTACCCTATTTGGACGTTGTCTATGAGGCGCTATGTTTCGGCTGGATCGATTCTACTTGCAAGCGAGTCGGCGACAAGATGTTGCAACGGCTCACTCCCCGTAAAAAAGGAAGCAATTGGACCGAGCTCAACAAGGCTCGTTTCAGGTATCTCGAACGGGAAGGGACGATGACCGATGCGGGAAGGGCGGTTTTTCCCTATTTGCTTGAAACGGAATTTACGATAGACGATATTATCGTCGAAGAGCTGCGGAAACACCCTGTGGCGATGGACAATTTTTCTCGGTTCCCGGAGCTTTATAAGCGGGTGAAAATAGGAAATATACAAATGAAAAGAAATAATTCGGATTTGTATTGGCGACGTTTGGACAAATTTATCCGGTTTACTTGTCGAAACAAGATGTACGGCGAGTGGAACGACAATGGAAGACTGTCGCAGATATATGAGAATAAATAAAAAAACAGAGGGCCTATGAAATATATCATTGTTTTGGGCGACGGTATGGCCGACGAACCCATCGGGAAATTGGGCGGACGAACGCCTTTGCAGTCGGCCGATACTCCGGCTATGGACTGGTTGGCGGCTCATGGTCGTTGCGGTTTGTTGAAGACAGTCCCCGATGGTTATCACCCCGGTAGCGAAATCGCCAATTTGTCGGTATTGGGTTACGACCTCGACCGGGTGTTCGAGGGTCGAGGCTCGTTGGAAGCGGCGAGTATGGGAGTCGATATAGAGTCGGGCGAGATGGCGATGCGCTGTAATCTCGTCTGTATCGAAAACGGTCGTATCAAGAATCATTCGGCCGGACATATCTCTACGGCCGAAGCTGCCGAATTAATTGATTTTTTACAAAAAGAATTGGGCGGTGAGGATGCCAATTTCTTTCGAGGCGTTTCGTATCGGCATCTGTTGAAGTTGAAAGGCGGAGACAAGCGAGTCGACTGTACCCCTCCGCACGATGTTCCCGGTACGCTTTTTCGTGAGGTAATGGTTCGTCCCCTCGTTCCCGAAGCCGTTCCGACAGCCGATCGTCTGAACGAGTTGATATTGCGTTCGCAACAGATTCTGCCGTTGCATCCGGTCAATCGGAAGCGTGTCGCCGAGGGTAAAGACCCGGCGAACAGCATCTGGCCGTGGTCACCCGGTTATAAGCCCCGCATGGAGACATTGGCCGAGCGTTATGGGATAAAGAGCGGCGTTGTCATTTCGGCGGTAGACCTCATTCGGGGTATCGGGGTATATGCCGGTCTGCGGCCTGTCGAAGTCGAGGGAGCGACCGGTTTGTATGATACCAATTACGAGGGTAAAGTTCAAGCGGCGATCGAGGCGTTACATACGCACGATTTTGTATATTTGCATATCGAAGCCAGCGATGAAGCCGGGCATGAAGGCGATGTCGATTTGAAAGTTCGCACGGTCGAATATCTCGATCGTCGGGTTTTAAAACCGCTCATCGATGCCGTATCTCGAATGAACGATTCGGTGACGATAGCCTTGTTGCCCGATCATCCCACCCCTTGCCAGTTGCGCACTCACACGGCCGAGCCCGTCCCGTTTGTGATTTACAAATCTGGGGTGGAGCCCGACGGAGTCGCCCGGTACAGCGAGTCCGGTGTAGTCGGCGGCGCTTATGGGGTGCTGGCAGGAGAGCAGTTTATAAAAGAGTTCTTTCGGAAAAATTAAAATAGAAAAGAGCGATGCAATTTTACAGTACGAATAGAAAAACTTCGCCGGTTTCCCTCCGCGAAGCAGTGGTGAGAGGATTGGCAGCAGATAGGGGGCTTTTCATGCCTGAGGTGATTCGCCGGTTTCCCCCGGCATTTTACCAAAATATGAAAGAGATGACCTTGCGCGAAATTTCTTTTGTCGTGGCCGAGGCCTTTTTCGGGGAAGATGTGGAAGCCGGTAAATTGAAAGAGATTGTCGACGAGACGCTCAACTTCGATATTCCGTTGGTGCAGGTGGCCGATAACCGGTATAGTTTGGAACTTTTTCACGGACCCACGTTGGCATTTAAAGATGTGGGGGCGCGCTTCATGGCTCGGTTACTCGCCTATTTCAATAAACAGGAGGGCGAGCGGCAGGTCAATGTGTTGGTAGCTACATCTGGCGATACGGGCAGTGCCGTGGCAAATGGATTTTTAGATGTTCCGGGTGTAAAAGTATTCGTGCTTTATCCGCAAGGGAAAGTCAGCGAGATACAGGAAAAGCAGTTTACCACACTCGGTCGCAACATTACGGCATTGGAAGTGAGCGGTACATTCGATGATTGTCAGGCATTGGTGAAGAATGCCTTTATGGATAAGGAGCTGAACGAGAAACTCTATCTTACCTCTGCCAATTCTATCAACGTGGCCCGTTTCCTGCCCCAGTCGTTCTATTATTTTTACGCCTATGCGCAGTTGTGCGGGTTAGTCGGGAAGCCCGAAGAAGTCGTGTTCAGTGTGCCCAGCGGAAATTTCGGCAATATTACTGCCGGTTTGATGGCTAAACGCATGGGACTGCCTGTGAAACGGTTCATTGCGGCCAACAATCGCAACGATGTATTTTTGCAATACCTGCGTACGGGAGTTTATACGCCGCGGCCTTCGGTCGCCACTATCGCTAATGCGATGGACGTGGGTGATCCCAGTAATTTCGCGCGAATACTCGATTTGTACGGAGGCTCGCACGATGCGATTTGTGCCGAGGTAAGCGGGGTAAGTTACACCGATGAACAGATTCGTCGAACGATGAGCGAAACTTTCCGTAACGAACGATACTTGCTCGATCCTCATGGAGCCTGTGGTTATCAGGCGTTAGTCGACGGATTACAGCCCGGCGAGACAGGTATCTGTCTCGAAACGGCACATCCGGCTAAATTTCTCGAAACGGTCGAATCCGCTGTTGGCGAGACGATTTCGGTTCCCGAAAAACTGCAAGTCTTTATGCAGGGCGAAAAACAAAGTATCCTTATGCCGGTCGGCTTCAACGCTTTCAAGCACTTTTTGCTCAATCAGCAATAAAGATTCTGTTACGTAAATCAAACAGCCGGGAAATTTTCCCCGGCTGTTTGATTTATACGATTGTATTATTTATTGTTTCTGAAATTCTTTTTCTAACAGGATTTTTCCGTCTTCCTGTTTTACTTGAACTTTCAATGAATGGTTCGAGGCAAACAAGGTCAATACCGAGTTGTTCGAGTTCACGATGATGGGGAAGGAGGCCGCATTTCCTTTGTCGGAGAATCCGAATGAGTGCTTGTGACCGCTCAACATTAGATCTATTTGTGCCTGCTCCAATAAGGGCAGTAGTTGTTCCCGCAGCCGTTCGGAACCGAACAAACTCAAATGAAGATACAGATGCTCATAGATGCACCTATGAAGAACGTCCCTATGAACTTGTACGAGACTTGTACTTCTTTTTGGTGTTTACGGGGGTGGTGTATTTCGATGGGGAACTGTTAAAAAAAATCACTAATCGACAATACTTTATATCTGGCCTTGAAAGAAATTAAGGATGTGTGGCAAAGTAGGTATTCCACTTGTCAGTCATGAGGCTTAAAAGAGTAATGCCTTGAATTTCAATATGGCAGTCGCCCTGCCAGTTCGCCATACACATTTTACCGTTCACCTCTTTTACAGCGCGCTTTAAAAGCCCGGCAGGTGTCTTTGGTGCTTTGTTGGACTCAAGGTCGATGTCGTTGTTGTCGGTGATGTAGATAGTAGTGATATTTCCATTGCTGTCGAAGTCGGCGCCCCATAAGTTGATTGCGTGCGGTATGCCTGCATAGTCATGGACCAATGAGATACACTTCTTATTGCTGAAAGCATCTTTGATTTTTTCAGTCAGTAAAGATATTGAAGGAAATTGATAGTATTCGCAGATGTTTGTATTCGCCCCGAGGACTTCAGCGAAGAATCCCGCAATGACATCGTCTTGGGGCATATTAAAATCTCCGACAAATTGGTTGAGTCCGGTGAAAAACCAGTTTAGTCCGAAATGAACAGGGTTTCCGTTGTTGAAAAATGCTGATTTGAAGAAATAGAATATATTTTCGTCTGTTGAAGTTGTGTAACCCATCGGGCCGGTATATTTGCCGTAGCGGGTGATATTGTCCGAATTGAAACGTAGCCACCAGTGAATCATGTTCGACGCTGAAGCCGCCCAGCAAAGTTTTGAATCAATATTACCGTAGGGATCGGTTTTATTGCAGTCATACCATCCATAGGAGGCATCCCATTTTAGTCCAAACTGGGTATATCCGTATGTGTCGACAATTTCCCATGTGTCTGGTGCGGGAATGCCTGCGATGCCGTAAGTCCAGACGGTGTTGTTTATGAAAGATGGTGTATTTTCATTGCCTCCCTGACCACCGCCTTGCGTACTGTCGTTTACGGCAGTAGTGAATGTTAATACATCTCCATATTCCTTATCATTGCGGTTCTGAACGATTATGCAATATTTGTAGGTTGTACCGGCTTTCAGATCTGTGATTGCCGCAGTGAAGTTCTTGTCTGGAGTCAGATCTGGTTTATTTATGATTGTACATGGAAGTGATTCGTCTACTGCGCTGAACAGTTCAAGTGTGCTGTAACGGATAATAATCTGAATATAGTCAAGATTGGTATCTGTAGCGTTGATGTTACCGTTGAAAATTGCCGAATTTGAAGTGACTTTGTCAAGAGAGATTGTTACAGGTCCGACTCCTTGACCATTTGCTGATCTTGGTAGTGTAAGCGTTGTAACTCCATCGCTTAGTGTTAGATATATGAATTTATCGTCATACGATATTTTACTGAAGATGGAATCTCCGTTTTGCCCCGGTGTCCCTGTTGCCGGACCGAGCGGATCGGGTTCCCATGTGACTCCATTGTCAAATGATATGTACCACATTCCATTTTGAATCTTCAGTTGGGGAGTTATACCATCTTTTCCGTCTGTGCCCGGTTTGCCGTCAATGCCGTTGGCTTGGATTTTCTGACCATCACATAATAACCATTCTCCATCAATAGTCCAATAGTAATTCCCGTCCACATCTTTATTTAATCCTACTATCGGTGTGTAACCGTCCTTGCCGTCCACTCCCGATGCGCCGTCTTTGCCATGAAAAATATCGATGTTACCGCTTTTGTGGAATGAAATTGTATAACCGACAACGACCCCATTTTTTTCGATTGGAGCAATTCCGGTTACAAAATCATTTTGCCCGAGTGCATCAACGATAGCTTTCAAAGAACTAATATTTTTGTTCTGCTCTTGGCATACTGCTTCAAGTTTACTGAGCCTATTTCCGTAATCGTCAAGTTGTTCTTTAATATAACTGTCGTCATAGCAACCGGATAGAAATGTTCCTGTGAACATCATTATTGCGATTATAGTCCGGTTTATGTTCCATAAACATAATTTTTTCATGCGCAATAAATTTAAAATGAGCGGCAAAGGTAGTAATTTTATTTAGAAGAGTATTTCAAACGGTAGTTTTAATTTATTGGCATATGAAATGTACATTAATAGTTCCGCTATCAGATGTTTGGTATTTCAAGATTGTTTAAATGTATGATTAGTTTGAATAGGATGCGAACGAGGATTGGTGGATCGGCGGCAAACGTTGGAAGACCGGGACGATTTCGGTTCCCGAAAAACTGCAAGTCTTTATGCAGGGAGAAAAACAAAGTATCCTTATGCCGGTCGGCTTCAACGCTTTCAAGCACTTTTTGCTCAATCAGCAATAAAGGTTCTGTTACGTAAATCAAACAGCCGGGAAATTTTCCCCGGCTGTTTGATTTAAATGACTATATTATTATTGTTTCTGAAATTCTTTTTCTAACAGGATTTTTCCGTCTTCCTGTTTTACTTGAACTTTCAATGAATGGTTCGAGGCAAACAAGGTCAATACCGAGTTGTTTGAGTTCACGATGATGGGGAAGGAGGCCGCATTTTCTTTGTCGGAGAATCCGAATGAGTGCTTGTGACCGCTCAACATTAGATCTATTTGTGCTTGCTCCAATAAGGGCAGTAGTTGTTCCCGCAGCCGTTCGGAACCGTACCAACCGCCTTTTGTGAAAGGAATATGTGAGATAACCACACGGTAGGAGGCGTTCTTGAACTCTGGGTTGTCTATTTCCCGGGACAGCCAATCCTTTTGTTCGAACATATAACTGTCAAAGTCTATCAGTCCAGAGTATTCCACATCGGTGTCGGGCTTGTCTTCCCCGCAGTCCAACACGATGAAGCGAACGGGACCATAGGTGAAGGCATAGTAGAATTTACCGTTGGGGCCGGCGAGGTATCGGGAGAAGTTGCGGGCATATGCTCCGCGGGTTTCGTGATTGCCTCTTGCGTACACGAATGGTTTTTGGGCAGCGAACAACTCGATGGAGGTGTTGAGGAAACTGGTAAATATGTCGTTTTGCCGGTTGATGTGGCTACACATGTCTCCGCAGAAAAGTACCATGTCGAAGTCCTGTGGCGGAGACATGCCCAGTAGTTTCTTTTGCAATTCGTTATTCCCATGTATGTCGTTGACCATAACCATTGATAGGGTTTCTCGATGGTTGTCGAGAGTCGTGAAGGTCAACGGTTTTTTCCAGATGTCGGTGGATACTACGGAACCCATAACAGGACGGTAGGCCCGCAATTCTTTCACTTCTTGCGACAATACTCTGTAAAAATAGGTCGTGTTTTTTTCGAGTCCTTTGACCGTCACCCGGTGCAGCGTGTCGACACAATATAACCCGTCTTGTGAGGCATAGGCTTTTCGTGGCGGTTGGGAGTAGAAACTTTTCCCGGCCTCCTTTTTGCTAAATTCCACCCACGATTTGCAAGGCTTATCGGTGGTCCACACGACTGTTACTTCATCTTCGGACAGATTCTGTAAATAGGGGCCGTGAGTAATTTGGGCTGAGGGCTGTCCGGCTATGGCGTAAAGGGGAAAGACTATCCCTGCGACTATTGCAATGATTGATTTCTTTGTCATATCGGTAGATTCTAAAATAAATTATTCTTTAAACTGTGTTTTGTGATAACTATATAAAGCGGGCATAACTCGAAAGGAGGATATGTTTGTGAAGAATAGATTACGGTATTTGTGTTTTCAAAAACTTAAAGCGATATTTTTATCCCCTTTTGTATGGGATAGAATATTTTTGCTTTTCTACAAAGATAACATATTTATTGCTTGTGTGATACTTCTCGTAAAAAAAATAAGAACGGTTTTTAAGTGAAGGTGTGTGATTGATTATCGGGAAAAGGGGTGATATAAGACTTGAAACGTCCCTGCCCGATATACGGGCAGGGACGTTTCGGCGCGTTATGATTTTGATTTATAATTATACTTTTTCCAACGCTTGTTTCAAATCGTCGATGAGGTCGTCGATATGTTCGGTTCCTATGGAGAGGCGCACCGTGCCGGGGAAAATTTCCTGTTCTTCTTTTTCTTGGTCGGTAAGTTGAGAATGGGTAGTCGAAGCCGGGTGAATGACCAACGATTTCACGTCGGCGACATTGGCGAGCAGTGAAAAGATTTCCAGATTGTCGATGAAACGATGGGCTTCTTCTGTGCCCCCTTTTATCTCGAAAGTGAAAATCGAACCAGCTCCCTGTGGGAAATACCGTTCGTACAATGCATGGTCGGGGTGGTCGGGCAAAGCCGGGTGGTTCACCCGTTTTACTTTCGGGTGTCGGGACAAAAAGTCCACTACTTTTAAGGCGTTTTCTACATGACGTTCCACGCGTAGGGAGAGGGTCTCCAATCCCTGTAAAAGCAGGAATGCGTTGAAGGGGCTGATGGCAGCTCCGGTGTCGCGTAGGATAACGGCGCGTATGCGGGTGACGTATGCGGCTGCTCCGGCGGCTTGGGTGAATCGGATACCGTGATAACTGGGATCGGGTTCGCTCAACTGGGGAAATTTACCCGAAGCCGTCCAGTCGAATTTGCCCGAATCGACGATTATACCTCCCAATGATGTGCCGTGGCCTCCGATAAATTTCGTCGCCGAGTGTACGACGATGTCTGCACCATGTTCGATAGGGCGTATCAGATAGGGCGTGCCGAACGTGTTGTCGATAATGAGCGGTATGTTGTGACGATGGGCTATCTCGGCGACGGCATCGATGTCGATGATGTTCGAGTTGGGGTTACCCAGAGTCTCGATGAAAACAGCTTTCGTGTTCGGCTGTATGGCTTTTTCGAAATTCGACAAGTCGGCAGGATCGACGAACGTTGCCGTCACGCCGTAAGCCGGTAGGGTATGATCCAGCAAATTATAGGTCCCGCCATAGATCGTCTTGGCAGCGACAATATGGTCGCCGACACAAGTAATGTTTTGAAAAGCATAAGTGACGGCGGCTGCGCCCGAAGCGACGGCAAGGGCGGCCACTCCGCCTTCCAGTGCGGCGAGACGTTCTTCCAATACATTTTGGGTCGGGTTGGTTAATCTGCCATAGATATTGCCGGCATCTTTCAATTCGAATCGGGCGGCGGCATGAGCCGAATTATGGAATACATAAGAAGTCGTTTGATAAATAGGGACGGCTCTTGCATCGGTTGTGGGGTCGGGTTGTTCCTGCCCTACATGAAGTTGCAAGGTCTCGAAATGCAATTTTTTCTGTGCCATTATCGTTCGTTTTTTTTATTGAAATATCTATTTGTTTATCCTGTGCAAAGCTATATATTGTAGATATATCGAACAAGAATTTTTATAAATATGGAAAATATAACTATATTTGCTGTTATTATTAGAGCAAATATATTGTTTGGAATCTTGGGGGCTTCCCCGAAAGAATACTATTCTATGGAAATATTGGATAAAACCGATTTGCAGATATTGCGAGTCTTACAAAACAATTCTCGCTTGACAACCAAAGAATTGGCAGCAAAAGTTAATTTGTCGCCTACACCTGTCTTTGAACGGGTGAAACGTTTGGAGGCCAACGGATATATCAAAAAATATGTGGCAGTGCTCGATCCTACGAAACTCAATCGGGGTTTCGTCGTCTTTTGTAGCGTCAAGCTCCGTAGGCTCAATCGGGACATAGCCGCCGAGTTTACCCGCATCGTCCGGGAAATCCCGGAAGTGACCGAGTGTTACAATATTTCGGGCGATTACGATTATTTGCTCAAAATCCATGCTCCCGATATGAAATATTATCAGGAGTTTATTATCAATGTATTAGGTACGATAGAGAGCATGGGGTCGCTCATGAGTACTTTTGTCATGGACGAGGTGAAGCATGAGTATGGCATTCCGCTTTAATTTTTCCATGAGTTGTCCCGCTGCCTTTTTCTTTCCTTTCCGTATCTTTTGCTCGTAAACGGTCAAGCGATTTCGAGGTCGAATGTGTCGTACAGGTTTTTTATATCGGGATTCTTTTCGATCATCTTCATCAGTACATCTTTCGGACTGAAAATAATTTCTTTCTCTCCCGGTTGGTTGATACGTAATTGCATGGAGAACTGGTTGTTCTTCAAGGCATTTTGTAGGAAAGACATCAATTCGTGGAAATGCTCGTTGATGTGGTCCACTTGAATTTGGGAGTCGACCGACACTACGAAATTCTTGGGGTCGACGAGCTGTGGGCGGCAACTCTGCATCGTATTGACGAGTACGACTTCCGTCGGTATGGTTTTGGCGTATTCCAGCCAAGCTGTGGTAAGGGCTTCGGCTGTGAATGGTGTATCGAGTACGGTTTGTACGGTCGATGAGTTTTCTTCTGCGACAGATTCTGCCGGTTTCTGATGTATGGAGATACGAGTCGGGGGAGCCGCTTTTCTTGTTTGCGTCGGAGCTGCCGGAATATCCCGTTTAAAAGTTGTAGGCCGTATGGTTGCGGCTCGGTATGCAGCCTGAGGTTCGGCAGTCTGGGTAACTCCCGATGTGGTTCCTGCCGTTTGTTGAGAGGCCGTGGTGTTTGGTGTCTGGGTCGTTGGGTTTACCGTTTGTCCGGCGTTGGGAGCCGGCGTTATCTTCTGCAACGGTGGATTTTCGGGAGCGCTAGTAACGGGGTTTGTGATTTGGCAAATCTGTATTAGAGTCAACTCCACTAAAAATTGTTTGTTGTTGCTTATGCGATAGTCGAGATCGCAACGATTGCTCAGTTCCATCGCACGGTATAAGAAAGGTAAGGTACATTTTTCCGCCTGTTCGCCATAGCGTTTGGCCACAGATTCGCTCACTTCGAGCAAAGGAAGAGTTACCGGGTCTTTACTGACCAGCAGATCGCGGAAATGACGGCTCAGTCCGCCGATGAAAAATTGGGCTTCGAAACCGTTGTCCCGTATTTCTTTGAATATCATCAACGCCTGCGGTACGTTGTTTTGCAAGAAAGCATCCACTAATCTGAAATAGTACTCGTAATCCAGTACGTTGAGGTTTTCGATAACCGATTTATAGGTGATGTGTCCGCCCGAAAAACTGACGACTTGGTCGAATACCGAGAGAGCATCTCGCATACCGCCGTCGGCTTTTTGGGCGATGATGTTCAAGGCCTCCGGTTCGGCGGTGATACCCTCTTGTGAAGCCACATATTGTAAATGTTCGGCTATGTCGGTAGTGGTAATCCGTTGGAAGTCGTACACTTGGCATCTCGACAAAATCGTGGGCAATATTTTATGCTTCTCGGTAGTTGCCAGAATAAAAATAGCATGGTGCGGCGGTTCTTCCAGCGTTTTCAAGAAAGCGTTGAAAGCGGCAGCCGACAGCATGTGCACCTCGTCGATGATAAATACTTTGTATTTGCCTATTTGAGGCGGTATCCTCACTTGGTCGATGAGCGTGCGTATATCGTCCACCGAGTTGTTCGAGGCGGCATCGAGTTCGATGATGTTGTAGGAACGTTGTTCGTTGAAAGCTCGGCACGATTCGCATTCGTTGCAGGCTTCTCCCGATTCGGTCGGGTGGAAGCAGTTGATTGTTTTAGCGAAAATACGGGCACACGAAGTTTTCCCTACGCCGCGAGGGCCGCAAAACAAATAAGCATGAGCGAGTTTGTTCGAGTCGATCGCATTTTTCAGAGTTTGTGTCAATGCTTTTTGCCCTACGACCGAACGGAACGTCGATGGTCTGTATTTTCGTGCCGAAACGATATAATTGTCCATATAGATTTTCTAAGTTCTTTTGCTATATTCAAATGTGTGCCATAAGTGGTGAGATGACAAATTTATTTGTAGGAATCTTTTACTCCTGCTAAATAACCGGTGGCATAAGCTGCATGGGGACTTTTATGCCGAACTGTTCCTGCTTGACTTTCAGGTAGTGAATCTAAGTCTAAATTTAATTGTTCTTTACGATCTAATCCATCTTTATATCCTTTTTCGTAAGCACATCCAGCACAACGATATCTTCCAGCTCCACTTTGATCGTCTGGCAAATTGTTGTGTTGTGGATCATAACGATGTCGTTTTTCGCAAATCATAATCTGGAAAATTTAATTATTATTCGATTAACCCTAAAATCCAATTTATCCAAGAAATAATGGTTGATGCTCTTCGTCTATATGTTTGTTCAGAGTCAATATTATATAATTGTGCCTCTTTCATTATTTCAACTACCTCATCCTTTGTTGGGGCATCTCCCTTTTCGAAATATAAGTTCAAAGTATTTTGAAATACCGTATGTGTTAATATGAGTTTTACGAATTCTAATTGTCGTTCAACAATGGGTAAGTTAAATATACGAAAGCCTTCTTGTGTTAGGGAACATCCGGTTTGTCGATTTTCATAAACATCTTTTATTAACCCTAAATATCTTGCTGCGCTTGAATAGTAGTTAGTTTGTCTATAATCAAAGTCATAATTTTGAGTAATATCATTTTTGCTGATAAATCCTTTTTGTTTCAATAGTTCACAAAGATTGATTACACGTTCAAAACTATCCGCTTGTGGAAAAGGTAATTTAGGTTCTTCCACAACTTGGATATTATTCAAAATATTTTGTATATTCTCTATATTAATGGCTCCTTCTTGAATTGCATATTTTTTATGCCGTATCAAATGAATGGAATTATATAATTGGGGTGTAGTAAATTCATATTCCCTTAAATGGAAAATTCCATTTGAATATGTGAGGAAAATCGGACGAACACGTTTTGTAACTTTATTACTCCATAGTCTATATGGGTAATATAATTGCCTGATTAAGAAATCATCAGAAATATAATTTTTAGCTTCAATTAGGTTTAGAGAAGTATCTCCTTCATACCCTCCATCTATTTCAATTTGTGAATTATCTACATTTATTTTGAGAATATTTTGCCCTGAATTGATTGTAAAATCAAACACAGAAGAACTCATCCGTCCAGAAACTGTAGGGAGTAGATTTTCTTCGCCGGTAAAATCATGTAATATTTTAGATACGAATGCACAGTTTATGGCTATTGATTCACTTGTGATATCTTTATAATCTATACTTTCCAAGAATGTTGGAAAGTCAATAGGGGTTATTTCAATATCATCTTTGTTAAAATCACAGAAAGTTTCAAATCTTCCGATTTCGTATGAGCCTCTGGAAGTTGGTAAGATTGATAATTTATGATCGATAAATAATTTAGGAAGTTGAGAACGGTGGTCAAACTTTGTCATTAGACGGGCTTCCCTATATGAGTTGATATCTGTCGAAGATATTGATACTCGTTCATGATTTGCAAGTTTGTCCAAGATATGGTACTTCTCAAAGATTTGTTCCCATGCTATATCATTTTTTGATTTATTCATCATAATTGCTAATTAAAAATTCATTTACTTGTCCTCTTTTAGAGGCATCAGAATTTATAGCACGAGTTGCTTTAACTTTATGAATATTATAATTAGAATAAATATCTTTTATAAAGTCAGAAGATGAATTTGACAAAAGGAATTTAATACCGTTACTGTTTAATGTATCGCAGACATTTCTCAACCTAAGTTGATCTTCTTCATTCCACCCACCTTGCACATATCCGGTAAAATTGGAACTCTCAGAAATAGGGTGATATGGCGGATCTAAATATACAAAAGAATTGGAAGGTATATTTTGTAGTGCTACCTCATAATCCTCATTGGATATTTGGATTTGTGCGGAATTTAGATATTTACTTACAGCTTTAATTACAGGCTCATTAATAATGTTGGGATTTTTATATTTCCCGAATGGGGAATTGAACTCTCCTGCATTGTTGACCCTATATAGTCCATTATAGCAGGTTTTATTGAGATATATAATCCGTGATGCTCTTTCAATATTGGTAAGTTTGTTAAAAATAGGACTTCTGTCTAATGATCGAATTTTATAAAAATACTCGGCTGTATTTTTGTGCTTTTTTAAATCTTCAATAAGCTCATTAGGATTTTTCTTTATTACATTATAAACATTTATTAGTTCTTCATTTGAATCATTTATAATGGCATATTTGGGCTGCAAATCGAAAAATAAAGCTCCTCCTCCTATGAAAGGTTCATAGTAGGGCCGATTTGATACGCCTTTGGGCAACAATTTCCTTATTTCTGGAATAAGTTGTCTTTTTCCTCCCACCCATTTCAGAAATGGTACTACAAGCTTATTCTTTGCCATTTTATGTGAGTATATTATGCTTTACAAAAATAGTGATAAATCTCAATATTCATATATTTTTAATTATTATTTATGGATATTGAGGGATATCCTATTCCGGTAAATCGCTTTTCCCGAAGCAGAGAGGCAGCAGACTCCGTATGGACTCTACGATATAAATTTCTTTTTTGCCATAGAGATAAATGCGCATCGGCTGGTTGTAGCGTTCCTCTGTTTCGAGAATTACCTGCCGGCAAGCTCCACAGGGTGCTGTGGGGTGGTCGATGAAATCCCCGCTGGTTTGAGCGGCGATCGCCAACGCCTCTACGGGCAAATCGGGATATTGAGAGTTGGCATAGAATAGAGTAGTCCGTTCCGCGCAAATCCCTGACGGGTAAGCGGCATTTTCCTGATTGCTTCCCGTGATGACGGTTCCTCCCAATAATAGGGCGGCCGCACCTACTTGGAAGCGAGAGTAGGGCGAATAAGACCGGTTTGTTGCCTCTTTGGCGGCGTCGATCAACTTTTTCTCCTCTTCGTTTAGCTCATCATACGAACAAACGATTATCTTTGTGGTGATGTTCCGGTTTTCCATAACTGTAATTAAGTCGGTTCTATATTTGTGTTTACAAATATAGCGAAAGGTGAGTGCAGAGGCAAATAAAAAACAAATTTTGAGAGAACCGGATTTCTTGTCGTTTATTTTTAAGTATTGAGCGAATTATGAAACTACGATTCATCATATCCTTGCTTGCGTTGACTCTCTCGTTTTCGCAACTCTCGGCACAACGTAAAAATAAGGCCTATCTCGATTATATCGAGAAATACAGTTCATTAGCGGTAAAACATCAAAAGCAGTATGGCATACCGGCCAGTATTACACTGGCGCAAGGATTACTCGAATCGGGAGCCGGTCGTAGCGAATTGGCCCGTATGTCCAACAACCATTTCGGTATCAAATGTCATAGCGATTGGAAGGGGAAGAGGGTTTATTACGACGATGATAAGAAAGACGATTGTTTCCGTAAATATAATAAACCGGAAGATTCGTTTGAAGATCATGCCCGTTTCTTAAAGAGAGCTCGCTATGCTTCTCTTTTCGAATTGAAAGTGACCGATTACCGGGGGTGGGCGAAAGGTTTGAAGCGCTGCGGGTATGCCACCGATAAGTCGTATGCCAATAAGTTGATTCAGACCATCGAGCTTTACGAACTTTATAAATACGACCGCCGTAGTTTCAAGCCTATTCGGGCGAAAGACCTTTTACCCGTTATCGTAGCCAATCCGCATCCCGTTTATCGTTCGTGGGGATTGCTTTATGTCGAGGCTCGCGACGGCGACTCGCTCGAATCCATAGCGAAGGAATTCGGTTTCTCGGTGAAAAAACTGGCGAAGTACAACGAAGTTCCCAAAGACTATCCGTTGGAGGCCGGCGACATTGTCTATCTCGAAAAGAAAAAGAAGAAAGCCGAGAAAGGCTATGACTTCTGTATCGTCCGTTCAGGAGACTCTATGCACACCATTGCGCAACGATACGGTATCCGGTTGAAAAATCTCTATAAGATGAACAAACTCCCGGACGATTATACCCCTTCGGTGGGCGATACTCTGCGACTGCGGTAGGTAGTAAATGCGACATTCACTATCGTTTGAGAAGTCGTTTAGAGGTATATGTATGATTATAAGTCAACTTCCAACTCCACGGGACAATGGTCCGAGCCGAAAATTTCCGTGTGTATTTTCGCACTGCACAATTTCTCGTTGAGCGATGCAGAGGCAAGAAAATAATCGATACGCCAGCCGGCGTTTTTTTCTCTCGCTTTGAATCGGTAAGACCACCACGAATAGATGTCTTTTTGATCAGGATAAAAATAGCGGAATGTATCGGTGAATCCGGCAGACAGTAGTTGGGTGAATTTATTGCGCTCTTCATCGGTAAATCCGGCGTTTTTCCGGTTCGTTTTGGGATTTTTCAAATCGATTTCTTGGTGAGCCACGTTCAGGTCGCCGCATACGATGACCGGCTTTTGGGTTTCCAGTTGTTTCAAGAAGTGCAGAAAATCATCTTCCCATGTCATACGGTATTCAAGTCGTTTTAATCCTTCTTGCGAGTTGGGAGTATAGACATTTACCAAGAAGAAATCTTCCATTTCGAGAGTAATGATACGGCCCTCACGGTCGTGTTCTGTTCTATCCATGCCGTAACTGACACTGATGGGTTGAAGTCGGGTAAAGACAGCTGTTCCCGAATATCCTTTCTTTTCGGCATAGTTCCAATAAGACTGGTAACCGTCGAATTGCAAATCCAGTTGTCCCGCCTGCATTTTCGTCTCTTGCAGACAGAAGAAGTCGGCATCCAATTGCCTGAATATATCGGTGAATCCTTTGTCGTAACAAGCACGTAGCCCGTTGACATTCCAAGATATGAGTTTCAGCATAGTGGTTTTTCTATTGTGATTGAGAACAAAAATACAATTTAATTGCTATTCATACGAAATTGACCGTAAAAATTATTGTAGTCCGATAAAAGAATAGTGTCCCTCGTTCGGTTTGTTACCATATATTTTCGGGAGCATGGCTAATAAATGTCTGTTGAAATCTTTCCTTTGTCATTTTTCCTGTTGGATAACAAGGATTGCAAATTCGTATAGAGGGAGAATGACTTTCGATAGGTTCCGTTTTTATAAGGGGGAATATAGGGGGAACCCCACGAAGCAAAGAGGAAACCCCAAGAGGCCGTTCAAATCGACTCTTTTACCCTCTTCCCTGCCGTGTCCCGTGGCATTGCGGGGTGTCGTGCAACAATAGAAGAGAAATGCACAAAACTATCCTTATGCCAAAACATAAAATGCCTCTTTCAATCCTCTCCCCCTGTGTTTCCGTAAGGGAATATAGGGGGAGTGCCCGCAGGGCGAGGGGGTTAAACACAATAGTAGAACAAAAATATGAAACTCTACCCCCTGTCGTGTCCCGTAACATTACGGGGTGTCGCCCAGCAATAGGGGGGAGAAAAACAAACACGATACACAGGAAAGTATTATCCTCCTCTCCTGCCGTGTTCCGTAGTATTACGGGGTGTTTTGCAGCGCAAAATATAGGGGAGGTGTCACGAAGAGACGGAGGGGTTACATTTTATCGAAAATCTATTTGATTGTTTTTTCAACCTCTTGCCGAAGAGACCGGAATGTATTTGTCGACAAGCACATTCATCGCTAAAATACATGTCTACCCCACGGATTTTTCTGCTGAACTTAAAGAGGACTGTGAAATTAAGAAGCTGTTTTAAATTTATTCCGAGACAGGGGCTCAATATGGCCGGAACATACCTGCTTGCAATGATAATATTATTTCTCAATAAATTTAAAACAGCTTCTAATATAAGTTCCACGTAATAGAGAGGACTTGAAACTCAGTACGCCGGTTTATCTGGTTGGCTATTTCTTGATCTTCGGGAGAGAGCCCGTTGATATATTTTTCATCGAGTACATCGCCTTCTTTAAATTGCGGATATTGTGTGGCGAGTTTTTTAGTGATGACTTTGGGACGGCTTTCCCCGTAGCCTTTCGGTTGCAGACGGTCGGGATTAATGCCCGATTTGATAAGGTAGTCTACTACCGAGCGGGCACGGCGGTCAGACAATCGCAGGTTGTACTGCTCCGACCCTTTTAAATCGGTGTGTGCTCCCAATTCGATAGATACGTTGGGATTGTCGTTCAACATCTTAACTAGTTCGTTTAGCGAAGTTTCCGATTCGGGACGTAAAGTCGCTCGGTCGAAGTCATAAAATATGTTTTCGATGAGAATAGGTTTACTGATAGATGCCAGTACGAAGTTAACACCGTATTCGGCATCGGCCTCTTCATTGTCCGAGATAAATTCTTGTTTTGAATTCAGATAGCCTCGGCAGCTGGCCAGCATGACATAGTGCACTCCCCGGTCGAGTTTGAAGCGGAAACTGCCGTCTTTTCGGGCAAATTCTTTTTGGTTCGATCCGTCGTTGCCCACGATACGAATAATTGCATCGGGCACGGGTTCATCGTCCTTGTCGATGACTGTGCCGCTTATCCATACGCTTATCGACGGGAGCTCGAAACTGTATATGTTGTCATATCCGCGTCCGTCTCCGCGGTTCGATGAAAAAAATCCGCTTTCTTCTTCCCCGAAGGTAATGCCGAAATCGTCGGCCTGCGAATTGATGGGAGCCTTCATATTCTCGATTTGCCAGAAGCCCGAGTCGTTCATTCTCGCTTTGAAAATATCCAGCCCTCCCATACCGGGGTGACCGTCCGATGAAAAATAAAGGTCACCGTTCGACCGGATATAGGGGAACATTTCGTCGCCCGGTGTATTGATTTGTACACCTAAATTTTCGAGAGTACCCTCTTTCTCGGTTAACGATATACGCCAGATGTCCTTCCCTCCGTAACCGCCCGGCATGTCCGACACGAAGTAAAGAAATTCTCCGTCGGGTGATACCGCCGGGTGGCCGAATGCCGATAGGGTGTCGGCCGTTATTTCGTATTTTTGCGGGGCGCTCCATTGTGCGCCGGTACGGGTGGAAGTATAGATTTCTACCGATGTGTCGGCGTTAGGTTCTCGGCGAGCTTTGGTCAGATACATGGTCGTACCGTCGGGACTGAAACTGATTACACCTTCGTCGTCTTCTGTGTTTACGTCACCCTCTATGGGTTCGGGCTTTTGCCAAGCTCCCCGCTCGTTTTTTTTAGAGAAAAACAGATCGCAGTTTTTGGTTCCGGTGATACCGCTTTTATTCTTGCCCAATGCCTTTTCGGTAGACGAGGAGAAATAAACTTGGTCGAAATCTTCTCCTAAAAACATCGGTGCGAAATCGCTCCGTCGAGAGTTGAACATGGTCGCTTTTTTCACGATATACCGTGTAGGTGTTTTTTTCCATTGCTGGGCTAAGTTGCAACCCCGTATTCCGTTTTTGGCGAGACTGCTTTGCGGATTCGTTTCCAAATAGGCTTGGTAATTCTTGATAGCTTCTTTGTATTTCCCTTCGTACTGTTGGCTGCGGGCTAAATAAAACAGAGCCATGCTGTCGGGGTAGTCGTATCGGATCGCATTCTGGTAGGCGGCAGAGCTTCGCGGAGCCATGTTGATGCGGCGGTAACACTCGGCCATTTTGAAGGCGATTTCTCCTCGCAGTTTCCGCTCTTTACGGGGATTCGTCTTGCTGTATACTTTACGGTAAGTCTGGGCGGCATCATAAAATTCGCCCCGGGCATACTGTTCGTTGGCGACACTTAGTTTCGCCCCCGAACATGACACCAGCAATGCGGCTGTCGCCAATCCCCAAAGTACCGTTTTTATCTTCATGTATCTTATTGAATACAACCGACGATAAGCGGACGGCTTTTCGTCCGTTTTTATTCTGTACCGATCTATTATAGATACGTTTTTTCCCCCGTTTTATTGTGTTTGCACTCTATAACTGGCTTATGGCAGTAATAGCGAACTGTCTCCGTAGCTGAGAAACCTGAAATCGTGACTCAGTGCATAGTCGTATATTTCTCTCCATCGTCCGTTTACGAATGCCGAGACTAACAGTAGTAAAGTGCTCTGCGGTTGATGGAAATTGGTGATCATTCCCTGTACGATGTGATAGCGGTATCCCGGTGCAATGATAATCTGGGTGGCAGTTACCAATCGGTCCATATTCCGGCGGTCGAGATATTCGACGATGTTGCGGAGCGATTGTCGCGAGTCTATTTCTTCGCTTCCGTCGTATGGTTGCCATTGCCCCACGGTGAGAGATTCCGGTAAAATGTTCGGGTCATATTCCAACATTTTCCCTATGTAGTAGAGGCTTTCGAGCGTTCGCACCGAAGTAGTTCCCACAGCAATCACCCGGCGGTCGGTACGGCTCAGCTCATCGATGAGGTTGCGGCTCACCGAGATATATTCAGTGTGCATCTCGTGCCCTTCGAGAGTTTCGCTTTTTACAGGTTTGAATGTACCGGCTCCCACGTGTAAAGTCAGTTCGAGAGTGGGTATGTTCTTTTCTTTCAGTTTGTTCAGTACTTCCGGAGTAAAATGTAGTCCGGCGGTCGGTGCGGCCACCGAACCCTCTATTTTCGAATAAACGGTTTGGTAGGTCGTTTTGTCGCTCTCTTCCGTTTCCCGGTTCAGATAGGGGGGAATGGGCAATTCTCCCGCATGGTCGAGCAGTGTGGCGAAGGTTACATCGGAGTCGTCCCACGAGAAATGCACCTCGTGCGCATTACCGTGCGGCAATCCTCGTTCGGCACGGAAGTTTACGGTTTTACCGTCGATGTTCACCGATTGGGTCAGCACGCCGTTTTTCCATTTTTTCAGGTTTCCTACGAGGCACAGCCACGAGCACGAGCCAGTCGATTGGAATGAGAGGGAATATTCGTGCGGTTCGAGCGGTTCGAGGCAGAATACCTCGATGAGCGCACCCGTCTCTTTTCTGAAATGCAAGCGGGCTTGTATCACCCGGGTATTGTTGAATACCAGCAGACTATCCGCCGGCAATACCTTCGGTAGTTCGTGAAATCGGTGTTCCTCGATTTCTCCTTTTCGGTAAACCAGCAATTTCGAGTCGTCTCGCTTGGACAGAGGAAATTTAGCGATACGTTCGTTGGGTAGCGGATAATTGAAATCTTCGATACGAATATTCTGAGTTTTTTGCATAATCTGTTTTGAATATCGTGCAAAAATAAGCAACTTTGCCGAATATAGCACGGTTTGCCGCAGCGAAATCGCATGCCGGTACAACGGTGCGGTCGATATTAAAATGATGAAATTATGGTAAAAGTTGGCGATAGAGTCCGTTACCTCAATGCTGTTGGGGGCGGAGTCGTGGTAAGAATAGCGAAAGATATAGCTTATGTCGATGAGGACGGGTTTGAGACTCCCGTATTGGCACGAGAGTGTGTCGTTGTGGAACCGGCGGAACCTGCGAAAAAAGCAGCTTCTGTTCCAGCCTCGAAAGTCGTGACGGTTCCTTCGGTAGAAAAGGCATACGCTCCCGAGGAAGACGATGAAGATTCGTTTGCTGTGGAGGAACGACCCGAAGGAGAAAAGTTGAATATAGCTCTTGCCTATATCCCCGACGAAAGCAAACATCTCAATACGACCCGTTTTTCCTGTTATTTGGTAAATGACAGTAATTACTATCTCTATTTCTCGTACCTCAGTCGGGACGATGAGGGGTGGCGTACCCGTTATGCCGGTATGGTAGAGCCGAATATACAAGTTATGCTCGAAGAGTTCGGACAGGAAGATGTCAATTCGCTCGAACGTATCTGTATTCAGTACATCGCTTTCAAAAAGGATAAACATTTCTCGTTGAAAAGCCCTGTCGCTGTGGAGTATCGTTTGGATACCACCAAATTTTACAAGCTGCACACGTTCCGCGAGAGTCTCTATTTCGATGAGCCTTCGTGGACGCTCGATATCGTGAAGAACGATATGCCCGTACGTCCTGTGGTGTTCGATGCTTCTGACCTCGAAAGAGCCATGAAGATGAAAAAGAGTGCCGATATACCCCTTCGTAAATCGGTTGTCAAACATGCCGAAAAAACGGCTATTGTGGAGGTAGATCTCCACGCCTCCGCGCTTCTTGATACGACAGCGGGGCTTACCAATTCCGAAATACTCGACTACCAGTTGGGGAAAGTCAGAGAGACCCTCGATCAATATCGCCATGCAAAGGGGCGTAAAATCGTTTTCATTCACGGCAAGGGTGAAGGCGTATTACGCAATGCTCTCTTGAAAGAGATTCGCGACAAGTACAAGAACTGCTCTTGTCAAGATGCCTCGTTCCGGGAATATGGTTTCGGAGCGACTATGGTTACCGTGCATTGAATAGACAACATTTCTACGGATTATAGGTCTTGTCGGTTATAGATAAGGCGGGATAGATTTACGGCTTTAATAGGGTCGATGTATGTTTACCGACGCTTATCGCATAATAACCGGAGGGGAGTTGTGAAACATTTATAATGGTGTTGTTCGTATCACAGCTTTCGCTTATTGCCAAAGAGCCGTCCAATCTATAAACATATACCGGGGTCCCAACTGTCAAATTCTCACCTTCGATGTGCAATTCACTGCCGGCAGAGGCAAAGTAAATACGCACCGGCTTTTGCGAGGCTTCAATCGTTTGGATTCCGCTATGTTTGTCATTTACAGTAATCGTTACGGTTTGCACCTCGGTTTGTCGTCGGACATTTATTGATGTTTCCCCGTATAGTTTTTCGCGTTGTGCATTAATTTCGGTTTCACCTTCTTCAAGCCAAAGCCATGCTACCCCCGGTTCGGTGAGACCCGGTGTGAAATCATTGGTCAGATTATCGCCTGTGGTTGCGACATAAGTACCCACAGAAACCTCAGCTCGGTCGATTCGATTGCCATTCGTGTCTTTTACAATCACACACACCGGATAACGTTGGGTGGAAACCCCGTCTACCGAACTGTTTTTAGCCATAACCGAACCTCCTGTGATAGTGGTAACACCGGGCTTGCCGCTACTACCTTGTCCGATATCGCAGGCATCGCCCCAGTTTACATCATTTCGGCAAGCATTTACGACTCCTCCGGTGATCGTCACATGACAGCCGTAGCAGTCGATTGTGCCACCTATGCCGGCGCACCAATAGCCGCCTATGGCATTGACAATTCCTCCATTTATTGTAACGTGTCCGCCGGCAACGCTTTTCGTCACGCCAATGCCTGCACCTTCGAGCACATTGCCATCTGTATCTGCGGCTAATGCGGTTAATCTGCCGCTATTGATAATCAGTTGCCCTCCGGTAACGTCTATTGCAGTCAGCTGTGTCCCGCCGTAAACTCGCATTTCGTTCGTGCCCGGTGCGCTGTCGATTATAGTGAGTGTATTGCCGTTGGCTATACGTATACCGTTCTTAAAGGTGACAGCATGCCCGTTGAGGTCTATTGTGAGATTGTTTTGCACTATGAACGTCTTGTTAAGAGCCTCGTCTCCGGTCATATCTTTGTCCAATTGATATGTACCGCCGTCCGACAGTATTTGATAAAATTGTTCTTCTTTCGTTGGAGTACGTCCTTCGAGCTTGGGTAACTTGATACCTTTGAATTCACAGAAATCAAAAATGGTTTTGTAATATCCGGCATACTCCATGACTTTTTGGTAAGTAAGCCATTTGTGGTACATGGGTACATACCACGGATAACCGCCTGACATAAAACTGTATTCATAGGGACGCCAACCATGATAATCCGGATTTTCGAAAGTGTATAGTCCCACCGTTGTCTCGCCCTCTGCTTCAAAGCCGAAAAAGTCAGCCCACGGCACGTCGTTTTCGTTAGGACGGGTCTCGCTAATAACCATATTGGGAGCATTACCGACTGCCGTTTCATATTCATCTGCCAAGCGTGTGAACGTATGTCCGAGAAACTCGTGTGTCGTCCAATAGTCGTTCTCCTGTTGGGCATCACCCTGCTCTGCATACCACGACAAATAAGTTCCGGCTCCACCGTAAGCGTGTCCGCCTACCGGCCCGTTTCCTAAATAGATGAAGTGCATTTTGTTTAAATCGCTACCGCCAATTCGCTGCATATACAGATATTTGGATTTTTCGTATTTTTCCCAAAATCTGTCTACATAACCTGTCGGCGGCACGGGAGATAAGGAGTCGGCGTCTAAATAGATGTAAATATCGAAATAATCGGCCAAGCCACCTTCGAGCAATTCAGACTGTATAATTAATTCAGCCGCCCATGTCGAAGCCCGTTGTAATGCACCTCCTTCGACAAGGTCGTTATTATCGAAATGCACCGGCATAATGAACACCGGCACTCCGTTGCCTTTGGTATGTTCGTGGTAGAGATACAGGTCGTCGTCGAGTCCTGTCCACTCTTTGACGAGCGCGCCATCGCGTGCCGAGGCAGGTATGGCGCATAGCAGCATGAGAAGAGCACTCAAAATATGTTTTCGTTTCTCAATGAAATCAAGAAGATGAGCTTTAAACTCCATTGTCAGATAAGCTACCCCGAACGTTTTGTCCATAATTCATGTCGAATATTTTAGTTGATAATAAAATTCGGAGTGTGCAAATTATTCTATATTGGTTGATAAAGCGATAAACTGCAAATCCAAATACCTTTATAATCTCCTTTTCGGATCACATCTTATTCAGATGATAAACCGTAAGTGTTGCAAATATAAGAAAAGGTGAGTGCAAAGGCAAACGGAAATCACATTTCCGACTTGACTATGCCGAACCGCATCCTATATTCGTGTTTACAAATATAGTGAATATCTTTAAGAAACAAATATGTGAAGGAAAAACATGGAAATGTGAAGCCTGCAAGAACAATCTAAAAAATAAAGCTGCACCGAAACAAAAAAACTCCTCCACTGTGTTTTGCATAGCAAAATATAGGGGAGGTGTCCGCAGGACGGAGGGGTTAATCTTTACAGCCAAAAATTTTATGAAATCCTTTCAACCCTTCTCCTAAGAAACTACCGTATCTTCGGTGTCTCTCCTATATTACTAACGCAACTCCCCGTAATACTACGGGACACGGCAGGAGAGAAGAACAGACCCGATACACAGGAAAGTATTGACCTCCTCCTCTGTGTTTTGCATGGCAAAATATAGGGGAGGTGGCACGAAGTGACGGAGGGGTTAAATAAATATCCACAACAGAGAAAACGCATCAAGGTATCGACATTCTCTCTCTGCTCATTGTAGATGAAATAGGGGGAGTGCCCGCAGGACGAGAGGGTTAAATTCTACGATCAAAGATTTCTATCTTTTTTAGCCCTTCTTCCAAGAGTTCTAAACATGGTTATCGACAAAGATTTCATCGCTAAAATTCATGTTTACCCTCACCGATTTTCTGCTGAGCCGTTTTATCGATGTCTCCCTCCCGGTACGACCCTAATGTCCCGGTGGTGGCCCATATCTGCGAGGCCCTCGGTCGAAACGGTTCATATCGGGTTTCTTATCGCCGAATGTATTGAATCGATAGGTGAAGGTTATCAATCCATAAGTATCGAGTGTGTTATATTCCACATCTTGGATATAGTTACCCGTGACGGTTCGTCGTATGCTGTTCCTTTGTCCCAAGATGTCGTACACCTTCAAAGCGATGGTGGCGTTTTTCCCTTTCAGGAATTGATAAGAAGCCTGTGCGTTCCACAACCAGCTCTCTGTATTGTATCCGGCAGAATATCCGGCAGATCCGCTGTAAGTTATATCGGTTCCTAATGTTATCGACCACGGCAGATAGCCGTTTACATTGAATGTGCCTCCGTAATTATGGGTGCTTTGATCGTTCCGACTTTGCATACTGTTGGTAGCCAAAGCATAACGATAGTTTCCCCGAAGTTCGGCATCGAAATAATCCGATCGGAATGCCAATCCTAAATTTTCTACGGCATTGAACGAACCGGCATCGTTGCGAGTACCATTATTATAACCTACGCTGTTACTGTAACTGACTCTGCTGAAACTGTTTAATTGCCAGTGCTTGTTTCGAAAAGGGGTACTATACATGAACATTCCGGCGGCATTCCATACCCCGTTTACGTTGCGATAGGTTGTCCGTTGTCCTCCGGTTTTGGAATCATACGTAGTCTCCGAGATGATGCTGTTGGTCGTGAATCCTCCGTTGACCATAGCCATGATAGCTCTCTGGGTCTTCTCGTCATAGTCGTTGAAACGGGCGCGGAACCAGTTTTGAAAAGCCGGTTTCAGTTCGGGATTACCCACGACGATACGCAAGGGATCCGAACGGTCTTCGACCGGTTGCAACTGGTTCATCGACGGTTGGGACGAGTAGCCCCGGTAGTCGATACGCAAGGAGCGTTGTTTTCCCATTTTGTAGCGGTAGCGCAGATAGGGCGCTACGTTGAATACCGTGCGCTTGGGTATATTACGGTCGCTGTTTATCAAGTCGATGGATTGAGAACTCGAAGGGACGGCAGCCACCCCGATATCGTAGGTATAATTGGCCGTCACTTGCTTGAATCCGATTTGTGCCCGATGTGAATAGTAATCGTTACGGAAACTGTTGCTCAACTCATCGTTTCGCACCGTGTCGTAAGGTATGGCGAAAGGATCGTTCAAGATGTCATAAGTATATTTGTCGGCATTGTTGAAACTGGCTTGAAATCGATAGGAAAATGTTAGGAAACGTCCTTTCTTCACGTCGCCCAACGGTTCTGTCCAAGTAAACCGTGCACCGTAGCCATTGCTCCACGTGTGATTGTCGTCCATTTGGTCAAGTGTGCTGTCGCTGTTAAGTTGATAATATCTGTAACGAGCTTTGGTCCACCCGTCCTCTTTTGTGTTGCTGAAATTGTAATGCGCCTGTATACTGAACGAGCGTCCCGGACGGTTACGGAATTTATGATTATAAATCAATTCGCCCGATAGGTCATACCCTGTACCTTTATTGTAACTTCTGCTTTCGCTGAAATTCACCTTGCTGCGGGCTATGTCGCCGGCTGTGGTGAGAGCCGAATCATAGCTGTCCGAATTGGAGAGAGCCACGGAGAATCTTGGGCGGAATTCGAGGGTATTCATCGAGTCTATGTCCCAGTGTAGTCTGAAATTTCCCCTGATGTTCTGCCCGTTGTCTTTCATTTTGTTATACCCGCTGTAATACGAGGTACTGTCTTCGAACATGTTTTGCTGTTCGGTACGTTTCAAAACGTCTCGATTACTGTTGTTGTAACTGACATCTCCGCCGACTCGGAACGCATCTCCCTTACCGACATTGAAGTTTACGCCTACGTTGTGGCTGGTGTTGATACCGTTCATGCCCCCGAATCGGCGAAACCGGTTTCCGCCCATATCGGTGAAGCCCATGTTGTTTGTGTTGTTCGACCCTGCCAGTATGGTCACTTGGTTGTCTCCGAAGAAATGATTGAGCATAGCCCCGGCCTCATATCGCCCGTCCAAGCCGTATCCGCCTGTTACGTTCCCTATCCACCCGCGTTTCATTCCCTTTTTTATGGTTAGGTTGATAACGGTTTCCTCCTCCCCGTCATCGACTCCGGTCAAACGGGCTAGGTCCGATTTCCGGTCTACGACTTGCAGCTTTTCGATGATGTCCACGGGCAGGTTTTTGCTCGCCACTTTGGGGTCGTCCGAGAAGAACTCTTTACCGTCCACCAATATTTTGGTAATCTCCTTTCCCGCATGGGTTATTTTTCCCTCGCTATCCACCTCGACGCCCGGCAGTTTTTTCAACAAATCCTCGACGACCGAATTGGGCTGTGTTTTATAAGAGTCGGCGTTAAACTCCACCGTGTCTTCTTTAACTACCACTTCGGGAGCTTTACCCACAACTACGGCTTCCTGCAACAATACATCGTTGCTACCCAATAGAATATCTCCCAAATTTCTTCGAGGCTGTCCTTTCGATAGCTGCACAGGTTCGTATGTGGTTCTATATCCCAAGAATGAAAATGCGGCAATATAATTCCCCGCTTTCGGGACTTTCAGAGAAAATGTTCCGTTGTCTTTGCTGGAAATCCCTGTAACGAATGTGCTGTCTTTTGCCGATAACAACCTGATACTCACCTGCGGTAATGGTAGATTGTCGTTTTTGCCTTTAACGATACCCGAAATTGTAAATTGTGCCGCTACGCTCTGCGCGATGGTCGATAAAAAAATACACAGAAATAGGGCAATAAAACCTCTCTTGTTCATCTTAAAAAATCAATCTATTGATCACAACGTTTATAAGACCTTGACACCCCGCCAAAGTTTAAATGCCCTCTCGATTTTTTACATTTTTTAGGCTAATATTTAGAAGATGTTTTAAATTTATTCCGAGACAGATCGAGACCTATGTTTGAAGCAGATTGGAGTCCGAGATATGCAGTCAATAGCGGGCTATTGACAAAAATCAAGGGATTCAAGATGCGAGACAGGAGCTCAATATGGCCGGAACATACCTGCTTGCAATGATAATATTATTCTCAATAAATTTAAAACAGCTTCTTAAATCCGTGTCTTATTTTAGCGATAGAAATCTCTCTATGTATTCCGAACCTTTTCGGGCTATTTGTGTGGTGGCAGCGAAATACCAGCACATCGGTACGAAGCAGAAAAAGAATCGTTTTGCCGAATAGGACAATACATTTTGTATGGAATCCCATACGTAGTCCACGTGGTAGACGACGAGCCCGTAGAATACGATGCTCAGTACAATCATTCCCAATAAAGCGAGGTTGTCTTTCCTTTTAATCATGAACCAGCTGTTCCCGAGAATAAAAATGGCGAATACCGAGAATGTCCAGCCATAATATATGGGATTGGTAAACAGAGCCCAAAAGCCGTTTGCGATCAATCCGGCTTTTTCCCCGTCCCAGAACAGGCGGGTAATAGCCATGCCTTCGGTATATAAGCCCCCGATTCTCATGTAAATAAACCAGATAATGGCCGGGAGCAAGGACAATCCGGTAAAATACAATCCTTTTCGGTAACTCTTGCGGCGTATGCAATCGATCAGCAATATCACACAAGCCGCGCCGATGAATACGATACCCTCGTTTCGACACCACATATTGGAGCCCAACAATAACGCCCCTGCATACAATTCGTCGTCGTTGCGGCTGCGTAGCCAACTGGCGGTATAAGCGATACCCAGCCCTGCGAAAATGGCTTGCATGACGTTGGTGGTCGATAACGACGAGAATGCGAGCATTTCGGGAGCCATCATCATAAACAGAGTAGACAGTGTGGCGACGGTTTTCCCGGTATTTCGTCTCAAAATTCCGTAGAAAGCAATGACAAAGAACAAATACATCAACGCCGGTATCGACTTCGATGTTTCGGCTCCTAATATATAGACGTATGCATAGCTCATTTGTACGAAAGGAGCGTATGCTATGCTACCTCCGGCGCGGTGTATCGAGGGATTGTAATCGGCATCGAACAAGCTCATGCGCATATACGTGTGGTCTTGTGCCGCCACGAAACCTAAGGTGTCGAATGCCGCGAGGCTGTCCCGGTCGCTGGGAGGGAAAAACATGCATTTCGAGAAATTCATGTATTCGCAATAACCGATGAGTATGATGAGCAATACCCATACCAAGTTGGCTTGTTTCCAGTCATCGAGCATAGCCGAGGTGATACGGAAACTTTCGAATCCTCGGTAACGGGCTACGATAAACATCAATAGGGCGAATGTTACGGCTCCTGCTGATAAAACCGAAAAACTGGTCAGGGGAATATGCATTAAGTCGAGCAAAGCCATCACGACGGTTTGCAGCGTCATACCCAGAGGGAAAGACAATCCTATGCGTTCGGTCCACGAAAAACGCGTCCCGATGACTCCTGTTAATAAAAGACCCGACAGGCAAGTCAATATGATTCCTGATACTACTAACATGATGGTTACGGTTTTAGGTGCATGGGCAATACGGCATGAGGCGCTTTTTGTTCAACCTCGTAGTCGAGATATTCGTATCCGCGACCGTTGACGATAGCTACATGGGTGATTTTCTCGCTCCAAGGAGTTTTACCCAACTCCGATGGGATAATGACTCGGCGCGGATATAAGAACCGGATAGCCCATAGTTTGTTATAAGGTTCGCCCGAGAATATACGTTCTTCTCCTTCGGGGTAAAAAGCCTCTTTTCCCGGTAACAAGATAACGGCGTTTTCGGGAGTGCTCTCTTTCACGTACCGCAGATACACATGAGAAAGTCCCAGCTTCATTTCAAAGCGGTTGTCTGTCGTCGTACGGGAGTAATGACGTATAGTCTCCAAGTTTTTTTGAAGCATGTTGTATGCCCAGTTGTAACCCGGTTGTACGTCGAGGACGAATTTGTTTAGCAGAAACAGGACGATGACAACGGCAAAAATGTTCTTTGCGACCCACGAAAAAGAGATACCCTCTTTTTGAGGCGTTGCAGTACCCTTCTTGGTGGAAGGTGTGTTTTTTTTGCTTGTGGTGCTATTTTTCATGATTCGGGTATTTTCCAGAAACGATATTTCAACAGCGTGCCTATCGCTTTCAAGCCGTCGCTCAGACGCAGTTTTTTCCCCTCTTCGATAGAGCGGGGATAATAACGAATGGGCACTTCTTTGATTTTGTAGCCCAGTCTCGAAACTTTTGCCGTCACTTCGGGACAAAATTCGAACCCCTCGCAATCGAGAGGAATCGATTTCAGCAAATCGGCGGTGAACATTTTGTAACAAGTGGGCTCGTCGGTGATGTGCTGACGATAAAGAATGTTGGTCATTACCGATAAAAATTTCCCGCCCAGTTGATAACTGAAATAAGTATGTGAATTTTCCTCTGCTAAAAATCGGGAGCCATATACCACATGGTATTCACCCGATAAAAGGAAAGGAAGCATTTTCTTGAAATCGTTCGGATCGAGTTCGAGGTCGGCATCCTGCATGACGATATAATCGCCCGTTACGGCTCGTATGCCCGTGCGGACGGCCATGCCTTTCCCGTAATTCCTTTCGTGCTTCAAATAAACGATAGGAGCGTCGGCATGGTGGGCGATAAAATCTTCGACGATTTGTTCTGTCGAATCGGTCGAGCAGTCGTTCACCACGATCAATTCCCGTTCGATGCCGGTCCCCAGATTGGCATCGAGTACCCGTTGCAGCAGTTCTGCAATAGTCTTTTCCTCGTTATATGCGGGAATGATAATCGATAAAGTGTGCACGGCTTCGCCCATAATTCGCTATCGGTAAAAATAAGATAAACGAAAATGACGGCTTGGCCGTCTTTTGATGTGACGATAAGCCCATTTTCGCAATCCGTGCAAAAATATTATAATAATTTTGCCTGTGCAAGATTTTATTTCGAAAGGAGTGAGAAAAGATAGTAATCTCGTTGCTGGGTATGTATAGATGGGAAACCATGTCAAATCTTGTTTTGACATGGTTTCCTGAGTGTGATTGTTGAACTATGGCCTATTCCCGTTCGTCGCGATTCTGGTTTATGACTCCTCCGAATGGGGAATGAAAGTTATTCGTCCAATGCTGTGAGGTTGACAGGGAAAAACCATGTAGCTTCATAAAGTTTGCCGGTCAATGTCATCTTTTTTCCATTACGCTTGATTTCAAAAGAGTCGTTTTTATTTGCTTTGTGGATAAAATCGGGAAATGAAATTTCAGAATAATCGATATAGGGGTTATTCTCTACTTTTTGATAGGTCGGACTCTCTTGAAACGCGTGAGGAAATACATCGGTTTTCTCGGTGAGAAGTTTTCCCAAGCAATATTTCTTGAATCGAACCGACATCGATGTTTTATCCCATACTAATTTCCCGTTGAGCCACATTCGATTGCGTATCCCGATTTTTGATTTTCCGTTTATTTTCAGGATTTCGTCACCCGGTTGCAATCCCAATTTTTCGGCGGGACTGTGCTTGTACACGTCTGTGACTATCGGCCGGTTTTCGTCCCAGCAGATACCCGACCAAGCCCTGCAAGGTTGAATGACTGTGCTTGTGCCCGGAAAAGTACGGCAATATTTAAGCACGTTATCGCTGACCGAACGGAGGCTTTGACTGTAATCCAATCGTTTGGAATAGCGTAATTGCCACAAGATGGGAGGCACGTTTTGTGCCGGATCTAACATTTTCTTTGCGTCGAGTATCGTTATCTCCAAAAAATGGGTGTTCGATACGTCTTCATGGGTATAACCGCCTTCGGTTATTCTTTTAGGGGCGCGTTTGAAAGAATTTACATAGATTCCATATTTCCCTTGTGTGACATACGTGTTGCTGCCTTGGTCTATGTAGGTATTTGTCTGTGGAACATAGGTCGAAGTCACCGATTCTTCTTCGTTGAAAGACACTTTGAGTATCAAGTCGGGGTTCTCGTTGTCGATGGTTAATGGGAATCCGCTGTTGGTTAAATGGTCGAGGGCTTTTTGGGCGAATTCTTTTTCCAAAAGAGGATCGGACGAAGATAATACGATGGATATTGTTCTGTATTTACCCCAATCGGGTACATCGCGATCGGCTCTGATTTCCACGCCGCTATTTTTAAAAGCGTCTATTGTTGCTTGATTGAAGATAAACAGTCCGTCTAAGTTTTCAAAGGTTTCGTCAAAACCTTCCATGTTCAGGTTTATGGGAGCATATCCCAATTCATAATCGACATCGTGAGCGATGGAGTGCATGAGCAGTTCCACCCGGCCATCGCGCCCGTTGAGTATGGGATATATATCTTCGGTCGCTATGGAATCTGTCTTTTTTCCGTTTATGGCAATGATGTAGTCCAAACTGGCGGGAATGATCTCTTCTTTATCGCAGGTTATATCTTCCATGTAAATGAAGTTGTGGAAACTGATAACCGAGAGTTTGTCCGGATTGTATTTTTTCAGCCAATTAACCCGTATGGCATTGGGCGATCCGTTACTGGCTGCAAAGAGAGGCAATGATAGTATACATATCATCGCTTGGAGAAAAAACTTTTTTAGTTTCATGGTGTTGGTGTTTTGCTGCTGCCGATGCCCCTTCGGACGGCGTTTTAAAATAAGAAAAGCGTAGGGCAATTATTTTCTGTATACATTCATTGAGGCATCGGCAAACACCTTTGTGCGATATACAGTCTACCCCACGCCGTGCCGTTATATCGGTTCCCCATAGGGGGTGGAATATAACACACGCATGAAGCATCTTTCGACTGCTTTTTCCCGCACTTAAAATTTTGCCGATTTTCAATGAAAGGATAAAGCAAAAAACGCTTTTTTAATATGTCTTTTTCTCTATAAGTAATAGAATGTTTTTATATAATCATAGGCAGTAATTTTTTAATAGTCGAGGGCGAAGACAGGATAAGCCGAGGTAGCGAGTTTATCTGGTTATACAAAGGCGTTAGCCTATTTTCGCATTTGTGGCAAATATAACGATATTTTTGAAATGTAAAAATAGTTCGTTGGTTTGCCTTTGTGTTTTGCCATGTAAAATATAGGGGTGGTGTCACGTAGCGACGGAAGGGTTGGAAAATACCGGCAGTGGAGGTGGCGGAAGTCAGGACTCCTCTCCCTCTGTTCATCGTAGATGAGATAGGGGGAGTGCCCGTAGGGCGAGGGGGTTAGATTCTTTCAGGCAAAGTACCAGATATTGAACGTTGAACTGGCCGATAATTTTAGTAAGGTTAGATTCTACAATTAGAAAAACTATGTAATTTTTTCAACCTCTCTCCTCGGAACTGTCATTTCTTCGGTGTCTCCCCTATATTACTAACGTAACTCCCCGTAATACTACGGGGCACGGCAGGGGAGAAGGTTGTATTGCTTTATCTCGTTGTATAAAAACTCGTCTGATTGTAGAAATAAGAAATGTGTCCCCTTCCTCCTCCCCTGTGTTTTGCCATGCAAAATATAGGGGAGGTGTCACGCAGTGACGGAGGGGTTGGAAAATACTGGCAGTGGAGGTGGCAGAAGTCAGGACTCCTCTCCCTCTGCTCATCGCAGATGAGATAGGGGGAGTGCCCGCAGGTCGAGAGGGTTAAAGAAATACCCGCAGTAGAAACAGAGACAGGCATTAACCTCTTCCCCTTTCGAGGTGTCTCCGAAAGAAAAGTGCAATAGCTATTCCCCGGAAAAATGCTCTTTGTCGGATTGGTTGGAAACTTTTTAAGCTCCTGTTTCTGCTATCTTTGTATTTGTGTTATCTTTGCAGCCGTAAACTGCTCGGTCCTGTCCGGGCTCAATATGTGAAGCATGAAAGATTTTTTTTCCATACTCCGGCGATTTGTGCCCCCCTATAAATATTACCTTGCCCTCAATATCTTTTTCAATATTTTGGCGTCGGTCTTGACGCTTTTCTCGTTTGCCCTTATCATTCCTATATTGGAAATATTGTTCAAGCTCAAACAGGCTTCTTATACTTTTATGGAATGGGGGTCGGGTTCCATTAAAGATGTGGTGATAAATAATTTCTATTATTACATTACAACGATAATCGATGAAAAAGGAGCCGGTTTCGCCCTGTTGATATTGGGCGTTTTTTTAATGGTGATGACCTTTTTCAAGACGGCCGCTACCTATTTGAGCTCCTATTTCATGATACCGCTTCGGTCGGGAATCGTGCGCGATATTCGCAATTATGTGTATGAAAAAGTAGTAAGTTTGCCTATCGGTTTTTTCACCAGTGAGAAGAAAGGCGATGTCATGGCCCGTATGTCGGGAGATGTAGGGGAGATAGAAAATTCGATAATGGCATCGCTCGATATGATGTTCAAGAATCCCATTATGATTATTGTCTGTTTGGCGACCATGTTCGCCATTAGTTGGCAACTTACTCTTTTTGTCTTGATTCTGCTTCCTACGGCAGGATACATTATGGGACAAGTCGGTAAGAAACTGAAACGTCGTTCTCTCGAAGGGCAGAATCAATGGGGATTGTTGATGTCTATCATAGAGGAGACTTTGGGCGGGTTGCGCATTGTCAAGGCCTTCAATGCCGAGGATAAAATGATAAAATGGTTTCACGACGATAACAATCGTTTTTATCGCATATCCAATCGAATCAACCGCCGGCAGTCGTTGGCGCATCCCATGAGCGAATTTTTAGGCACGTGTACCATTTGTATCGTCCTTTGGTATGGCGGCTCGCTCATCTTGTCGGGAACGAGCAGTATCGATGCCGCTTCGTTCATTTACTATCTGGTTATTTTTTACAGCATTATCAATCCGGCGAAAGATTTGTCCAAAGCCGCTTACTCCATACAGAAAGGGTTAGCCTCTATGGTGAGGGTCGATCTCATTCTGTCGGCGGTGAATCCCATACAAGACCCGAAGAATCCGGTAGAATTGAAGGAAATGAAAGAGGGGATAGAATATCGGGGAGTCTCTTTCCGGTATAGTACCGAAAATGTCGTGAAGCACGTCGACCTTTCCATTAAAAAGGGACAGACGGTCGCTCTCGTAGGGCAGTCCGGTTCCGGAAAATCTACGATGGCCGACCTTTTACCACGCTTTTACGACGTGAATGAAGGGGGAATTTATATCGACGGAATCAATATCAAAGATTTCAGAGTGCACGATTTGCGGGGATTGATGGGAAATGTCAATCAAGAAGCCATTCTCTTTAACGATTCTTTCTACAACAATATAACCTTCGGGGTGGAAAACGCAACGATGGAGCAAGTCATCGAAGCGGCGAAAATCGCCAATGCGCACGATTTCATCATGGCGACCGAACAAGGATACGATACCTGCATTGGCGACCGGGGAAGCCGTCTTTCGGGCGGGCAGCGACAACGTGTGAGTATAGCCCGTGCAATCCTGAAAAACCCTCCTATTCTTATTCTCGACGAGGCGACCTCGGCTCTCGATACCGAGTCGGAACGGTTGGTACAGGAGGCTTTGGAGAACCTTATGCGTAATCGCACTACGCTGGTAATAGCTCACCGTCTTTCCACGATAAAAGATGCCGATTTAATTTGCGTCATGCACGAAGGCGAAATTGTGGAACGGGGTCGTCATGACGAATTGATAAAACTCGACCGCTATTATAAACGCTTGGTCGATATGCAGAAATTCTGAAACGTTCCGGAAAAGATATGCCGAAGAGACTCCTCTCGGTAACCTCTTCGGCATCACTCATTTCGAGATTAATCGATTTCCCTTTTTGTACTTCCTTTCCGGTAAAGCCGTTTTATCCATAATATTCTGTTGTGGAGTGTCTTGTCGTTTTGTAATACAGGGCAAGTAGAAATCGTACTTGGGTTGATATGGAACTCGTATGGCTTGTCGTTGATAAAAATAAATTCCACAGAAAACTTTTTTGATTTTTATTCAAAGTATTTATTAAAATTGATTTTTGAAAAATAATAGTAATATTTATATAATATTATGGTGATGAAGTTTCTGTTTTTTTTCTTGTATATTAATATTATTTCATATAACTTGCTCCCGCTTATAAAATAAGATTGGTCAGGCATTATTCCATAATTTGATATAGACAGATAGAGTTGTGAGAAATTAGAATATAAAATATTGATATTCAAATTGATATTATCTAAAACGCTGGTTAAGAATCGAATAGTTTGTTGAGCTATATTTTTACAAATATTATACATAAACTAAATTTAAATTATGATGAAAAATTTCTACAAAAAGCTATCGTTTGTAATGGTTATGGGCATCTCTCTTTCAAGTTATGCCGCATGGAACGGTGATGCAACTGCTTGGACACAGGGCGATGGTTCGGAACAAAATCCGTTCTTGATAGAGAACGAGGCGCAACTGTCGCATTTGCAGCAAACGGTGACAGCGGGTGAAACCTATCAAGGAAAATTTTTCCGCTTGACAGCCGATTTAGACATGGGTGGCAAGCAAATGCCTTCGATTGGTAACTATAATGACTATACGACACAAGAGAATCCCGAGTTGGTCAGAGAGTCAAAAGTATTCCGTGGAACTTTCGATGGCGATTTCCATACCATCGATAATCTCACAATCGTAAATAATAATGCCGATGTCAATCTCGGTGGGGTGGGACTTTTTGCAGTCTCTTATCCCGAAACCCACATCTGTAATCTCACTCTCGGGCAGGGTGTTACCGTTGAAGGTAGTGAATTCGACAATGTAGGCGGTTTTATCGGTTATAGTTCGGGTGGCAAGGTGGAAAATTGCCGCTTCATGGGTTTGGTGAACGGGGGCAGTATGAACGCTGGGGGTATCGTGGGTGTTGCCGAGGCGACTGTGACAATCTCTGGTTGTGTAAATACCGGTAGGTTGGTAGGGCATTCGTTTGCTGGTGGTATTGCTGGGACTGTCAGTATATCGAAAGTTCAAAACTGTTATTCTTCGGCTACAATTTCGTGCCCATCGGCCTATTGGGTGGCTGGTATTGTTGGTTGGGCCGAGCAATCCACAGTCTACAACTGTTATGCTATCGGTTCCATCGAGGCGGAAGTCGGTTCGTCTTTCTTGCCCGGTAAAAGCCCCATTTGTGCAGAATTGGAAAAATCTTCGGCTTCCGATTGTTACTATGTCGAAGCGCTCACCGGCTGTAAGCCTTTGAGCGAGCAGACCGGTGTGACCGCTGTTACGGAGGAAGAAATGAAAGCTGCCGATATGATTGCTAAACTTAATGCCAATCTGTCTGCTAATGCGTGGGGTGTAGGGGCCGACGGCTTCCCGGCTCTTCTGTGGGAAATCGACGGAACGGGCAGTATCGAGTCTGTCGGTGCGACAGCTGGAATTGAGATTGTTAAAGAGGGCGACCGCTTGGTGATTGTATCGGCAACAGGTGAAAAAGCTCGCCTTAGTGTTTACGATATTACCGGTAAAGTGATCGTGACGGCTGTTGTCACCGATGGCGATTGCATTACGGTGCACGATAAAGGAGTATGTATAGCCTCGCTTGTTACAGACGATGGCAATCGTACGACCCATAAATTTTTGTTCTAAAAAGTAACGAGAAAGTGAAGGGGAATCGCATGCTGTCGGTTCCCCTCGTTTTCTTTGCATTATAATATCATCGACTTATGATAATGCGAAAAAAAATTACATGTATGGTTGCGGCTGCGTTGGCCTTTATGGCTTCGGCGCAGCCGTTTCAATCGGTATATTATCCTTCGAAGCTCACCGCTTCCACGATTACCCGTGTTCATCAGAGAGCATCGGCCTTGCGGTCTGCCGATGAGAATATACATGCCATAGTGAGACTTTGCGACGAGGCTGACCTCGATAGGCTTGCTGCGGATTATGGAGTGGCGTTCAATGTGGTGACGGGTAACCTAGCCACAGCGGTAATCCCGATGAGATCGTTGGTGGCTTTTGCGGAAGATGCTGACGTCGAGAATGTTGATGCCGGAAATACGGTGAGAGCTATGACCGACCTCGCGCGTGAGTATTCGCAAGTGGATGCTCTTCATGTAGGTCTTCCCGATTTCCCTCGCAGTTTCACGGGAAAGGGCGTGCTGATAGGGGTGATTGATACGGGTTTTGATTTCATGCACCCTGCATTTCGCGATGCCGAGGGCAATAGTCGCATTATTCATGTATGGGATCAGAGCGGTAGGAACGGAAACACTCCTTCTATGGGATACGGTGTGGTATTCGATACCCCGGAACTGATTCGCTCTGCGGCTCATGATGTTTCGAGAGACACTCATGGTACTCATGTGGCTGCGATTGCAGCCTCCTCGGCCGATGTGTATAAAGGTATGGCGCCGGAGTCCGACATTGTGGTAGTGGCGACCGACAAGAGCGAATCCGGAATTATAGATGCCCTTGCCTATCTGCTCGATTATGCCGAGAAAGAGAAGAAACCGATGGCTATAAATCTTAGTATGGGTACGGTCATAGGCTTCAAAGATGGGACTGATCCTATCGCGTCGATGATTGACGAGCTGCTCGACAAAAGCGGCAAAAAATGCCTTATGGCGATTGCGGCCGGTAACGAGGGGCATCGCAACTCCACGATTGTGACCGAGGCCACGGGGCAGGGTGAGGTGATTAACACATCGTTTACTCCGCCATCGCACATGCGCGAAAATATCTTTATCGGGTGTTCGACCACATCTGCATTTCAAGTGACCCTCTCGTTGGTAGGTAGCGATGGAGTCGCTTTTGAAACTTCGATTAGCTCTGATGTTTCCGAATCGGTAAGTCACGAGAATATAACCGGCGAAAAAGACTATTCGCTCGTCACGCTTTCCCCTATGAAAGATGCCGATGGTTTACAGCGCGGTGTGAGCATCAACCTCTATGCCCCATTGAAAGACGGGCAGAAATGGAACCTCTCAGTGACGGGAGCTGCCGGAAAATACATTGCATGTTGCGATTATGGGGAACTTGATAACGGCTCCAACGCAAGTACGATGGCAGCGACCGCTTGTGGGCAAATTCCCATATCGGTGGGTGCTTATGTGTCGCGAGACAAGTTTATCAATTTACAAGGTACGGAACGAAGTTCCGATTGGACTGTGGGCGAGAGGTATCCCCTTTCCGGTATGGGTCCCGCATTTGATGGACGCGATAAGCCCGATGTGCTTGCACCGGGTGTACACATAATTTCGGCGATCAATAATTATGCGGCATCTTACAATGTAAATCGCGAAGACTTGGCTTATACCGAGGTCGATGCCCTGATTCCCGGGCGTACCAATTATTGGGGGGCAATGTGCGGGACATCGATGGCGACGCCGGTAGTCACCGGCATTATGGCATTGTGGTTGCAAGCCAATCCTCTGCTCGACTTCGATCACGTGCGAAAGCTCATCGGCTCCCCCGGATCTCACATCGATGCCAAAACCGGTATGGAGTCGCTGTTGGCAGGGGTAGAGCTACCGAAAAGCAAAAACACCATGCCCTATATTTACAATCCCTTCACACGCAGTATCGCTATTATTGGTGAAGGAGTCGTTTGTGTAGAGGTGTTTGCTGTCGATGGTACTGTTTTAAAGAGGAAAAATCGGCTCGTGGAGCCTGTTCATATCCCCGAAGGAGCTATGCGCATTGTGCGTATAACCACTTCGACAGGCTCGCATATCTTGAAAATATGATGCTACACGGTGTTGCTCTCTGTCGAGAAGCCCACTTGTGAGGATATATCGCATAATTATGGGAGAAAATATTCGTTGGAGAGGCGAGAAAAGGATATCCTTGCAATGGGGTGAAATTCAATTTTGAAAAGATAACCTTTCGGTTGGGATTTGGGGGGCAGTCTCAAAGTCAATAGAAAGAGCCGTATTAAACTCCGTTTTCTTCCTTTTCGACCATACCGATCGCCCGTTTAGTCATGTCATTTAATTACACGTGCGTTAATGTAAATATATATCATAGAACCGATTTTTGTGAATCTCGAAGATTTTTTATACGTTTGTCACATGAAAGGTTTCATGAGAAAAATAGTAGCCTTCTTGTTTGCCGTTATATTCGGGCTTACTTCTGCCATCTTTTTGTCGGCAGGAGCCGACAATGAGCTTGTGAAACCGCAAGACCCCTCTTATCCTTATAGCCTTATCGATGTTCGGGCACAGTCCCTGCCTATGCAGAGTTTTACGGCGATTATTCCGGTAGAAAGAGGGCTATGTGTGAATGTTTCACGCTTTCCGTCTTCTCCGATAACAGGGAAAGTAGGAGAAAATATCGCATTTTTATATGAGCAGCAATTATATTGTCAGTTAGTAGACCTTTGGGAGAAGGTCGTCGAGGATTGTTATGATAAATATAAGGCACAGTTGTGCTATGACGGACATTATCTATATTCCCTTTGTAAAATGTTGATTTAGCGGAATAACGGTGGGTAGCTGTTGTTCACGGGGAGTCGAGTGCCTCACCCGGTTTTCTTGTCGCATGTATGAGTGTGGCGAGAAAGAGCCTGCATATACATATAATAGGAATAGTCTGGTATCCCGATGATACGATTCTCTGGCTGTATGGAGTTGCTATATTATTTGTATCCTGTCTTGCTGTAATGCGATAGAAAAGAGATAGCTCGCAGATTCAGAGGCTTGAAAACCGGCAGAGATATCGTCTTTTCGGTTTGATTCCATATACTATCTGAGGTTCGGCACTTAGGAACTATTTTGTGGTTTGTCGATTTAAGCAATCAAAATAGTTTCATGGAATTTTAACGACCAATTTTTATTACGATTCAATTAGTTTTATCATCAAATGGAAAATATAGAAAAGGAAACTGCTTCTTCTAAATTTATGGAAAATCCTTATATTGAAATGAAAAAGAAAATTTCTGTAAATGGTATTGTTACACTGGTAATTGCTATACTCGCTTTTGTAGGTTCATCTGCTGTTTCCGATACACAGTCCTCCCTCAAACTTTTTTTGATTATGTTGGGAGCGGGACTCCTTATATATGGATTGATAAGAGTTGCAGTGGGGAATAGGATAGCTGTTTGTCGGGCTACTGGAAAAGTGTTGAAAAAATATGAACTACTTTTCGAAAGCGCCGAAGTTTCACGGTTAAAACAAATGGTAGAGTCGGGCAATTTTCAATCTATCGATACGTTACAGCGGGCGGTAGGCCACAAGGCAGGAGCAAAATTGACTTTATTCATCGATGCGGATCATAATTTTGCAACAGCACAAGTTTCTGAATTTATACCGTTTGACTACGAGCCGGTTATGTCTCCGATGAGTTATGAGGGCGAGGTCGTAAAGACAATCGCAACGTTAGTGACTTCTGGAACATAACGGATTTTTTACTACTTATACTACTACTTTGTTATTAGAAATGATCGTAAGGTAGACTCTTTGTTTCAAGTTATTTAGAATAATAACCAAGAGACATGCTACTGAATTAATGTATTTTTTAGGCTCCCTCTGTTCGGCTTTCATAATTTTCGAATAGAGGGAGTTTTTATGATTTGGTTGAGTAGACTAGGTTTTGGGTCAGTAGAAAATCCGTGGGGTAGACCTGAATTTTAGCGATGAAGTCTTTGTCGATAACTATATTCCAGCCTTTTCGGAGAGTTTGATTTACAGTTCTGTTACTGTTATCGGGCGCTCCCCCTATCTTATCTATGATGAGCAGAGGGTAATACCTTTCGGTGTATCGTGTTTGTTCTTCTTCCCTATATTACACGGAAAGACCCCGTAATGCTGCGGGGCACGGCATGGGAAAGATTTTAATGACTTTCTGTCGCATTGTTTTAGTGAATGAGATGGATTGTATTTAACCTTCTCCCCTGTGTTTTGCGACGCAAAATATAGGGGAGACACAGAGGAGCGAAAGCGACGAAGAGAGGGTTTAAAAAAAGACCGCGTATAGGATTTTTTATTGTAGAATCTAACCCCTTCGCCCTGTGGGTACTCTGGCTATTTGCTCCGAAAAATTATTCTGGGAAAGAAATTTGCGATAGAATGTCGTTAATTATTGTCGAATTGGTTTCCTTTACGTATCTTTGCGCAAGAAGCAAAATAGACAGCATTCGGTATGGCCGGATAAATTGGTCACTGTCCATCTTTGCGTTATCTTTGCATAGTGTAACAATATAAAAAATAATTCTCATGAATCAAGTATCCGATCGTTTGGCAGCTCTTGCTCCTTCGCAAACGCTTGCGATGTCACAAAAAAGTAGTGAACTGAAAGCACAAGGAGTAGATGTGATTAATCTGAGTGTGGGAGAACCCGATTTTAATACACCCCAGCATATTAAAGATGCCGCGAAAAAAGCGATAGACGATAATTTTTCGCACTATTCGCCGGTTCCGGGATATATGGATTTGCGGCAAGCCATTTGTGCGAAGCTCAAAAACGAAAACGGACTCGATTTTACTCCTGAACAGATTGTCGTTTCGAATGGAGCCAAACAATCCATTTGTAACACGATTCTTGCCCTTGTCAATCCGGGAGACGAAGTAATCCTCCCCGCCCCGTATTGGGTAAGTTATGTAGAGATGGTTAAACTCGCCGAAGGAAAGAATGTGATTATCGAGACGGGCATCGAACAGGATTTCAAGATGACGCCTGCCCAACTCGAAGCCGCTATCACGCCCAAGACCAAGCTGCTCATTCTCTGTTCTCCCTCCAACCCTACCGGCAGCGTCTATTCTCGTGAAGAGTTGGAAGCGCTGGCCACCGTTTTGGAACGCCACCCGCAGGTATTCGTCATTTCCGATGAAATATACGAACACATCAATTATGTGGGAGCCCATCAAAGTCTGGCGCAATTCCCCTCTATTCGAGAGCGGATAGTCATTATCAACGGGGTTTCCAAAGGCTATGCGATGACCGGTTGGCGTATCGGGTTCATCGCTGCTCCGTTGTGGATTGCCAAAGCTTGCAATAAATTGCAGGGACAATACACATCGGGAGCATCATCTATCGCACAGAAAGCCGCGGCTGCCGCTTTTGCCGGAGAGCAAGGTTGCGTAGAAACCATGAGACAAGCATTTCAACACCGTCGCGATTTGGTCGTACGTTTGGCAAAAGAAATACCCGGATTAAAAGTAAACGATCCGCAGGGAGCATTCTATCTCTTCCCCGAGGTCAGCCACTATTTGGGGAAGTCCGACGGCGAACGTAAGATAAACACCTCTTCCGATTTGGCGATGTATATCCTCGAAGTAGGTCATGTCGCAACGGTGGCGGGCGATGCTTTCGGGGCTCCCGATTATCTTCGTCTGTCTTATGCCACTTCCGAGGAGAATATCACCGAAGCCATGCGCCGTATGAAAGAAGTCCTCGCCCGTTTGAAGTAAGACTATTGATGCTTCCTTATTACGATATATAGGTAAGAAACAGTAAACACCGCTTTGGAAATAGCGGTGTTTTTTTATACATACTTTTTCTTGTTTATTAATTCATATAGTTTTGCGTATGAGCGCAATATGGGAGTTCTAATTCTCAAAAGTTTGCAAAGATCTCTTTAAACTCTAAATCAAAAATAAAATTTATGATGTTAAGTGCTTTATGAGTGTTGTATTATGAAATTTTTCGTATATTTGTATTTGGATTGAGAATACTCTTTCCATGACATATTGAAAAGAAAGAAGCGTTATGCTTATCTTGTTGTTGAAAACGTAGGAAATTTTCAAAATGAGCAAGGATAGCATAGTGGTTCTCACGCTATAGCGTGGGGTGCTATTACTACATCTGCTCATTAGGTTTTTCCTACGACCTTCAACAAAGACGTGGCATTGCAGTTCCACGCTTCTGTATTTAATGGTAATGGGTTTTGAGGAACTGAAAGGCCCTCTAAAATATATTTATATGGAGAATTTGCTTTCAGTTGCTTCTTGTGTAAACAGCACATTAGCATCGATTAGGAGAAGTCATGATTACAATGATATCGAAACGGTAGCCCGATTCAGGATATTAATAAGTTCTTTGGTCGATAGTCCAAAAGAACTTACTCAGCTATCCAATGAACAATTGTCTAATCTCGGTATTTGTATGTCATGCATAATGAGTAGCGACTTTATTGAAGAGAATCCTACATATTACCAGTGGAGTACAGGAAACGTTATCGCTGCCGTGGGGTTTTACGCTTATATGAAGCAATTGGATAATTCATATTTGCTCAATTCACATTTCCCAGCTTTTATTGTACTTATGCATGATGGAAGAGAGTATATTGCTAATTTATTTCAGAATTCTATATTACAGGAAAAAAACTTCAGCGTATACAATCCTTTTGATTTAATGAATTGGTGTGATACAGAGCAAAAAAAGTATGATATTACCAAGCATTTTGAATATATGCTTCATGTCTCATGTAGAAAGACTGGCAATTCTGACGATAATTTAGACCATTGGCGTAAAGAAATTGAGTATGAACTTGACACAATAGAACAAAGGTTAAATACGAGGAATACCTTAGAATACGCTAAGTCCTTGTATCGTGCTTTGGCTAATTCATTTTCAAAAGAGGAAATACCAGGATATTGTGAATGTGATTAAATAACAGATATATAAGTATTCAGTATTGTTTAAGATTCTTTATAGAGGTCTTTTTTCACTTTCCCAAAACTCCTCTTTCCCAAATTTTTGAGTTTGGGTTTGATGTAAAACTTCGAGAAGGGTGCAGTTCATATTGCTACGTGCAGTTTTGTTATGCAAAACACAGAGGTGGAGGTTAATACTTTCCTGTGTATTGTGTTTGTTTTTCTCTCCTGCCGTGTCTCGTAGCGTTACGGGGAGTTACGTTAGTAATATAAGGGAGACACCTAAGAAACAGCAGTTTCTTCGGAGAGGGGTTGGAGGTGTATAAAAAGAAAATTTCCTCTGATGTCCTCCTGAGACCTGAATCCCTTTTTAGGAAGATACAGATACCTATTCGATAAAAACAGAGAACACCGCTCCTCACGGGGCGGTGTTTCTTTACTAACTAAAAACAAACTCCAATGTTTTGGATTTTTCTTTCCCCGCGAATTAGATCTGGCTTTTGGGGGATTTTATAATTATTTCATTTGGCTTTGCGCTTGCAATAGCGGAGGCATTGTCCGCAAATATCGTAACCCAGCATGGCTCCCAATATGAAATCTTCCTCTGGTGTCAGTTCGTTCAAAGGTCGGGAAGTCATGGATTGAATCACTTCGATACACTCCCTACGGCCGAAAAACAGATTGATTTTATTACAGCCGATCGGTTGAATGCAATAATCTATGTTTTGGCTGTTCAATCGACTGACGGCAAACTCTTCATATTTTTTGTTCGTCGTATAAAGAACCATGTTGCGAACACCCTTCTTGTATTCATACACGTGGTTCAGAAACACTTTCAATTCGGCCGGATAGGCATTGCACGTAATCATGGGATGCCGGTTGTAAAAGGTTAATCTTTCAAACTTTTTACCCAGTTGTCGATGCGACCTTCGGTCTTGTCCGATTCATTCATTTCGTCGAGGGGAAGCCCCGCGAATTCACCGTCTACAACTGCCGTAGAAGAGGAAAAGTTGTAATCGCCCGTCGGTACGTGATTACCGATAAACTTACAGCCCGTCCCTTTCAGCTCCTCATACAGTACGCCTATTCCGTCACAGAACGTATCGCAGTACGATTCCGAGTCCCCGCACCCGAAGAGTGCGACCTCTTTCGAACTCAGGTCAGCCTTTTTCAACACCTTCACAGCGTCGTACCAATCGTCTTGTAACTCTCCGCAACCCCAAGTCGATGTACCCAATACCAATACGTCGTATTCCTTTACCATTTCTCCGGTCAGTTTGGACGCATCGTGTACGTCGTTCGAGGCGACACCCAACTTTTGTGCGATTGTATGGGCTACACTCTCGGTAGTACCTGTGGAAGAACCATAAAATATTCCAATTTTTTTCATCGTTTTATTCTTTAATTTTTCACGATGTAAAGTAACGACTTTCGACGAGCTTTCGAAATACCTAATTATAGGGATTTTATGGTCGCCCGATACTCAATTTGTGTGGAATAATAAGGAAAAAGAGACTAATTTTGATAAAAATACCGGCTCGATAGGAAATCAGATAGGATTGTCATACCCCCAACCCCTCTCCTCGAAACAACTGTATCTTCGGTCTCTCTCTTATATTGCTAACGCAACACCCCGTAATGCTACGGGACTCGGCAGGGGAGAAGAACAAACACGATACACAGAAAAGTATTACCCTCCTCCTCTGTGTTTTGCATAGCAAAATATAGGGGAGGTGTCCGTAGGACGGAGGGGTTAATCTTTACAGCCAAAAATTTTATGAAATCTTTTCAACCCCTCTCCTCGAAACAACTGTATCTTCGGTGTCTCCCCTATATTACTAACGTAACACCCCGTAATACTACGGGATACGGCAGGGGAGAAGGTTAGAATGTTTTGTCTTTGTTGCATAGAAAACTTGTCGGATTGTAACAAGTGTCGCTTTTAATCCTCTCCCTCTGCTCATCGTAGATGAGATAGGGGGAGTGCCCGCAGGGCGAGGGGGTTAAATTCTACAAACAAAAATTACTATGGTATCTTTTTCACTCCTCTCTTCCAAGAGACCTCAATGTAGTTATCGGCGAAGGTTCAACGTTAGAATTTAGGTTTATCCCACTGAACCAAAATCCCTAGTGAGAATTACATCTGCACTAGGGATTTTCTTTTTCAACGAAATAGAAGAATGGACTCCTATTATTTTTTTATGCCTATTGATGACTTTTATTATTGGATAAGGGCTTTTCTTCTTTCAATCTCGCTACGTAGATTATTGAACCAATTGGCGTAGATAGTGGCATCTTCTACCATGCTGTTTTTGTTGGTTGTACTTTTGCCACTATATTGATTGTACGAAGAAGAAACGCTTCCTTCATAAAGAGTGAATTTTACCTCTGTTAATTCATCGTTTAGAGCTTGTATAAAAAATGAGGCTTGTGAGGTTGAGGCTTCTGTTGCTGTACCTATAAGGAACATTTGTAAGCCTGCGTTTTTGTTGTCTATTTGTTTGTTAGCTGTAATTAGCCCAGTGGTTTTATCTGTGTTATTGATAAGAAAGCCTTCTGATTGAAGAAGCGAGATTGCTGAACTAAATACGAGATCATAGTTTGCCTCGAATTGTTTAGTTGTCATCATTTTTATCTCTGTTGGGGATAGAACCTTTTGAGATACGCCACAGGAGGTTAAGATGAATAGAATCGGTAAAAATAAAATATATCTTTTCATGGGATAAATAATTAAATTAGTAACTTGTTGAGATAACGGAATAGTCCGAAACTATATCGTTAGAGTCGAATGTAATAATTAAATCGAATGACTGGGTGCTACTGCTTTGAGAGGCTCTTGCTCCAAATAGGAAATCCGTTCCTCCCTGCTTATTCACTACACTCATTTTGTTGTAGCTCCACACTTCGTTGTTCGATTTATTTTTGGAGACTAAATTGGGAGCCCCGAAGATTTCTAAAATCTCGGATTGTGTTGTATTTCCTTTGATGATTTTTGATTTTACGACTCCGAAAGTAAGATTGCTTTTTTGTGTTGGTTCAGCATTTGCCCCATATTTATAGCTATTGCACGATATAGAGAACAGTAGGCTGAAAAACAATAATATAACATATAACTTTCTCATGTATTATATAAGATTTATTGAATATTTAAAAAGGAATGACTCTCTCTTATAGAAGATTTGGCGATATTATCTATGTTTCATAGGCTTTGCAAGTTATCGCTAATAGTCCCCGATTTAGCGGATTATACAAAAAAAGCGTGAGGACTGTTAATATCTTTATTTGTTCAAGAGGTATCGCCAAACACCCACCGTACAAATAAACAACAGTCTCACGCCTATATTGATATATGAGTGTATATACCAACGGCGTGAGCGTTCTGTTGTATTACTCTGTACGGTTTGAAAATTGGCGATTTTCTTGAACAAAGTAATATTTAGAAACGCTTCTTTAAGTAAACTCTTCTCAAAAAGTCAATATCGTACTAATTGAGAATTAATGCAAAGATATATTGACTTATGATAAATTCAAAAATAAAATTTAAATTTTTATTCTTCTCTTATAGTAGGATAAACCAAGTTCTTTTCTTCGATAACATCGAGAACCTCGCGCAGATATTTGTCTGCCTCCCATCGAGCCATAGGCAGGTCATGCAGCAGATAATTTCCGCAGTCGCGTGGAGCGGCTCCCGGCACTTCTCCGTCGAAGTCGCGGATAAATCGGAATGTCTCCCGCATTAGTTCTACAATGTCTTTCGATTCGAGGTCGCCCTGCATTAGGAAATAATTTCCAGTACAGCAACCCATCGGGCCCCAGAATACGATTTTGTCGCCCCATACCGGGTGGTTCCGCAAAAATGTGGCGGCTAAGTGTTCGATCGTGTGCAACGCACCGTAACCGATGGCCGGTTCCCGGTTGGGTTCTTTCATTCGAATATCGAAAGTCGTTACGACGTGGTCGCCCAAATAATCTTTACGGGAAACGTAAATGCCACGTAATAAATGGATATGGTCGATGGTAAAGCTCGGTATCTTTTTCATATCGATTGTTTTTTGTTTTACAACACATTGATGAGTTGGGTTAAAATCTCGAAAGAACGATGAGGCGCATTTTCCCAGAAATTGTTATACTGGTCTATATGGCCGTCGACACCCGGTGTATCGCTAATGATACGGAAACTCAGGAAAGGAACATGACGTAAGTAACATACTTGTGCGATAGACCCCGATTCCATATCTACGGCCATGCCCTCGGGGAAAAGCCCTTTGATTTGCGAAAGTTCCGCCGGATCGGTGATAAAACGGTCGCCGCTGCAAACTAATCCCTTATAGAGAGACAAGTCGGTCGATACTTTCAATGCCTTTTCCACCAATGCCGGCTCGCTGTGGAACCGGGCGGGAAGTCCGTCTATCTGCCCCCATGCACAGCCTTCTCCGCACCAAACGTCGTGATAAACGATTTCGCTGCCCACCACTATATCCATGACATGCATCGACCGGTCTATACCTCCGGCGACACCGGTGTTCAGTATGCAGTCGGGAGCATATCGGTCTATCAGTTCGTAAGTCCGTATGGCCGACGATACTTTCCCTATTCCGCTTTGTGTCAGAATCAGTTCATGTTTCCCATTCGTGCCGATAATGAACAAAGATGAACCGTGCTGCTCTTCCCGAGGATTTTCGAGTAAACAGCGAACGCACTCCAATTCGCTTTGCATGGCTACGATAATACCTATTTTCATATTCGTTTTTCTTAAATTAGGGAGTAGGAATAGGGCAAATCCGTTTCCTGCTTCAAAGGTAGAGCATATCTCATGCATGACAAAATTTGCAGGAAGAAATTTCGATACTGCGATAATCTTGTTTTTTCCGTATCTTTACCCGAAGAATAATCGCATGAAAGATTTTGTCGCCATAGATTTCGAAACCGCCAATTACGAGCCTACGAGTATTTGTTCCGTGGGGCTTGTGGTCGTGCGTGGCGGGGAAATAACGCAACGCATGCATCGGTTGGTTTGTCCCGAACCCGATTACTATATCCGCCGTTTTTCCGAACAAGTACACGGCATCTATCCAGCCGATACCTGCGGGGCTCCCACGTTCGACGCGGTATGGAGCGAGATCGTTCCGTGGGTCGAGGGGCTACCTTTCGTCGCCCATAACAAGGCTTTCGACGAACGGGTGCTTCGGGCTGCCTGTCGCATGTATGGCATCGATTATACCTACGGGACATTTCTCTGTACCCTCCGACAGGCGCGTCGGGTTATTCCCCGTACGTCCATTGCCAATTACCGGCTACCCACGGTTTGTGCCTATTTGGGTATTCCCTTCGACCGCCATCACTATGCACTTGCCGATGCCGAAGGCTGTGCGCGCATTGCCCTCCGTTTGTGGGGAGACGAAGAATAAGAAACGTTCGCTATGTCGTTTTTGATACGTTCGCTTATTTTTTACCTATATATCTCCGAATGGTGGAAAATACTTTTCTTCTCTTTCTTGTATCTATGTAGCATTGCCGGATATTCATACACTTCTCTTAAAACAGAGATGGATTGGTGTGACTCTATTGGAATGGTATTTTGAACCTCCTCCCTGCCGTGTCCCGTAGTATTACGGGGTGTCGCCCAGTAATAGGGGGAGAAGAACAAACACGATACACAGGAAAGTATTACCCTCCTCCTCTGTGTTTTGCATAGCAAAATATAGGGGAGGAGTCCTCTGGACGGAGGGGTTAAAAAATATCCTTAGCAGAGGAAGCATATCAAAACATGACACACTCTCTCCCTATGTTTCTGTAAAGGAATAGAAAGTACTCACAAAGCAAAAAGAAAGGCCATTCAAAGTGACATTTTAATACTCTCCCTCTGCTCATCGCAGATAAGATAGGGGGAGTGCCCGCAGGACGAGGGGGTATGAAGCGAAGATAAGACCTCTCTTTATCCTTAGTTTTTATAAGACAAAAAAGAATAAAATTTACAGTGATTTCTTATAGTGAGGGATTATTTATAAGAAGGCTGTTTGGCCGTTCTTTATAGCTGTGTTGAACGTCAATAATGGTATTTGTGTTTAACAGTGTGACTTCTATCATCGAAATATTTTCGATGGCCTCCTTTATCTTTACTATTATCCAATCGTTAGAGTTGTCATAAGGTAAATAGAACCATCTGGCTAATCCTATAAAACCAATCCGATATTGTCTATTTTCTTTATCATCTACAACTTGCGTCGGGATCCATTCCATAACGCTAAATTGAGGAAGTGATACTCCCCTCTTGTCTATATAGAACCATTTATCACTTTCCCAATAATGATATTCTCCTTTTGAATTTGGTACTACTTTTTTTTCTCCTCTATTTGTAACCTTTGCACGTCCGTCTTTAAAAGGAAAACCAAAAGCAAATTGAGGTTTAATGATAATTGCACCCTTTTCATTTACATACCCTATACGCCCTTGCCTGTCTACAATGCGGCGCATTCCGTCTTGTAGATAGTCTTCACCGTTATCGATTTGATAGATTGTATAGCATCTATTTGGTATACATCCGACAAATAACAATAAGGTAAAAAGCTCAATGTAATATTTCATATAAGATATGCTCTATCGTTTTCTCTTAACTGTATTTGGCTATAAATATAATAAAAGTTTCATTCATAACTCTTTACGAATGAAACTTTTTTGTTGGACTGCAATGAGGTGCGGTATTTCTCACTTGATATTCTCTCTTTGTGCGATATGGGTAGTTGTATGTTCGGCTTTTTTATCCTACCGAACCGCTCGTGTGTGTTTTACTGAACTTTGTGAACTTTATTCGTCCCGAATGAGGTTAGTGAAATTCGATAGGGGAGATGTCATGCAGAGCCGGAATGGGTGAAACCACTCAAAGTAACGTTTCAATCCTCTCCCCCTGCCGTGTCCCATAGTATTACGGGGTGTCGCCCAGTAATAGGGGGAGAAGAACAAACACGATACACAGGAAAGTATTACCCTCCTCCCCTGTGTTTTGCAGTGCAAAATATAGGGGAGGTGTCACGAAGTGACGGAGGGGTTAAAGAAATATCCCTAACAGAGGAACTCTCCACTAAGACAAAACGTAGAGTATGATGTCACGTAGAGCCGGGTGAGTTGAATATCGATAACTTTCGGTGAGTTGTTATTTTACGAGCAGTACCTCTTTGATAGCCTTCTGTAAGGTCGCTTTATCCATGAATCCGGCGGCGATTTGCGGTTGATTCTTCATCGGACAAAATAGTAATGTAGGGATACTCTGTACACCGAAGGCAGCGGCAAGCTCAGGTTCTTTATCCACATCTATTTTATAGACATCGATTTTCCCGGCATATTCTCCGGCAATCTCCTCCAATATCGGAGCCAACTTTCGGCAAGGACCGCACCATGTAGCGTAAAAATCGATAATGCAAGGCTTCGAGCCCAAGTACTCCCACTTGTCGGGCGTTTTCTCATAGTTCGCCACTTTCGAGAGAAATTCCGCTTTGGTCAAGTGGCGGGGCTTGATTTTCTGTTCTTGCTTGTTTTTTCCTGCATGACTCTCGGTGGAGCTTTGGGCTTGGCACGAAAAGATGAACACCATGCAGGTGAAGGCTATTCCTATTACATGTTTTATTCTCATATCTTTATGGTTTTATAAATTGGAAATAAATGAAAATCGTGGCTGCATCATACTGACAAGAGAGCGAATATCGCCGATTCTTTTTTCCCTCTTGCCACACCTTGCGACATCACAGGCTGTATACTTCATCATAGGAAAGGGCCGGCCTGTGGGCGAGGAAGCAGAAATAGATACAGTCTATTCCACGATAGGCTACAAAGATACTCGCTTTACAGCATGAATCTGTTTCTCGGAGTGCTATTTTTCAGATTATTAGAAATTCTTATCATACAAAAATTCCGTGAAAGGCAGCAGTCCTTCACGGAATCTTCGTATGGTAATCGAACGGTCTTACAGTAAAATGAATGCCAGAGGAATGAGTATGCCTGCGGCAAATTCTATACCGCCCCGTCCCCAGAAGCCTTTACGCCCTTTAAGCATGACAAGCCCCGTGAGGGTGATGACGATGAGCGACACGGCAAAAATGTCCGAGAAGATCGTCCAGTTCCGGTTCGGGTTGTAGTGCAATCGGTTGAGACTGCTCAATATAGGGCGTTTTTTCACCGATTCGTAATAAGCCTCCCCCGTTTCGGTGTTCACCGTCAGCGACGAACCGCCTTTGATAAACACCTTCATGGTGTTCTCTTTCGGGAAATAATGTTGGGTATAGTTGTTACGCTCACCCAAGTCATCGAGCAAATCGAGCACGTACGCTTTGGAAAAGTCTGCTTTCGCTTTCGGAAAATTCCCTGCGATTCGGTATTCTTTCTGTGTGATACTGTAATCGGAGTTAAAGTCGCGTTTGTGGTTCAGCATGATGCCAGAGAAAGCATAAATGAGAATGACCCCTGCAAAAAAGAACGAAAGATCCCTATGCAGAATGTGACACCATTTTCTGAATTTCCCCGATATACGTTTTTCTTTCGACATGTTCGGTTTCTATGAGTTAATTTTTAATTTCGTAGCTGGTCGTGTTGATGTGATACGACATCACGAAATAGTCTTTACCGGCTTCTTTGGCTTTGGCAAGGCGTTCGCGGAAGTTCTGTATGCGACCTTCGAATGTATTGATGTCGGCTTGTCCGGCAGCTTTCTTTTCACTTTCGCATCCGGCTTCTCCGTCACCGTGTTTCTCTCCGCTTTGATTTTTGTACTGTTCTTCCATTCTCTGTATGGTAGCTTCATCGATACGGTCTTCTTCGAGAGTTCCCGTCACCGATACGAGGCTGTTCACAACCTCAGCGGGGAAGCTGCCCAGTTCGCAAGCCTCTGCACGCAACATTTTGGTGTCGTCGGTTCCCATCATGAAGAGTTTCTTGCCGCCGTGTTTGCAGATATGGGTACACACACCCTCTACGGTAACGGTTTTTCCTACGAGGCTGTCCCCTTCGGCTAAAATGTCGTCTACGCTCAGAGCCACTGTTGCGGCGCTTTCTTGATTCTGATTCTCCTTAGCTTTGTTGTTGCAGCTCACCATAGCAAGCAAGGCGACGGCTGCAAGGATAAAAATAGATTTTTTCATATTGTTGTAGTTTAAATGTTTGTAAATCTTTTCTTTATTTTTGGTATGACAAAGATATGAAATATTTTATAAACGAATCGTCGGGTTATGTCCGTTTGCAAACCAGTAGCGGAATAAACAGATATATGCCCAATATCATTGTCGCTACGGTCGTTATGAATTTTTGACGGCGGCTACATGTGCTACCTTTACATGCTGTAAAATAAAGCAAAGCAGCCAAAACGAAGTTCAAAATCAGTACCCAGCACGATCCCATGCTCACACGCGGTTTTACCCATTGGTCGTCGTAAGATGTGAACGACAGTTCGAACGGGAAAATATATTTCGACCATTTGTCGAGAGCGGTCTCCGGGTAGTCATAGCGCAGGCTGTCGGCGAAAGCATAACTGTCAGCGTCGACGGCGTATGTGGTCACGCCCTTTTCGTCGCTTATTTTTAGGGTCCAGTAGAAGATATCGCCCATGATGGTCAGGGTGTTGGTCTTGGGGTCGTATTTGTCTATCGGCAATTTGTGCAACGTGTAATCCCGGTTCAATACATATAGGTTGTTATCTTTGTCCGTTAACAATCCCAGAGTTTTGCGGTTGCTGAATTCGGTGATGGCTACATGCTCGATACCCAATTCGGGAGCCACACCTGTTTCACGCACGTAGGGCAGTCCTTTGGTTTGTTTCACATGGAATACCCGGTGGTTGTTGTCTACCATCAGATAACCCTCGTCATACTCTTTCCGGTTCGTCGGGTTTCCCGACAAGGTTCGCACGGGAAATTCAAACCCTTTTTGTTTCATGACTTTGTCGAATAAAGCCGATTTTTTTTCGTTGACCGTGTTGTCCCGCATATCGATGAAAGTGATACGATCGGTCGTGCGGAAAGCTTCGATGGGGTTTTCGAGGTCGATCCGGTCTGGCATCGATTCCATAATCATGTTCAATGCGGGCTTCGTCACATTCACGTCTCGGGCCGACTGCTTGAATGTGAAATTTCCGTGAGCGATGATTTTCGGGGTCACCTCTTTCCCATTGATTGTGTCGGGCAGCCGGTCTTTCGAGAACAGCTGTCTGTAATAAAAGGTAGGCAATATGGAGTCGAATTGTGCTACCGTATATTCCGTTCCGTTCGCGTCGTAGCGTTTTACCCCGTTATCCTTGCTCGATTGTATGTATGCGAACCGTTTGGTTACGCAACTGTACAACGTGAAAGGATCGTTTCCCGGTTTGGAGGCTGCGAATTGCAAAAGCCACGGCAATAACCACGACAATAGGACGACAGCCGTCAGGTAGAAAAATATTTTGCTGAATTTTTTCATTGTAGTATACCGTTTTTGAAATTAGTCTTGGCAACCTTCTTTGAATCGGACAACCGACCGGATAGAAAGCGATGCGCACAGAATGGTGAAAATAATAAGCGTCGGCAGAAACGAATTATAGGCTTCCGGTTTGTCGAGCAGGAAAAAGATTCGCACGATACCTGCGGCGATCAGCAGATTGACGATGCGCAGTTTCCACGTCGGTTCGAGGCATATCCACGCCGTCAGCAGGTAGGCGGTATAACCGCAGATATACCACGGAGCCGCTGTCAGCAATATGCGCGCGACCATTTCGCAGGCGATATGTTGTTGCAGGTAAATCCACAAGGAAGCGGCTTGTAACAGAAAGATGATGCTGATTTGCACGACTCCTGCCAACAACATCAATAGAATCATGCGTTGCTGAGGATAAGGAAGGTGTAAAGTCAGTTTCAGCCGTTTCTGCGTCATTTCGGGAACAAACTGCGACGAGGCGAACAGTGCGCCTATGATGAGCGGCAGGTATTGTAGCAACTCGATAAACACGGTATCCCGGCTCAACAAGATGGCCCACAGGTGGTCGGCCCCCTTGAAAGTGATGACTCGGTTGATGCGCATCATGACGTATCCGGCGAAACAAAGCGATACCAGCAGGGCGATGAAAAACAGTCCCCGGGTTTTGATCCACTCTTTGAAAAATATAGCTTTATTCATAATTCCGATGATAAAAGGATTAGTATTTTCCGGTCAATCCGATGAAAACGTCTTCCAGATTCATTTTCTCGGATTTGAAATCGGTATAGGGTATCGATTGTTCTTGCAATATCTGTTTGATACGTTCTTCGTTTTCGAACGAGTAGGTCTCGGCAGAATCCCGTATGGCCGCCGTGCTGTATAACGACGGGTCGTGGGGGAGCTTGTCGGGCGACGATGTTTTGAAGGTATAGCGTGTGAAGGTGTCGAGCAATTCCTTTACAGGCTTCTGAATCAATATGCGGCCGTAATCCATGATGATACAGTCGTCGACCAGCCGTTCCATGTCCTGTATGATGTGCGAGGTAAGGAAGATGGTCTTTTCTTCGGCTTTGGCGTATTCGCGCAGATATTCTGTGAAGAGTCGGCGGTAGCCGGGGTCGAGTCCTATCGAGAAATCGTCGAGTACCAGCAAATCGGCGTTTTGGGCGAGAATGAGACCCAAAGCCACCTGCGATCTTTGTCCGCACGACATGCGGGAGATTTTTTGTTTCGGCGCGACTTTCAGTTTGCACATGAGTTCATAATAGGCTTCTTTGTTCCATTTCGGATAAAAAGCCGAGTAAAATCGCTCTATCTGTTCGATATTCATGAACGTGTATTGCACATGGTTCTCGATGAGCAGGGCGATACGCTCGCGGGTCACCGGCTGCATTCGCTGTATGTCTTCGCCGAAGATACGGCATTCGCCCGAGCGGGGTTTCAAGTAACCCATTAAAATATTGATCGTGGTCGTTTTCCCTGTGCCGTTTTTCCCCAGCAACCCCAAAATCCTTCCTTTGGGGACTTCGAAGTTGAGGTCTTCGTATATTTTTCTCGACCCGTAGTAATGGGTGAGGTTCGAGCATTTGATAATTGTTTCCATATAAAAAGCTATATGTGTTTGTTCTTTTCGGTCAGAAATTAAATCCTATATTTACTCCGGCATAGTTGGCCGTGCCGTGCTTTTCGTAATGGCTCTGCTGCCAGTCGGCGGCGACCGATAAAGCCCAGCCCGAGAATATTCGGCTCCATTTCAATTCTATTCCGTAGTTTGTTCGTCGGGTCTTCAACATGGTGAAATTATGTTCCAGCATTTCACGCACGCAGTCTTTTTGTACGTTCGGTATGGACAATTCCCCGTTGCCGCCGGTTCGAATTCCTATGTTTCCCGATAAAGATAGTAGAGATTTTTCGAATATGCCGCTTGCATCTATTTTCAGCCCATATTCGCTGCTGTTGGTTTTTAGCCTATGCTTTTTCTCTTTTTGACGAATATCGGTGTGAAACCACAGGTAATAGGGGCGAATGTACCCTTTAAAATTTTTCCCGGCCTCTATGCCGTACAGTAATTCACCTTGTATTTTCATTTGGTCGGAGGTGTACGGGGTCGTGCTGCCTATTTGGTCGTAATTATTGCCGGCGGCACTGCCGAAGGTGTTCTCTGTCCCTTTACGGTTATAGAGTGCTCCTTTTACTTGAATCCCGACTGTGTGCATGTCCTGCTTTGTCGAATATCCGGCGGTCATATCGAGCAGAGTGCGGTCGAGTACGGTTAAAGGCAGGTTGTTGTACCCGTCGAGATGTTGGGTCACGCTATATTTGCGATAGTTCGCTGCGGCGTATATGCCTTCCCTTCCTTGTGCGGGAAGCAGTTGTATGCCGGCTCCGTAACCGTAGCCCTTGTAGTTCGTATCGGTGACATCGCCTTTCCCGAATCGTACCGAGGTTGTTCCCAGCCCGGTCATCGTATAGATATAGGCGCTACCCAGCGGGGCATAAAAGTCGAGCGTGTTGTCTTGGCTGTATATTTGTGCCATGACCGATATACCCACGACATATTTACCCAATCGCACGGAACCTCCGCCGGCAAAATCGAGGTCCGAAACGATGTTCTTCGGACGAGGGTCTCGGTTACGATATTCCAGTGCGGCACGGTAGCTCCCTTCGATACCCCATGTGAATTTTCCGGCTCGACCCGAATATCCTCCCGTGAAGGCATATTCTTGCAGGGAAAGGTCTCCCCCGATGGAATCGGCCATGACGTAAGGGTAGAGCAGTTCGAAGTCTGCTGTTTCGTTCCATACGACATCGGTTTCTTTTCCGGTTGTATAGCGGGCGTTACCCCACAGGCGGGTGCGATCGCTCAGCTTTATCCACGACGATACGTCGGCCGCTCCTTTCAGATAACCGTTGCCGGCTTGCAAGAGGGCAGCTTCGTCTTCTTTTCCGTAAACCCCGTTTAAGGAGATATGGGTCAGAGAAGTACAATGCTGGTAATATCGGGTGGCTGGGTTGGTATAAACCGTTTCTATCCATTTCGCAGACAAGGCTTCATACTCGGCAATCGTGCGAAGCAAAGACAAAGAGTCTCTTTCCGCCCCCTGCAAAGCAGGGAGCAGAAAGAGTGCTATGGTTAGAAAAGAACAGAAACGTATTTTCATGACGACCGATGTCTGTTAAGATTATTTCTTCAACGATGGAGTCGTAAAGGTGAAATCGTTGGCCGAGTCGTCGGTATCTTGGTAAACCGTATAGCTGCCTGTGGAAGAAGCTACTTTGCGGATAAACGACCGCCCGAAACGGGTCTTGTCTGTCCCGGCGATTCCGGTAGTAGCATAACTGCGGTCGAGCACTGCGGGGGTAGCGATTCTTTCGAAGCCGGTATTTCCCAGATTGACGGCATCGAGAACCCATGCTACCGGTACGTCGTAACCCTTTTTGGTCATCTCTTTACCGTTCGTAGCCGTATAATGATATTCTTTGTAATAGTTGGCGAGGAATTCGTCTTTCGATACTCCCATGCGGGCGATAGCGTAAGCGCGGTTTGCTTGGTTGTTGGGCATCCAGATGGTAGCCGAGTAGCTATACCATTTGTCGAGATTGGGAACTTCGGCTATATCCGGGTCCATGCCTTTTTCGGTTTCGTCATACCATTCGAAATCGGCGATCGACAAATCGATGGCATCGGCTTTGGTCTGTGTGAAATCGTAGCCTTGATCTGCGAGAACGAGTTGTTCGCCCGGAGCGAGACGGTGTTCCGTACCGTTACCCGGAATGACATAGATGGCGGCTGCGGTAAACGTGGTCGTCATCGGTTGCGGATTGTCGTTGTATTGGTGTTTCTCGGTCGTCCCGAATGTACTTTCGAGCAAGGCCACTCCGTCGGCATAGACGATTTCGCTGCTGTTGTTGTAGATGACGAAGTATTTGTCATAAAGGCTGTTCGTCCCTTTGTCATTGGCTGTGCCCGTTACATAAATCTCTTTGAGAATAAGGGAGTTGCTCGGGGTGTAGATCGATAGCTCCAAAGCGATCGAAGTCGATGGGGCAGAGATTTGCACGTTGTCTTTCGTGCTGCGTACATTGCAGAGGATTTCGCCCGAAGTACTGGCTATGGCTCCTTCGACCGTGATGTTATAAAGTCCCGAAGAAAGTGTGATGACGGAACTTTGGGACAGGTCGAGCTCGTATTCTTTCCCACGGTTGAGGTCTGTGAAAGTAGCCTTGCCTTCGGCCCATGTGAACGAGGTGATCGTGTCCGACGGAGCCGTAAAGTTGAGGGTTACGTCAACGGGAACGGAAGTGTCTTCGTCTTCGTCGCAAGCGGTGAACGCCGTGATTACAGCGGCGAACAACAGGAATGAAAAAAATCTTTTCAGTTTCATAATGGTTTTATTGAATGTTTATTGTATATTAAATTCGTTTGTAAATCTGTTCTCTCTTTAATGACTTGATTTTTAATTGGTTCTATAATCTGAAATTGATTTCCATGCCGAAGTAGGGATTGGAAGTACGGCGGATTGTGTTCCCGAACAACGTGTAATCGGGGTGATAGCTTACCAACCGATTGACGTATAAGGCCAGTGCGATTTTATCCCGGCATATTTTCTTCGTGACCTTGATATTTATATTGGCATCGATGGGAATCGTACGTTTTTTGAAGTTGTTTTCATAGTGCGATTCCACCAAGTGTTGTAATATCATGTCGTTCCGTTCGGCATCGGTGTAGGGAAGGAGTTCGCCCTCCATATTGACGTAGGCGATGGGAACCCCGCTTTCCCACATGCTTTGGCTCGATGTGAACCACATGCACTGAATAGATGTGGAGAATCCCAGTTTGAGCCGCGGTATATCGGTGTCGAAAGTAAAGTTGGTATTGAAACTTTCTCGAATATAACCGTCGTCCTCGTTGTAAAGTCCTATGTATCTGATTTGTCGACCGTCGATGACGACAGAGGGGCGTTTGTACACCGGCTGGCTGTTGTTATAGGTCGTGCGGAACCACGCTCCGTTTACCGTCAGTCTCGTACGGATTATCGGAAACCGTTTCGAGGAGTATTGAAATTCCACGCCCTCTTTCAAAATTCGGCTTCCGTTGGTGTGGACGCTTTGTACTTTCAGTATCGTGTCGGAGGTAAACGTCAGGTCGGCGAGGTCGGGCGGCCCTGTCATCGTTGATGGGTCCAGCCCTTCGATGTTGTATCGGTTATAAATATACCGGGTGTAGGATTTTCCCTGCCGGAATCCCGAAGTCATTTTTTCCCGGAAGTAGGTTACCGATAACCGGTGGTCGTCTATCGAAAAATCGGCACGCACTTCCCATTTCATGTTTCGGGCGGCTTTCAGGTTGTAGTTGGTCAGGTCGTCGACAAATGTGCGGACGTTCATGCGGTTTACGGCCGGATTTTCGTTCGAAAAGAAATTGAGCTGTATAAGGTCGTAGTAAAAAAGGTCGGGATAAAGTTTCGAAATGTCGGGCATTTTGGTGTGCCAGCCTACTCCGCCCGATAGTTCTATGCTCAACGGCTTTCTCTCGCCGATACGCGGCAATGCCCATTTTGCGTTTACACGAGGGTCGAGATAGATTTTTCCATCGAGGACGTAACGGTTATCGAGATTTAACAGCGATGCGCTGCGTAGGCCGGCGGTAATATCGATGCGGTGTTTTCCCAATCGCAACTTCGAGGCTTCCTCGATGAAAAAGGCCAGATTGTGCTCGGCCGGTATGTCGTTGAACGGTCGGGGACGGGTGGTAATATCGATGCTGATGGGACGCCTCATGTCGTAGAGTTGTCCTTCGCCGTAGTTTTTATTCATGCGCCAGTCTCCTCCGACCTTGATGATATTGAACCAGTTGCGGTAGTTGTAGTTGAATGTGGCGATCGCTTTGACGAATGCGTTGAACGGGTTGCCGTTCACGTCGAGCGATGCGAGATAGGTCGAAGGCAGAATCTCGGCGTCGTGTACGCCCGGTTGCGTGGCCGTGGGCACGACCGACAATTTGCTGGGCACGATGGTTTTTTCTTGGTGGATATTGTCCCACGAGCCGCTGGCCGATGCCGTCAAGGAAAGCGATCGGAAAAATCCCTTTTTGCGATTGTTGAGCGATAGAGTGCCGGCGAGGGAGAGGGCGTTGTTCGACGATTCGTAAGAGTCTATTGCCCCCGACGGAGTGAGGTCGGGATCGTTTTTGTCATTTTCGAAAGTCCCCCGATAATTCAGATTGGAGTTGAAAGCCCATCGCCAATGATCGTTCGTCCATCGTTTTTCGGCTCGTATCGAGCCGGTCACCCGTTTGAAGTTTTCTCGGTTGTTGCGAGGGTCTATTTTCGAATCGAGGTAGTCGATACCCGTATTGAGCGTAAATTGTTTATCCGTCAGTTCTATCCCTTTCCCCACATAAAACAGTTGGCTTTGCATGTCGGCTTTGAAACGGGCTTCGAGATCGTTCCCTCCCTTTTTTCGTTCTATGTTGACCAGTCCGCTGGTCAGGTCGCCGTATTCTACCGAAGGGATTCCCCTCACGATTTCTACTTTGGCGATGTCGTCGGTGGAGATGGAACGCATGTCTATCCCTTTGCCGGTCGTATTACGTCCCGTTTCCCAACTGTTGGAGATATACTGCATATTGGCATCGTTGTTGAGGGGGACACCGTCGATAACGAACGAAGTCCCGAACGAGGTAACGTCGTAGTCGCTCGGCCCTGTCCCACCGGCTTCGCGTAGTTTTATCAGGTTGGCCGAGCCCATAGAGGGATCCTTCGAGACGTTTCCCGGCAACAGTTCTACCAAATCGGTAAAGCTCGACGGTTGCAGATGCTCCATCGCTTTTCGGTCGATACGCGATGCACTGGTTGCTCCTCTCGATTCGTAGGCGGTCACCACCACGTCTTGCATGGCGATATCGTTCGACAAGAGTAAGATTGTCAAAGTCGTATCTCTGCGAGCATGCAGGTCGATTGTCCGGGATTTGTAACCTAAGGAAGTGACGGTCAGCTCATAGTCTCCTTTCGGAATGGATAAGAAGGTGTGAGAACCTTTTTCGTCGGTGATACCTGAGAATTGCCGATTTTTACCCTTCTTCAATAAAAGAGTGGCATACTCTACGGCGTTACGATTGTGGGAATCGCGTACGGTCAATTTCAGACTGATGCGTCCCTTCCGTAGAGGTTCTCCATAAGAACGATGCTGTCCCATGCCTTGAAAATTCAAGCCAAGTAGTAAGATAAATCCTATGAGCTTTATTCTCGTTTTCACCGAATGTATAAACCTGTCGAACGTCCTTTATTCTGTTTTCGATGTGCAAAACTAATTATTTTAAATTGAATGATTGATATGATTTTAAACAAAAATAAAAATTATTTTATGTAGTATGTGTTTTTATTGTTTCAAAAAGTTTTTATTATTTGTGATATTATGGAAATATGTTAGTTTGGAACGGAAATAAATAGTAAAATTTATTTATATCAATTCTAAATAATATCTATCTGCCAAATCAAAATTTTTCTATGGCTGTTTGGTAAAACTCGATAGAGGTAAACAAAATGTATGGTCTACCGTCTTTTGTACTGAGGAATATCCCACAGTATTGCAGAGTATGGCAAGTAGTGCCGTTTTCCTTAACCTTTGTAAAGGAAGATGCTTTCACTTCCTCCTCTGCTCGGCGATGAGCCGAGATAGGGGAGGTGGCACGAAGTGCCGGAGGGGTTCGTTGCGACAAGGGGCGTTTGGGTAACGGAGAACGTTTTTTATATAGACGACTCGTTAACGATCCTTTCGCTCCGATGACCTTTCGATGAAGCGGACGGTAGGTCCCGACTACATATATAGTTCCCGATACAACGGGTGATGAGTATGTCGTCGTGATGACCCTCCATAGCGCCGTAGCTGCCGTTGGGTTTGCGTTCATATACATCGTGTTCGTAGCAGGCTTGTGTGTCGTGCTCGATATAGCTTCCTTCCCGAAGGGCGTTCTTTTGGGCATCGATAACCAGTGTTTTGGTGGTTCGATTCATGTGGAATCCCCAACGGGAGGGTGGTTTCTGTCCTATGCTGTCGGGAGGGGACTGTCGGGCATACAGGTTGCTGTAATATCGGGAGAGCGTGTCGAGGATATAGGCCGAGTGTTCGCTGTCGTCGTGCTCGGTTTCGAGCGTGTTGCTCTCTATCACCAGCAGAGCGTTCTGATAGTATGCGGCGATTTGAGCCGATTTCCATGCGAGCAAGTCGTGGTCTATGTGTCCCCGCCATTGCGCCACGACTTCGGCGGGGCCGCCATCGAGCATCCAATAACGGTCGAACACGGCTATAACCGAATAGTCCGAGGAGCCGGAGCGTCCGCCTATATCGACTACTGCCAGATAGCGGTCCCGCATTTCGCATTCTTTGGCGGGATATTCCCATATTTTCAGAGGCCCTTCTGGTTTAGCTTCCAATTCGATTTCTTGCAAAGACTGTTTCCCGGTGGGCTCTTTGCCGTGAATGTCGCCTTCGAACCGCGGCGGACAACAGCAGCGACGCAACTTTTCCACCAACGTGGGATCGAACACTCGTTCGCCCGAGTAGCAGAATGCCTCTATATCGTCGCTGGGATATTCGGCCATCATGTCGGCATGCCGGGCATACTCTTTCCGTTTCTGCCGATACCAAGCGATTGCTTCGAGCGTGGCTCCCCTGTGCCATAGCATGCGTTCGTAGTCGGTGAGGCTGCCGATGAACGAGTCGTAGTCGTCGATCGGCAGGGTGTACATCTCTATTTCGAACCACGGGACGAAAGCGAACTGTTTGTCGCTCTCTCCCCGTTTGGCTCGTTCGCACTCTTGGTGAAAATAAGACCCCGTCCCGTTCGCCGTGCTTTCCATAACCACCATCGAACAGGGTAGCAGCATGATCGACCCGCATATCGAGCGCATCACCTGTTCGGGCGATTTCATGCGGCTGTTCCGCCAGAAAGCCACCTCCGAGAGGTGAGCCATCGCCGCGTCGATACCCCGCACCGATTCCTGACTCTCGGCCGAGCCTATGGTTACCCTGCACTCCCGCCCGGCGATGACCGATGTGTTCGCCATGCGCTCGAACGGTTTGAACTTCGGTTTCTCCCCGTCGAGCAGCCAGTCGGGATAGTTGGCGAGCAGTTTGCTGTACATGCCCTTGATGTTGGCGGCCGATTCTTTGAGATGGGCGCAAATTACGCTGTTCCAGTTGCGGCAGTGCACCAGCTGAATCCATGCCATATAGATTTGTACGAGAGTGGAACCTCCCCATTGCCGGGCTTTGAGCAAGATGAGGCGAATGGGTTTTCCCGCCGTGCGCATATCTTCGAGCATTCCCAATATGCGCCGTTGCGGTCTGTTCAGACGGAATGGAATGTCTTCGGCTCCCAATTTATCTTTGATACGGACAAAGCTGAATGCCCAAAATTCGAAATCGTACCGAATGCGCACCCGTATCCACTCCCTCCATAGTTCTTCTGTGGCATCCCCGCTGGCGGCGAGTTTCGGGTTTCTTCCTGCTTCGTCGGTAGCGATTCTTTTGTCGTGACCGTATCGTTCGGCATACCCCGCCAGACTCCCGCATTCGACGAGTCTTTGCGCCATTATTTCGTTCTCGAACAGAGCCTTCGGAATATATTGAACCGGTATAGGAGCATCGGGCAACCGCAATATCCGGCGGTCGCCTGTATCGCTACCCTCTCCCGTCTCGGGGTTATAATACCGTCGCAGGTATTCGTTTCTCTGTCGGTTCTCTTCGACCGTAATCTCTTCGTGATGAAATACAATCCCCATTTCTTCTGCAATTTTCTGCAAAAGAAATGCCACTTCCACCCCGTTTTATGGCAAGGTGGTACAAAGCGATGTTGCCGAACAAATGATTTTTGCTAACATTTCATCGAAAAGGTGTATCACACGATAATGGCTTTGTGAGGGTTTCTATTTAATCCACTTTCCCGTTTTATCGATACAGCCTTGTTTTCCATCGAGCCTCACTTTGGCAATCCCGTAGGAAAAACTTTCTGCGAAATTGAATTGCGCAGGGATTGCCTCTCGCCCGGTAGTATCGATATAACCCCACTTCCCGGTTCGATGTCGCACCACGGCAAGACCTTCCGAGAAATCCTCTGCATAGTTGTATTCAATCGGGATAACGGTTCTTCCGTTTACATCGATAAATCCGAAATTACCCCGGATATTCACCCGAGCCAAGCCGTCGGAGAATTTCCATGCTTGGTCGTATTGGCAGGGGATAACGACTCGCCCCGAATGGTCGGCGAATCCGTATTTCCCTTCTTCGGTGACGATGGTCAGGTTGGGGTTTTCCGGCAGAGGAGAGCTCTCTTTATTCTCGTGGGGCGGGGTGTTTCCCTTAGGCATCTCGATGTACGATTCTTGCCGGCCTATTTTCACTCTTGCCCTGCCGCATGAGAAACTTTCTGCGAAATCGTATATCGGCGGTATGACTTCTTTGCCTGTGGCATCGATATATCCCCACTTCCCGTTTTGGAGTCTCACGGCGGCGAGACCTTCCGAAAAGTCCTCGGCATGGTTGTATGTGACAGGGGTGATCTCGTCCCCGCTCATGGAGATGAATCCGAATTTGCCCCGGATATTCACCCGGGCAATGTAATCGAATCCCACTTCCAAGAAGTCCCACACTTGGTCGTATTGGCAGGGAATAGCAATTTTCCCCGAATGGTAGGCAAATCCCCATTTCCCGTATTGGTTGACGGGGTGTAATCGACCGCCCAATGGGATATCGGATATGGGTATGCAGATAGGGATTCCTTCGTAGTTCGGCATCACGACATTCTCTTTTCTTGCAGCCATTTCTGCCTTGCGTTTCCGTTCTTGTTCGGCTTCTTCTTGTGCTCTCTTTTTGCGTTCCTCTTCTTCTTTTTCCCGGCGGATCGCTCTTTCTTCTTTTTCTTTCCGAGTTTGTTTCACCGGGAGCAGGGAGACGGTATAGAGTTCTTCAATATCTTTTTCGATGCGATAGGTGTCGATGGTGATTTTATCGGCTTCGTTTTCCAAGCTGACGAATTGCAATTGATAACTCCCGCCGCGTAATGGAATACGGGTAATTTTGTCGGGGTGTGCGGTTGCCCGTTCTTCACCGTCGATGAGTACCCGACAAGCGAGGTCGGTTCTTATTTTGAGGAGGGAGTCGTCGTTGCTGTTATCCCAATCGTTTTTGTTTGTTGTTGTGTTAATGATCGGCTCGGATTCGAGAAACCGGAGCAGCTTGTGATAGAAAGCGTCGAAGTAATAACTGTCGTATTTGGGCCCGTTCTTTCGCTCCACAGCGGCAATGTCGTCCGGTAGATTGTCGGGAAAGTCTGTAAACCCATTTAGCATAATGGGTATTATGTTTTTCTTTTTTTCGAGGGCGTAGGCGAGCTCTATGCGCATCCAGTCTTTGTTACGGTCGGAGGCGGGGTCTATGCTGCGGTCAAATGCTCCGGCGTTGAGTATGAGTATAAAGTCGGTACACTGGTCGATGCGATGTAATAGCTGAATGTCGAAATCTCCTGAACGCAGGGTGTCGATGTCGAAACTAACCCGATAGCCGTCTCGCACGAGTAGGTCGAAAAGGTGCTTGGCCGTTTCAAATCCACCCACTCTTCTGTAACTGAGAAATATGTCGTATGTGTTATTGTCGTTTTTCATCGTTGTTGTCGTTTTTCCCGTTTTTGTTCAGTTCGGGATAACTAATGCGGGTGTGATAGATGGTTTTGAGTTTCTCGATAAAGGTAGCTTTGATCGTCTCCACATCGCGGAAGCTGAGGGGGGTATCGCGCAGGAGACCGTCGGCGACTTGCGAGTCGATGATGCGGTTGACGAGTTGCGAGATACTTTCGTTGGTGTATTCTTTGAGGCTTCTCGAAGCGGCTTCGACGGCATCGGCCATCATGAGTATTCCCGTTTCCTTCGTGAATGGGTTGGGACCGGGGTAGGTGAATTTCGATTCGTCTACGGGTTGGTCGGGGTATTTGTTACAGAAAGAGTTATAAAAGAATTTGGCTTTCCCGTGCCCGTGGTGCGTGGAGATAAAGTCTTTGATAGCTTGGGGCAATCGTAGTTTATCGGCCATTTTAAGTCCGTCGTTCACATGGGAGATGACGATTTGTGCGCTTTGTTCGAAGGAAAGCGGTGTGTGCGGATTGAACCCCGATTGATTCTCGGTGAAGAATGCCGGATTTTTGAGTTTCCCGATATCGTGATAGAGGGCTCCGGTACGAACCAATTGAGCCTTCGCTCCTATTTTATTGGCAGCCTCGGCCGCTAAGTTGGAGATTTGCAGGGCGTGTTGGAAGGTTCCGGGGCACTCTTCGGATAACTGTCTCAATATGGGATTATTCACATCGGACAATTCGACCAGCGTGACTGTGGAGATGAACCCGAAGGCCTTTTCGAATATATAGATAAGGAGGTAGGCGAAAAGCAGAAATACACAATTGACTCCGAAATAGATGAACATATTGTAATTCAGTTTCGAGAGGTCGCCTTCGGAAAGGAGTGTATATCCCACGTAGGCAAAGCAGTAAGCGAGAAAGACGAGCAGGGCGCAGCGCATGAGCTGGGAGCGACGAGAAAGGTCGCTGAGGCTGTCGATGGCGGTCATGCCTACGATGAGTTGCAAGAAGATGAATTCGAGTGCGAACGGCGCCGTAAAAGCACAGATAAGTACCGTAATGAGGTGTACATAGAGCGCGGTGCGCGAGTCGAAGAAGGTGACCACGATAATGGGAATAATGGCGAACGGAACCAAATATATGCCTTGTAACCGAAATTCAGAAAGGAAAAAAGCTATCAGGGAGATGCCCACGATGAGCATCATCATAAAGCCGAGGGTACGCATCTCGTTGAAAGTCTGCGGACGGAACAGTGCCAAGAACAGATAGAAAAAGGAAAAGAGGCAGGTGAATACGATGATTTGTCCCAGTATGGTGTAACCACGGTGGTCGTTGCCGACACTTTTTTTCAAGGTGACGGTTTCGAGCGATTTGAGAATGCGATAGGTTTGCGGCGTGATGATTTCGCCCCGGTCGACAATGCGTTCTCCGGCTTGAACAATACCGTCGGAGAGAGCGATTCGTTGTAACAGATTGTCTTTGAGCCGGTCGGTCGTAATACTGTCGAATGCGATGTTGGTATGTAGAAAATCGTTCAGGTTACAGGTTTGTAAGATGTGATGCGAGTAGGAGTCGGGGAATTTATTGAGCATGTTCTCGTAGGCTTCCCGTGCGGATTGCAATTCGGATACCGGTATTTCGCGCGCGACATTGTTTTCGAGGATTCGTATTTCCTTGAATTTCCCGGATTGCAGCCGGGTGTATGCTTCGGAAGAGACGATTCCTTTCCGATAGGCTTCTCGCAGAGCTTGGACCAAGTTCTTGCGGAGAGTCGGCGGGATAGACATTTCCGTATAGTTGCTCAATGCTTTTTCGAAGTCGTCGACGGACTTTTTCTCTATCGATTCGTTGTGTGAGAAGACCGGTTGAAAGTCGAGCATGATGCTGTCGCGCTCTTGTTGAATGACGGCTTCGTCTTTATAAACGGGAAAGTCGAACGGAGCGGTGAGCAATCCGTACTTCCACGGTTTTCCTTCCTGAAAGGTGTAACGAAATTTTCCTTCTCTCGGGAAGAAATAGGTAACCAATGTCACTGCTGCCACGAAAAAGACAAATTGCAGGACACGTGTGCTGGACAGGAATTTTTGTATACGGTTTTTATCCATGATTCTACGGGTTATTCTTTACAGCGTGCGACCTTCTGTACGCCCTTTATTTTACGTAATTTATTACAAAGCGATTCTACGACGCGGGTGTCGTGCACCATGATGTTGACCGTCCCGGTGAATACGCCTTCGTTGGCTTTTATGGTGAGTCCTCTCATGTCGATAATCAATTCATTGGAAATCACCCGGGTGATTTCGTTGAGGATTCCTATCCGGTCGATACCTTGTATCTCTATCTTGGCCGGGAAAGAGAGCGATTCGCTGGCTTCCCACTGCGTGGACACCAACCGTGGGCCGAAGCTCGATTTCAGTCGCATGGCTACGGGACATTCTCTTTTGTGCACGACTACGGTTTCGTCGTCTTCCACATATCCCAAGACATCGTCACCGGGTATCGGGCAACAGCAATCCGCTACTTTATAGTTTTTCACTCCGTTCTCGTCTCGAAGAATGTAGGTCTGTTTGCGGTCTATCGTAAGTTGCTGAGGAGTGACGGGTTTGGGCTGTTCGTTTTTCCCGTTGTTGCTGCCGAACGAAAGTTTCAGATATCGCATGAAGGGGTTTTGGCTTTTTCCCTTGATGATTTTTTTGATATTTTCGTTGGGGGTAATCTCGTCATTTCCTATTTTGTAGAACAGATCGTCCCGATGTCGTATGCCGAGGTTGCTTAATATTTTGGTTACTACATCGTTGTTGTATTCGATGTGACTGCTTTCGAAAAATTCTTTCAGTATTTTCTCTCCTTTCGCTATGATTTTTCGACGGTCTTTCCGCAACGATGCTGTCAGTCTGCTTCGGGCTTTGGCCGTGGTGATGAAGTTGAGCCATTCCTCTTTGGGCGTTTGCGATTTGGAGGTGAGTATTTCCACTTGGTCGCCGCTATGCAGTTTTTGGTTCAGCGGTACTAACCGGTGATTTACTTTGGCGGCGATACAATGGAAGCCGAGGTCGGAGTGCAGAGTGAAAGCCAAATCGAGCGCCGTGGCGTCTTTGGGCAATGTGATGAGCTCGCCTTTGGGCGTAAAGACAAATATCTCGGTACTGAACAGGTTGAGCTTTATCGTGTCGAGAAAATCGATGGCATTGGGCTCGGGGTGTTCGAGAATGTCTTTGATGGTTTTCAGCCAGATGTCGAGTTCCGACTCTTCGTCGGAGTTTCCCACTTTGTATTTCCAATGGGCGGCGAATCCCCGTTCGGCGATCTCGTCCATTTTTTCGCTTCGTATTTGTACTTCTATCCAATTTCCGTCGGGGCCCATGACCGTGAGATGCAGAGCTTTGTATCCATTGGCTTTGGGACGGCTCACCCAGTCGCGGGTGCGTTCGGGGTGCAGTTTGTAGATGTCGGTGATGACCGAGTAAATGGCCCAGCACTCTTTTTTCTCGTCGGCTTCGTTGGGGCATTTGAAAATGATACGAACCGCATAGAGGTCGTAGACTTCCTCGAAAGGTATGTGTTTCGACTCCATCTTGTTCCAAATGGAATAGATGGATTTTACCCGGGCTTTCATCTCGAATTCGAGCCCCATTTCTTTGAGCTTCGCGACGATCGGCTTGGAGAAGTTGTTGTAAATTTGCTGGCGCGATTCTTCGGTCTCGGCGATTTTCTGCTTGATTTGGTTGTAGGCTTCGGGGTGTTCGTATTTGAAGGCGAGGTCTTCCAACTCGGTCTTTATGGCGAACAATCCTAAACGGTGGGCCAACGGGGCATATATATAGAGCGTCTCGCCAGCGATTTTATATTGTTTGCTGGGGAGCATGGAACCGAGCGTGCGCATGTTGTGCAGACGGTCGGCCATTTTGATGAGGATTACCCGAATGTCTTCGGACATGGTGAGCAACAGCCGCCGAAAATTCTCGGCCTGAGCCGATGCTTGGTCGCCGAAAATACCGCCCGATATTTTGGTGAGCCCATCGACGATGGATGCTATCTTTTTCCCGAAGTGGTTCTCGATGTCCTCGACGGTATATTCGGTGTCTTCCACTACGTCGTGCAACAGGGCGGAGCATATCGATGTAGAGCCCAAACCTATTTCCTGACTGACGATACGAGCCACGGCGATGGGGTGCAGTATGTAGGGTTCGCCCGATCGTCGGCGTATTCCCTTGTGGGCTTCTTTGGCAAATTTGAACGCACGCTCGATAATCTCGACTTTCTTCCGGTGGTTGGAGTTGAGATATCCGTTGAGCAGTTCTTGAAATTTATCTTCGATAAGTTGCTCTTCGTTGGTGTATTGTTGATCGGACGTTTCCATAGTTCGAAATCTAAGAAAAACAAAGATAAAACAAGTCGGGAGCAAATGCAAATTTTATTCGAGAATTGAGGCGAATTGCCGAATCGGTGTGGCGAACCTGTCGATTTTCTTTTCAGAAAAACATTCTAACTTTCTCCCTACCGGTATTTTCTAACCCCTCTGTTGCTACGTGCCACGGCAGGAGGGAATGTGTGAATACCCTACAATACCGCAGGATATAGGTGAGGGGGTTAAGGGGTATTCTCCTTTTAGGGTGGAGAGATAGATTTTATACTTCTCCCCTGTGTTTTGCAACGCAGAATATAGGGGAGAGACCGAAGAAACAGTTGTTTCTGAGGAGAGGGGTTGAAAGATCGTTGTTCATTCTTCTCAGCCGCGAGAAGAACGAACCAAGAAGCGCCTCCGCAGTTATCAGACTTTTGGGCTCGTCGCCTCGGTTGTCGTCGGGGCCTGTGGAACTCGCTCCGCTCAAACAGTCCTCGCCCTTTTTCCTCCGCCTCCCTTGCGACTTCGCCGCCCGATAAAGGCGGAATTAACCAGTCCATTTTCCAGTTTTATTCAACTTTTTTTTAACCCCTCCGTCCTGCGGACACCTCCCCTATATTTTGCGTTGCAAAACACAGGGGAGGAGGGTGAGTTTCATATTTTTGCTCTACTGTCGTTTTAACCCCCTCGCCCTACGGGCACTCCCCCTATATCTCTACGTCACACCCCGCAATGCTACGGGGCACGGCAGGGGGAGAGGATTGAAAAGCAGTTTTTCTCCCTATTTTACTGTGCAAAACACCCCGTAATGCCACGGGACACGGCAGGGGGGAGAGAGGAGTTAGCTGCATAAAAATCACTTCTGAATTTCTACCGAGCCAAAATTTTTCTTGCTTTACAAGTTGCTCGACCCATCGGACCGGGTGAGGGTGTAGGTCGGTCTTTTCCCAATAAAACCGGGGCTGCCTGATGGAATAAAATCAAGCAGCCCCGTGTAGTGAAATTTTATGTTCCCCGTGATTAGATCGAGAGTTTTCTCAACGTGTTGAGCAATTCTCGGTCTATGGGTTTGTCGTTTTTGATAGCTTTATTGAAAGGAATATATTCTATTTCGTTGTTGCGGATACCGATCATGACATTACGTTGATCTTCGAGCAGGGCATCGATGGCGGCCGAACCCATGCGACTGGCCAGAATACGGTCGTGAGCCGTGGGTGAACCTCCTCGTTGAATGTGTCCCAGAATAGTTACGCGGACATCGTATTGCGGGTACTCTTTCTGTACCCGTTCTGCCAAGTGCATGGCTCCACCGGTGATGGGACTTTCGGCTACCAACACGATACTACTGTTTTTCGATTTGCGGAATCCGTTCTTGATGAGTTCTTCGAGTTGGTCCACTTCGGTCGAAATCTCCGGAATAATAGCTGCTTCGGCTCCCGTAGCGATGGCTCCGTTCAAAGCGAGGAATCCGGCATCGCGACCCATGACTTCGATAAAGAAAAGTCTTTCGTGGGACGTTGCGGTATCGCGTATTTTATCGACGGCATCCATAATGGTGTTCAGTGCCGTATCGTATCCGATCGTGGTGTCGGTTCCATAGAGATCGTTGTCTATCGTTCCCGGCAATCCTACGATGGGATAGTTGTATTCGGTGGCGAAAATGCGCGCACCGGTCAATGTTCCGTCTCCTCCGATTACGACAAGGGCATCTATGCCTTCTTTGACGAGTGTGTCGTAAGCGACTTTTCGTCCTTCGGGCGTTTTGAATTCCTGACAGCGGGCTGTCTTCAATATCGTACCTCCCAACTGTATGATGTTACTTACGTTTTGCGTTTTGAAAGGGGTTATTTCTCCCGTAATCAAACCTTTATAACCTCGATAAATACCTTTTACCTCGAATCCGTTGTAGATGGCTGCACGAGTTACCGCGCGAATGGCCGCATTCATTCCGGGAGCATCGCCACCGGAAGTTAAAATACCTACACATTTAATTTGCGACATAACCTATATTGTTTAATTGCTAGCAAAGATAGTGAAAGGTGAATGTAGAAAAAAGAGCTTGCGCTAATTTTATGCCGCACCTCCCCCTATTTTTGCTTTTTGGGCAAATATAGAAATTAAAAGTCAAATACCGGTACAGTAGAGATGACGATATTGTGAAGAAATGTTTTCGTAATACCGTCTCCTTTCTGTTTTTTTAGGGTCGAATGAACGATAATTTCTTGTCTTCTTCTGCAAATAGAATGGCCGTGTTTACCAGAGCCAGATGGGAATAGGCTTGGGGGAAATTCCCTAATTGTTCTTTGGTGTCGAAGTCCAAATCTTCGCTGAACAGACCCAAGTGATTGGAGCATTTCAGTATTTCGTCGAACAGGCAGCGGGCCTCTTCTTTTTCTCCTATGACGAAAAGAGCCCTCACGAGCCAAAAGGTGCATATCGTGAATGCCGAGGAGGGCAGTCCGAAGTCGTCTTTGCTGTTGTACCGGTACATCAAGCCTTTGTGTAACAACGCTTTTTTTATGGCTTTCACTGTTTGGTGATAACGAATGTCGTTCGCTTCGATGAAGCCGTAGGGTTCCATGAGGAGCAGGGAGGAATCTAAGGCCGTGTTTTCGTAGGTCTGGGAAAAACTTTGGATTTTTTCTTTCCAGCCGTGGGTCATCACATCGGTTTTTATCTTGTCGGCTTCTTTCTGCCAGCGTTCGATATATTTGTATTTTTTTAGCATATTGGCGATTTTCGTTCCCCGATCCAAAGCGACCCAGCACATTACTTTCGATGAGACGAAATGCTGGCTTTCCCCTCTGATTTCCCAGATTCCTTTGTCCGGTTCTCTCCATTCCTCTTCGACTGTGGCGAGAATGCTCTTCACCATTTCCCACATGTCTTCTATTTCGTCTAACGTCCCCGGCATGAGTCGATAGTATTGGTAGATCAAGTCCATGAGATAACCGAACGAGTCGTTTTGCCTTTGGTGATAGGCATCGTTTCCTATTCTCACCGGTTTGGAGTTTTTATATCCGTCGAGGTGGTCCAGAATGATTTCTTTTAATTGCCTTTCTCCGCGAATGCCATACATGATTTGAAAAGACTCGTGCTTGGCGACGAAGGTGGATTGAATGAATTTCATAAATCTGCGAGCCGCTCCTGCATGCCCGATTTGGAAGAGGGTCTCGATGGACATGGATGCATCTCTCAACCAACAAAAACGATAATCCCAGTTGCGGACGTCGCCGACGGTTTCGGGCAGGCTCGTAGTGAGTGCTGCCAATACGGCTCCGTTGTAATAAGACATTAACTTCAATACTAACAGACTTCGTTCTATAACGTCGTTGTAGAGCGAGTATTTTTTTGTCCGGTTCGTCCAGTTGAGCCAATAGACCAGTGTGCGGCAATATTCGAGCTTTTCTCGTTCGATGTCTATCGGAATCACCTTTTCGTTGTATGACAGCAGGAAAAATTCATCTCGTTGGAGCGTGATTTCCTTTTTTTGTTCGATGTCTTGTAAAGGCAGGGAAGAGTATAGGTATTGTCGGTCTTTGTTCTCGGACGAACAATAAGTTTCGATGTATTCGTCGGTAATGTTGTGTATGACTTTTCCCCGCGCATAATCGGGAGCCGGATTGTAATTTACTTTAAACCGGGGTGTCCCTTTTATCCAACGGATATAACGATATATTTCTGCGGGCAGATAGTGCTCTTTTTCATAGGAACGGTAGCACGGCATGAAGTCGAGTACGACAAATTCTCCTTCGTCGGAAGAGAAATGGGTGGATAGTATATTGGTATGAGGTACATAAGATTGCGAGATGCGGTATTCGTTCGACACTTCGAATCCGAAACAACCGCCTTTTTCCCTATCGAGCAGTGCCGCGAAGATAGAGGGCGAATCGAAGTCGGGGAAACACAACCATTCGATATTCCCTTTTTCCGATATGAGCGCTGCCGTCCGGCAGTTTCCAATTACACCATAGTTGAGGTTATTCATCGGTTTTATTTTAAGTTTAATAGTTCTTTAAAGAAATGTAATGCGGAGTTCAATCCTTTTCGGACTTTATCGTTGGTCGATGACTCGCCCGAAATATTTACCAATGTTTGCAACAAGGGGAGGACTTGTTCCTGCGATGGCAAGTTGTATCTGGCGGTTTCGGAGACGTAACCCACTTTTATGGTTGCCGCATTTTTGGGCAGGGCCTTGAACATATCTTCGTCGGTGGTGTCGTCGCCGATAGCCAGAATGAAATCGTAATATTCTTTTTTGAGCTGGCGGGAAACTTCCGAGCCTTTGTTGTAATCGGGCGATTTTATTTCGATCACTTTGTCTCCCTGAATGATTTGCAATTTCTGTTGTATACAGATAGAAACAAGTTCGTTGGCTAATTGTTGGGCACGCAAAGTTCCCAGCCAAGCATCGCTTTCCCGATAGTGCCATGCGATGGTGGTTTCTTTGACTTCCAGACGAGAACGGGGTGTTTTCGCTACGAATAGTTTGAGGATAGATAACAAACCTGCGCTCCATACCGGTTTGTTGATGTTTTTGTGCCATAGCCCGTTTTCCCGATAGAATGCTCCATGCTCCGCAGCTATCGAGACCGGAAGGTTCCCCAGCCATTTTTCCAATGTGAAGTGATCGCGCCCGCTATTGATAACGATGTGGTTGTCGGAGTCTTCACAAAGTTTTTGTAGCGTTTCTATGAGTTTGGGCGTCGGCTCGGCATCTTCGGGGCGGGGTTTGAGAGCCGCCAATGTTCCGTCGTAGTCCAAAAGAATGAGCCGTTTTTTCGCTCTATTGTACTCTTGTTTGATAGTGCCTATCGCGTTTGCTGTAATCTGTTTTTTGCGGAAGGAGATGTTCTTGCGGCAAATATCGTTCCACTCGTCGGTAAAGTCGGCAGCCCATTTGTCGACGGTTTGGGTCGAGATGATTTTCTGCATGTTTTGCAGCCGTCGCAACTGTTCCTCTACGGGCATTTCCAATGCTTGACAAATTGCCCGTTCGATTTGTCCCGTGTCATTGGGATTGATTAACAGAGCGTCGGTCAATTCGACGGCTGCTCCTGCCATTTCGCTGAGAATCAATACACCGGGATTTTCGCTTTTGGCGGCTACATATTCTTTGGCTACCAAGTTCATACCGTCCCGGAGGGGGGTCACAAGCGCTATGTCGGCCATGTGGTACATGGCTGTCAGTTCCTCGAAAGAAAATCCGTGATAGAAATAATATACCGGAGTCCAATCCATCGTAGAATACGCCCCGTTGATGGAGCCTATTTCTTCGTCTATTTTGGTCTTTAATTGGGCGTAACTGCCTACGTGGTCGCGCGAGGGGACTATGATCATAGCCAAAGCGACCTTGCCATGATATTCGGGGTGATGTTCGAGGAAGGCGGCGAAGCCTCGCAGCCTGTGCAGGATTCCTTTACTGTAATCGAGGCGGTCCACGGAGAGAATCAACTTGTGATCTCCGAACAGTTTTCTCGTGCGGTCGACCGCTTGACGGACTTCCGGTTGTGTAGAAGCATTGTGGTACAGGTCGTAATTAATCCCCATAGGAAGGGCATCTATTCGTACGACCCGATTGCCTAACTGTATTTCGTCCAATTTGAAATTCATGCGCAGCACGCGTTCTACCGCACTGATAAAGTGCTGCATGTAGTCGTGAGTGTGAAAAGCTATGAAATCGGCTCCTAACAGACCTTTGAGAATCTCGGCCCGTTCGGGCAATATGCGGAAGAGTTCATAGGACGGGAAAGGTATGTGATGAAAATAGCCTATGCACAAGTCGGGAACGGCTTCTCGAAGCATACCGGGCAATAACATCAGTTGATAATCCTGTACCCACACTTTATCTTCGGGGCCTATCAGCCGGCAGATGGTTTCACAGAATCGCTTGTTTACTTCTCGGTAGGCTTGCCAGAAAGTGTCCTTGTACAATGTATAGGCAAAGAAATAGTGGCACAGCGGCCAGATGGTACTGTTGCTGTAACCTTCGTAATAATTTTTTATCTGGGTGTCGGACAGGAATACGGGGTGAAAGTTTAGTTCTTCCAATTTTTCCCCGATCGCTTGTTTGTCGCTATCATTATCCACACAAATTCCCGGCCACCCGATCCAATGCTTTTCGTAAGCAGTTTGAAGAGAATCGAGCCCCGTTGCCAGCCCGCCTTCGCTTCGGGTGAATGAAAACGTTCCGTTTTTTTCGCTTACCTTGACCGGCAGTCTGTTTGATATGATGTAGAGTTTCATATCTTTTGCACGACAAATGGCAGACCATTTTTGTGGGGATATGATTAAATCGTTGATTATTATGGTGATAGTCGGTTTTTCGGAGCGCGAATGCCTTTCATTTTGATAAACTATTTACCAAAATGAAAGGTAGGGGTAGAATCTATTTTTGTGTAGAGTATCGAAGTAAACTTATCCGGGCTGAGCCGGATTATGCTTGCTTTTGGGTATTCACAGAAATACGGTCGGTCATCGGGTGGCGGTAGAGCCGGTCGTTTCCAATAACCGGGTTATGTATTCTTGGACTTCGGTCATGAGCCAGCGGGGGGTGGAGGTAGCTCCGCAGATACCTATGCTCTCTTTTCCTTCGAGCCATGTGGGGTCTATTTCACTGATGTCGGAAACGAGTCGGGATTGGGGATTGACTTGCAGGCATTCTCCGAAAAGCACCCGTCCGTTGGAACTCTTTTTCCCGCAAACGAACAGGATAAGGTCGTGTCGGCGTGCAAACTCCCTGATATTGGGAATGCGGTTGGCGACTTGCCGACAGATGGTGTCGAACGATTCGAATTGTCCGTCGGGTTTCAGCTGTTTTATCTCGTCGACGATGTGGCGGAAGCCTTCTACCGACTTGGTTGTCTGGGAATAGAGCAACAGTTTTTTGCGGAGGTCTATCTTGTCGAGGTCTTTGTCTCCCTCGATGACGACGGCTTTGCCGTGGGTTTGTCCCACCAGTCCGTTGACTTCGGCGTGTCCGGTTTTGCCGTAGATAACGATTTGCGCCTCTCCGGGAGGGTTGGAATCGTATGCGGTTTTGATTTTACGTTGCAGTTGCAACACGACGGGGCAGGTGGCATCGATGATTTCGATGTTGTTCTCGGCGGCGATTCGGTAGGTTTCGGGAGGTTCGCCGTGGGCTCGCAGCAATACTTTCACGTCGTGCAACTGTTTGAGTTGCTCGTGGTCTATGGTGATGAGCCCTTTGGCTTTGAGTCGTTCCACCTCGTTGCTGTTGTGTACGATGTCGCCGAGGCAGTAGAGCCGTCCGGTGCGGTCGAGTTCTTCTTCGGCTTTGCGGATAGCCGTGACTACACCGAAGCAGAAACCCGAATGTTCGTCTATTTCTATGCGTGCCATAACCTGTCTCCTTTCTACCTTTGCGGGTGGTTTATCGAAGTTTATCGACGGTTTCTCTGTACCGGGTCATGAGCCATGCGTCCTGCTCGGCGATTGTCATGTGGGAATTGTCGAGCTCTATGGCATCGTCGGCTTTGCGCAAAGGACTTTCTTTACGGGTCTGGTCGATGTGGTCGCGTTTGTTGATGTTGGCGACCACTTCGTCGAAATCGACATCGACACCTTTCGCCTTCAATTCGTCGACGCGTCGTTGTGCCCGAGTCTCCGCCGAGGCCGTGACGAATATTTTCAGTTCGGCATGGGGGAATACAGTTGTGCCTATATCGCGCCCGTCCATGACGATGCCTTTCCGTTCGCCCATTTTTTGCTGTGCGGCAACCATAGCCGTGCGCACGAAAGGTATGGCACTAACGGGGCTTACCTTATCGGATACTCGCATGGAGCGAATTTCACGCTCTACGTCGATTCCGTTTAGAAATGTGTGTGTCATACCCGTTTCGGGATCGGGGCGGAAATCGATTTGAATGTCGTCCATGAGGGACCTCAGCGTATCGGTGTCGACCGTGTCGCCGTCGATGAGGCCGTGGTCGAGGCAGTAGAGGGTGACGGCGCGGTACATCGCGCCACTGTCGATATAAATGTAGCCTATGTTCCGGGCAAGAGCTTTCGCCATCGTACTTTTTCCACACGAAGAGAAGCCGTCGACGGCGATGATTATCCGAGGTTCAGGTTTATTCATAAGCGTTTATTTTTTGAATTCGAAAAGATTGGTCGAGAGGTTGACCATGAGCGTGGTCGCTCCCGTGTGTTGTTGTGCGAGGGCGACACCTATGCCGAACATGCGGACTTTGATTCCGCCGCCTATGCTGAATCCGGAGAGAAAGTTACGGTGAGCGGTGCGCATGTCGGTGCGGGTTTTGTAGTTGTACCCCACTCCTATGTAAATGCGGTCGGTGGGCAGGAACTCCACGCCGAAAATGAGGTGGCGGAAAAGGTTGTCCACGAATCCGCTTTTTTCGACGATTTCGTCGCCCCCGGTGTAAGAGCTGCTTTCGATGGCGGGATAGGGAAGTTTCCACCTTGTGAGGTTACGAGCGGTGACCGACACCCGTATGGGCGCATGTTCGAGGCTTTGCGTATAGCCTATCTGCAAATCGAACGGCATGCGTTCGAAAGTGTCGTTGTAACGTTTGATTTGTCCACCCAGATTGCGTGCTACCAGCGAGAGCGAGAGGTCGTTGTCGGCGTTGTAGTAGTTGAGGCCGAGATCGACGGCAAGCGCCCAAGAGGTGTATTGTTCGTAGGAGGAGTAGATGACTTTGGCATTGACTCCGCCCCGCAAGGTCGTGGTGATGTCGTGGGCATAGATACCGTTGAAAACGATGTCTTTGGGTGAAAATTCACCGGTGATCACGCCGGTTTCGTCGGCACTTTTCATTTTGCCGTACCCGTAGTATTGTATGCCGGCCGCCCATGCTCCCCGTTCTCCGGCCGCCTTTCCGAAAGTGGCTCCTGCCAGATTGATTCCCCCGACGTATTTCATGTAGTTCAGCCCGAGTTGTAAATCCGATTCGGGTCCCATCAGAGCCGGGTTTTGATTGACGAGGTTTATATCTTCGTCGATGACGGATATATTGGTTCCTCCCAACGTATAGGCGTGGGTGGAGGTGGGGATATTGAGAAAGTCGAACGAGCTTTTCCCCTCTTGTCCCCTCCCGGCGAAGCATGTAGTGACAGTCGCCAGAAGAACCGTTATATATCGAAACGTATGTGTCATAATTGTTTTCGGGTTTCAAAGATAGCCAAAATTCCCGGTCGGCAGAAAGTCGCGTGATTGAATTTTGCTTTCGGCAGAATGGTTCCCGATGATTTATTAACGGGAAAAAGGGCAATAAAGTATGTGGCGGAACGAGTTTGTATCGGAACTTTATTCGTATTATATTGTGAGTTATGTTTGCTCGGCTCGATGGAAATCGTTAATTTTGAACTCTGTTCTATGTAAAACATAAAAATTTTCAAGTAGTTTATGGAAAAACTGCAAAGATATTTCGATGCGATAGAAGCTGAACTTTCGAAGATAGAATATGCCGCCGAACCCGATGGATTGTATGCTCCCGTGCGTTATGAGTTGTCGTTGGGCGGTAAGCGCGTGAGGCCTTTGTTGACGTTGCTTGCTTGCGAGATGTTTGCGGGCGATTATCGTCGGGCATTGAATGCGGCGGTGGGGTTGGAAGTGTTTCACAACTTTACGCTGTTGCATGACGATGTGATGGACAAAGCCGACGTGCGCCGGGGTAAACCCACGGTGCATAAGGTGTGGGACGAGAATACGGCCATACTTTCGGGCGATGCTATGGAGATCATCGCTTTCCGTTATATCGCCCGCACAGAGGCTCCGCACACGGGGGCTGTCGTCGAGTTGTTCCTGAAAACGGCTCTTGAAATTTGCGAGGGTCAGCAATACGATATGGAATTCGAGCGTCGGGACGATGTGACCGAGGCGGAATATATCGAGATGATTCGCTTGAAAACAGCCGTGCTATTGGGGGGAGCGTTGAAGATAGGGGCGATTATAGGCGGAGCGAGCGAGACGGATGCGGATTGTATCTACCGTTTCGGCGAGTCTTTGGGACTGGCGTTCCAGTTGCAGGACGATTGGTTGGACGTGTATGGCGACCCTGCCCGTTTCGGGAAAAAGATAGGAGGCGATATTTTGAATAACAAGAAAACGTATATGCTCATCAATGCCCGGCAACGGGTCGAAGGGAAAGATGCCGAGGAGTTGTCCCGCTGGTTGAGCGCAGCCGAATACGATCCTTCCGAGAAGATAGCTGCTGTGACGGCGTTGTACGACCGTGTCGGTGCAGGCGATTTGTGTCTGCGGCAGGTCGACGAATACAGTCGTCGGGCGATAGAGGCTTTGCGGCAAATCGGAGTGGACGAAGCGGCAAAGCAGCCTTTATACGATTTGGCGAATTCATTGATAAAACGAGATCACTAAAATTTTTCAGAAACAATGCCTTACCGCCGGTTACCGAATACAGACAAAGCCCGCCTTGCCGCTCTCGAAAAAGCAGTGGCGATGGAGCACGAGTGCGATGTGGACAAGCAGGCGGCTTCGTATAAAACGCTGAACGAGGCCCGCGCTCTTTTGAGACGTTTCAAAAGTGCCGTCGAGCAGTTCCAGTATTGCTATACGGCTCAGGCCGAGGCCAACCGACAATATCAGTCGCATTTGAAGACGGCCCGGTTGTACATCTCGCATTTCATACAGGTGCTTAATTTGGCGGTGTTGCGTAACGAGGTGCGTAAGGAACACAAATTGTTTTACGGGCTCGACCCCGAAGATTTTGCCGTGCCCGAGTTGACCGGCGAGAAGCATATTCTCGTTTGGGGAGAACGTCTCATCGAGGGGGAACGCGAACGGGTGTCGCACGGAGGCGCGCCTATTTATAACCCTACGATCGCGAAAGTGACCGTGCATTACGATATTTTCAAGGAAGCCTATCGGGAACAACAGAATTATAAACTGAATACGACTCGTTCCCAGTCGGGATTGGATGCCTTGCGCGAGGAGGCGGACCGGATTATCTTGGATTTGTGGAATCAGGTGGAAACGTATTACGCCGATCTCCCTGCCGAAATACGTTTGAACCGTTGCCGGGCTTACGGCGTAGTATATTATTATCGCAGTGGAGAAAAGCGACCCGAAGATGATTGATACTCACACGCATATTTATCTGGAAGAGTTTGACGAAGACCGCATCGAGGTGGTGCGCCGCGCCCGTGAAGCGGGAGTCGAACGAGTGATATTGCCCAATGTCGATTTCGACACGGTGCAAGCCATGCATGCCACGAACGATTTGTTTCCCGGTTATTGCCGTATGGCGATGGGGCTACACCCCACGTCGGTGGAGGCCGATTATCGGGAGCGACTTGGACAGGTGAGAGAGCTGCTTTTCTCCGGGGAGTATTGCGCCGTGGGTGAGATAGGGCTCGATTTGTATTGGGACAAGACCTATGCCGAGGAGCAGAAAGAGGCTTTTGTGATGCAGACGGGGTGGGCGGCAGAGTCGGGTTTGCCGGTGATTATTCATTGTCGGGAGGCATTCGACGAAATATTGGCTCTGTTGCAGTCGGGCAGAGTGCCGGCATTCCGAGGGGTGTTCCACAGTTTCACGGGGTCGGCCGAACAGGTGCGTTTGTTGAGGGGAACCGGTGACTATTATTTCGGGATAAACGGCATCGTTACTTTCAAGAACGCTCATCTCGAAGATATGGTACGAGAAGTAGGCATCGGGCGTATATTGCTCGAAACCGATGCCCCGTATTTGGCTCCCGTGCCTTATCGAGGCAAACGGAACGAACCTTCGTATTTGCCTTATATGGCGAAGCGAATAGCCGAAATTCTGGATATTACGACTGTCGAGGTGGAGGAGGCTACCACGGCCAATGCTGTGCGATTGTTCGGAGAAGGGTGATTCCCGGATAATGGGAAGAAATGTGAACTTACTCGTTCGGCTTCGGTGTGGTTCACTTTGCACAGTAGCGCGGGAATTTGTCTGAGACGGACACCGAGTCGTGAAGAAGATGAGGGAGAGTATTCTGTGCTGGTTCCTATGTCGGGATTGATGCCGGGGGTGTATACATTGTATGTTCATGTGGACGATAGGGTACTTTCTGTAAATATTATCAAGGGGTAGTTTGGGCGGTTGTCGTAAAAATGAGATACTATTTTTGTAAAAACTTTCGTCGAACCCGAAAAATGTATTATATTTGCCATCGTTTTTACGGGATCGACCCGAGGGAGTGATGCTCGAGTGGTTGAAGAGGCACGCCTGGAAAGCGTGTATACGTCAAAAGCGTATCGGGGGTTCGAATCCCCCTCCCTCCGCTAAAAAGCCGTTGCAAGTTTTTTGCAGCGGCTTTTTTTGCAGACGGAACGGAAGTTTATTACGGCGGTGGAAAATGAATCGGTCGATGATTAGTGGGGATTCTTCTTTTATATACTCTCCCCTTTGTTTCTTCGGTAGTTTTCTTATATTGCTTCGCAACACGGGGAAGAAAGATTAAAGGTATTCAATATTGCTTCTTGAAATCAATTAACTAATATCTTAACCCCTCCGTCACTTCGTGCCACCTCCCCTATATTTTGCATAGCAAAACACTCCGTAAGGCTACGGGACACGGCAGAGGAGGAGGGGAAATACTTTTAACGAATATCTTAACCCTTCAATATATATCTTTTGGGGCGGTGGGAGCTTGAACATCTATTAAACTAAAACGGGCAGGGAGCTGTTCTTTTTGGATAGATGGGGATTTTTAATGTCCCGGTTTGTATGGAATGGAAGATATTTGTGTATATTTGATTTTTCGAATATAGGATATGACTCGATGTGAGGAATAGGAATATCGGTTTTGTCTTGTTTCTATTTTTCCCTTGTCGGGTTTTGAGGTAGGAAATCGAATAAAGAAAATTAAATTTTGAAGATATGAGAACATTATTATTGTCTTTTGCAATCGTGGGTTTATTGTGCGGTTGTTCGTCCAAGTCGAATTACGGTGAAGCTAGGGGAATTGTATGCGATGCTACCATGAATACGGTTACTATTGTTACCGACGACAATGACACGTTGTCGTTCAGTACGGTCGATACCGATAAAAGCGGGGTCGACGGATTGCTGCTGGGCGATACGGCCGAGATTACTTACCGGGGAAGGTATGAAAAGGGAATGGGGGTTTTGAAAATGGTGTCTTATCCGCAAAGAGCGTTACTCGGTGGCGACCGAGACGGGCATGGTTGCATAGGCTCTGCCGGATATGTGTGGAGTGAGGTGTCGCAGGATTGTATACGGGTGTTCGAGAAGGGTATCCGCACGGAGTCGGTTCGAGGGGATAACCGTTCGGTCTATATCGTCTTTTCTCCCGATTCGTCCCAAGTGGAATTGTTTTTCTCCGACGGGCAACCGAATGAGATTTTGGAGCGGCGAACGTTGCCTTCGGGCGGTTTTGCTTGGAATGTGGAGGACGACGATACGAAGAATGTGCGTTTCATAAATGGTTTGTGGACGATCGAACAGCGGGGTGAGGTCATATATCGGGAAGATAGTGCAGCTGCCGACTCGTCGTTGGGCGATTGGCAGGAGCGGACTTATGAGGGGGTACTGCCGGCAGCCGATACTCCGGGTATACGTTACACTCTGACGGTACGTAATCGCGAGTATAGCGGAGACGGGACATTCGTGCTTGCGATGACTTATTTGGAGGCTGAAAACGGGAAGGACGAGACCGTGACTTATACCGGTAGGCGGTTCACTCAACGCGGTTCGGCCGATGACAAGGATGCCGTGGTGTGGCAACTGGTTGCCGACGATGGTACTGTTTTTAATTTCCTTGTGTCAAAAGAGGGTACAAGTCTTACTTTGTTGAACGATAAATTTGAGAAGCCGCAGAGTGGATTGAATTATACGCTTCGGTTGGTGCAGTGATGAATCGGGCTTCATGCCCGATAAAGACGGAATCCCCATTGCTAACGCAACACCCCGTAATGCTGTGGAACACGGTAGGGGAGGAGTGTAGAAATCTTTTGACACTATCATTCTTCTGTTTTTTAACCCCTCCGTCACTTCGTGCCACCTCCCCTATCGCACATACGTGCGCAGAGGAGGAGGTTAATGCCTTTCTATTGAATAGTCTTTGCTTTTTGTCTCCTGTTTCGATTTTATGTGCGACGCCCTGTAATACGGGACACGGCTGGGAGAGGGGGAATATGCTTAATAATAACCAACTAATGTCTCATTGCATGTACAAAAGGGGGCAATGATTTTTTATCATGCTCTCTTTTTGTTTTATTATATTCTTCTTTAAATATTGTTGAAATATGAAAAGTTCGTTATCTTAGCGACACTTAAACTTGTGCGATGAGGCGATTGAAAATATACGAGGAGAATCCCAACGCTACGGAGATAGGAAAGGCGGTGGAGGTGTTGCGCGAAGGGGGTATTGTGATTTATCCTACCGATACGATTTATGCGTTGGGCTGCGATGCTTTGAATGTGCGAGCCGTGGAGCGGATTTGCCGGATTAAAGGAATCAATCCTCAAAAAGTCAATCTGTCGATTATTTGTCGGGAATTGAGTTGGGTGAGTGAATATGCCAAACTGAATAATTTGTATTTCAAGCTGTTGAAACGTAATTTGCCGGGGGCTTTCACTTTTATATTGCCTACGAGCTCGTCCCTGCCTAAGATTTATAAAAACCGCAAGACGGTGGGAGTGCGTATTCCCGACCATGCCATTACGTTGGCGTTGGTCGAGGCGTTGGGCAATCCGTTATTGACGACGTCGGTGTCTGTCGACGATGAGGAGCCTGAATATGGGACGGACCCGGAGTTGATAGCTGAACGTTATGAGTCGGTCGCCGATTTGATTATCGACGGAGGCGAGGGCGGTACGATACCGTCGACTACGGTCGATTGTACGGGAGACGAGCCTGTGGTATTGCGCGAAGGTAAGGGCGATTTGCAAGAATAATCTATGTGGATTTGTTAATTTGTTGGCTATTAGATGTATAGCTGTTTTTAAATTTTGCTTAAAAGAATATGCAAAGTTTATACAATTTTAATTGAGGAAATTTTTCCATAATATGGAAATAGTTGTAAATTTGCGAAACATAGAGAACAAGAAAGGTATTATCATATATTAATTTTAAAATCAAACAATTATGTCAAAAGTATCGGTTATCGGAGCTGGAAACGTTGGCGCTACTTGTGCAAACGTGTTAGCATTCAGAGAAATTGCAGACGAAGTCGTTTTGCTCGATATTAAAGAAGGTGTATCGGAAGGCAAGGCTATGGATATGATGCAGGCTGCTGTAACGGCAGGTTTCGCATCGCGTATCAAAGGTGTGACCAACAACTATGAGGCTACCGCCAATTCGGATATGGTTGTTATCACTTCGGGTATTCCCCGTAAACCGGGTATGACTCGCGAGGAGTTGATCGGAGTGAATGCCGGCATTGTGAAGTCGGTCGTAGAGAATGTTTTGAAATATTCTCCCAATGCTGTTATCTTGTGTGTAAGTAACCCGATGGATACGATGACTTATTTGATTCATAAAGTATCAGGTCTTCCCAAAAACCGTATTATCGGTATGGGTGGTGCTTTGGATAGCTCTCGTTTCAAATATTATCTGAGCCAAGCGTTGAATGCCAATCTGTCGGAGGTAGAAGGTTTCGTAATCGGCGGTCACGGCGACACGACTATGATTCCTGTTACTCGTTTCGCTACTTACAAGGGTATTCCTGTTACCGAATTCCTGAGCGAAGAGGCTTTGCAGAAAGTTGCTGCCGACACGATGGTGGGTGGCGCTACATTGACCGGATTGCTGGGAACGTCGGCATGGTATGCTCCGGGTGCTGCTGCCGCTTCGGTGGTAGAGGCCGTATTGGGCGACCAGAAACGCATGGTTCCTTGCAGCGCTTTGCTGGAAGGCGAGTACGGGGAGAAAGACCTCTGCATAGGCGTACCTTGTGTATTGGGTAAAAACGGTATTGAAAAAGTGGTTGAGTTGAAATTGAACGCTGCCGAGAAAGAGGCTTTTGCCAAGAGTGCTGCTGCCGTTCATAAAACTAATGCTGCTCTTGCCGACGCTTTGAAATAACATTCGATCTATTTGAATATAGAATGCCGCTCGATATGAACGTATATCGGGCGGTATTTTTTTTGCATGATTTCGAGAGAGGATACTCTTATATCGCTTTACGACTCCTTGTAATACGGGGCACGGCAGGGGAGGAGGTGTGAAGTCTTTTGGCACTATCGTTCTTCTGTTTTTTAACCCCTCCGTCACTTCGTGCCACCTCCCCTATCGCACATACGTGCGCAGAGGAGGAGGTTAATGCCTTTCTATTGAATTGTCTTTGCTCCTGCTTCGATTTTAGTGCAACATCTCGTGATGCTGTGGGGTACGGTAGGGGAGAAGTGTAAATGCCTTTATGACGAAAGTATTAAACTCTACTAATGATCCTATGACAGCATTTTCAACTTTTTTCCTTAGGAACTGAACCGTAGCACTTTTGGTGTCTTACCATATTGCTTACATAAAGCCTCCCGTAATGCTGCGGGACACGGCAGGAGAAAAGTGTAAAATCTATCCTTCTAGCTCAAAAGGAGAATGCCCTTTAACTCCCTCATCTATACCCTGCGGTATTGTAGAGCTTTCACACACTCCTCCCCTGTGTTTTGCAACGCAAAATATAGGGGAGGTGGCACGACGTGACGGAGGGGTTAGATTTTATTAAGAATCTATTAAACAGTGTTTTCAACCCCTCACCGAAGAGTCTGAAATGTGGTTGTCGAACAAGAAATTCATCGCTAAACTTTATCGCCAATCTTCCCTAATTTCTTGCCGAATCCCTTCAATACCTTTTATTCAGTTTACTGTATCATCACTTTCTGTACAATGTGTTCGCCTCGGTCGTTCGATAGGGTGACGATATACGCTCCGGGCGAAAGGGTGGCGGTGGGAATCGTTACTTCTCCCGCCTCGCCGTCCAAGTAGGCGCACCACGCCAAGCGGCCGGTCATCTCGGTGAGCTCGGCCAATCGATAGCCTGTGCCCGGCAAGGTCACAATCAGGGCATCGGAGGTATGGGCGATACGCAGAGAAGAAGATTTATTTTCGACGATACCGCTTACACATGGATCGGGCGTAAAATCATGTTCTGCCAACACTTCGTAGGAATATTCTCCATTTGCTTTCTGATACAATAGGTAAAACGGAGGTGTTATACATGTCGTATAGTCCATATAGAATTGAGCCAAAGGATATTCACTGATTTCACCCAATCCGACTACCCATGTGTTGCCGTTGTTCCAAGTGATAGCCTTTCGTTTTTGCCCGTCCACGACTATCGAGTCTATACCTATTACTTCAAATCCCGAATAGGGATCGAGTTCTCCATAAGGGTCGTTTTTCCAGTACATGCGGTCGCCACACCGTTTCCGACCCGGTATTGCATTCCAGTCATCGCCATCTTCGGGTCGGTGATAATACGACCCTTCGTCCATGCGCAGGGTGTCGCCTACTTCCAGCGTAAAATCATACAGGAGTTTATCTACATATTTCCCATCTATACTATCGAGCACGTAGACTTTTTGGTTTTCCTCCCGCACCAGTACCAACTTTTGTCGTGAAACGGATTCATCGAAATCGCAACCTTCGTAACGATACAGCCAGTAATAGACGTTATCGTTCATATAAACGCCTTCGGAATTGAAAACATTTGCAGCCAAATGATATCGGGGAAATATCGTTGTCCCGCTTGGGGCTGCATCGTAATAGGTCCAATCGGCTTCTTTGATAAAGGGAATGTAATTGCCGTCTATAAACGGGTCTACTATGGGGAGTCCCCAATAAGTAGATGCCTTAAAAACAAAGTCTCCGTTCACTCGATAGTAATGCATATCATCTCCACAGGGGCAGGTAGGTATGCCATAAAAGGTATGAAAAGGCAGGCTTTCCATATCTCCTAATCCTTCCACCCACGAATAATAGCCTTGAAACGATATGCGTTTCCGAGATTTTCCTCCTATGGTTATCGTATCTACATTCGAAACGACGACTTCTATTTTCTCCCCATGCCGAGAGAGCGGAGACTCGGCCTCGATTGTCCATGTATCGCCTTTCTCCAAAGTGAAATCATACCACGGCCATTCTTTCTCGCCGTCCATAAAATAGACTTTTTTATTTTCTTCCCGCACAAAAGCTATGAGGGTCTGTTCCGAAGATGCAGAAGAATCTCCGGTGAGGGAATACAGACCTTTGTAAGTCTTCCCGTTCATGTTCGTTTCGCCTTGTATCCTATAATGGGTAAATCCCGAAACACTGCCCCAGTTATAATTATAATAACCAAAGTCACAATCTTTCACGTAAGGGTCATATGCATAGGTGTCGCCACAAGCCCCCTTGTGTACAAAGGGGACGTATTCCTGTGCTTGCAAGACGCTACCGCTCCATACTATCGATACGGCAATCAACAGCAATAGTCTTTTCATATTTCGGTTCCTTTCCGTTAGTTTTATCCTTTATTTTATCATCACTTTCTGTACGATGCGTTCGCCCCGGTCGTTCGATAGGGTGACGATATACGCTCCGGGCGATAGGGTGGCGGTGGGAATCGTTACTCCTTCCGCTTCGCTGTCCAAGTAGGCACACCACGCCAATCGGCCGGTCATCTCGGTGAGCTCGGCCAATCGATAGCCTGTGCCCGGCAAGGTCACAATCAGGGCATCGGGGGTACGGGCGATACGCAAGGTTTCGATTTGTGTATCTAAGACCGACGACGTGCAAGGCTCCAACAAGTCATGTATAAAATAGTTATCCAAGTAAGAGATTTTGTCGCCAATTCGTTGGTAGTATAGCTTATCGCCACAGTCCATTCCGCAACTTGGCTCGAACGAGTGCAGGGGAAGACGGTTTTCCGTTCCCAATCCCTCTATCCATGTATCATATCCTCTCAAATATATGCGTTTGCGTAATTTACCGCCTATCTCAAATGTGTCGGTATTCACGACCGGTATTTTTAGTTTCTCGCCCGACGGGTTAAGGGGCGATGCGGATTCAATGGTAATTGTATCGCCTTTCTCCAAAGTGAAGTCATACCATAGCCACTCTTTTTCTCCGTCCAAGAGGTAGACTTTTTTGTCCTCTTCGCGAATGAGAGCGATCTCCGTGCCGGAAGCGTAGTCGCAACTTTTCGATTCGACGAACTGTTTATAGATTTTTCCGTTTACAGCTTTTTCTCCTGTTATGTAGTAATGTGCAAATACGTCGATGTCCCAGATGTAACGGTCCTCCGGGTCGTGGTGATAAAATCCGAAATTGCAATCTTTCACGTAAGGGTCATATGCATAGGTATCACCACAAGCCCCCTTGTTCCCGTACTCATATTCACCGGTGACAAGATTTTTCACATAGGACAAATATATCCAGACATTGCAATCTGGAACACATGGCGCTATGGTGAAGGCGGCGACCAGCCAATCATTTTTCAAACCGCCGATCCCTTCTATTACGTCATGAATAAGATATTCTAACCTTTTACGATAGGTCGAACCCACTTGTATTGTATCTACATAACGGACATCTATCTGCATATAATCCAAAGCCGAACGGCTATATAAGATAGACATATCTCCTTTTTCAAGAGAAAAGTCATAGATTAATCGTTCTTCACGGTTATCGCCGGTTATTTCCCGATAGTACACTTTTTTGTCATTTTCCCTTACTACCACGTAGCAGGGGGTATTCTTTTGCAATCCGCAGGTCGTGTACCTATAAAATTTTTTATATGTCGTTCCATCGATTATCGTGTCGCCTTTTATCTGACAGCGGTAGTCGCCCAGATCGCCGGTGTATCCCCATTCCACCCCTTCACGAACCAAAGGGACATATTCATATTCATCATCTATATCATTCGGTCTTTGCCATTCATTTTTACCGGTGACAGTATTTTTTACATATTCGAGTTTATTCTTGGTCTTTTCGTCAAATTCCGAAGTGATTTGATAGAACGGATACAAAATGTTATATCCGGTTTCGGTACTTCCGATTCCCTCGATACATTCTCCTCTTTGGTTTTCCAGTTTTATCATTTTCCTGTATTTCCCGTTTACTAAAATAGAATCGAGGCTTTCTACTTTCATGCCGAAATACCCCGGTTCTGTATGCCATGCCTGCATAATGTCGCCTACTTGTTTTACATTAAAATCATAAATGGGAACTTCTTCGGCATCTTTCGAGTACAAGCGATAAACAACCTTATTCTCTTCCCGGGCATAACCGGCAATTTTATAACTATCCGGATAATTACGGCTACTATTCCCCAGTTGCTTATATACTTTACCATTTATAATTTCCTCGCCAATGAACCGATAAATCTCACCATTTTTATACCCCCACTCTATTCCCTCCCGTACCAAAGGGACATACTCGTATTCCTGTGCTTGCAAGACGCTACCGCTCCATACTATCGACACGGCAATCAACAGTAATAGTCTTTTCATATTTCGGTTCCTCCCTATATTATTTAAATTCTACATTTGCCCCAATTTTTGCTTCGAAGCCTTTTTGTATCATTATCTCTCCCCCGGCATCGATTCGCAACGAGCCACCGCGCTCCACTGTTCCACCGGAGATTGTTACATTTCCTTTACACTCGATTATCAATGTCGCACCGTTCTCTATGATTACCCCTTCGTCTATCCATACATCTCCCCCGGATTCCAACGTGAGAGTTCCCGATTTTAAAACAACGTCTCCCTATCTTGGCTTGTTCCAAACAGGAAAGACGGGTAATTTGATCCGGTTTTTGACTGAGTTTTCCAGATAATTCCTGCGGATAAATGATTGTTACTCTGTGGAGTTTCGTCATATGTGTCACATAGAGTCACTATTCCAATTAACTTTATGATTTTATAATATATACTTTTTATAATTAGTGGATTTGTAATATTCTTCTTTTTTTACATTCAAAAGATCCTTGTGTTATAAAGTCATCTGTCGCCTCTATATTGCCATGTCACCACTTGTCGATAGAGATATATCCATTTATGAGCTTGTTTTTTCATAAATTAAGAATTAAGATAAACTATAATCTTGTTTTATAACAACAAATATAATTCATTTGTTTTTAATTACAAGAAAAAAGTAGGTTATTTATAAAAATAATTATATATTATTTTTAGGGAGAGTATTGTGTATTTAGAAGTTGTGATTGTAGAGTTTACCCCCCCCTTGCCTTGCGGGTACTCCACACCTATATATTTTGCTGCGCAAAACACAGGGGAGGTGGGTGAGATGTATTTCCCTTTCGCTTCTGCTTCGATTCTATATGTGACACCCCGCAATGCTACGGAGCACGGCATAGGGGGGAGGAGGTTTAACCTTGTCACTACCGTTGCCGGTATTTTTTAACCCCTCCGTCACTTCGTGCCGCCTCCCCTATATTTTGCTGCGCAAAACACAGGGGAGGAGTTTTTAAGAGTAACTTCTATTCATTTGTGATGAGTAGGGGAGAGGGGGAGGTCTAATTCTGTTTTCGTTATTGAGGGATTGGAAGTAAAGATAATTCTTACTGATTTCTTATTGTGTCGAGGTGGTGGGGCTGTTGCGGTGTTATGAAAAAAGCGAGGCCGCCCTAAAAGTTTTATGGACGATCTCGCTTCGCTGCTCCGCATGAGCGGTTGTCTTGTTGTGGACAACCGTTTGAAAAAATTTCAAACGGTTGTGTTTTACGTTTTTATATTTCGTGTTTTTTCCCGAATGTGAAATTTATGCCGAAACAGAAATTGGCTCGGGCATGATTGATGGGAATGAACTGTTTGGAATATTTGGTAGCAAAATAGTCTGTGCCGAAAAACAGGTTGAAGCCGGGTGCGCATACGTTGAGAATGGCTCCCACGGAGCTACCCATATTGGAAACGGAGCCGTTGAGGGTGATGTGGAGCGCCGATAACGGGCGGAAGTTCACGGCGGCCATACCTTCGGCATAGGTGCGATGTCCGCCGAAGCGAGTCGTGGAAAGTAGTCCGAAAGAGATGTGATTGTCCAGAATGCTATATTCTGCGCCAATGCGCATGGTCGTGCGTAACGAATTGGTAACGGATTGGCTATCGGATTTATAGAATTTTGCCAGCGCTTCCAAATCGTCTCCTAACTCGTCGGCTTTATCGTCGAACGGGTTGTTCCCTTCTTCGTCGTCTTCGGCTCCGATATTGTCGAATCCTGTGTATCGGAATTCTTTGGTGGGATCGGTTTCTCCACGAGTGAGGTCGTTCCATTGCATGAATCCGATGTCGGTAAGGGCCGCAGATAAGGTGAGGTTATCGATCAGCTCGTAAGTCGCCCCTAAATCGAATCCTAGTCCGAAGCCTGCCACACCGAAATCTCCGGTGTCGTAGTCGGTGATTTCTCCGGTCTCGGGATCGGTCTCTAATTTCAGGAGGGAAGAGGCTTGTATATGTCCGGCTTGTTTGATGAACCATTCGTCTTGGGACATGGATATATCCATGCGATCTATCCTTGCTTCGGCATGTGCCGCACCTACCAGCACTTTTACTTTGGCTCCGACACCCAATTTGTCGTTAATGTCCCGAGCGTGTCCTAATGCGAGTTCCACGTAATTGTCGGTCGAAACCGTGATGTTACTCATGTCGTAACGGGTAATCCCGGTTTCTTTTTGTCCGGTTTTGAGAAATTGGAATATTTCTTTGGGCATATATGCTCCCGAATAACTTTTGAGTGCGAGGTTGAACGTGTTTTGTCCTCCCCATGCCCAGAATCCGAAAGAGATGATGTCTAATCCCAAATCGAGTTCGACGGTATTGTTGGGAGTGAGTTTGCCGAGAAAGTCGTCGGCGGGGACACTGGGGTGGAGGAATGTGACCAATTCGTTGCCTCTCGGATAGAGGAATGTCCCAAGTCCTAAATTGGAGTTCACCCCTAAATAGAAATTACCGAGTGCAGGAAAACTGACGTATCCGTTGGGCGTTTTCAAGGCCGGATTAAGCTGGTTGCGTTTCGTCATCTTTTCCATGAAATAGGAAGAGTTGAGCGTTTGAGCCGACAATCCCATTGTCAAAGCGATGCCTATGCATACGCTCAGTATGTATTTTATATTGTGTTTCATTGCTTTCTGGTTTTAATCTATTACAAATCGTCTAAATCCATTTGTGCTCCATCGGGAAGTTTCGCCGACATGTGCACAACGATGAATTGGTCGGGGCGGAGGGTGACATCGTTATTGCCGTCACTGTTGACTCCTTCAATTTTTATCGATAGTTTGTCGAGTTCTTGAAGGGCTTTATCGCGCTCTTCTTTGATGGTGATTTTTACGGCTGTGGATTGTATCGTGCCGTTTCCATTCGGAGCCGCTTCGATTTTTACAGATTCGGGTAACGTAATGCCTGATATAATTTCCCCGGCTTTGTTGCGAGGTTCGACAGAAAGCGTGAGATCCACGGGAATGGCGTTGTCGACAACGGCAGAGATTTCGAGGTGCTTGACTTTATCGGTGATATCGGCCAAGTCGCTGCTGAGGTCTTCTATCGTGTCGTTATAGAAAATTCGAAGGTTTTCAAATTCTAACGGGACGTTTATGTCGTAATCTATGTTTATGTTGTAATCGTTTTTCCCTAATGAGATGGCTTGGTCGTCGTTTTCACTTTCCACTTCTACTTCGGTTACTTCTATGTCGATCTTGTCGGGAATCGTGTGGAGCAAGGCCGTGAGGGAGCCCGATGTAATTTCGGGAGAATTTTTGGTGATCGTGAAGTCGCTTTTTTGTCCTCCGGCTATTTTTAATGCTAGACTCACCACGTTGTCATTTACCACGTCTCCGTTTTCGTTCAACGGTGAAATTCGGAATTTCGTGGATATAGGCGCTTCGATGGGGTTCTGTACAGAGAGGCCGAGAGAAAGATCTTTTACTTCCAATGCTGTTCCTTCTTCTTTGAGGAAATCGGGCAGGTCGGATAGGGATACCGATGTATTTATGTCTACATTGGGTACTATGGTTCCTGCGACTTTATCCACCTGTATTTGCGGAGTCGGCAAAGTGAGATTGGGTTGGATATTGATTGTCGTGTTTTCGAGATCGTCGGCTCCTACGGTTTGTTTGTCGGCATAAATTTTTCCGTTGATTGCAATTTCGTCGGTCAGAATCAAAGTCCCGTTTTCTACTATGGGATTTGAGAATCCATAGACGGTAATGGGAATGGATATTTTACCGCTACCTTGACTTAGTTCGACTGTCTTGGAGATGAAAATGGAAGAGCCGTCGCGAACGATTTCGTTACTAGCTTCTATGTCGAAATCGAGGACCTGAGGAAATTTCAATTCGACACCCACTAAGTAAAGCCGAGGTAAGAAAACGGGCATTCCCGATATTGTAATGTCGAGTGTCGTGTGAAGTGTTTGTCCGTTATTATCGGTGACTTTTATACTTTTTACCGCTTTTACCTCTGTCGGTATTTCGGTGTTGATGTTGAAGTTCTCTGTCGTGTGTATATCTGCTTCGAATTCCACTTCTATATCCGGGACTTCCAATCCGGGTATATCGGGTATTTCACCGGTCTGGGTTTCGAAACGTCTTGTATAAGGCTTAAAGTCGGGAGCGAAGTCGTCTATCACGACGGGATCGATAGCATCGATATTTTCGGAAATATTATCCGCTTTGTTAATTACGTATTTTCCGTCGATGACATGGAGAACGTCCCCTTCTTCAATCATACGGCTGAGCCGTATCGTGTCGGTTTTGCCGATGGGCAAACTCAGATTACCTCCTACACTGATTTCCAAATTGATGTCTTTGTTTAAGTCATAATCGTTATCGATACACGAGAAAAGACCTAACAGTAACCCGGAAATCAAGCTACTTGTAGCAAATTTTGTAAATTTCATAAAGTGTATTAAATCGATAGTTTATTATATTTTAACATATTAACCCCTTTCTTTCCGTCACAAATGTATCGCTTTTTTCTCAATATTCTATATATTTTTACAGAAAATAGTTATTATATTCTATTTATAGAATATTCTTAAATTTTTGATAGCCCTTTCACTGTCTGGTTTTTACTCTTTTCCCTTGTGCTGTGTTAGCGGTATGGGGAGGGGTGAAAAGGGGGCATAAGATTTTTGACTTGTAAGGTTTAACCCTGTCACTACCGTTGCCGGTACTTTTTTAACCCCTCCGTCCTTGTGGACACCTCCCCTATATTTTGCAGGACAAAACACCCCGTAAGGCTACGGGACATGGCAGGGGGAGAGAATAAAAATGTCACTGCGAATGTTCTTTTTCCTCCCTACCTGCGACAAGAGTTAAAAGACTATTCCCACTAAGAAGCTGTTTTAAATTTATAGAGAAATAATATTATCATTTCAAGCAGGTATGTTCCGGCCCTATTGAGCCCCTGTCTGGCATCTTGAATTCCGAGATGCTTCAACATAAGTCTCAATCTGTCTCGGAATAAATTTAAAACAGCTTCTAATTCTCGACTGGCTTCCATGTACCTTTTCGACACTTTGTCTCATATCGCGTGTTCAGGCGTTGAAACGGCTTTAAAAAAACAGGGCTGTTTCAACAGTAGAATGAAACAGCCCTGCATGGAACAAGCAAAAGGATTATTTGATTATGATCGTTTGTGCCGGTGTTCTCGCAATTATTTGCGGAGCATACAGACATTGTATCGTGGATAGTCCTTGTGTATATTCTCCGGGACGGTCGACATCGAGCTCGTAGGAGATAACATAGGTTCCTTTCGGTAAGAAGTCGAAATAGAACTGGGTTTCAGTATTTTTTACTTCTTCGTAATAACAGATACGTTCCCTGCATTTATATCCCGAAAGTTGTTCTGTCGGTTCGAAACAAGCCGCTCTCGAATCGGTGAGGCATACGAATTGCATATCTCGTCCGACGGAGATGGTGAGCCGTATGGCTATGCGATCGCCTGTTTTGAGCGTGACGCGGTTGAGCGGTACATAGGTCGCCGATTGCGCTCCTTGTTGTCTTACCATAATTTGCCGTGAGAGCGCGAGGTCTTCGACCGATGCGGAAGTTACGTTTTTGACATCGTCGTAGTATTGCCAGTACATTGCGCCCCACGAGGGTTGTTCATGATCGGTGGAAATAACGGCTTTGGCAGCAGCCGCAGAGATTTCGTTACCGGACAATGTGTATTCCGTCAGTCCCAAAAAAGGTTCTTCGGGATTGTTTTTCATTTCCTGTCCCCCCCAAACGATCGATGTTTTACTCTCGTCGGGAGCAAGCCAGTCTGTCCCGCCTTCAAGTAAAGCGTATATGGCTTCGAGCGTAGAGGGTACGGCTCCCCAGTCGTTGGTTTGTTTTTGGGAGAGCAGCCATTGCCGCATGGCATCCAGTTCGGAGGTTACGGGCTCGATTTCGGCGAATGCGTTGAATAGGGCACACTGTTCTTGTACGGCACTGTTGTTGTAGTAATAATGCGAGCGATTGTTGGGCCAGTACATGCCTTTGGCTGGCTGATTAACGGCATATTGCCGCAGGGACTTCAAGATGTCTTTTGCGTCTTCGACAAAGCCATATCTATAAAGGGCCATGGCGGCATAGGCTTTTTCTATCGTAGAGAAGTTGACCCAATATCTTAGTTTTTCGACCATCTTTTTATGCAGGTCGAGGGTTTCCCCGGCCAAAGGTATATCTCTGTATGAAGAGCGTACATAGAGGTAGCAGATATCCTCATAAGAGAGGTTTTTATCCGGGTTCTTTTTTCTCTGATTTACAATCGTTTTGTCGAGGTATGCGACGGCAGAAATTTGCATTTCTTTTATTTGACTTTCATCAAGAGGAATACCTAATTTTCGTAGTCTCGAAAAACCTTCCAATGTATTTATAGAAACTAAGAAATTAGTTTTCATACCACTAAACCAGCTCCAACCGCCTTCGGTCGTTTGCAGATTGTGGAGTTTGAGTATCGCCTCTCGGGTGAGTCGTTCCGCCCGGTTTTTGTCGAAGAGCGTGGACAACTGTTGCATTCGTTCGGTTTGGTTGTCTGCCTCCAATACCCACGGGGTGGCCGAGAGCAATACCTGTTTCAGTTCTTCGTTTTGAGCCAGCAGGGACGAGAGATTCTTTCCTCCCGTGGCTTTCCATGATTCGACGGCTTGTGCAATGCGGGGGTTGGAGTTCGCGAGCATTACTGCCACGCTGTTGGAGAAGAGCGAAGCCATTGCCGAAATCGCATCATCGCCGGTTAAATCGGCCAACGGCGGCAGGGCTTGTACCGCATACCACACCGGATTATCACAATATTGCAGAACCATGCGATAGTTTTCTACCGTCGGTGATTTCATTTTTTTGTCCATGCCGGACCATGTGATCGAGGTCGAGTGTTTGCCTCCGGGGATATAGAACGGTTTACTGTCGGTTACCAGCACTTTTGCGGGCAATACGGGCAGTATCTGTTGTTCTCCATCGCTGTGTTGCAGGGTGGATGCTTTTGTGCGGAAGCCTAATACTTCGATTCCTTCGGGAACGGAGAAGCTGTAATCGACTGTACGGCTTTCTCCGGCATCGACGATGAAAGCGAATTTTCGAGAGTCGGAGACCTTCTCGGTATAAGGATCGAACAATTCGAAAAGAATGGTTCCTTCCTGCACCTTGTCCGTGCGGTTTTGTATGGCTGTCGATACGGTGACTTCGTCTCCTTGTCTAACAAATCGCGGCAGATTGGGAGATACCATAAGCGGTTTACTCGATATGGTTTGTGCTTCGTATCGTCCCGTGAAAAGGTCGCTTGTGTATGCCAGCGCATAGAATTGCCAAGTCGCATTTTCATTGGGTACAGTGAAGGAAACGGAGACGTTGCCGAGAGAGTCGGACATCAGGGTGGGATAGAAGAATGCCGTACCTACCTCGCTTGTGCGATAGGAGTCGGCAGCAGATTCTTCTGTCCCGGCGACATCGGCGATAGAAATAGCCTTATTTTCGACAGCAACTCCTTTTTGGGCAGAACTTAGTTCCGTTACGACACATTCTTCCAATACCGGTTGTTCTCCAATTACTTCACGCTCGCTTTGTGCCGCGCTTCGTGCCATCAGAGGTCTTGCTTTACCGTACCACAGCAATCCGAAGTTGAGAAACTCGGTGGAGCTTTCGATCGGGCAATAGGAGGACTCGGCAAAGTCGTAGACACGAATCGAGTAATTGTGGGTATATTCTGTTCGGGGAGTGGTGGAGATACGCAATGAGGGGATCGGAGTCGGCACATTGAAATACCAGCGATGGGTGCGAATGGCCTGCATGGAAGCGTCGAACATCTCGGTCATGAATCGTGCGCTCACGGGATTCCCTTTGGAATCGGTTATCGAGAAGGTCCAGTTTTCAAAGCTGCCGGGTAGCAATTTATCCCGGAAAGAGGAGGTCTTGATGTCGAGTTTCTTATCGGGAGCGGCCGTGCGTATGGTCGCTTGGGCGGTCGTCATTTCCCCTTCCTTGATCGTGAGCAGACTGATCGTCGCCAATCCGCCGAAAGAATCGTCGAATTTGAAATCGATTGTTTTGCAGCGATTGTCGAGCTTTATCATTTTGGTTTCGATCAAGCTGTCGGGTGTATAAACGGAATAGAAGACATAGGCGTTTTTGAAAGAGCTTCCTATGGGAATTTTTACCGTTTCGCCTACTTCGGCGGTCAGTTCGGTGCGGGGAAGCCATAATCCAGCAAAGCGGGGAGGCCGTTTGTCTTTATCGCTGTACAGCACGAAATTAGTTTCATTGCGAATGATACGCCCTGTTTCATCGTCGCTAAATGCCACGATACGGTAGGGCCCCGATTGCCATTTGGTAAAATCGGGATAGACAGCTGTCCCGTCGGCTGCGACGAGAACTTCGCCGACTTGCATTTTTATTTTGAGGCTGTTGAGATTTTCTTCGTCGGAGTCGTATAATGAATAGAATACGAGGCGGCAGGCCCGTTGTACGGTCTGTCCGTTGAGCGTATGAATTTCGGCCTTGATTTGTCCTGCCGATTTATATTTGTCGATGTATTGCGGTGCGGAAATAGAAATGAAATAGGGGGAATCGCCCACTTGTACCGAAACGGATTGCTCTACCGTTTCGCCCGTAGGTGCGGTTATGGTCGCTGTGACGGTGTAGATATAGGCTTGTTCCTTATTGATATTTTCTTCCGAAGACTCTCGTTTCGGGGTGAACGTGATGGCAAAGTTACCCGCTTTGTCAACTATCGAGGAACCAGAAGCGATTTGTTCATGGGGGAGATAAAGCCGGAAGAACGGGTTCGTTCGGCGGGAAATCGTGTATTCGACTTCTGCCCCGTCTTGTGGAACTCCGCTGTAACTGACTGCGCTACCTTTTATCGTGAGCGGTTTCCCAAAACTCGTTCCCTCTTTTACGGGGTCGAATTCGACCTTGAACATCGGTAACTTGTATTCGGCTACCGAAATGCTGAGCGCATTGGCCCAAGACCCATCGACTTGTATGGTATAATTTCCAAGCATGTTACCTTGCGGTATCACGAACGAGCCGTTGAACTGTCCGTATTCGTCGGTGGTCATTTCGAGAGTGGACAGTGTCCGTGAAGAGGGATCGATGAATCGTACCGTACATTTCTCATGAGGTATCACGCGACTTTCTTCCGTGTTATTGATGTATCGTATTCCCGAGAAATAGACAGTCTGCCCCGGACGATAGAGCGAGCGATCGGAGAAAAGAGCGGTCTTTTTCTCTTTGTCGTATCGGTCCCAATAGCCTGTGTAAGATAAGTCTGCAAGAGGTGAATAACCGTCTGTCGGAGTGGATATTTGGGCGAAAGCGTAATATCGGGTATCGTTCGTGTCGATTATACAGAGTCCATTCTTATCGGTTTTGAGCCGGCTTATCTCTTTGACTTGCTCATAGCTTCTGTTTTTTGCGGTGTAAACCGTGACATCGGCATTTTGTATGGGTTTACCGGTTTGGGCATCGACAGCGAGCAGTTCCACGCTTTTTTCACCCGCACTGCGGACAATGGTTTTTATGCCCGATACCGTGTGGTTTACAGTCGAACTATCGGGTTTCCCGTCGATGAGCATTTCCACGACGTAGTACCCGGGAGCAAGATGGGGAAAGGCGATCTTTTTTTTGTCGGGAATCAAAGAGAGCGGCCGGTTCAGTCCGTATTTGTGGGTATAAACGCAGTTACTGCGATCCCAATCGTTTTGTTGCGGCCGGTATTGTTCTCTGGCATAGAACGACAGCGTGTCGGGTTGCCGATAGATATTTACGGTGAGTGTATCGACGTTGCGGAATGAGAGTTCTACGCTATCTGTTTGACCCGGATAAGAGACGTTGGGCAGATTGAAAGATGCTTCTTTCCCGGTGAGTCCGTTGCGTTGATTTTTGAGTGCGTTTATTCGGCGATATTTCGGAAAGTCTTTTATCCATCGGTCGCAAATGTCGAGGGCTTGTTTGGCGTCGTCGTATTTCCCGGATTCCCGTAGTTTCGAGACCAGAACGGTGGCGATTTCGACCGAGTAGGGCTTTGCCCGATAAGCGTCCAGAATCGTTTTCAATTGACCGATGTAGTCGTAATAAGCCGAACTTTCATCATAAAAATAGATATCTTCGCCGAGGTATTCGAGCCGATTCAGATCCCACATCATAAATGGAGCGGATAGTTCATCGGCGGCATGGAATTTCAAGGCATCGGCGTAGAGTTGCAAAATGCGATTGTCCTTGACCGTTTTGCCGGAAAATACAGCGGTTGTAAATTCTTTTGCCGGGGAAAGAAGTTTTTGGCGGACAAGCGGTTGTATTCCGCTATATTCGTCCATTCCCTCGTATATTTCTATGGCTTCGTTCAGCACGAAGTCGTAAAGTGTAGGGCGGAAGAGCGAGTCGGTCCCTATGGAAAGCGCCTCTCGGTAACTCTCGACCGGCGTGTTTTGTAAGGCTTCGGCCGGGGCCGTGGCTTGTGCGAGGAGCGTATCTATTTTTTCGGTAAACATGTTTTTGCTCCAAGACTCGACGGGTAACGAGAAATCGTCGATTTCTTCCCGCCAGCGTATCTGGTAATTTCTGTCGAGATAGAGATTGTACATCTGAGCTGTTAACAGCCGTAGCAAACTTTGTTCGACGGGGTTCCCGGAACGATCGGCGAGAGCGGTTGTCTTATCGATAATCGCCGGGAGGCTGTCCCTGTCGATGAGGAGTTGTGCCGCAGATTGTTTGACAAGTGCGGCGATTACAGCCGGAGCATTTTGTTGGGACAGTGCTTTTTTCAAAGCGACCGTTGCCGAGTCGACGGCCGTTTTCGGTGCAATCTTGATTTGTTCTTCGGCCGATAATTTTTTCTTCATAGTATTTACGTTTGTCGTGCTTACCAGAGCATTTGCCCCGATGATGGCCCCTAACGAAAGGAGGGCTGTCACGATGATCCATATTCCTTTTTTCATGTCTGAAAGTGTTAATATGTTGGGTATTTATAAATAAATTTTACTTAATAGTGTATATTTGAAAGACGGTTTTTGTTTTAGGAATGCTGCATGAGATTTTCTTTTTTTCCATCTATTCGGTCGACAATGACGGCAATGGCTCCGTCGCCCGTGACATTGCAAGCGGTTCCGAAGCTATCCATCGCAATATATAGCGCTATCATGAGAGCTTGTGCCGTTTCGTCGAACCCCAGCATGCCTTCAAGTATGCCTAACGCCGCCATAATAGCTCCGCCGGGGACTCCGGGCGCTGCGACCATCGTAATGCCGAGCATGAGTATGAACCCACTGAAATCTGTCGTATTTACGGGCATGCCGCTCATCATCATAATTGCCATAGCACATGCCGTGATTTTCATCGTGCTACCTGATAGATGTATGGTGGCGCATAAAGGAATAACAAAGGTGGCAATGTTTTTGCTCACTCCGTTTTTAATGGTTTGAGCTAACGTGACCGGAATGGTCGCTGCGGAAGATTGCGTGCCGAGCGCGGTGGCATAAGCGGGAAGCATATTTTTCAATAATCGCAGCGGATTTTTTCTCCCGATGATACCGGCTAAGACGAATTGAACGAGCAGCAAAAGAATGTGTAAGATGAATATGACTACGATGATTTTGACAAAAACAGAGATAATCGAGGCTACTTGTCCCGAAACCGTCATGTTGAGAAATATCCCGAAAATGTGTAGCGGCAATAACGGTATAATGACTTTTGCTATGAGCAAGGAGACAATGTCGCGGAAATCGGCGGCGGCCATTCTCAGGGTGTCGCCTTTGACTACGGATAGTCCCAATCCAATACAGAAAGAGAGCAGCAGGGCGGTCATGATGTCGAGAGGGGCAGGCATCTCGACTGTAAAATAGGGCTTTAACGCCATGTTACCGGGGTTGTCTATTATCGCCGCTGTGTGTGCGGATTCGGTAATCAGTTCCGGGAAAACAGCTCTTCCACTGAAATAGGTGAAGAATCCCGAAAATACGGTGGAACCGTAGGCGATGGCCGCCGTGACGAGCAACAACCGTCCTGCACCTTTCCCCAAATCGGAAATGGCCGGGATAATCAGTCCGATGATAATGAGCGGAATGGCAAAGGTGAGAAAGTTGCCGAACAGCCCGTTGAAGGTGACGAATATACGTGCGACGGGAACGGGCAGGAACTGTCCCAGCGCGATACCTGTCGCTATGGCGATGAGGACTTGCCACAGGAGGGAAATCCGAAATTTTTTCATAACGCTGATGCTTTTAGCAAAAATAGGAAAATATTCCCTTTTTGTCAAGGAAATGCAGCGCTATCTTTTACAGAAGTACTCGATCTTAATCGATGAAAAGGTCGGCCGAAACTATGTCTGTGCGGATATTCTCGGCAGAAGCGTATTGCCGTAGCAGCCCCGTTGTGAAGGCTATGGTTTCGTCGAGAGGCATTTCTTCGCCATAAGCATTGATTATAACGAACAAGTTTTTGGTGTCGAGCGTTATTTTAGTCCGTTCCTCGTCGCTGGTGGGCGTGCCTATACCTCCTTTATCGTCGCGGTAAACCGGGAGCCCTTCGATATTGAGAACGCCCCGGCCGATACCCCGGAAGATTTCTCCTTCTTTCCCGACTCCCAAGACGAGAGTGTCTCCTTCGATACGATCGGCATCGAAAGCTCCGATGGAGTATCCCGAACGGACAGAGACCAGATTGATGAGATCGACCAACGTATCGATGCGATAGATTCCCAGACCTCTGATAATGCGCCTGCAAAGGGCCTCGGAGGAAACTCGATACCGATTGGGGTCTTTACCGAAAGACCGATAGGCTTTTCGTGTGGCTTGTATGGCGGGTCGTTTGTTTATTTCGTCGATTTTGTAGGCGGCTGCGATGCGGGAGGCTTCGTCATCTATTTGTTCCCACAGACGAGGATCGGTTTCGGTGTTGGTTACTTGTGCTCCGATGATACCGATTTTCAGGCCGGGGCAGACCCGTGCAAAATTGTTTTCGATACGAATGGTTTTCATGCGTTTTTGCTCTTTTGGATAAAAAAGATATTTCAGAAGCTGTTTTAAATTTATTGGAAATAATATTATCATTGCAGGCAGGTATGTTCCGGCCATATTGAGCCCCTGTTTCGCATCTTGAATCCCTTGATTTTTGTCAATAGCCCGCTATTGACTGCGTATCTCGGACTCCAATCTGCTTCAACATAGGTCTCAATCTGTCTCGGAATAAATTTAAAACAACTTCTCAAAATTAGCGAAAAATTACATTCTTGTTGTTTTTGAGTTATGTTTTTTTCTTTTAATGTATTATATTTGCATACGTTGCGAAAGTGGGTTGCACTCGGCATATTCAGACGAATTTGTTTCTGATAGCGTTTGCACCTTCTTGGCATGTATTGAAAACACAATTAAATTTTGATGATATGGAATCACTGTTTCTGTCGCCCTCGGGCGCTCTCGAAAAGGGTTGGGAATTGACCAAAAAGCATTTTATCGTTATGCTCGGTCTGGTTTTAGGCTATCTGGTTTTATCGTGGTTCGTCAGCATGCTTGGCGGAGCCGATACGACTACGTTTCGCTATTGGATTTTGTATTTGGTGAATCTGGTTTTGTCTGTGTGGGTCAGTGCGGGATTCGCTAAAATTTTATTGGATGCATACGATGGAGAAGAACCTTCGTTCTCGGTCTTTAAAGAATTGTTCCCGAAATTGGGCGGACTCATAGGGGTGAATTTTATGGTTGCCGTTTGTTATTGTATTCCATTGGCGCTGGGCTTTATCGTTTTGTTGATCGGAGCGGGAGCAAGTGCGGTTTCTTTCATAGCCGATCCTTATTCATTCGGACATTTTATGGGACAGGCATTCGGCGGAGTGACGGGTATTCTGTTTTTGGCGCTGCTTTTGGTGTCTTTTTATATTGCTTTGCGGTTGATGTTCGCCGTTTATGCTTACGTCGAAGATTCTTCTATCGGGGTCATGGGTGCGGTTCGTAAAAGCTGGACGATGACACAGGGAAACATGTGGACTATCCTCCTTTGTATTTTGATGATTATCGTTCTGAATTTATTGGGGCTCATAGCTTTGATTATAGGTGTATTCGTAACTGTGATTATCACTATGTTCGTGACGGTAGCTATGTATCGCCAGATTAAAGAGGACGAGGAAATAGTAATCGTGGAGGAATAATGGATTGTCGTTTCTTCGGTATCTTCTCGATATTTGCGGCACACCGGGAGAGAGTTTGATGCCTTGATACGTTACTGTTGCTGTCGATGTTTTCTAACCCCTCCGTCCTTCGGACACCTCCCCTATATTTTGGTGAGTACAACACCCCGCAATGCTGCGGGGCACGGCAGGGGAGGAGTTTTAAATATCTCCGATAGAGAAAACTGAAACACCCCGCAATGTTACGGGAGATGGCAGAAGAGAAGGAGTAATATCAACAGTAGCAACAAAATAGGGTATGCACCTCTTCCTCTGCTCATCGTAGATGAGATAGGGGGAGTGCCCATAGGGCGAGGGGGTTAAATTCTACAAATAAGAATCCCGTGCTATTTTTTACCTTTCTGCCATTACGTGTCACCTCTCCTATATTTTGGTGAGTACAACACCCCGCAATGCTGCGGGACACGGCAGGGGAGGTGTTTTGCGACATTCTTTTATC